>Ga0335074_10008271_pt1 | contig 14456 bp, 10 predicted proteins | sample Lox_Sample_23_FD_206715 | JGI IMG/M metagenome (GOLD analysis project Ga0335074, IMG submission 206715) | Soil microbial communities from Loxahatchee National Wildlife Refuge, Florida, United States - Lox_Sample_2.3 | ecosystem: Environmental > Terrestrial > Soil > Wetlands | place: USA...
CGAGCGAGCGCATCCGGCACGTCAGCGGCAGCGTCTTTTCCCCCGGCAAAAGTTCTCTCGCGTCGTGGATTAAGACGATCGAACCGTTTCTGAGCACGACTTCGCGTTCCTTCGCGAAATAAAGGGGAACGACGGGAATATCCTCCGCTTGGATGTACAGCCAGACGTCGAGTTCGGTCCAGTTCGAAAGCGGGAAAACGCGAATGCTTTCCCCTTTGTTAAGCTTCGAATTGAATAGATTCCAGAGCTCAGGCCGCTGGTTCTTCGGATCCCATTGACCCAACGAATCGCGGAAGGAATAGATTCTCTCCTTGGCGCGAGATTTCTCCTCATCTCGCCGCGCGCCTCCAAAGGCAGCGTCAAAACCTCCTTCGGCAAGCGCATCCAGGAGCGATTTCGTCTTCAGAAGACCGCAGCATTTCTGCGTTCCAAGCGCGAAAGGACCGGCCCCGGCGTCCAGCGCCTCTTGATTTTTGTGGACGATAAGCTCCGCGCCAATCTCCCGCGTGTACCTATCGCGAAATTCGATCATCTCGGGAAACTTGTAGCTGGTGTCAACATGAAGGAGCGGAAAGGGAATCTTGCCAGGATAAAAAGCCTTCTGCGCCAGCCGCAACATCGCCGAGGAGTCTTTCCCGATCGAGTACAGCATCACCGGGCGCGAGAATTCCGCAGCCGCTTCGCGCAGGATGTAGATGCTCTCCGCCTCCAAAGCTCTCAAATGATTCAATCGCCGCGCGGCCCGCCTTGCCGGCCCCGCCTCGTGCTTTGAAACCGTTGTCGGTTCAGAAAACGCCACCTGCGTCAAATGGCCCATGGCTCTCCGTTGAAAAATAAAAAACCCACCTGCCGGTCTTGGCGGCGGTGGGTTGGCTCACATCCTGTAGGGAAAAGGCTTCTTACAAAGCTGTTTTCTCACCGATCCAAGACACACCGCCCTTCGCCGTCATTTGCAGACGACAACAGGCAGCGGTCGTTGGAATAGAAACCTTCACAAAAGGAATGGTACCCAATATCCGCAAACGCCCCAAATCATTTTTTTGCTTCGTGCGATGCACATTTTTGATGGTCGGAACAGTGATTCGCACCTAGTTCCGGACAGTGATGGCCAAAACCACTGGCGCCGCTCGTCGGCCGTGGAAACTGTCGAGACTCTCAAGGCCAGGATCGAGGAAGAACCTCGAGAACAAAGGGGAAGAAGAGTTTGCGAGAATAAACATCGGAAATTTTTCCACGAATCACCGGCCGGTAAATTGCTCCCTGACCGCCCCCGGGCGTGCCGATTGGTTGGCAGATAGTTCTTCTGGATCCCAAGCTCTCCGGTCAGGTGGCGGACCTTCTCTTGTTCCGTTTCGAAGAACTTCTAGTCGGGTATTCGTGCGCAAGAACGAAAGGATCGCGTCAATCAGGCACTGCCGCCTCCAAAGAAGCCTTTGCAGCGGATGAGTCCGTACCGATGTTCTGCGGAGCAGCGGGCCAATTGTTCAGTTGACTCTGGCCAAATCCCAGCTAAATATTCAGCAGCCAGTGGTGTTCGCGCAAAATCAGCACCGCCACTCCTAGAATCCCTAACACGACAGTCAGCGTCACCAATCGGCGGGTCAATTCCCCATTTTTCGCGCCTCGCGCGACTATCGGCAAATTGATCAGGGCGCTAGCGATGGACGCCAACACCACCCCAGTCCCGGCGAGTCCCGGCTGCAGTTGACCGTTCGCCACCATGTTCGCGGCGGCCGCTGTAGTGCTGGCGCTGCTCACCAGACCGCCCAGCAAGCTGACTCCCAGGAATCCGAATTTTCCCAAGTGCCGCTCACCCAGCGTCGAAACCACCTGAATCAACAGAAACAGCACGGCAAAATTCAGAACGCGCATCAGCGAAACCGGAGACTCTAGATGAATCTCCGTCGCCGTATCTCCCGCGCGGGCCCGCGAGCGCCGCACCAGAATCAGCGCGCCGGTGGCCATCGCTATCAGCGGTGCCGCGGCCGAGGCCAGCGCGGCGGGCGAGAAAATCGCCACGATCACTAGGTTGCGCGCAAACATCGCCACAATCGTCAACAGAAGGGCGGCAATCGCCACTCCCAAGGGCGTGCTGCCCGTTCCCAGCGGCTTCGCCAGTTCCGCCGCCGCTGCCGTGCTGTTCACCAGTCCGCCCAGAAATCCGCTTAGGTAAATTCCGCGAGTGCCGTACAACTTCAGCAGCACATAGTTCACGAAGCCGATGCCCGCGATCACGATCACGATGACCCACGCCGCCCGCGGATTCACCAGCTGCCAGCGGTCTACAAACCGGTTCGGTATGATCGGGTAAATTACAAATCCTAGCAGCCCTAGCAGCACCGCGCTGCGAATTTCCTCCAGCGTTAGCCCGCCCGCGAACTTGCGCAGCTCCAGCTTCCACGCGAGCAGCATCGTAATGATGATTGCAGACGCGACCGGCGTGAACACGTGCCCGTCGCCCACCAGGTATCCGGCCACAAACACCAGCAAGGCCGCGATGGACGTGGTCAGCTCCATCGGCTTCGCCGCTTGCATATTCCGCACGTCCGACGCCGCGATCAGCAACAGCACGCCCACGAACGCCACCGCCGCCAGCACCACCGGCAAATGCGCGCTCAACATTCCCAGCACGGAAATGAATGCGAAGCTGCGCAGCCCAAAATCTTTGTTCGCCCATTCGCGCTCGATCCCCACCAGCATCCCAATACATAGCGACGCCGCAAGCTGCACCGCTATGGTGGGGGTCGGAATCCTCAATGCTTGCGTGCCGGGCTGTTGCCATAGCATGGCTGAAGTATACGACGGTCGCGTGACTGCCGGTCGCACGAGAAGCTCGCCAGTGCCCGTTTTCGTTTTTCCCGCGACGCATCGAGCCGCTGGACGCGGTCTTTGAACGACGCAGGTCTTCCCGCATGCAAGGGCTGGTTGTTCCGCTGACCGCCAAACTCTCACGGGAAACGCTGTGACAAACTCGCATCCGTGTAGGTAATATTCAGCCATGAAAAGGACACAACCGCATGCCACGGTCTATCGCGCTGTTTGTTTCTCTACGCTGGCTTTGTTGATCGCACTTTTCTGCGTGCTGTTGCCCCTAGAGGCCGAAGCGCAATCGGTCACCGACATGGCCGTCCTGAAGGGGCTTGCGCCGGTAACCGCACTTTCGAATACTCCCGAAGGCAAAGCGGCGCTTGCAGCGAACTACACCATTACGGGCGGTATCCAAACCGGCGAGATCAGGCAATGCACGCTGCTGCCCTTCGCGGAACAGCAGCAGCAGGCGCTTCGAGACGCATTTATCACGGACAAAAATCTCGCCGACCTTGCGGACGGGCTGGGAACAACACTCGGCGCCGCCTACTTGGCGCGTGCTCATTACATGGACCGCACAAATTTTACCAAGCTGTCCCAAGAGATCACCGGCGTAATTGCCTACGCGAATGCGACCACCGCCGCGAATTCAAAGTCCGGCAAATACTTCTTTGCGAACGGGACGACCGACGGAAAAACGCCCGTCTCGGCTGACGCGACAGCAATTCTCAAGGAAATTGGCGGCCGTCCCGATATGTTCGGCACGAGCTATGGTTTCCCAGCGGGCGCCGCCGGAGCCGGCGCCTACGGCAACTCACGCCCATTCCAGACCGAGCCAAGCATTTCGCGAATCGTTGGTCTCGATTATTTCGACGTTCCCACTGACAACACGGTTTACAACCGCGGGCCGCTTATGGACCTGACCAATAGCCCTTCCTACCCAAGCGGTCATACCACCTACGGCTACACGGGTTCGTTGATCTTGGCAGTCCTGGTGCCAGAGCGATACCGGCAGATGATCGCGCGGGCAGCGGAATACGGAAATGACCGCATCCTTCTCGGTGCACATTATGCGATGGACGTAATCGCCGGCCGGACGCTGGCCGCGTACGATCTGGCGCATCTTCTAGGCAATGATCCCGTTTATATGGGCCGCACGTTGAAAGGCGCTCCTATGATCAAGGACTTTCAAGCCGCCATAAGGGCGGCACGTGACGAGGCGACCGCGACTTTGCAAGCAGCTTGCGGTAACCCAATGGAAGTTTGCGCGCGTGAAGACATCGGCCGCCTGAGTAACTCCGCCGCGAACGAAGCCTTCTACGCGATCACACAAACCTATGAGTTGCCGGTAGTCTATCCGAGGAATGCTAGCAGGGTCGAAGATGTAGGCAAACTTGCTCCAGAGGCTGGATATCTTCTGACTATCGCTTTCCCGCCGTTGACCTTGGAGCAGGCCGATCAAATCCTAACCGAAACCGAAGGGCCGGGGGGCGGTTTCCTCGACGATGGATCATCCTTCGGAGTTTATTCCCGCCTCAACCTCTACGCGGCAGCGGGCAGAGCTGCGGCCTTCGTCTCCGGCACTCGCCGTGACGATCTCTCCTCTCAGAAGGTTCGAGCAAGACCCAACTGAGCCATATAGTGAAGTTCGGTTTGCAGGAGTGATTTTCGCAGTTAACCTCGATTCTGGACGGATTGAGGGGCAACTCGGAAGTCATTCCTCTATGGATTCAATCACAATATCAGCAAAGTCCCGATAAAGGCATTACCGGCAAAGTTCGGCCCAATATCTGACTTCAGCGGCAAAAACTCCGAGAGAACTCAACAGCGCGGCTCACAGGAGGCTTCTGCTGGCTTTGGTCCAACCCAAAATCAGACGGAACGCTAGTGGCTGACGTAGTTATTGAGGCTTTTGCTCGGCCTTGGAATGCCAAATCTGACTCTGGAAGTCTTGCCCCTGGCATTCCGGAAGAGAGTCTTTGGGCTTACGATGCGGGTGGCGTGAACCAGATCGGTTGTGTCTACACCGCTCAAGGATTCGAGTTTGATTACGTTGGCGTTATTTTCGGGCCTGATCTCGTCTACTTACCTGAAGCGGCGGATTGGATTGGGGATAAGACGAAATCTTACGACACTGTGGTTAAGAGATCAGGCGACCGTTTCACGCAGATGGTAAAAAACACGTATCGCGTTCTTCTGACTCGCGGCATGAAGGGCTGTTACGTGCATTTCATGGATAAAAACACTGAGAACTTCTTTCGAAGCTGGATGGAGCACACCGCGAAAGCCTGATATCCGGCTAGATAGTCCTCCTTTTTATCTAATTGATGACTTATTTGTATTTTTGTTATCATCATCGGCAATTTTAAGACCATCGCGCGGTCTGATTGATTTCTAAAGGAGTCCCCCCATGAAACGCCTTCTGCAACTGCTTCTCGCTTGCCTTTTGTGGGTTAGTGCTGCGACGGCTCAAACGGCAGTCGTCAAACGCACTGTCAACTTGCGCTCAGATTCATCGACTGACAGCGACATTATCGAGAGCCTCAAGCCTGGAGACCAGCTTCGGCTAGTGTCAGCAAGCAAGACGAACGGCTACTACCAAGTGACTGCAGCCGACGGTCAAACGGGCTGGGTATGGGCTAGGAATATACAGATTCTAGAGGCGACGCCATCCGCCACGCCTTCTCTTGTTCCAAATCCTCCGACGGCTGCACCTGCCCTTTCACAGCCCCCAGCGACTGATCTTTTTTCACAGCTTATGAATGCAAGAAAGAAGCCAATCCCGCAACCTCTCATTGAGGATGGCAGACAAGTCTGTGGGCCAACCGGGGATGCCACCAAGAAAACGCCCATCGCTCTCAATACCAATAAGAACCGCACTGACATACCGGGGGACTCCGATTATGTTGACATTGGGTGGAACGACTTGGCGAATCTTCCTTCTGACCGCATCGACGATTTTGTCTCTGCATCTGTCAGGGTGGTTGGGTATCTTTCGCACAAGATCAATGTGGAAAATTCAGGTAGTGGCGAGTCAACGAACTGCCATCTTCACGCCGACGACGAGGTGGATTGGCATATCTACCTCACCGAAGAATCGAACCAGCCCATTAGCAAGGCAATCATCGTTGAGACTACACCTCGAACCCGGCCCCTGCACACGTGGACGACGAGCATGCTAGGAGCACTCGTCAATTCCGAAAATCAGGTTCGCGTCAGTGGTTGGCTGATGTACGACTCGGAGCACATCAATGTAATTGGTAAAGAGAGAGCCACAGTTTGGGAGGTTCATCCGATTACGAAGATCGAAATTCAATCTAACGGGCAATGGGTGGATATCGAAACTCAGCCATAGATCGGGGCTGGGGGCTCTCTCGATGACCATGTCCTGGTGAACGCTGTAATCGGAAAAGTGAAGTACGGGGACCGGACCTGTCCAATAGCCTCTCCCATTTTAGCTGGCACTCGAATTCAGCGAGCTTCCAGCAGAGGCAGTTGGGAAATACTATTCTTCTTCGTCCTCGCCCATTTGCATCGTGAGGTAACGCTCGTAGCCCAGTTCCTTAATCAAATGCATTTGGGCTTCGAGCCAGTCGATATGACTCTCTTCATCCTTCAGTAGCTTCACAAAAAGATCGCGAGAGCCATTATCCTTTTCTTCGACAGCGACCTGTATAGCGGCATTGTAATCTTTCACTGCACCGAGTTCGAGATCGAGATCGCTCTGCAGCATCTCCTGCACGTTCTTGCCGACAGTAAGTTCAAGCGGCTTCATGGAGGGTGAGCCGTCGAGGAAGAGAATGCGTTCCATGAGCGCTTCGGCGTGCTTCATCTCACCGATGGACTGCTTCTTGATGTACTCGGAAAGCTTTTCGTAACCCCAGTTTTCACACATCTCCGCGTGCAGAAAATACTGATTGATGGCCGTGAGTTCTTCGCGTAGGGCCTTATTGAGTTCTTCTATAACCTTCGGCGACCCTTTCATCCCAATGATCCTCGCAAGAACAGGCGAGTGTAACGCAGTTGGCTCACGGGCACCAACAAAGCAGATTTCTGCCTAGCTTCCCGCACAAAGTCGGTTATGGTCGGCCCATGCTAACGCATGTGCCCGATCAACGCTGCTAACCGGTAAAGTCAAGTACTGGAAGCCAAGTTTGTGGGCGTTGACAGACCGACTCCCGGCTGGTCGGTTACCCGGCAACTATCCGGAAATGGCGTTCGACAAGGCTATCGACGCAAGCCGTCGCTGCACTTGGACGAGTAACGCCGTCGTCGGACACCGCCTGGAAAAGAGTTCCAGATGTTCGGTAACCGCAATTTCTAGGGTAAGTCCTTGTGAAGAGAACGTTGGCCGTTCCGTTGCCGCGCAAACCATGTGGGTGGCCCTTCGCTACTCAATTCTCAGCGCGTTCATGGGCGAAATCGATGCCGCACGGTTTGCGGGAATGATGGCCGCAAAAAAGGAGCAGAGGGCAAGCGCCCCTGCGGCCACGCTCAATGCAAGCGGGTCCCAGGAGGAAACGCCGTACAGTTGCGCAGAGATCAATCTCCCGGCGCCAACAGCTAGAGGCAATCCGAGGATCAGGCCGGCCAACACTCGCTGGAACGCCCCGCGCAAAACGAGCTGAATCACTTTCGGACGGCCGGCGCCGAGCGCCATGCGAATGCCGATCTCGTTGGTTTTCTGCGCAACCGTATAGGCCGTGACGCCGTACAGTCCGACGGCAGCCAGCACCAATGCCACCATCCCGAAGAGGCCGGCGAGGCTGGCAACGGCCCGCTCTTGATCGAAGGACAGCTCAACCTGTTGCTGCATTGTCCTGATGCTGTTGATCGTCAAGTCTGGATCCAGTTCCGCCAACATGCGGGTGAGCAGCGGCTCCAGGGCACCGGGGGACAGATTGGTCACTAGCATAACGCCCCCGATAAAGTGCGAGCGCAGCTCGAGTTTCTTCATCAACTCGTCGGGGTAGTCGACATTCTGAGCCAGCGGCACGAAGAACATCGGACGCGCGGGCTGGTTCAATCCCCAGCCTGCGAATTTCGCATCGTGCACGACGCCGACGATACTAAACGTGCTGGCGTACTGCGGCACGTCCAGCCCGAAGTGCTGCCCCAGCGGGTCTTCGCTGCTTTTGAAAAAGCGCTTCACAAAAGCTTCGTTCACGATCGCCACCGGCGCCGTGGTTTCGTTGTCCGCGGCTGTAAATGCCCGGCCCCGCAGAATCGGCATCGCCCAATTCTGAAGATAGTTAGCGCTCACGCGATCCCACGATGCGCCCGATTCACCGTCAAACTTCCCGGCGGGATGGCCGGCCACCATGATCAATTCGCCCCAGTTATCGGTGAGCGGGTTATACAAAGCCAGTCCGGATCCACGCACTCCGGGGATGCGATTCAGTTGTTCTTCAAGCTGACGATAGAGCGCCTCTAACCTGGGCACCGTGTAGGTTGCCGGAGGATTGTTGATATCCACCTCCACGCGCCCTTGGATCCGATATCCGAAATCCTGATGTTCGAGTTTGTTCAGGCTTCGCGCCAGCATGGTCGCACCGGCAACCAACACAACCGCCAGGGTGGCCTGTACAACCAGCAGCGCCTTCCGGGCGAACGAAGAGCGATCCTGAGTGCCGCGGCCAGATCCTCGCAGAGCTTCCGCCGGGTCGGTGCGCGTTGCGAGCCACGCGGGAGCTGCCCCGAAAATAACTCCCGTCGCGAGCGCCAGCGCGAAGGCAAACAACAAGACGAGGAGCGAAGGCGTGGCGCTAATCGGAAGGAAATGGGAGCTGTGGAACGCGAGCGTGAGAAGCAGCCGCGCGGCTGCCGTGGCCACCAGGAGTCCGGCCAAGGCGCCACCAATCGCCAGGAGGATGCTTTCCATCAGCGCTTGCCCGACGATCTTCCGCGGGGTCGCGCCCAATGCCAGCCGGACTGCGGTTTGTCCGCGGCGCGCTACGCCGCGCGCCAGCAGAAGGTTTGCAACGTTGGCGCAAGCGATCAGCAGCACCAGCCCGCACACGGAGAACAGAATCTCCAGGCTCCGCCCGTACTCCTCCTTCATCACCGCGACACCAGCTCCGGCCGGCACCAGGTCAATCACCTGCCTGGGAAGCATCCGGATCACGTCGGGCATCCAGTTGGACGGATATCCAGAATCGTACTCCATCCACTGCCGGAGCACGGTCGTGAGGCGCGGAGCCATTCCTTCGATGGAAGCTCCCGGTCGCAGCCGCCCGATCATACGCAGCCACGCGGAGATGGACTGATGCAGCAGACCGCCTTGCCCATCCATCATCGGTTCCTGTTGCACGGGGAGCCAGATGTCTGGGGGGTCGCTTTGCAGGGTCTCACCGAAAAATCCGGGAGGGGCAATGCCGATCACCGTAAAGGGATGGCCCTCCAGCACGAACGTGGATCCGACCACCGAAGGATCCGCCGCATAGGTCGTCTGCCAGACTCGGTGGCTCAGAACCGCAACCGGTGCGGCCGCCGGTGTGTCATCCTCCGGAGTGAACATCCGGCCCGCGAAGGCACGTACACCCAGCGTTGAGAAATAACTACCGGTGACATATTCTGAAGTAAGTGGCCTCGCCGCTGACTCAACTCCCTCGCGCCGCACGCTCAACCGGCCGCGCCCGGCTTGGAAAGCGGTCACTTCCTCAAATTCGGGCGTTTCTGATTTGAGGCGCTCATATAAGGAGAAGGAAAACATTCCCCATTGGTCTTGCGGCCCCCCTTCTACGCAGCAATCGTCGCCTTCGCCGACCCGGTAAAGCCTGCCGGGATCGGAAACCGGCAGAGATCGGAGCATCACGGCGTGGATCAAGGTAAATATGGCCGTGGTTCCGCCGATACCCAGGGCCAGCGTCAACACCGCCGCAGCAGTAAACACAGGCGACAAGCGAAACTGGCGCAGTGTGTACCGAAGATTCCCGGGAAGATTTTCCATGGAACGCCTCTCTCATGGATACGTTGGTCAGCCACGGATGGTTCCCAAATCCGTCAAGCTTGGGGGAATATCCGCTGCCGGCACGGTTCCGCCGGGTGCAGTTTTATTGACGACGCAAGAAGACGTTTGTCACGGGACTTTCATGGCTGCGACAGCCGGAAGCGTGAGCAGGCACTCAGGCCAGGAATATCTGCCGCAATCGCAATTGCCCAGAGGCGCGGCCCTGCCTCGCCCGGGCCTATTCTCCCCGTCAAAGAAGTCTTCTTAGAATCGTTGTCACCCGGCCGATGACCTCCGCCTCTATCCCGTTTCTAAAGCGTTGTGTGCCGTGGGAAGCACCGGCGTAATCGCGAACGACGAGCTTGCCCTCCTCGAGCGTGCAGCAACCGCAAATGTAATTGCTGGCTCGCGTCAGGAGGAGGTACAGCGATGGCCCGCGGATGGTCTTGGCTGTGGAAGGATCGGGTCGCTTCATACGGCGGTTCACGACAACCAGCGCTGCGTTCACGAGCAAGGGATGCAAGGCAGGTTTGGCCCCGCCTACCCAAAAAACGTCCAAGAGGGAAAACGCCCTGGGCCCGGCAAGCTCTTTGAGAGAGCCTCTCAGGAAAAGCGGAACCTCTTCCCAGTTGTTCAGAAGCGAGTCTAGGAAACCGCCGGTTTCCTGGCGGACTTCCTGTCCTCCGGGATTGTGGGGACCTGGGCTTCGGTTCGGCGCCCGCCGGGGGACAAGCTCGTCGGGGATCGGCTCGCGGCGTTCTTGATCGAACGGAAGTCCGCAAGCCCGCAGAAATCCCCGGAAGTCGATGCAGTACAGAACGCACAACGTAATGATCTTCTGGATGTGCCGTGGTGGACTCGACAGCGTTTCGTAATCGGAAAGCGTGCCTGGCGCCGCGAAATAGAGCTCGTCCGAGAGTGTGCTCGCGATCCAGCGGCTGGTGCTGGAAGCCTCACGAAAGGATACTCCCAGGCGCAATCGAGAGTTCCGCAGAAGGGCGCTGAGACTGGGTTGAGGACTCGGCGGAAAAGGCAGCCGTGGCCTCTGCCAAATGGCGGACCGCTGCGGCGGCCGCGGAAGAGAGCGCTCCCATACCGGCCGAATTTCCGCGTCCACGACGCCGATGATCCGGGCTTCCTTGCCGAGCCTTAGCTCGGTCTCGACGCAAGAGTTCTGCGGGGAATGCAAAACGATCCTGTCCTTCGCGCGCAACACGAGCCGCGAGCAGGTATATCCGGAGACGTGCTCGACGAGGAAAAGCCGGCGTCCAGGACTCTCCCGGGCGTCGCACAAATGCTCTTCCGGCCTTTTCGTGTCCACCCGGAAAATACTTCCCACAGCGAGGTGAGGGAACGCATGCACGTCCTCCTCGCCCACTTTGCCATAGAGAAATCTTCCTTTGTCAGCTGGGACCAGCTCCCGCGCTCGTCTTGGCGCCGCCTCGGAGAGGAGTTGACCGAGAGGAGCGATCGCCGGCACCGCGTCCACCTGGGGCCGCCCGGAGAACCAGGGCACCCATGCGGACGTGTCATAAACCGAGGAGTCCAAGAGCGCCGTGCGCTTTCTCGGGACCGTCGATTGCAGTCGCGGAATTTGATCCAGGTCAACCCCGAAAACGGCCAGCCAGTCATACAACAGGTAGTTGGTGATGCGGCTTAGAGCGATCATCTGCGCTAGAGTGGGGATCAACGAATGCTGATTGGCGTCGGAATACAAGCTGTGTGGCACAAAAAACGGTGACGGACAGCCATAAATTTCTGCGGACTGCTGCGAGACACGGTAGAGAGTCAGACCTCTCGTAGCAAGAACTTTCCGCACTTGTTCGGCCCGGTCCATTCGAAGGGACATTCGTCTTTGGCCGTATAGCCAGGATTCCGTTCCCATTGGAAACAATCAGAAGCGTGGCCGCAATTGCGACCACCCGCGAAGTTTTCTGCAACCCGCACGGCACCCGTGCATACATAGAGAAACAGTTAAGTAGCTGGACATGGATGAGCCGCGAGGGTAGGATTCCCGCCAATGGAGGCACGCAAACCGAGCCCTGATGCCGGAAAGCGCCTGAAGGCCTTGCGCGAGAGTCTAGGACTGAGCACCCGCGACGTGGAGGAGAGAAGCAAGACGATTGCCGCGGACAGGCACAATGCGGAGTTTTACATTTCGCACGCCTGGGTGGCGGACATCGAGAATGGAGGATTCGCGCCGAGCATCTATAAGTTTTATACCCTCAGCGCAGTTTACGGCCGCCCCTACGTCGAGATTGTTGCTCTATTCGGGCTCAGCATGAGCGATCTAAAACGCTATCAGCTTTCCCTGGGCGTCCCGAAGACGCACCTCCTCGACAGCGGCTCCAAGTTCGAGAGCGAGAAGGTCTCCTTGCCGGTGCAGTTCAAGCCGGAATTCCGGTTCGAGAAAACAAACCTGCTTGCGCGCATCGTGGAGAAATGGGAGGAGATCCCAGTTGGTTTCTTGCAGCATCTCGACCTCCACAAGTCCGTTTACGGCTATATCGGCCTCGAAGACTATACGTTGTACCCTTTGATCCGGCCCGGCTCGCTCGTGCAGATCGACGCGACCCGGAGGAAGCTCAGTGCGGAGAAATGGAAAACGGAATTCGACCGCCCTGTCTACTTCGTGGAACTGCGAAACGGGTACGTATGCAGTTGGTGCCAGATAGACCGAGGTCAGCTGATCGTAATTCCCCACCCCAATTCCCATCAGGATGTCCGGCGATTTGACTACCCCTCCCAGGCAGAAATCGTGGGAAGAGTGACCGGTGTGGCCATGAAAATTGTCGGCGAAAAACAGCTTGAGGCGAGAGAGCACCCGGCAGGTACGCCCGGTTGAGCGGATGCTCAGGAGCGAGAACATCCTCTGCGACTAGCTGCTGGTGAAAATCTTCCGAATCGAAGTGATACTTTCGATGACGGAGCGCCCTGCGGCCGACTTCTCACGGATTATCCACCCGCGAAACAATCGATCTGCCCGTGTAGCTTCAAACGGAACACCCTAGGGCGGACCGGGATATGTCACTGTTCACGCCGTATCTTGTGGCTTCGCTCGAGATACGGCTTGAACGAATCGAGCTTGCGCGCACGCCTTCGTCGAGGCCCGTATTCAGGCATGGCGTTCGGCTGCAGTACGTATTTTCGAACCGTCTTGCGATCCCAGCCGGTCAGTCGGCTGATCCCTTGAATGCTCATCCCTGTTCGTTGCAGTTCGCTCAGTCCTTGCACCTCTCGCCCCCTTAGCAAAGTCCGGAACCTCCTCCTTCGGAGTGGCTCCGGTTTACCAAGCCAGGGGTGGGGATTTTTCAACTGGCACTTTGGGGATTTTTACACCCGCGCTGCCATGCGGTGCAAAAGGAGGCGTGCGGCATCGACAAGTCGCGGCGCTTCCTCCTGGCTGAGGATCGTTAGCAGGTGAACGGCCTTCTTCCGGTCGGGGTGTTTCCGTGATGCTCCAGGCTTTCTTGAGTGTTTTGACGCAGAAAAACGCAGGCCCCCCGGTGTTGTGCCACCGTGTTCGGCGAGAACTTCCTCTTCTGAAACAACACGGCTTGATATTCACAAATATGTCGAGGGCCTAAACGATCTGGAGAACAATTAAAGTATCGAGAAAAATCTTCAATGGCGCGGACGTAGCAAGCTACGGTGGTCTCAAGGCAATTACGACGCTGGGGTTCCTCCAGCATAATTTTTCTTAGACGGGTCACAGGGACACCTCCTTGTGACCCAAATTTATCTGAGCGGACAGGCAACCAGCGCTCCGAGCGCCTCACGCGTAGCGTCCGCCGCCGGGCGGCTTGGTTCAAACGGGGTTCGAGGAGATCACCGGTCATGTCCCCGAACGGGACTTCCGGCCCGGAATAACTTCCGGTTTACCCGTGACTCGGGCAAAGCCGGTCAAGCGTTGATCGTGCCCTGCAAGCCCGTGCGTTCACACCGCGATGGGTGCGATAATTCGGGTGATAATCGTCCGGGAACTTATGAAGCGCCACGTGCTCATGTTCGGGTTGATCGGTGGAACCTTGATCGCACTGCTCAGGTGGACCGAGTATCAGTTCCTGGTAGTCGAACATTCGATCGAAATCTACGGCGGACTGATCGCGGCGACCTTTGCCGTTCTTGGCATCTGGCTCGGCCTCAATCTAACAGGAAAACGAAAGACAATTGTCGTAAAGGAGGTCCCTATTCCTGCCGGGGGACCGTTTGTCCCGGACGAAAGAAAACGAGAGGACCTCCATATCACTCGCCGTGAGCTTGAGATCCTTGAACTGATAGCCCGTGGACTGAGCAACCGCGAGATCGCCGAGAAGCTTTTTGTGAGCGAGAGCACGGTTAAGACCCATTCTAGCCGTGTTTTCGACAAACTAGGGGCTAGACGAAGGACGCAAGCGGTGCAGCTCGGCAAGGAATTCGGCCTTCTCCCCTGATTTACTCGCGCACAAGCATGGCTCGCACCAAGAACTACTCCCCCAAACGAATGATTTTTCTCTCCGCCGCCAAAATAACCCGAAAGGATGACGACAGAAACCCCGCCTGATGCGGTATGTTGAGCCGCTGAAAGGAGAGACCATGAAGTCTTCGAATTGGATGAAGTTTTTTGTGGTGGGTGCCCTGTCGATCGGGTTGTTTTCACACACGGCGCTCATTCAAGCAGTGGCCCAGGAACTTCCCAAGGTTTACGACGCCACCATGC
>Ga0335074_10008272_pt1 | contig 14454 bp, 14 predicted proteins | sample Lox_Sample_23_FD_206715 | JGI IMG/M metagenome (GOLD analysis project Ga0335074, IMG submission 206715) | Soil microbial communities from Loxahatchee National Wildlife Refuge, Florida, United States - Lox_Sample_2.3 | ecosystem: Environmental > Terrestrial > Soil > Wetlands | place: USA...
CCCGCGAGCACCAGGGACGCGCTGGCGCGAAGATCGGAAGCGATCACCTGCGCACCGGTGAGTTCGCTCACCCCCGCCACGATCGCCTGGCGGCCCTCCACACGAATATTCGCGCCCATGCGAGCCAACTCCTGCGTGTGCATGAAGCGGTTCTCGAAAATGGTCTCCGTAACGAATGAAATTCCGGAAGCCAGCGTCATCAGCGCCATATATTGCGCCTGTAAATCGGTCGCAAATCCGGGATATTCCTCCGTTGTAATATCGGCGGCCGATAGGCGCGATGCAGCCCGCACACGCAGCGCCCCCGGACCCGCTTCCGCGACCTCGACGCCCGCTTGCCGCATCTTCGCGGTGAGCGCGTCGACATGCTCCGGGATGAAGCCGGAAACCAGCAGATCGCCCCGCGTGATCGCGCCCGCAATCAAAAACGTGCCGGCTTCAATGCGATCCGGAATGATGGTGTGCTCAGCTCCATGTAAACGCGCCACCCCCCGCACACGAATCGTGGCCGTGCCCGCGCCTTCCACACAAGCGCCCATCTTGTTCAGCAACAAAGCCAGGTCCTGCACTTCCGGTTCGCGGGCGGCGTTTCGAATTACAGTCTCACCCTCCGCCAGCACGGCGGCCATCAATAAATCCTCGGTTCCGGTCACGGTGATGCGGTCGAAATGTACCAGCGCGCCCTGCAAGCCGCGCGGCGCCCTCGCTTCCACGTATCCGTGCGACTGCTCGATCTCAGCGCCCAGTTGCTCCAGTGCGCCCACGTGCAAATTGATGGGACGCGCGCCAATGGCGCAACCGCCCGGCATCGAAACCCGCGCCCGGCCGGTGCGAGCCACCAACGGCCCCAGCACCAGGCTCGAAGCACGCATGGTTTTCACCAGGTCGTACGGAGCCTCGGGATGCGCAAGGTCCGAGGCGCGCACCGTCACGCATCCCTCCGCGGCGTCCAGTTCCGCCCCGGTATATTGGAGCAACTGCTGCATGGTGCCGATGTCACGCACCGGCGGAACGCGGCGCAACTGAACCGCGTCGCTCGTAAGCAAGCAGGCCGCAAGTGCGGGGAGCGCGGCGTTCTTCGATCCGCTCACCGCGATCTCACCTTGCAGCGGTACGCCACCCTCGATACGGAACTTATCCATACGTCAGCCCTTCAGCGCCTCCGACAATCGGCCGCCGGTTTTTGCCAGGCGTGCTTCTGCGGACACTCGATCCAGCCCCAGCCGGGCCATCACAATCGCGACCGTCACCCGATCGCCCGCTTGAACCAGCAACTGACCTGCGCGTTCGTAGCTCAGATCGGCGCTTTCAGAAATGATGCGCGTCGCACGGTCGCGCAGCTTCGTGTTGCGCGGCTGCACGTTAACCATACGATTGCCATAAACATAGCCCAGACGGATCATCACAGCCGTGCTGATCATGTTCAGCACCAGTTTGGTCGCGGTGCCCGCCTTCATGCGCGTGGAACCGGCGATCACTTCGGGACCGGGCAACGGCGTAATGGCGATGTGCGCCAGGCGGGAAAGCGGCGAATCCGGCGTACAACTGATCCCGATCGTCAGTGCGCTCACACGCTCCGCCTCCTCGACCGCTCCCAGAACGTAGGGTGTCCGGCCGCTCGCGGCGATTCCAACCAGAACGTCTTTCGAACTGAACCCGTGCGCCGCCAAGTCGCGTCGCCCCTCTTCCGGATTATCCTCAGAGGCTTCCGTAGCTCGAGCCAAAGCGGCCTCGCCACCAGCAAGGATGCCCTGGATCAGGTCTGGTGCGACATGAAATGTCGGCGGACATTCGGCGGCGTCCAGCACACCCAGCCGGCCGCTGGTGCCTGCTCCAATATAAAACAGGCGTCCACCGGATCGCACCGATTCAACGATCCGGTCAACAGCGGCAACAATTTTGGGAATCTCGGCGGCTACTGCGGGGGCCACCTTCTGATCTTCTTGATTGATAACCGCGAGGATAGCCGCAGTCGGCAGCGCGTCGATATGGGAGGACGCCTGGTTCGGCTGCTCTGTCAGGAGGCCATCCAAGTTCACTTACGCGCTGAAGGAACTGCCGCACCCGCAGGTGCTTTTCACGTTGGGATTGTTGAACTTGAACCCCGAACCTTCCATGCTCTCAACGTAATCCACCTCGGCGCCGTCCAAATACAACAGGCTGGCCTGGTCGATGAAGACCTTTAGATCGTCGAACTTATAGGTCTTGTCCAGCATATTCGGAGTATTCTCGAAGGCCATCGAATAGCTGAATCCGGAGCATCCGCCGCCCACTACCGCGATCCGAAGGCCGGCTGGCTTGGGATCCTGGGACCCCAGAATTTCTTTCACTTTGTTTACAGCGGTCTCAGTCAGTTGAACCATGTCGTACGATCTCCTGTTGGATGAACTCTCTAGCAGTTATTATCACCCGAACCCCGGTCCGAGGCAAGATTGATTGCAGACCGCTTCCCGCGGACACCACCGCAGCTGGGTGCTAGTTTTTGGATGTTAAACTCGGTGATAGGATGCAATTCCGGCGGAAACCCGCTTTTGTCCCCCAAACGGCTGAAACCGCAGGTGCTTGGCATACGTCTGGGACGGTGTATGAGCGGTATTGCAGGCGTTCTTCCCTATCCGGCATCCGGCGTCCGGGTTCAGGCCAAAACCAGAGTGGATCACCGGAATTCTGAAGAAGCTTCGCTGGTCCGGCGCGTGCAAGCTCGCGATGAGATCGCCTTTCGCGAAATCGTGGAGCGCTATCAGGCCAAGGTGTTTTCCATCATCTATGGAATCCTCCGCAATCATAACGACGCCGAGGACATCGCTCAACAGGTTTTTGCGAAGATCTATTTCTCCATCCAAAGCTTCGATTTTCGCAGCTCACTGCTGACCTGGATTTATAAGATCACGGTCAACGAGTGCTACGACTATCTGCGCAAGAAGCGCGTCCGGAAGCTGGTATACGAGAGCGATTTCTCCGAAGAAGACGCGCAGCGGATGCAGAACAGCGATGCGGCCGTCGGGCAGGACCCGGCCGTGGACACCCAGCTTGCGCGCAAGGATTTGGTCGTAAAGCTCCTGGCGAAACTGTCGAATGAAGACCGGAGCCTGCTGCTTCTCAAGGAGGTGGAGGGCCATTCGGTGGAAGAGTTGTCGAAGATGACAGGCATGAACGAAAACACCATTAAAGTGAAATTGTTTCGGGCGCGCCAGAAGCTGCTCAAGGCGGCCCAGCGGCTAACCCGGGCGAGCGGATTGCCGGCGCTGTAGGTTGCGGGGTAAAGTGGCCGGCCGTGCAATGTGATACAACAGTTCAAACGCAGTTGAGAAGGAAACGGACGAATCGATCCGTAACGCTTCACAGTAAAAGAATCAGCGGTCTTTTTGAGGGAAGAAGTCATGCATCAGGAAATCAGGAAGAATCTTGAGGAGTATCTAAAAAGCTCCCGCGCAGAGGTTCCCGCGGAGTTTGACCGGCACCTGGGAGGGTGTCCGGAATGCCGGAGCGAGTTGCACCAATTGGAACAGCAGGCGCAACTGCTGCGGTCGCTCCAGATCAGCCGGGAGGCCGAACCGCGCGCCGGATTCTATGCCCGCGTGATGGAGCGGATCGAGGCGCAACAGCCTTTCTCGATCTGGTCGGTTTTTCTGGAGCGCAAGTTCGGATTCCGGCTGGCGGTGGCCTCCGGGATGCTTGCGGCGGTGCTGGGCGTCTACTTGGTGACCTCTGAGTTGACCGATCCGGAAGTCGCAATTGCGCCCACGGTGGCCACGGCCACAGCCACTACCGGTTCGAACGTGGTTCAGAGCACGGTTCAGCAAGAACAACAGCGCGATGCTGTGCTGGTGAATCTCGCCAGCTACCGGCAGTAGCGCCTATGTTCGATTCTGATCGGCCATCCTGGCAGAATCCTAAAGTTCTGACGACGCTGGTCATGATATTCATGGCTGGCGCGCTCACCGGCGCCATTGCCATGCGGGCCGGGTTGCATACTGAGTTGCACCGGAGCGCGGCCTACTGGCGAGGCGAAAAAACCGAGTTCTCCTATGACCAGCTGAAGACCGAGTTGAACCTCACGCCCGAGCAGTCCGATAAATTGAAGACGATTCTGGACGATTTCGTGAAATATCACGACGATCTGGAAGCCCAGATCGAAGACGTTCGGGCTACTGGCCGCAACCGGATCGTCCAGATCCTCACCCCCGAGCAGCGCAAGCGCTTCAATCAGCTTTCGAGAGACCTGCCTCAGCAATAAGCTTCCGGCGCGCTTCTCCTCTTGCATACCGGCGATTCCAGTGGTAACCTGTAGTTGAATCGTGGATTGATTTAGGTCTCATCGCAAGGTGGGGCTGGCTAATTGCAACCACGCTAAAAAGTGCTAAAGGTGAGTCGGTCTTCACGAAACTAAACCCCCTGCGGCATTTGCCCAGGGGATTTTTATTTGCTGACCGAGTCGCCGGAGAGGATACTTCGCATGACGGCGTCTCTACCCGAGCCTGCTCTTTTTGGACAAGAGGGCGAGCTGATTTTCTTAAGTATCGCAACCGATCCCAGGCAGCTCGAGGACCTGCTGGAAGCCCTGGCTTCGCTCGATTTCCCAGTGAATCCGCAGCTTTATCACCGGACCTCGGACGTGCGAGTCGAATTTCCGGCTTATTCGCGCCAAATCGATCGCGTGCGAGAAACACTCCAGCGCGAGGGTTTCGATTCCGGCGGTCTTGAGGTTCTAAAACCGCTGGCCCAAACCAACTAACTGCTACTACCCGATTTTTGAGTTGCAGCCAGCTTTCTCTCCACCGCCTTCATCAACCGGGACTGCACTTCGACCGGAATCGGCTGGGGCTGTACCCCCTTGTACACCTCGATCGTTTTCTTGGTGGTGTCGAGAATCACGAAGCAATTTGGACATTCACTGATGTGAACCTCCAGCTTCCGCCGGAGTTCCGCATCCACAGTGGCATCCAAATAATCGCTAAGCTCCTGCAAAAACTCCTTACAGGTAAGCAAAAACGTCATCCCCCTTCCGTTTGAAGAAACGCGTCAACTTCTCGCGCAATTGCAAGCGCGCGCGCAGCAGGCGGCTCTTCACCGCCGGAATTGAGATCCCCAGGGCCTCAGCAGTCTCTTCCGTACTCAACTCTTCGATGTCGCGAAGAACAAAAACGGTGCGAAAAGACGGCTTCAGGCTCTGTACGGCTTCGTCCAGGATTTGGCCGATCTCTTCCCGCGAGTACTGTTGCTCCGGGTTTTCATCCCAAACGGCAATTTCCCGGACTACGGTATCTTCGCCGGTGTCCAGCGGCTCGTCGAGCGGGACCGTCCGGTCGGACTTCCGCTTGCGAAGCTTCATGAGCGATTCGTTGACGGCAATGCGGACAATCCAGGTGTAGAACTTAGATTGTCCGTGAAAATCCCCTAAGTGCTCGAACGCTTTCAGGAACGTTTCCTGCAGCACGTCTTCGGCCTCGGAATCATTTTGGGTAATGTGCTTGGCGAGCCGATAAATCTTGCGGGAGTACTGGTTAACCAATTCGCTGAAGGCTGCGGCGTCTCCACTGCGAGCCTTGGCCAGCAACCCTGACTCGTCGAACACCCCTGCGTCGGTGGTGGCAGCCATTCCTTTTTATGGTACCGCAGGCCAGATTGGCGCAACCTCAAAAAGCGCGGGATCGTGGGGGTGCCCGGTACCAATCCGGCGCCACCCCCGTTTGTCCACAGAAGAAGTGTTCGTTTTTAGCGATCTTGTGATATAATCTGCACCCAGTAATAACGAGCGTCGATTTTTGACATATCCGTAACGGGAAGGCGCTTCATGGAACAGATCACGTTCGGGCCCTTTCGGCTCGACACTACAACCACGACGTTGTTGCGAAACGGCCGCGAGCTGGAGTTGCGGCCGCAGGCCTTTTACGCCCTCAAGGCGCTGGTGCATAACCGCGGCCGCTATGTGGGCTACGCGCAAATGATTAACCAGGCCTGGGACGGAAACCTGGTTTCCAAGCACACCGTCGCCGTCACCATCGGCGAGGTAAAAAGGACGCTGGCTGAATTCGGCGTTTGGATCAGCTACCGGCCCAAGCTCGGATACCGGATCGAAGTTCCTCACTCGGACGATTTAATCAAGCAAGGCTTCCATTTCTGGAGCCGCCGCACGCGCGAGGGATTCGAAAAGGCGCTGGATTTTTTTGAGCAGGCGGCGCGGGAAAACCCCTCGGATTTCCGGCCGTTTGAAGGCATCTCGCTGTGCTACCTGATGCTCGGCACCTATGGCATGGGCATGCCGCGCGAGATGTACAGCGGCTTCCTCGAAGCCCACAGGCGCGTGGTTGAGCTATGCGGACTCACGCCGGAACGGCGCGCGGACCGGGCCCATGGTCTGCATCTGTTCGAACGCAAGCTCGAAGAGGCCGAATCCGAGTTGTGCCTGGCGCATCACGAGAGCCCCGACTCGCCGGAGGTTTACGTCCGGCTGACCATGCTGTACCTCACGCAAAATCGTTTGGACGACGCTCTGAATCTGCTGCTCGCGGCGCCCAACACCCACTCGCTGTGGCCCACTGTTCCTGCCAACGAGATTTTGATTCGCATCTGCCGCCGCGAATATGACCTGGCGGTTGCGTGCGGCAAAAAGGCTCTGGATCTGCACCCCTACCTGTACTTGGGCCGGCTGTTTTATGGCGAAGCGCTCGAATTCACCGGGAAAATCGATGCGGCGCTCGAACAGTACCGGCTGGCCTTCATCATGTCGCCCGATCTTTGGTGGCTGCGCGCGTTCGAGGGAAAATGTCTGGCCAGGCACGGGCGCCGCAAGGAGGCGCAGGCCATCCTGGCGGAGCTGAGCGGAATTCGCAATACGCAGTACGTGGATGCGTACTACATTGCCGTTTTACTGGATGCGCTGGGGCTTCGCGATCAAGCCTTCCAGGAGCTCGATCGCGGTTATTACGAAAGGTCCGTGGCCTTTTTCCTGCTGGATCTCGATCCGAAACTCGATAGCCTGCGCAAGGATCCGCGCTTTGCCGCTCTGCGCTGCAAGGTGTTCGGTGAGTCGAATGTGGGGCCGCGTGCGGTCAGCGCCTAAGATGACCTCGCCAGTCTAGTGGAGATCGTCGTAGACCACGTTTCCACCCACTACGGTGAGCACGGACTTTAGGCGCTTGATCTGCTCGTCCGGCACTTTCGCGGGATCGAGAAAATTATCGCTCAGCACCACCACGTCCCCCAGCTTGCCCGGCTCCATCGAGCCCAGCCGGTCCTGTTCGCGGAAGAACCAGCCGTTATTCGCGGTGTACAGCCGTAGCGCTTCCAGGCGCGTGATCTGCTGGCCGGGATTGATCAACGTTCCCGCGGCATTCTTGCCGGTCACCATGTAGTAAATCATCAGCCACGGATCGAGCGTCGAAATCTGAGCCGCATCCGATCCCGCACCCACGTGAATCCCGCTGTCCAGAATCATGCGCAGCGGCGGCCCGGCGCCCGGAGCACCCGCCAGATATTCGAACGGATGCACGGCAATCCCGGCGCCCAGCGCCTTGAAGCGATTCACCGTCGCCTGGTCGATATGGGGCACGTGCGCCACGGACCAGTGCAGATTCGCGATCGGCGTCACCGCGTTCACCTTTTCAAAAGTCTCGGCGGTGAGCTTGTCTTCGGCGAGCGACAGGCTGTGCTGTTGGAACGGCCAGCCGTACTTGGCGACTAGCTGCAAAGCGTTTTCGTAATTGGGCGGCGGCGTCACTTTCCCGAAGAGCGGCCAGACGGTGGCGAATTCACCGATCCCGGAGATCCGCATCATGTCGTCGCCGAAGCCGTCGAATGCATTGCGCAAACGCTCGGCCAGCAGCGGAACATCCGGTTGCGTATCCATGCTGAGGAAGAACACGCGCAGACGCGCGTCCATCTTCTTTTCACGATCGAGCGCGAGGAACGCATCGTACATATGAAACGGATCGGCGCTCGCCAGGCTGTCGAACACGAACGAATCCTGGATGCCCGGCAGGCCGGGAATCACGAACGCGCCCATGTCGACGTCGGTAGTGACGCCCATGCGCGCCGAATATGCCAGAGCATCGCTCGCGCCGCGCTCTTGGTCCTCGAAAGTCTGGATCGATCGCAGGGCGTCCAGCGCAGCCACCGACGGACCATTGGGCGCAATCGCGCCGTTGGCGTTCACTGCAATTCCTTTCCCCGTGAAGAACGCCTTGCCCAACGTGTTGGTCGCGGCCGGGCCGGTGAAGGCTTCCAACAGCAGCACCGGATGATCGCGCGAGGCCACGTCCAATTCTTCGAGCGTCGGCAGACGCTTCTCGGCGAACTGCGCCGGGTTCCACCCTCCCATGGCAGTGATGAATTTCCCCGCCGGCACGGATTTCGCGCGGGCCGCGATGATTGACTGCACGTCTTTGATGGAGGCCGCGGTTTCAAGGCGCGTGTCATACCCGGGACGCAAGCCGAGCAGCACGATGTGGTTGTGGTTATCGATCAGCCCCGGCACGGCCGTGCGCCCATGCAGATTGATGGTCTTGGTGCAGGGGCTGAGTTTCCCTCCGGAAAAATCGAACCGGCCGTTCTGAATGACGACGGAGTGAATTGTGGTGTTGCGGGCATCCATGGTCACGATGTTGCCGTTGACCAGGCGCAAATCGCGCGACCCGTCACAGTTGCCGGCGGCCAACGCCACTAGCGGCAGGAACATCCCCAGCAACCACCCGGTCTTCATCGTATTTCTCCTCCACAAATCATACGGCGCCACGGCCGGTGCCGGGAACGCGTTCGCGCAGAGTATCATTGAGGCGTATGGCTCCCGTTGCCGCCCTCGCGCGGCGATCGCTCCCATGCTTGGTTCTGCTGACGGGAATTGCGCCCTGGCAAGTCGCGGCTCAGCCCGCGGCGCACAACCAAAGCGCGCAGGACTGGACACAGTTCGGCTGGGACCTGGCGAGCTCCGGAGCATCTACCGCCTCCACCGGCATCACCTCCGCCAACGTGGCCTCGTTACAACGGCGCCAGGTGCGCATTGACGGCACCGTCGACGCGTCCGCTATTTACCTTCATGGCGTCACGGTGAAGGGCGCCAAGCTTGATGTTTTCTTCGTCACCACCACCTACGGCAAGACCATCGCCGTGGATGCGGCCACCGGCGCCATTCTCTGGGAGTACACGCCGCTTCGCTTCGCCACCTGGGAAGGCACCGCGCAGATCACCAACAGTACTCCGGTGGCTGATCCGGACCGCCAGTACATCTACACCGCCGCACCCGATGGCACTGTCCAGAAGCTCGCGGTTTCCGACGGCCATTTGTTGTGGGTCACCCCTGTCACTCTGCTGCCGCACCGGGAGAAAATCGCCTCGCCGCTCAAGGAATTTCGCGGCCACATCATCGCAGTTACCGGCGGGTATATCGGCGATCGGCCGCCTTATCAAGGACACGTCGCTATTCTCGACGCGCAGAGCGGCAAGCTCCTGCATGTGTGGAACTCGCTGTGCAGCGATCGCGGCGGTTTGCTGCAGCCCAAATCGTGCTCGGCTACCCGATCGGCAATTTGGGGACGCGCCGGTGCGGTGATTGACGCCACGACTGGCAACCTTTTCGTAGCTACCGGCAATGGTCCTTATAACGGCAAAACAAACTGGGGCGATTCGGTGCTCGAACTCGATGCGGATGCGACGCACCTCCTCGGCAACTTTACTCCTTCGGACAACACGGAGCTTGACGATCGCGACCTCGACCTAGGCTCAACGTCGCCGGTGCTGCTGGGCGCAGGCACGCTGGCGCAAGGGGGCAAAGACAAGCAGATCCGCCTGCTCAGCATCCAAGCGATCAGCGGCGCCGGATCGCACATCGACCATGAATTGCAGATCGTGTCCACGCCCTCGCACCAGATGCTGTTCACAGCCCCGGCGGTGTGGCATCACGGCGCCGAGACCTGGCTGTTCGCCGCGGACTTTGGCGGCACTGCCGGATGGACGTTCGGCAACGGGAAACTCACCCAGATGTGGAGCAACTCGAAGAGCGGAACCAGCCCGGTGGTTGCCGGCGGCTTGCTCTACGTTTACGATCCGGAGGGCGGGCTGCTTGTGTACGATCCGCTTCACGGCCGCCAGATTGCCGATCTTCAAAGCGGCAAGGGCCATTGGAACAGCCCCATCGTGGTGGACGGAAGAATCGCGCTTCCCGAGGGTGACGCCAACCGGCATGCCACCACCGGCATACTGGATATCTGGAGCCTGCCGAGCGGGAGTAAGTGATAAAATGAACGGCGACTTCTGATTTTTCAGAGTCTTCCAGACGTCCTCCAAGCTGAGCCGGACGGAAAGACATAATCGTTGAGGTGACGCTTATGAAAACGACCGTTTCAGCAATCGCGGTATTGGTTCTGGGCCTTTTCCCTGCCGTATCGCGAGCAGCTTCCAACGACGTCGGCTCTTGGGATAGCAAGACCGCCGCCGCTTACTTAGATCAACGCGCGAACTGGTGGATGACCTGGGCGCCCTCAGCGCGCGATCACGAAACGTTTTGCGTTTCCTGTCACACCGCGGTTCCGTACGCACTGGGCCGGCCCGCTTTGCGCGGCACTCTCGGCGAGAGCGCTCCATCGGCGACGGAACGCAAGCTAATCGATAACGTCACCAAGCGCGTGCGCATGTGGAATGAGGTCGAGCCATTTTATAGCGACGAAAAACGCGGCGCGCCCAAAACTGCCGAATCGCGCGGCACCGAATCTGTCCTCAATGCGTTGATCCTTGCCAACTACGCTGCACATGAGGGCAAGCTCAGCGCCGACGCTCGCCTCGCGCTGGACAACATGTGGGGGCTGCAGCTTCAGACCGGCGCAGCGCAGGGCGCCTGGAACTGGTTGAATTTCCACAATGAGCCTTGGGAAGCCGACGACTCCCAGTTCTGGGGTGCAACGCTCGGCGCGATTGCCGCCGGCACCGCCCCGGAAGATTACCGCTCCACTCCCGCCGTAGAGACTCATTTGAAGGCGCTCGCCGGGTACCTGCAGCAGAACTTCGCAAAGCAGTCTCTCATCAATCGTGTGTATCTTCTGTGGGCTTCGGCCAAGGTGCCGGGGATTCTGCAGCCGGAGCAGCAGAAGGCGATCATTTCCGAGGTTCTGAGCAAGCAGCGGGCGGATGGTGGCTGGAACACGTCTTCGTTGATCGTTGCCACCTGGAAGCGCAAGGATGGGACCGCATTCGATGCGGGAAGCGACGGCTATGGCACCGGCCTGGTGGCGTTCGCCCTGCAAGAGGCTGGCGTACCGCGGACTGAGCCTGCCATGAAAAACGCCCTCGCCTGGCTCTCGCACAATCAGGATAAGGTTGCAGGAATGTGGATGGCATATTCGCTCAACAAACAGCGCGACCCGGCTTCCGACGTCGGCCGCTTTATGGTGGACGCCGCGACGGCTTATTCGGTTCTAGCGCTGACCGGCGGCCAATAGAAACGAACCGGCTCCCTGAACTGTTTTTTTCAGGTTGACGGGTGTACTCCGCGGCGCTTTCCACCGATAGTGGATTAGGCGGCGGTCTAACGCACCTCCCGTTGCGAACTGGTGGTGTGCATCGACGGACCCAATTGTTTTCGATGGCCACACCTCGATGACAACACCAGGAGGCGCAAAGACAACCTGCATTGCGGCGGCGTTGCTGGCCATTTTTCCAGCCACCACTCTCGCCGTGCAGCTCTTCCCCGTCCGCTCGCTGCAGGCAGGTCCAGGAACCGTTGCGGCCGTTCCCTCGGGCCAAACCATCGAGACGGAGGGCACGTTGTCCTCGGCTCCCGTTCCCGTAGGCGAGAGGTTTTGCCTGGGCTATCTCCAGGACGGCGCGGCAGCGATCGTGCTGTTTTCCACCGAATCCATTCTGTGCGGCCATTTTCCAGCGGGAGAGCGCGTCCGGGTACAGGGCCAGCTTTCGACGTATCAGGGCGGTGAAGAGGTCCGCGCCACTTCCGTGGTCAGCATCGGCCACGTGGCGGCGCCTCTGGTGAAGGACGCTCTCATCGAGCAGATTCAGGAGGGCCATCTCTACGCACGCAGAGTGCGGGTGGAGGGCCGGCTTCTGGTGCCGCACGACTTTATGGCGCATGGCGCCTGGCTGAGCGACCGTTCCGGAAAGATTCGGATTTTCGTTCGCGAGGAGTTGTTCCATGATCGCACTTTCGGAGAGCGGTTCCTCGCGGGTGGCGACGTCGAAATGACGGCGTACGTCAGGAAATACCAGGAGAATCAGAGCCAGCCGCTCGAATACGACCTGGTGCCGGACCGGATTTCCGACCTACGCTTCGTGCCATTGCCGCCCTACGGGAAGATCCTGGCCGGAAGCGGCTTGGTGCTGGGATCCTGCATCATCGTTTTCCTCTGGATTCGCCAAAGCAATACGGCAAAACGCGCGGAAGCTTTGAATCGCCTGAATCGCGCGCTTACGGAAACTTCCCGGCTCAAGAGCCAGTTCGTCGCCAATGTCAGTCACGAGCTGCGCACGCCGATGAACGGGATTATCGGGATGTCGAGCCTGCTGCTGGATACGCCGCTCAATGAGGAACAACGCGACTACGCGAAGACCGTGCAGCAATCCGCCGAAGCGCTGCTGGTTCTGATCAACGACATTCTGGATTTCTCCAAGATCGAAGCCAACGCGATGCAGCTGCAGGAAGAGAACTTCAGCTTGCGCGAAATGGTCGCGGACGTAATGAAGCTTTTCACCTCGCAGGCAAAAGGTAAACAAATTGAGCTCACTTACTTGGTTGCCGATAACGTGCCGGCGACGGTGCGGGGTGACAGCGGAAGAATTCGCCAGATTCTGACAAACCTGGTGGGCAACTCCGTTAAGTTTACCGATAAGGGCGAAGTTACTTTGAAGCTGACGCGCGGCCCCTTGGCCCCAGGGCCTGCCGCTCCGGACAAGGTGCAGCTGATCTTTCAAATCTCCGATACCGGAATCGGAATCCCGGAACACATCAAGCCCAGCTTTTTGTTCGAACCCTTTTCTCAGGCCGATGGATCGATGACGCGAAGGTTCGGCGGCACGGGATTAGGACTCACCATCTCCAAGCAGTTGATCGAGCTGATGGAGGGGGACATCGACGTCCACAGCATACCCGGCAAAGGTTCTACCTTCGAGTTTCATATTCAGGTTGCGGCTGATGCAGTTGCGGCCGATACGGAAAGCGCCGTCGTTCGCTCATCCTAAGGCCGCTACTCGGATCGCAACAGCGCGGCCGGATTCGCCGCTATCCGCGCAGGAACTGCTGCAATTCGGCGAGCGTTTCTTTCGGCGCGCTCTCTTGCAGCGAGTGGTTGCCCGGCAAACCTTTGCCCGTGACGTTCACGCCTTCTTCTTTCCAGATGGAAAGCATGTCGTACGAGCGGCCCATGGCGCCCTTGGCGGCCCACAAGGTCAGCAGCGGGCACTGGATTTTCTTGCCGGCTTGGATATCCTCTGCGTCGTAGCCCAGATCGATGGAGGCCGACGCGCGATAGTCCTCGCACATGGCATGAATGTTCTCAGGCGTAGCGGACGTGCGCAGGTATTCACGTTGGATGTCATTGGTCGTATGCGCGAGAAACGCCTGATTTCTGGCCAAAAGCTCGTTTTCCGGACCTGGCGGTTTGCGCAGATAATCGAACCACCAAAAATAATCCTGAACGAATTCGATTTTAAAATGCGAATAAAGATAATGTGCCGGGACGATGTCCATCACCGCCAGCTTGATCACTTCATTGGGATGATCGAGCGCCATGCGCCGGCCGACGCGTCCGCCACGGTCGTGACCCACCATGCGAAAACGATTGTAACCCAGATGCTTCATCACTTCGACGCCATCCAGCGCCATCGCGCGTTTGGATTGGTTGGCGTGATTCTCGGCGTCCGGCGGCTTGCTCGAATCGCCGTAGCCGCGCAGATCGCACATCACGAGCGTGTATTCTTTGGCGAGATCGGGCGCGATCAGCCGCCAGGTGATCAACGATTGTGGCGCGCCGTGAAAGAGCAATACCGGCGGGCCGGACCCGCCGATCACGGTATTGATCTCGGCGCCCGAGGTCGTGATTCTTTCGTTACGAAAGCCGGGCGGGAACAGCTTCTTCCAGGCCGGCTCCTCGCTTGTGGCACTCGATTGTCCGCGGCTTTGCGGCGCAGCGAAAGCGGCCACTCCCGCAGCTAGAGCAGTTTTTTGTAATAAATCGCGGCGTGTGCCGCCAGTTTTTTCCGCCATTATTCACCCACCTTATGCTTGGACGCGTGCGCCGTGAAGCTCAGATTTTCAGAGAAAAACGGCAGCACTTTCGTCTCAAAGCGCTCCTTCACGCGATTCATGTGAGTACCCTCGTAGGTCTCGAACGTGTGCGGGATGCCAAGCTCGGTCAGTGACGCATCCATTTCCATGTTGGACTTTGCGAGCGTATCCTGCAAACCCACATCCATTTTGAACGCGTGATAATCCTTCAGATTTGCGACGTACTGATC
>Ga0335074_10008273_pt1 | contig 14454 bp, 9 predicted proteins | sample Lox_Sample_23_FD_206715 | JGI IMG/M metagenome (GOLD analysis project Ga0335074, IMG submission 206715) | Soil microbial communities from Loxahatchee National Wildlife Refuge, Florida, United States - Lox_Sample_2.3 | ecosystem: Environmental > Terrestrial > Soil > Wetlands | place: USA: Florida...
TGGCCGGGGCGTTCGAGCTCGGCGGTCCGTAGGCAGGCGACGGCATGCTGTTTGCTCACCAGCCTGAGCGGCGGTTCCGTGACCAGGCATTCCTCGGCAGCTAGTGGGCAGCGGGGAGCGAATGCGCATCCTGGCAGGACCTCGGTGAGCTGCGGCGGCGAGCCTGGCATCGGGATCAGCTCGGCTTCCCGGCCCTGGTCGATCCGGGGCAGGCTGGCCAGCAGCCCGGCTGTGTATGGCGTCCGTGGCGCCGTCAGCACAGCCTGAGCGGAGCCGAACTCGACGGCTTTGCCCGCGTACATAACCAGTACACGGTCGGCGACGCCAGCGACGACGCCGAGATCGTGGGTGATCAGCACCATCGCGGCTCCGGTCCGGTCGCGGGCAGCGACCAGCGTGTCGAGGATCTGCGCTTGGATGGTGACGTCGAGTGCCGTGGTCGGCTCATCGGCGATGATCAGCTCGGGGTTGTCGGCGATCGCGATCGCGATCGTGACCCGCTGGCACATTCCGCCCGAGAGCTGGCGCGGGTACTGCCGCGCCCGTTCGGCTGGATTCGGGATGCCGACCTCACCGAGCAGCTCGACCGCGCGCGCCCAGGCCGAGGCCCGGGAGGCTCCGTGCGCGACGAGGGCTTCGGCCACTTGCTCCCCGACCGTGTAGACGGGGTTCAGCGCGGTGGCCGGATCCTGCGGTATCAGCGTGACCTGCGCGCCGCGGATGCGGCTCAGTTCCGCGTCGGAGCGCGAGAGCAGATCTTCCCCCTTCAGCAGGATCGATCCGCCGATCCGCGCGGTTCGCGGTAGCAACCCCATGACGGCCCAGGCAGTGAGCGACTTCCCGGATCCGGATTCGCCGACTACCGCGAGAATCTCCCCCGCCCTGACGTCGAGGCTCAGGCCGCGTACGGCGTACACCTCTCCGTCCTCGCTTGGGATACGGACCGACAGGTTGCGCACGGACAACAGCGAGGTCGGCTCCGCCGGCACGTCGGCGTCCCACTGGCCGCGGGCTACGCCCGCGGCCGCGGCAGCGCTTCCGCCGGTGCGTCGCGCCGGGCCGGGCAGGTGCGCGCGCTGCCGAGGGTCGAAGGCGTCGCGGAGCCCGTCGCCGATGAAATTGACTGACAGCGCGATCAAGATGATGAACAGGCCGGGGAAGTAGAACTCCCAGGGGCGCACCCCCACGTCGTCGACGGCGTTGCCGACCAGCAGGCCGAGCGAGGTGTCCGGAGGGTGGATGCCGAAGCCCAGGAACGAGAGACTCGTTTCCGCTAGCACTCCGGCCGCAACCGCAAGCGTCGCGCTGACGATCACGATCCCGGCGACATTGGGCAGCAGGTGACGGCGGATGATGTGCAGCTGGGAGGCTCCCAGGGCGCGCGCCGCCTGCACGAATTCCCGCTCCCGAAGCGAGAGGACCTGAGCGCGGACGACGCGGGCCACCGGCGGCGCCAGCAACCCGCCGAGCACCAGCCCCAGTTCCCACCACGATCCGCTGGTGCTCTGCGCCAGCACCACGGCCAGTGCCACGACGGGCAGCATCAGCACGAGATCGACGATCCGCATCATCACCGCGTCGAGCAGCCCGCGGTAAAGTCCCGACACGGTTCCCCAGAGCGTTCCGAGTACCGTGCTGACGAGCGATATCAGCAGCGCAATCTCAAGCGAGCGCTGAGTGCCGCGCAGCACGAGCGCGAGCATGTCGTGACCGAGTTCGTCGGTCCCGAAGGGGTGGGCTAGCGACGGTGGTGCGGAGTTGTCAGGGGTCATCTCCGTGTAGCTGTAGTGCCATACGCTGGGAGCGACAAAGGCCGCCAGGAGCAGCAGGATGAACACGATCCCGCCAACGACGGCGAGGCGGTGGGACATGAAGCGACGCACCCCCCCGCGCAGCGGGCAGACCGGGGGCTGACTTTGCTCTCCTTTCGGGAGGGCGTGCCCGGCCATGGCGGGGGGGCCAGTGCTACTCATGCCTGGTGTTCGGGTCGAGTACGAACCCGAGCAGGTCGGCGACTAGGTTGGCGACTACAACGACGGTTCCCGCGACCAGCATCCACGAGGCGACCGCGTAAATGTCGTTGCTCTGGACGGACTGGACCAGGAAGTCTCCCATTCCCTGCCACTGGAAGACCTCTTCGATCACCACTGCCCCGCCCAGGATCGTGGCCACGTCAATCGCGGAGACCGTGATCATGGGGGCGAGCGCGTTGCGCAATGCGTGCTTGAACACCACCCGGCGCCAGCGCAGCCCCTTCGCTCGCGCGTACCGGACGTAGTCGGCGCTCAGCTCCTCGATCATCGCCGAGCGCTGGTAGCGGCTCCACGACCCGTATGCGATCAGCGCCAGCGAGATCGTCGGCAGCACCATGTGGGCGAAGCTGTCATCGAGGTGGCTGAGAAAGCCAGGTGCGACCACCGGTGAGCTTGACCCGATCGTGAAGAACACCGTCGTGCCGAGCCGTTCGTTGACCCAGATGCCGCCCTGCTTGAGGAGCACCGCGAACCAGAACGAGGGCATCGAGATGAACAGGAATGAGGCGAGCGTCAGCGCGTAGTCCACCTTTGAGGCCTGCCTGACTGCTCCCAGCACCCCGGTCAGTACCGCCAGCAGGAATGCGGTCAGCAACCCGGCCACGACCAGCTGTGATGTCACGCCGAGGCGCGAGAGCAGCTCGGGCCCGATTCTCTCGTTCGGGTTTACGGACGGCCCGAAATTCCCGCGGGGAATCCCGCTCAGCCACGTGAAGAACCGGGTAAGCAGCGGCTGGTCGAGGTGAAGCCGATGCCGCTCGGCGGCCATGACGCTGGGCGCGGGCGGCGGGTTCTGCGCCTTGAGCGCGGCCAGCGGATCACCCGTCGCGGACACGAGCAGGAACGACACGAACGCGGCGAGCACGATGAGCACGGCGCCTGTCGCCAGGCGCCGTGCGATCAGCATCAGCACCCCGCCTGCCCCGCTCGCAGGCCCCAGTCCTGCACGTTGTAGGTAAGGTATGCCGCCGACGACGGCTGGATGTTGGCGTACGTGCAGCGGATGACGGTGAAGGACGGCAGCGTGTAGAGAGGCAGCACGGGCGCGTCGGCGATCTCCAGCTTGTCGGCCTGGTTGAGCAAACTGAGCGCGGTCGACATGCTGGTCGCGCTGGCAGCGGCGTTGATCAGCTGGTCGACCTGAGAGTTGGAGTAGTGACCGAAGTTGCCTACTCCGGTGGTGGTGTAGAACACCTGCGCGCCGTAGAACGGGAACCCGGGGATCCCGGAGTTGAAGTAGATCATGTCAAAGTCGCCGTTGACCAGCGCGTCGAGGTTGGGGCTGGCCACACTGTTCACGGTCAGCCCGAGCGGGGCCAGATAGGTGGTTACGAGCTGCGAGATCAGCTCCCCTTCGTCGTCACCGGTGGAATAGACGAACTGCAGGGCTTTGACGGGGGTTCCGTCAGGTGCGAGCAGGTGGCCGGACTGCACCCGGTAGCCGGCGGCGGTGAGCAGCGCTTTGGCCTTGGCTATGTTGCCGCTGCCTTCGCCGGTCGCGGTGAGGTTGTCCTGGTAGCCCTGGGTACCTGGGAGGAGGTTGAGACTGTCAGTGAGCGGCAGCGAGGCGCCGAGTGACCCCAGCACTTTGCTGCGGATCTGCTGGCGGTTGATCGCCGTCAGGATCGCCAGCCGCAGCGGCTTCGTCATCACCTTGTCACCAAGGTTCAGCACAATCTTGGCCAGGGTCGCGCCGGGCGAGACGTGAGTCCCGAATCCCTGCAGCCCTTCGAGTTCCGCGGCCAGATCGGGCGTCGCGGTGATTGAGGCGGTGTCCACCTCGCCGTTCTGCAGGGCGGTCGGCAGCTGGCTGTCGTCGGTCAGCACGCGGAACACGACGCTGTCCAGCGAGGGCTTCTTGCCCCACCACTTCGGGTTCGGCTTCTCGATGATCACCGAGCTCGTGGCGCTCGTGATCATCATCGGCCCGGCGGACCAGGTAGGCGCCTGGTTGACGAACCCGTTGTTGAATCCCTGGGCAAGTCCCGCAGGGGTGCTGAGGCTGCCGTAGCGGGCCGCGACCGATGCCGGGAGCAACGGGCTGAACAGCATCCGCCAGTCGGTGAACGGCTGCGAGAACACCACCGTTACGGTCCGCCCGCCGTCCGATCCGGTGATCGATTTGATCTGGTCGTAGCCTGCCGTCACCGTCTGGCAGGCGGGGCAGTGGACGCCGTCGGCCACGTGCCAGTTATAGATGAAGTCCGCGGCCGTGATCGGTGTCCCGTCCGACCAGACCGCATGCGGGTTCAGCTGGTAGACGATCGTCTGCGGACTGGCGCTGACCTGCTGGGCCGACTCGAGCAAATCGGTGTCCAGCGTGCTGTTGATCCCGTCTGGCTGCAGGACGAACGCGAACGGCAGGATGCCGCTGAGGACCGCGTAATCCGCCTCGGCAGTGCCCGCCGGGCTGCGCAGGTTCCAGTTCGTGATCGTGCTGTCGATGGCGTAGGTGATTGAGCCGCCCTTCTTGACCGGGGCGGAGTTGCATGTGTCGGGCTGACGCGAACATCCCGCGAGGTTGCCGGTGCTCTGGCCGGCCTGTGCGTCGGCACCGCACCCGGCGAGCAGCAGCGCCACGGAAGAGATAGCCGCCAGCAGGCGGCCACGTGTTGCACCTAGCATCTGTTTCCCCTCCCTGATTGGCCGTCGGCGCCAGGCCTTTCTGGCCACTCGTTTCGGCTCGAGGCCGCGAGCACACGCGGATCCTCGGGTACTCCGGCACGGAAGCGCGAGATCATCAGCCCGAGGCTGCTGGTCGTGTCCCGCGTCATAGCCAGGCAGTCTTGCCCGGTGCGGCACCGTGCCGGTGCACAGGCCAGTGAAGCCTCGATGATCTGCGGCAGGCTGCGCCGAATGTCAGCGACCTCACCCGGCATGTCCTGCAGTGTCACGTCTTGCGAGGCGAGCACCCGTGGCAGGTCACCGAGCTCGCGCCTCAGCCAGCCAAACGGATCCGAGCTCAGCTCAGCGTCCCAGGCACGGTCGGTTGGCTCGACCCCGTCGAATCTGAGGTGGTAGTGCGCGCGGTCGAACGTGCCCGGATGGGCGCCGCAGACGTCGAAAAGATCGGCGCGCCAGATGATCCCGTCGATCTCGGTGACCTGAGGAGCCGACTCCGAACCACGGTGCTGGTGCGGGACGAGCCTGCGCAGCTCGACTCGGGTGCCGTGCTCCTCGTCCTCCGGCCCGATCTCGAACCAGTGCCGGACGATGACCGCCAGCTCGTTGAAGGCAAATGCGTGAAGCAAACCTAACCCTCCTCGGGCGAATTGTCGTGATGTCGGTGTCCCGCCCGGTGCACCACGAGCACCTCGCCGCCGCGCTCCAGCGCCTGCTCAGCGATCCGCCAGCTGATGACGCCCCTGCCGCCGATCACCACGATCCTCATCACCGCCCCAGGCCGCATCCGAGGCAGTAAATATATATAGATTTGCTGTTTCAGGCAACGATCCAGCTAAATCTGGGTTGATTGTCGTTCAAATCTAAATCTTGTTGTTATCTGGTGAGCCGCTGGCCGCGCCTGGATCGTCTCGGGCGGTCAGGAGCAGGAGGCGGGAGCCGCCGTCACGGAACCACGCGGTGCTGGCGCAGCAGCTCAACGACCCGCGCATGCGGCAGAGCCATCACCTCGCGCCCGCCGGCCCCGGTCATCGGCTCGTTGACGACTAGCGAATCGAGCACCGCCTCTTCCGTCGCATACACGACGCCGGCCAGCAGCGGATCCATCTCGTCGTCGTGGAGTACGGCGAAGCTGCGCACGCCAGGGGTTTCCACGACGCCGTCATTAGCGGTTGACGCGGCCAGGAACAGATCACCTGACTCGGCACCGCCGATCGCCCCGGTCCGGGCCAGCCCGAGTCCGACGCGCCGCGCGAGCCGTTCCAGCTGCCCTCCGAGCAGTGGTGCGTCGGTGAGAACGACGGCGATCACCGACCCGTGGTCGCGGCCCCAGATGAGGCCCTCGCGCAGGTGCGGCCACATGGGGACACCCGCAATCGTCAGCTGGCGGCGATTACCGAAGTTGGTCTGCAGGAGCACGCCCACCGTCCACTCCCCGGCGGCGGCCGCGACGGCCCGTGACGCACTGCCCGTGCCGCCCTTGAGCTCGTAGCACACCATGCCGGTGCCACCACCGACGCTGCCCTGCTCAATTGGTTCGGCGCGTGCGCCGTCCAGCGCCATGCGCACATGCTCGCTTGTCACGTGGAAGCCGTTGATGTCGTTGAGCAAACCGTCCCAGGTCTCGCCGACGACCGGGATGACGCCGAGCATCGGGAACCGGTCCAGCAGCCATCTCGCGGTCGTGTCGCGGGCGGCCCCCACGCTGTTGGTGTTGGTCAGCACGACAGGGCCGGTGAACCAGCCGTGCTCACGCACCCACGCAGTCCCGGTGAGTTCGCCATTGCCGTTGAGCCTGGCGTAGCCGGCGAGCACGGCAGCACCGGCCCGTTCCCGGCCGCGCGGAAACACCGCGGTTACCCCGGTTCGCACGGCGGCCGGGGCAGCCCGGCCGCGGGCCACGTCCTCGCGCAGGGTGACGAACCCGACCTCGGCACCGGCGATATCGGTGATGTCGTTGCGCGGGCCCGGCACGCCCGCGAAGGGAATGCCCAGCGCGCGGGCCCGGGGTCGCCCCGACGGCGTCGCGAGCTGAGCGGATGCGGGGTTCACCGGGCCGCCGCGAGCATGGCCAGGCCCTCGCGGCACGCACGCCGGGCGCGGTCGTCGACAGCGCTGGGCAGCCAGGTGGCGAGCGCCTCCTCGGCCCGGTTGCCGCCCCACCGGGTCAGACCGACGACGGCGATCAGCTGGATGGCGGCCGACGGGTCGTGCAGCAGTTCGGTGAGCCGGCGAAATGCGGCTTCGTCAGGCTGCAGAAGCACGAGCTGTGTCGCCGCCGTCTCCCGGGCTTCAGGACTTCGGTCCTCGCCGGTCCAGTCGAGGATGATCTCGGCCCGGCCGGGTTGCTCGCCTTCGGCCAGGCCCTGCAACGCGGCGCAACGGATCAGGTCGCCGCGACCGCTCGAGGCCAGCTGCCTGCGCGTCCAGGCCTGCGCGTCATCATCGGCGCCGCGGGCGAGCGCCCGGGTGGCCGCACTGCGCACGGCCGGGCTCGCGTCGTCGAGCGCCGCCCGCACGGCGGCGGACGATTCGGTGTCAGCGTAGCCGGAGAGGACGTCGACCAGAGCCGCGCGAGCCCGCGGTTCGGGCTCAGCGCGCAGCTCGTCGCGCAGCCGCGCTGCCAGGCCAGGAAGGTGACCAAGCACGTGGGCGGCCGCCACTCGCACCCCCCAGAACGAGTCACGCAACGCCGCCAGCGCCACCGGACGCCAGCTGGGCTCGTCGGCGGTGCGCGCTAGTTCGCTGATCGCGTCAGCGCGTCCCGCGGCGTGCGGGTGGTGCGCAGCCAGATAGGCCAGCTCGGCCACGGTGACGGTATGGCGCGCTCGCACAGTCCCGACCACGCTGCGGTCGGGATCGACGATCACAGCGGCCGGGCGTTCTGGCTGCTCGAACGCGATCTCGCGGCGCCGCTGGCCGACCATGACCAAGACCCGCCGGGCTCCGGTGCTGTCGTGCACCTCGACGTAGACCGGGACCAGATAGTCGGGCTCGGCCTGAACTTGTTCGATCACCAGCATCAGCGTGCCGGGCGACCATTCCGCCGACCACTCCAGCTCTGGATGCCCGGGACGGCGGATCAGCGGCCCGATGACCGGTTCGATCTGTCGGCCAGTGGCCCGCGCGAACGCGTCGGCCAGGGCGCTGAACCGGACACTCCTCCCGGCGCTGTCGCGAGCGAAGGCCCGCATGCCGGCCCAGAAGTCATCGCCTAGCCAGCGCCGGAGCAGGTTCACGATCAGGCACGACTTGTCATAGGAGTGCCGGTCGAACAGATCAGTCGGCGATGTGAAGCACGCTGGCACGAGGGCGCGCCGGTACCGGCGGTCCTCGTCGTAATACCACCGCGCCCGTTCGAGCCGGTACGCCTCGGCTTCGTCGAGGCCCCTCGTGTGCTCGTACCAAAGCACCTCGAAGATCCGGCAGAACCCCTCCTGCAACCACAGGTGCGACCAGTCCGCGCACGTCCAGAGGTTGCCGAACCACTGGTGGCACAGCTCGTGCACGATCGCGGGCTCGCTGTCAGTGCTGGCGATCACTCGCTCGCTCAGGTGCGAGATGCTCGCGTTCTCCATGCCGCCCGCGACATGCTCCGGAACGACCACTTGCGCATAGCCGTGGTACGGGTAGGGCACTCCGATGTGCTGCTCGAGGAACGCAAGCATGGCCGCGGTCGGGGTGAACACCCGGCGCAGGTCGGCGGCCAGTCCCCGACGGCCGTAGAGGCGTAGCGGCACGTTCCCGGACCGGCCGAGGTCCACCTCGCACAGCTCGCCGGCCGCGAACGAGATGAGGTACGGCGCGGTGGCGACGTCCTGCCGCCAGCGGAACGTCGCGCTGCGGCCGTCGTCGTCCCAGCCGGTCAGCTCGCCGCCGGCCACCGCGATCTGTCCGCTGGGCACGGTAATGGTGAGGTCGGTGGTTAGCCGCTCGGCGAGGTCGTCGACGCACGGAAGCCAGTAACGGGTGTATTCGGGCTGGCCCTGCGTGTAGGCGATCGCCGGTGTGCCGCCTCCCGTCGCTGTCCAGTGCAGCCCGGCGCTGCGCCCGACGCGGTAACGCAGCCTGACAGTCACGTGATCGCCGGCTACGAGCGGCCGGGGGCAGGGAATGGCCACAACCGCGCCCCCGTGCTCGACGTGAGCGGTCGGCTGTCCGTCTACGGCCACCGACCCGACGGCGAGGCCGCATGCGTCGAGCCGAATCTCGTCGGACCGACCGGCCCGGCACGTCAGGCGCAGCTGGCAGTCAACGTGGGCGGTCTGATCTGTGAAGTCCAGCTCGATCGCCATCGTCACGTGCTGCACGCTCACGCTGCGCGGGCGACGCGTCTCGACCCGGTCGCCTGGCAGGGCAAACCGCTGGCCGGGCAGCGGCTCATCGGGGCCGAAACCCGGGAGCGTCTCGACGTTGCCCGCCCGCGCCTGGCGTGGCGGCGCATTCATTGATCGAGCTCCACCGGCCCGTCGAGCCGGGCCGCGAATGCTGTAATGAGCCTGATTGCCGCGTCAACATCACTGAGCTGAACCATCTCGACCGGCGAATGCAGATAGCGGGTCGGTATCGACACCAGCCCCACCGCGACCCCGGCGCCGGTGAGATAGACGGCATCCGAGTCGGTCCAGGTGCGGTCCCCGGACAGTTGGGCATGCACCGTGTGGTCGATGCCCTCAGCCTGAGCGGTCTCGCGCAGCAGGTGGAATATCCGCGGGTGCAGGATCGGGCCCCGGCCGATGGCCGGGCCGCTGCCCAGCGGGTGGTCGCCGAGCAGCCGGACATCGAGACCCGGCGCGTCGGTCGCATAGGTCGTGTCAATCACGATCGCGATATCCGGGCGCCTCGCGAACGCGCTCGTCGCCGCACCGGCGTACGTCGTCTCCTCCTGCGAGCACGCTACAGCCAGGACGTCACCGCTGGGTGGACCGGCTGCGGCAATGCGCCGCGCGGCCTCCAGCGCGACGTAGCAGCCGACCCGGTTGTCCAGTGCCCGGGACACGATCCGGCCGTTCGGCAACGTCACGGGCCGGGCCGCGACGACCGCGGCATCGCCTACCTCGACCAGCCCGCGAGCCTGCGCGCCGTCGCGGGCGCCGATGTCGATGTGCAGCTCACGCACGGCCGGTATGCGTTGCGCTTCGGCGTCTGCCACGAGGTGCACGGGCTTGCGGCCAATGACACCGGGCACGGGTCCGTTGCCCGTCAGTACCTCGACCCGCTGGCCGATCAGGTTCAGCTGATCCCAGAGGCCGACGGTCGTGAACCACAGCATGCCCGCATCATCGATGCAGGTGATGAGCAGGCCGATCTCGTCAATGTGGGCCATGATCGCCAGGCGCGGACCGTTACCCCGGCCACGGATCAGGGCGGTCGTAGACCCGAGGACGTCGCCGCGTATGTCGTCGCAGAACGCGCGGGCTGCCGCGCGCCAAAGCTCACTCGGCCCGCCTTCGCAGCCCGATGGGCCGGCGACCGTCAGCAGCTCATCAAATGGCAATGATGTTGACATATGGCGAAACTATCAGCTCCATATGCGCCTGACCAGCACTGTTAATGACGCGCCGCAGGCATGCGGCGCGATCGGGTCACGCCCCCATCCTCCGGTACGACCGCGCTCCAGGGAAAACGCGGCGGTCGCGATGCCCCTGATCCAGGCGTCGTCGTCGCCGGGTGACGCTCAGGCCGGCCGTGGCGTCGCGGGCACGGCGCTGGGCGACGGCCCAGCATCTACCGGGATCGCACACCAAGAGCCTGGTCCCATATCGGACCCACCTGGTCCCAGCACACACGGCCAAGATCACGATTACGGGCCAAAAGCCTAGTTCAGCACGGGTGGGCTAACGACAGAATTCGCTGACCAGCGGTTACGGGATGTTCCCGAGGGGCTGGTCCCGGCTTAAGGGGGCTGGCCTCCCGCCGTTTTGGGTGTTTCGGGGTGTTCGGCGAGTTCGATGGATATGGCTTCGAGTTCGGTGATGAGCTGGCGCAGGCGGCGGTGGGCGGCGAAGTAGGGGCGCAGCCGCTCGGCGTCCTGGGTGGTGAGGGTCTTGGTGATGGAGCGGGCGCCGGCTTTGCGGGTCCAGGTGGGGTAGGGGCCGTGCAGGACGGGCGGGGTGGCGTGGCAGTGGCAGCTGGCCCGCTGGCAGCGGGTGGTGCGGCTGGTGAGCGAGCCGGGCAGGGCGATGCCGATCTGGGCGAGCTCGGCCTGGATCTGCTGGTGGCGGCGTGCCAGGTCGTCCATGGTGACAGGATTGCGTATCCGCCGCGCCGGCCGCATCCTCCGGTTTGATGCTTGAATTCACTATATTTCAAGCATGGCCGCCCCTGGCGGGGACGATCCGGCAGGCGCGGGTATGCGCATGCTGCCGTCTGGCAGGGTGACCGCCCCCGCGCTGCGCGGGCTGTCCCGGTTCGCTGAGACACGGGGAGTCCCGGACAGCCGGGAGTTCCTGCTCGACTATGACGTGATCGAGGCGTTTTGCGTCGCGGGCCTGCGCGGCCGGGCGTCCTCGACCCGGGGCACCTACCGGTCGGCGCTGTACCGGCTCGCCGAAGCGTTGCACGGCCCGGCGGGGCAGCGGGCGACGCCGTTTGCGGGCGCGCGGGCACCAGCGCCGTACTCGCCCGCGGAACAGGCGGAGCTGGCCGCGGCCGCGGCCGGGCAGCGTGATCCGGCGGCGCGTGCCTCGGCGCTGGCGCTGGTGGTGTTCGGCATCGGGGCGGGGCTGCGGCCCGGCGAGCTGGTGGCGCTGCGCGGCAGTGACGTCTTCCGGCGCGGCCGCCAGGTGGTGGTCTATGTCCGCGGGCCGGGCGTGCGGGTGGTGCCGGTCACCGCGGATTACGCCGGCCGGGCCTGGGATCTGGCCCGCCGCGTGGGCAGCGGTTTCGTGTTCCGGCCCGGGCCGGCCGCCCGCGGCTGTAAGAATTTCGTCACCAATTTCGCCCGGGGCCTGACAGCGGACCCGGCCGCGCCGGGCTTGTCGCTGCGCCGGGCCCGGTCCAGCTTCATCTGCGGGCACCTGGCCGCGGGCACCCCGGTCGGCGTACTGCTGAAAGTCACCGGGATCGCCGAAGCCGGGTCGCTGGCCCGGTATGCCCGCCACGTGGCCGGCGTCAGCTCCTCCAAGGGCGCCCTGCGCGAGCGCTGGCGCGCGGAGCGCACGCCATGAGCGGCGCCGGCCTGGCCCTGCCGCCGGCCGGCGGCGGCATCAGCGACGAGACGGTGGCCTTCGCCGCCGAGCTCATCGACCGCAGCGGCAAGGCCCTCGTCGTTGAGGCGGCGCTGGCTCACGCCACCGGGCGCCGCCGCCCGCTGCCGGCGCGCGCGGTGCTGACTGCTCTGCTGTGCCTCGCGCTGTGCGGCCGGCCGCTGTTTCTCACCGAGGCCACCCGGCTGCTGTTCTGCCATCTATCGGGGGCCTCCCGCCGGCTGCTCGGCGTCCCCGGCACCGCCAGCGGCGAGCAGGCGTTCCTGGCCGCCTACCGGCGGGTCCGCTACTGCTTCCGCGCCATCTGCTCGGTCATGGACCCCTCGCCGCTGCCGAAGAACCGCCGCCTGACCGGCCAGGACCTCAAGGCCCGCACCAGGCCGGTGACCCCCCGCCAGGCCGAAGCTGCCCGCGGCCGGCTGGAGGCGTTCATCAACGCGCTGCTGGAAGCCAGCATCTCCGCCCTCACCGGCGAAGAACACGCGGCTTACGACGGCTGCACCGGGCTGGATGCCACCCCGGTCCCGCTGTTCTCCCGCGGCCCGTCCAAGCGCGCCGGCCTGTGCGCCAGCGACCCCGACGGCGGCTGGTACGTCCGCGAAGGCGATCACCGCGAGCGTGAGGATGACAAGGGCAAGCCACTGCGGAAGATCGCCTGGGCGCTAGAGGCCACCATCGCCACCATGGCCCGGCCGCCAGGCGCGCCGCCCGCGCATCCCGATCTGGCCGCCGGCCTGGCGCTGGCCCGGCCCGGCGAAGACCCCGGCGGCACCGGCGCCCGGGTCCTGGCCTCTGCCGCCGCCCGCGGGCACAAAGCCGGCTGGCTCGGCTGCGACCGTGCTTACACCGCAGCGCTACCCGAGCGATTCCAGCTGCCCGCACGCGCCCTGGGCTGCCGGCCGGTTATGGACTGCCGGGCAGACCAGCTCGGCATCCAGGCCAGCAGCCAGGGAGCGCTCCTGGTCGAGGGCAGCTGGTACTGCCCCGCCCTGCCCGGGCCGCTGATCACCGCCACCGCCCGGCTGCGCGACCACGCCATCAGCCGCGAACTCTGCGACCAGCAGACCGCCGCCCGCTGCCCCTACCAGCTCCTCCGTAAAGACGGCCCCGGCGCCGACGGCTACCAGCGCCTGTCCTGCCCCGCGGCCGGCCACCATCCCCGGCTGATCTGCCCGCTGCGCCCGGCCTCGCTGACACCCCGCGACGGGCGCGTCAAGGCATTCCAGCCACCGCCCGAACCGCCCCGGATCTGCCGCCAGACCGCGATCACCATCGCCCCCGACGTGGGTGCCCGCTACCGCCAGGACCTGCCCTACGCCAGCTCAGCCTGGCACCAGACCTGCGCCACTTTGCGCAACACCATCGAGGGACTCAACGGATTCGTCAAAGACCCCGCGCACGAAGCCCTCGCCCAGCCCGCCCGGCGCCGCGTCCGCGGCATCGCCGCCCAGTCGGTCTTCACCGCGCTGCTGCTGATGGCCGCCAACATCCGCAAGATCCGCGCCTGGCGCGCCCTGACCGACCGCAACAAGACCCAGATCACCCGCCGGGCACGGCGGCACCGGGCAAGCCTGCCCGGCTACCTCCCCGACGGCTGACCGGCACAACCAGCACTCGCCACCGCAATACCCTCAGCCCGGCAGCCCAGCCACGCCTCAGGCCAGCCCGCAGCACCGCAACAGGCCCGCCAGCACTCCCGGCCAGGCCAGACAGCCATCAACGCCAGTGTCAAAACCCGGCGCCACACTAAAAACAGGTCACCGCCACAGTTCTGTCGGTATGACACCGGCAGTTCTGTCGGTAACCCACGGTGGAGCTAAGGGGACTTGAACCCCGAACCCGCGGATAAGAGTCCGCTGCTCTGTTCGATTTCGTCTCGCTACCAGTCTGCGACTTAAGCATAGAGCCTGCGGAGATAAGTGGCAACCAGCCCTGTCCCGATGTCGCGTCATACCGGCTGCTACCGCGTTGGAACGCGACAGCCGAGCAAACACGGAGCAAACACGGCCGCGGCTAGCGTACGCGGACCGGCCCGAGCCGCAGCGACCATCCGTGATGGGTGCTGGCAGCACTGCGCGGAAGCAGCCCCGGCTGGCTCTGGCCAAGCGGCGGCCTCGCCGGCATCTGCTGACGCGCTTATGATCGGCTGCCGGGCACAGGCGGACGCCTCAGGCAGTGCGGACATGACCAGCTGCTAGTCGAGGTCTGCGGTCGCGGGGTCTCAGCGGAACGCCCTGCGCGATCAGGTCTACGCGCAGTGGCCGGCCATGCGGCAACAGGACCCCTGGGACACCTGACGTCGGCTCAGTGTTGAGGGTGCGGGGCCTTGGCCGGTCGGCGATAATGATCAGCCGTGTCCAAAGGCGCATTTACTAAGGCGTGCATAAGTATGCCGACCTATTCCGGTCATGCAGTGATGTAAGCCAGGTGCGGATCGGCGAAAAATGCGCGAACCAGTCCAGGTCGCTTCTGGAGCCGCCGGAGAGCGCCGATGGCCTTCGATTTCAGGTCTGCCTTACTGGTGACCCCGGCCTTGCCGATCCGGTCATGCTTGACGTTTTTCCAGACCCATTCATCGGGGTTGAGCTCGG
>Ga0335074_10008275_pt1 | contig 14452 bp, 16 predicted proteins | sample Lox_Sample_23_FD_206715 | JGI IMG/M metagenome (GOLD analysis project Ga0335074, IMG submission 206715) | Soil microbial communities from Loxahatchee National Wildlife Refuge, Florida, United States - Lox_Sample_2.3 | ecosystem: Environmental > Terrestrial > Soil > Wetlands | place: USA...
ATGATCATGAATCTCATGGTCTGGGCGGGGTGGGCGGGAGGGATGGCGTGCCGGGCAGGCGGCTGACGTTGAAGGAGCGGTGGGGCTAGTGGTGTCCCGGGCTTGATCGCCGCGGGGAAAATGTGCGGGTGGGGGGACTCGAACCCCCACGGTGTTGCCACCAACAGGACCTAAACCTGCCGCGTATGCCATTTCGCCACACCCGCGCACGTGCACTGTATTCGTTCCGCCCCGGCGACCCTCGGGATCAGACGCCCAGGTCCTTGCGGAGCCGGGCGACGTGGCCGGTGGCCTTGACCCCGTAGTAGGCGTGCTCGAGCCGACCGTCCGGCCCGACCACGAACGTGGACCTGATCACGCCGACCGTGGTCTTCCCGTACATCATCTTCTCGCCGTAGGCGCCGTACGCCTGGAGCACCTCGCGGTCCGGATCGGAGAGCAGCGGGAACGTCAGCCCCTCCTTATCCCGGAACTTCGCGAGCTTGGCCGGCGAGTCCGGGGAGATGCCGAGCACCGCGAAACCGGCGTCCGACAGGTCGCTCTTGCTGTCCCGGAAGTCGCAGGCCTGCTTGGTGCAGCCCGGGGTCATCGCGGCCGGGTAGAAGTAAATGATCACCCGCTGGCCGCGCAGCGACGACAGGCTCACCTGGTTCCCGTCGGCGTCGGACAGGGTGAACTCGGGTGCCGGGTCGCCGGGGGCCAGCCGATGATCGCTCACGCAGGTTCCCTTCCGAGGCAGGGCGGGTCGGACCAACGCTACCGGTTGCCCGGCCCCGGGCGCCGGCTAGCCTGCGCTGTCATGACGGACCTTTGGACGCATTCGCCGGTTAGGGTCGGCCCTCGGCGCGCCGCGGCGGTCGCGGCCTGCGCCGGCGCCCTGACGTTAATAGCGGGCTGCGGCGGCGGCTCGGGCTCCGCGGCACCGCTGACCCCCCGGACCGCGATCACGCTGGCCGCGGACAAGACGCAGCGCGTGAACTCGATGAGCTCGAACATCACGGTCAACGTCAGCGGCATCGTGTCGGCGACCAGCACCGGCAGCATCCAGGTTCAGCTCAAGCCCAAACTGCTGGCGGACGAGGACCTGTCGATCGTGAGCCAGGGGCAGACGATCGCCATGACCGACATCGTCTCCGCCAACGCCGTCTACCTCAAGTCGGCCGCGTTCTCCGCGCTCACCGGGCCGGCCGGCAAGACGTGGCTCGAGATCCCGCTGTCTGACCTGTCCGGGTCGGCGGGCTCCGCCCTGTCCAGCCTGCTGCAGAACGTCCAGAACGGCGACCCGCTGACCCAGACCAGGATGCTGGCCGCGTCGAAAGACGTCCGCAAGGTCGGCCCGGCGGTCATCGACGGGGTGCGCACCACGCACTACGCGGGCACGTTCACTCCCAAGGCCGCCGTGGCCAAACTGCCCGCCTCCCTGCGCAAGCAGGTCGCGCCCCTGCTGACCCTGATCAAGGGCGACATCCGCTTCGACGCCTGGATCGACGCCAGCCACCAGGTGCGCAAGATCGCCGAGGTGGAGACGGTCTCGGGCGAGACGGTGAAGCTGACCATGACCATCACGTCGATCAACCAGCCGGTGCACGTCGCGCTGCCCGCCCCGCGCCACGTGCTGGTCGCGCCCACGAACATCCTCGGCGGCGGCGGCGGCTCCAACGACCCGGGCACCAGCTGAACGCCGGCGCCGGCCGAGTCAGCCGACCGTGGCCGCGATGACCGGCGCCAGCGCGCGCAGCGCCCGGCCCCGGTGGCTGATCGCGTCCTTGGCCTGCGCGGTCATTTCCGCCGTGGTCAGGTCCGACGAGTCCGGCACGAAGATCGGGTCGTAGCCGAACCCGTTGCTGCCCCGCGGCTCGCGGATCAGGCTGCCGTACACCGTGCCCTCGCTGACGTGCTCCTTGCCCGGCGGCAGCACCAGGGCCGCCGCGCAGAAGAAGTGCGCGCCGCGCCGCTCGTCGGGCACGTCGCTGATCTGGGCCAGGACCAGCTTCAGGTTGGCCTCATCGTCTCCGTGCCGCCCGGCCCAGCGGGCCGACAGCACGCCGGGCATCCCGTTCAGGGCGTCGACGCACAGGCCGGAGTCGTCCGCCACCGCGGGCAAACCGGTGAACCCGGAAATCGCCCGCGCCTTCAGCAGCGCGTTCTCGGCGAACGTCTCGCCGGTCTCGGCCACGTCCGGCGCGCCGGGGAACTCGCCCAGGCCGACCAGCTCGACCGCGACGTGACCGGCCGCCAGGATCCGGGCCAGCTCGGCCAGCTTCCCGGGGTTGGCCGTGGCCAGGACCAGCCTGGGCCGGCCAGGCTGGGGCGAGTCGGGGCGTTCGGAAATCATGTCTTTGTCTTTGACGGTGTTTTCTCGGACAAGGCGCCGCGCTGGATCTCGGTCAGCTCACCGCAGCCGGCCACGGCGAGGCGGAGCATCTCGTCCAGCAGCTCGCGGCCGAACGGCTCACGCTCGGCCGTGCCCTGGATCTCGACGAAGCTGCCGTCGCCGGTGCAGACCACGTTCATGTCGGTCTCGGCCGCGACGTCCTCCTCGTAGCACAGGTCGAGCCGGGGCTGCCCGTCCACGATCCCGACGCTGACCGCCGCGACGGAGCCGACCAGCGGATCGCCCCTGAGCTTCTTGCGGCCGCGCAGCCAGGCGATCGCGTCGGCCAGCGCCACGTACCCGCCGGTGATCGCGGCGGTGCGGGTGCCGCCGTCGGCCTGCAGCACGTCGCAGTCCACGATGATCGTGTTGTCGCCGAGCGCCTTGGGGTCGATGCAGGCCCTTAGCGACCGGCCGACCAGGCGGGAGATCTCCAGCGTTCGGCCGCCCTGCTTGCCCTTGACCGATTCCCGGTCGCCGCGCGTGTTCGTGGCCCGGGGCAGCATCGCGTACTCGGCGGTGACCCAGCCCAGGCCGCTGCCGCGGCGCCATCGCGGCAGTTCCTCGGACACGCTGGCCGCGCACAGCACGCGGGTGGCGCCGAACTCGACCAGCACCGACCCCTCGGCGTGGTCGAGCCATCCCCTGGTGATCTTTACCTCACGGAGCTGATCCGGGCTGCGCCCGTCCGGTCGCGACATGCGGGCCAGCGTACCGGTACTTCTCACGACCCGGTCCGGTCGGGCGCGCCGGCCTCGATCCACCGGTACACGGTGCCGATGCCGTCGGCCAGCGGCATGGCCGGCCGCCAGCCCAGGTCGCGCCGGGCCCGCTCGGCCGCGAGCGCGCTGCGCTGCAGTTCGCCCGGACGCGGGGCGGCGAACTCCGGGTTCACCTCGCGGCCGGCCGCCGCGCCGATCAGCCGGGCCAGGTCGAGCACGCTGACCTCGACGCCGGTGCCGATGTTCCAGATCCCGGGCCGGCCGTGGTCGGCCGCGGCCAGGAACGCGGCCACGGCGTCGTTGACGTAGACGTAGTCGCGGGTCTGGGTTCCGTCCCCGTAGATGACCGGCCGCTCGCCGGCCAGCACCCGGGCGCAGAAGATCGGGATCACGCCCGACTCGCCGGCCGGGTCCTGCCGCGGGCCGTACACGTTGGCCAGCCGCAGGATCGTGTGCCGGCACCCGTGCAGCCGGTTGTACAGGCTCACGTACTGCTCGGCGCAGTACTTGGCCACGCCGTACGGCGACTCGGGCAGCGGCAGCACGTCCTCCAGCGACGGGATGGGCGCGTCCCGGCCGTACAGGGCGCCGCCGGTCGAGCAGAACAGCACCCGCGCGTCGGCCGCCCGCGCCGCCTCGAGCACGTTGACGGTCCCGACCGCGTTGGTCCGCAAGTCGTCGGCGGGCGCCACCACCGAGACGCGCACGTCGATCTGCGCGGCCAGGTGGCAGATCAGCTCGGGCCGGGTCTGCCGGACCAGGACGGCCAGCTGGCCGGCGTCGGTGATGCTCAGCTTGTGCAGCGTGACCTGCTCGTCCAGGCGGGCATGCCGGCCGCGGGAGAGGTCGTCGACCACCACCACTTCGTCGCCCCGGGCCAGGAACGCGTCGGTCAGGTGTGAGCCGATGAAACCGGCGCCGCCGGTGACGAGAACCCGCATAGGAGAGGAGTTTAGGCCGCGCTCGTGCCCCCGCCCGGGCACGATTGGAACATCCACCTAGATGACCATAAGTGTCTATTACGCACCGGTACGTAGTCAGTCGAGCGCGAATCCGAGCCCTGGACTGGCGAGCCTCAAATAGCCGTCGAACGCGCGGCCGGCCTGGTCCAGCGTCTGGTCGGCGTTGTTCCACGGCACCAGGTGGGTCAGCACCAGCCGGCCGACCCCGGCCCGGGCGGCGTGCCCGGCCGCCTGCCGCGCGGTCAGGTGCAGGTTCTCCGGCAGATCGGCCGCCGAGCCGTCGGCGGGCTCGACGAACGAGGCCTCGCAGAGCAGCACGTCGGCGTCGCGGGCCAGGCGGACCAGGGCGTCGGTCGGGCCCGTGTCGGCCGAGTAGGCCAGCGACCGGCCCGCGTGCTCCAGCCGGAAACCGTACGTCTCCACCGGGTGGTTCATCCGCTCGGCGCTCACCCGCAGCGGCCCGACCTCGAACGTCCCGGCGGTGACGGTGACGAAGTCGAACGCCTCGGTGATGTTGTCTTTGGTGTGCTCCCCGGCGTCGTGCGCGGCGGGATCGGCGGCCAGGGCGCGGCCGAGCCGGACCTCGGTCTGGGCCGGCCCGTAGACCGGGATGCGCTGCATCGGGCCGCTCGGTCGGAAGGTGCGCGCCACCGAGTAGCCGCACAGGTCCAGGCAGTGGTCGGCGTGCAGGTGGCTGAGGAGGACGGCGTCGATTCCGTAGAGGTCGGTGTATTGCTGCATCGCGCCGAGCCCGCCGCTGCCCATGTCCATCAGCAGCCGGAACCCGTCCGCTTCGACCAGGTAGCAGGACGCGGGGCCGTCCAGCCCGGGGAAGCTGCCCGAGCAGCCCACGATCGTGATCCACACGGGCATTAGGTTACGCGTCGCACCTCTACCAATATCGTCGGGAACACGGCATGATCCCTGCAAGGTGCCCGGTAAGCAGGAAGGGTGGCGATGGCCGACCAGACGACCGATCAGTCGCAGGCGACCTCCCGTGCCCTTTCCGAGCCGACCGTACACGTGCGCCACGGCTGGATCGCCGGTCTCGGCCTGGGCAGCCTGGGCATGTGGATGGCCTCCTACACCCCGCTCCAGGTGTTGCTTCCGCTGCAACTGCAGCACATCACGCCGCACCACAAGATCGTCGCGCTGGCGGTCGTCACCGGCTTCGGCGCGATCGCGTCGGGCCTGGCCACGCCGCTGGCCGGGGCGCTGTCCGATCGCACCACCCACCGGTACGCGCTCGGGCGGCTGACCGGACGGCGGCATCGCTGGACCCTGGGCATGGCGCTGCTCGGCGCGATCTCGCTGTTCGCTATCTCCCAGGTGGCGTCGGTGGTCGGGGTCACCGTGCTGTGGGTGCTGTTCAGCGCGTTCCAGAACGGCGAGTACGCCAGCCTGAGCGCCGCGATTCCCGACCACGTGCCGGTCCGGCAGCGCGCCACGGTGGCCGGCTGGGTCGGCATGCCGCAGGCGCTCGGCCTGGTGGTGGGCACCGTGCTGGTGGTCGACGTGTTCACCGGCCAGACCAGCGGCTACCTGGTGCTGGCGGTGCTGCTGGCGTTGTCCGTGCTGCCGTTCGTGCTGCTGACCCCGGACTATCCGCTCGAGTCCGAGCACCGCGAGCGGCTGTCCTGGCGGCAGCTGGGCCGCTCGTACTGGATCAGTCCGCGGGAGTACCCGGACTTCGCCTGGGCCTGGGTGACCCGGTTCCTGGTCTCGCTGGCCATCGCGATGGGGACCCTGTACCTGCTGTACTTCCTGCGCGACCGGATTCACTACGCGCGGCTGTTCCCGGGGCAGGACGCCTCCGACGGGCTGCTGATCCTGATCGTGATCTACACGGCCGGGGTGGTGATCACCGCGATCGTGGGCGGGATGATCTCGGACCGGCTGGGCCGCAGGAAGATGATCGTCACCGTCTCCGGGGCGCTGATCGCGGCCGCCGCCCTGCTGCTCACGTTCGTCGAGACCTGGAACGCCGCGATCGGGGCCGCGGTGCTGTTCGGCATCGGGTTCGGCGCCTACCTGGCCGTCGACCAGGCGCTGATCACGCAGGTGCTGCCGGCCGCCCGGGACCGGGCCAAAGACCTTGGCGTGATCAACATCGCGATCGTCTGCCCGTCGGCGATCGGGGCCCTGATCGCCGCGCCCCTGGTGTCGCTGGGCGGCTACCCGACGCTGTTCGCCGGAACGACGATAGTGGCGTTCCTGGGCGCGATCCTGGTCTGGCGGATCAAGAGCGTTCCCTAGCGACCTGTCGCCGGTCCGCGCCGGCCCGGTCACCCGCCCGGGCCCCGCGCCCCGCGCCCCCGCGCCCGTCCTCCCGATGCGCGAGGCGGGTTGCTCCTACGCTAGTATGCTGAGTATTATGCTTGACATGATGTCTGGCATGGTGATCTCATGAGCGTCCCGCATGCCCTGCTCGCGCTGCTGTCCGAGGGGCCGAAATACGGGCTCCAGCTGCGCGAGGAGTTCGAGGCCGGGACCGGCGAGGTGTGGCCGCTGAACGTCGGCCAGGTGTACAAGACGCTGGGCCGTCTGGAACGCGATGGGCTGGTCGAATCCGACGACACCGGCCAGGACGGGCCGCAGAAGCGGTACCGGATCACGCCGCAGGGCGCGGAGGCGCTGGCCGCCTGGTTGCGCACGCCGCCGGACCTGACCTCGCCGCCGCGCGACGAGCTGGTCATGAAAGTGCTGGTGGCGGCGCGGGTGCCGGGCACCGACCCGCATGAGGTGATCCAGGCGCACCGCTTGTACCTGCTCGAGCTGATGCAGCAGTGGACCCGGCTGAAGGAAGGCGAGGCCCGCGAGGACCTGGGCCTGGCGCTGGTGGTCGATGCCGAGCTGTTCCGGCTGGACGCGGTGATCCGCTGGCTGGACGCCGCGGATGTGCGCCTGGCCCGGGCCGCCGCCGAGCCGCCCCGGCCCTCCCCCGCCGCCGCTCCCGGCCCGCGGCTTCGCCGGCTGGGCCGGCTGAGCCGGCTGGAGGCCAGGCGATGAACCAACCGGTGCTGGAGCTGCGCGAGGTGTCGAAGACCTACGGTCAGGAGCCTGACCTGGTGCACGCGCTGGCCGGGGTGGACCTGTCGGTTCGGGCCGGGGAGATGGTCGCGGTGATGGGCCCGAGCGGGTCGGGCAAATCCACGCTGCTGACCATCGCCGGGAGCCTGGAGGACCCGACCAGCGGGGAGGTGCTGGTGTGCGGCATGGCGCTGGCCGGAATGCCGCCACGTCGCAAGGCCCGGCTGCGGCGGCGGGTGATCGGGTACGTGTTCCAGGATTTCAACCTGCTGCCCGGCCTGACCGCCGCCGAGAACGCCGCCATGCCGCTGGAACTGGACGGCGTCGCGGTGCCGAAGGCGCGCGCGGCCGGGCTCGCCGCACTGGACGCGCTGGGCGTGGCCGAGCGGGCGAGCCGGTTCCCCGATGAGCTGTCCGGCGGCGAGCGGCAGCGAGTGGCGATCGCCCGCGCGGTGGTCGGGGACCGCCGCCTGCTGCTGGCCGACGAGCCATCCGGCGCGCTGGACTCGGTGAACGCCGGCGAGGTGATGCGGCTGCTGCACGAGGCATGTCAGCGGGGCGTCGCGGCGGTGGTGGTGACCCACGACGCGCAGCTGGCCGCGTGGGCCGACCGGGTCGTGCTCTTGCGGGACGGGCGGCTGACCGGCCAGACGGCCCGGCCGCCCGGTCCCGAATCTCTCCTTGTGCCCAGGGAGAGCCGGTGAGCACCCTTTTGCGCGACCCACCGGACCTGGACTCGGGCGCGGGCGGCGGCATCGTCGCCCGTCGCGCGGTGTTCCGCTGGGGATGGCGGCTGTTTCGCCGCGAGTGGCGCCAGCAGCTGCTCGTGCTCGGCCTGCTCACGCTGACGGTCGCGGCGACGGTCTGGGGCGCCGGCGTGGTCACGAACGTGCAGCTCCCGAACCCCAACTGGACGAAGTACGGTTCCGCCGCCGCGAAGGCGACGTTGCCCGGCACCGACCCGAGCCTGGCCGCCGACATCGCCGGCATCCAGCGCCGCTGGGGCCCGGCAGATGTCATTGAGGATCAGGACATCGCCACCGGCACCACGCAGTCGGTGCAGCTGCGGGCCGAGAGCCCGCACGGGCACTTCAACGCTCCGCTGCTCAGCCTGGTCAGCGGCGCATACCCGGCCGGCCCCGGTCAGGTCGCGCTGGCCAGCCAGGTGGCGGCCCTGTACGGGGCGCACGTGGGCGGAAGCTGGGGGGCCGGCGGCACGACCTGGCGGGTGACCGGCATCGTGGCGGACCCGAGCAACCTGTCGGACAAATTCGCGCTGGTCGCCCCGGGGCAGGTCAGGCACCCGAGCCAGGTGATCATGCTGCTCGGCCCGGCCGCGGCGCGACTGGCGACCAGCGGCAACGCGACGCTACCCGGCGTGTCGGCGGCGGCGCTGTCCGTTCCCAACGAGCAAGTGGGCGGATTCCCGCAGGCCACGCTGATCCTGGTCGTGGAGGTGCTCGGGCTGGCGTTGATCGGCCTGGTGTCGGTGGCCAGTTTCTCTGTGATGGCCCAGCGCAGGCTCCGGGCGCTCGGCATGCTCAGCGCGATCGGCGCCACCGAACGCAACCTCCGCCTCGTCATGATCGTCAATGGCCTGGCGGTCGGCGTGGCCGGCGCGCTGGCCGGGGCGGCGGCAGGCCTGGCTGCCTGGTTCGCCTACGTGCCGCGCCTGCAGCAGGCCACCGGCCACGTGGTGCCCGGGACGAACCTGCCGTGGTGGGCGTTCGCCATCGGGGTCGTGTTCGCGATCGCGACGTCGGTGCTGGCCTCGCGCCGCCCGGCCAGGACCACGGCCGCGGTGCCCGTGGCGACCGCGCTGTCCGGCCGCCCCACGCCGCCGAAGGCGGTGCACCGATCTGCCGTGCCCGGCGCGATCGTGCTCGCCTTCGGCCTCGCCTGCCTGGCGTTCACCGGCGGCCTGGCCGGGCCGCCGGGCGGAGGCGAGGGCAAGCCCCCGCTGGCCCTGCTGGGCGGCCTGGTCGGCACGATCGTCGGTCTCATCCTGCTCGCCCCGCTGGCCATCAGCGTGCTGGCCGCCGGGGCGCACCCGCGGCTGCCGGTCGCGATCCGGATCGCGCTACGCGACCTGGTCCGATACCGGGCCCGGTCCGGCCCCGCCCTGGCGGCCACCACGTTCGCCGTGTTCCTGGCCACGGTGATCTGCCTGGTCGGCAGCGAGCGGACCGCCAACCCGCTCAACCCGGCCGGCCCCAACCTGTCCAGCAGCCAGCTCGTCGTCACCGCGGGAAGCAGCCCGTCCCCCGGCATGATGAACCAGCTCACCAGCGCCCAGGAGGCCAGCCTGGGCAGGCGGCTGAATAGTCTCGCCGCCAGCCTGCACGCGGGATCCGCGGTGCCACTGGAGTCCGCCGCCGCCTTGTCCCAGGCGGGTACGCCGCAGCACGACAACTTCACCGGCGTCGTGTACGTGGCCACCTCCCGGTTGCTCGCCACGTACGGGATCAAGGCCAGCCAGATCGCTGCGCACGCCGATGTCCTCACCGCGCGGCCTGGACTGGCTGGCCTGGCGCACATGGAGATGATCTGGACCACCCACCAGTATCCGGGCCAAAGCGAGCCCGGCGATGGCGGCGGTCCGCCCTGTACGCCGAACAACGACTGCCTGGCCAACCCCGCGATGCAGACGATCAGCAGCCTGCCCAGCGGAACCTCCGCGCCGAACACGTTGATTACCGAATATGCGGTGCGCACGTACCACCTGCAGACTCACCTGAACGGGTGGCTGATCCAGGCACCGGCGCCGCTCACCGCCGTGCAGATCAGAGCCGCGCGGCAGGTCGTTCTCGCCTACCAGGCGCCGCTCGAGATCGCCTCCGGCGGATCGGACTTCGCCGAGATCGCGGGTGTCGGCACGGCGGTCGGCATCTTGATCGCGCTCGGCGTGCTGGCCGCGTCCGTCGGCCTGATCCGCAGCGAGACCGGGCGGGACCTGCGCACGCTCATCGCAACCGGGGCCAGCTCCAGCACGCGGCGGGCGATCACCGCGGCGACCGCGGCCGCGCTGGGCCTGCTCGGCGCCGTCCTCGGCATGGCTTTCGCCCTGGTCGCCTGCCTGGTCTGGGCGCACGGCGGCCTGTCCGCCCTATTCGGCGACGTGCCGTGGGCCGACGCGGCGATCCTGCTGGTCGGGCTGCCGCTGGTCGCCGCGGCCGGCGGCTGGCTGTTCGCCGGACGCAAGCCACCGGCGATCGCCAGGCAGCCGATCGAGTAACTAGCCGGGCTGCTGCTCCGGCCGGCGGCGGCTGCTGCGGCCGACGCGGGCGAGCTGGCGGCTCTGCGCCACGAGCCGGCCGGCCGCGTCCCAGACCTCGGCCTCCTCGTCGAACCACCCGCCGCCGACGTGCCGGCACCGCGCCGCGACCTGCAGCGGGCCCGCGACCGGGACCGCGCGCATGTACCACGTGAGCTCCACGGTCGGCGCCCAGCCCGCGGCGCCGAGGCCGAACACCACCGGCGGCAGCGAGTCGACCGCCAGCGCGAGCAGGTAGGCGTCGGGGTCGCGCTCCTCGCGCAGCCCGAAGTAGCCCCGCATCTCGGGGACCCCGCCCGGGTCGGCGCGCCGCCAGCCGGTCGTGGACGGATCCATGCGCAGGTCCACGTGGGCCGCGTACCCGGCGGTGCCGTCTGCGCCGACCGTGCCCGGCCACGGGCCGAGGTTGACGCACTCCTCGATCGGCGGCAGCTTCGGCGGCTCGCCGGTCCAGGTCAGCTCGCCGTTGCGCTCGTCATCGCCCGGGGGGCCGTCGGGCAGGTTCCCGGTGGTCACGGTGGTGTCGAGCACGGCCTGGCCGTCCTGGACCAGCGCCGCGCGCGCGGTGGCCGCGGTCCGGCCCTGCTTGAGCCAGGTCACCTCGACCTCGGCGGGCTCGAGCCGCGGCACGCGCAGGAAGTGCGCGCTGGTCGCGACCGGGTACGGAAGAGGCGACTCGTCAAGGACCGCGCGCAGCACCATCGCGAGCATCACGCCGCCGTTCATCGCGGCGGGAACGGCCCCGCCCTGGGCCACGATCGCGAACCGCTCGTCGAAGCGGACCTGGTATCGGCGGCCGCCCGACGGCTTGACGGCGATCGCCTCGTCAAACGCCGTCATCCGGCCCTCGGTGTGGTCCTCGGTGTGGTCCTCGGTGGGATCCTCGGTGCTCACGCCCACAGCTGACCCTCCAGCCGGGCCTCGGCCTCCTCCAGCGTCCCGGAGTAGGCGCCGGTGGACAGGTACCGCCAGCCCCCGTCCGCGATCATGACCACGATGTCGGCCTCCTGGCCGGCGGCGAGCGCCTTGTCGGCCATGGCCAGCGCCGCGTGCACCGCGGCGCCCGACGAGATCCCGGCGAACAGGCCCTCGCGGTCGAGCAGCTCGCGGGTGCGGCGCAGCGCGTCGGTCGAGGTGACCGAGAACCGCGAGGTCAGCACCGATGCGTCATACAGCTCGGGCACGAAGCCCTCGTCGATGTTGCGCAACCCGTAGACGAGCTCGCCGTAGCGCGGCTCGGCCGCGACGATCTGCACGCCGGGCACGTGTTCGCGCAGGTACCGGCCGGTGCCCATCAGGGTCCCGGTGGTCCCGAGGCCGGCCACGAAGTGCGTGATCGAGGGGAGATCGGCCAGGATCTCCGGGCCGGTGGTTTCGTAGTGCGCCAGCGAGTTGGCCTCGTTGCCGTACTGGTAGAGCATGACCCAGTCGGAATGCTCGGCCGCGAGCTGCTTGGCCACCCGGACCGCCTCGTTGGACCCGCCGGCCGCCGGGGAGGAGATGATCTGGGCGCCGTACATCTCCAGGAGCTGCCGGCGTTCGGCCGAGGTGTTTTCCGGCATCACGCAGATCATCTGGTAGCCGCGCAGCTTCGCGACCATCGCCAGCGAGATGCCGGTGTTGCCCGATGTCGGCTCGAGCAGCGTGGACCCCGGTTTCAGCAGCCCGTCCTTCTCGGCCTGGGCCACCATGAAGAACGCCGCCCGGTCCTTGACCGAGCCGGTCGGGTTGCGGTCCTCCAGTTTGGCCCACAGCCGGGCCGCCGGATCGGGCGACAGCCGGGGCAGCCCGACCAGGGGCGTGTTGCCGAGTGAATCGAGCAGCGAGTCGTACCGCATCGGGCTCTCGGGCCTCTTTTGGCTCGTCGGCGGCTAGCGCGCCCCGCCGGCCACGGCGGGCAGCACGGTCACCGTGTCGCCGTCCTTGACCGGGGCCTCGAGCCCGCCGATAAACCGGACGTCCTCGTCGTTGAGGTAGACGTTCACGAACCGGCGCAGGCCGGACGCGTCCACGAGCCGCTCCTGCAGCCCGGTGTGGCGCGAGTCCACGTCGGCGATCAGGTCGGCCAGCGTGTCGCCGGAGCCCTCGACCGACTTGGCCCCGCCGGTGTAAGTGCGCAGGATGGTCGGGATCCGTACCTCGATGGCCATGGATAGCGCTCCAAGTTAGGCGGTTTTGGTCTACGGGGAGTCGTGCGGTCCAACCGGCGGCGGGCCAGGATCATTCCGGCGCGCCGTCGGAGGAGGCGGTGCGTACCTCCTCCTCGGTGACGACTCCGTCGAGGATGCGGAACGAGCGGAACTCGACCTCGTCCGGATCGCGCGTGGACACCAGGACATAGTGTGCCCCAGGTTCGCTGGCGTAGGAGATGTCGGTGCGGGATGGATAGGCCTCGGTCGCGGTGTGCGAGTGGTAAATGACCACGGGCTCCTCGTCCCGGTCGTCCATCTCCTGCCAGACCTTGAACTGCTCCATCGAGTCGAACCGGTAGAACGTCGGCGACCGCTCGGCGTTCGTCATCGGGATGAACCGCTCCGGGCGGTCGCTGCCCGCCGGGCCCGCGATCACCCCGCACGCCTCGTCGGGATGGTCGGCCCTCGCATGCGCGATGATGGCGGCGCGCAGCGCGCCGGACAAGGTCAGCATGAACGCGAGCGTAACCCGGCCGCGAGCCTGACCGGCCCGGGTGATCTCAGGACAGCGCGCGGACCAGGGTCTCCTGCAGGAACGCCAGCCACTGGTAGACCCCGATGTAGGGCGCCCGCGGATCGTCCGGCTCCATGCTCGACACCTGATCGTCGAAGTCGTCGGTGACCTCGAGGCGCACTCCGAGCGCCAGGCGGACGTCGTTGAGCGCCCTCAGCCAGGCCTGAGCCTCGGGCTCGGACAGCCGGATGCGCCCGCCCGCGGCCGGCAGCGTGGCCAGCACGGTCCTGGCCGCGGCGGCCTTGCCGGACCGCAGCCCGCTCTCGGTGTACCGGCGGAACTCTCCCGACGCCTCGGGATCGTCGCGGTAGGCGTCGGGCAGCAGGCGGGCCAGCACGGGATCGTCGGGCAGTTCGGTGTTGTCGCTGAACCCGATCATGGCGGCCAGGTCATCCGCGTCGATCGGCCCGTCGTCGGGCCATCCGTTGTGACGAGCGGCCGCTTCCGGTCCGGGCTCTTCGGTTGCGACGATGTCGTCGGGCTCGTCCTCGACCGGGTCAGAGCCGATGAGCTCGATCACCTGGCCGACCAGGTCCCGGATAATGGCCGCCTCGACCGGAGCGAACCGCGCCGTGGCGCCGTCCGCGGTGCTGCGGAACCGTGCCATCAGGTCCTCCAGGCTGGCGGCCTCGTCCGGCTCCGGCGTGTCGCTCACGAATCGTGACTGATCGTGGCCCAGAGGCCGTAACCGTGGAGCGTCTCGGCGTCGCGCTCCATTGCTTCACGGGCGCCGGAGGAGACCACGGCCTTGCCCTTGTGATGAACGTCGAGCATGAGCTTCTCGGCCTTCGGCTTGGCGTAGCCGAACACCGTTTGGAACACATAGGTCACATATGACATGAGGTTGACGGGATCGTTCCACACGATCGTGACCCATGGCAGGTCACGAGCCGTCTCCTGGGCGGTGTCCGGGCGCTGGACCTCAGCAGGCGCCGTGCTCACGGCCGTCACCTCCCTAGTGCGTAGAAACTCAGTCTGCCAAAGCCCCGGCGGTTTTGTGACATCGCTGCGTCACCCCTGACCGCTCGTTCCTAGACACCCTTCCCCGGCACGCCCCGGCTATCCACTCGTCCCCGCTAGCGCCTGCCCTCCGAGCCACCTCCGTCCGACCCTCCGAGCCGACCGCGCCGGGCCTCCCGCCGAACCCGGTGTTGGCAGGCTTAGCTATGCTATGGTAGTCTTATCGAACAGGTTAGCGAATAACTGGTCGGAAGGAGGGCACCGTGACTGTCACGCCGACGCCCGACTCCGAGCCCTGGGACGACGACTATGACGACGACTTCGATCCCGCGACCAGCCCGCCCGAGGGGTGGGAGGTCATGTCCGACGCCCAGCGGCGTGAGTTACTCGGCGACGACAACTATCCCGTCGATCCGGCCGAGGA
>Ga0335074_10008276_pt1 | contig 14452 bp, 13 predicted proteins | sample Lox_Sample_23_FD_206715 | JGI IMG/M metagenome (GOLD analysis project Ga0335074, IMG submission 206715) | Soil microbial communities from Loxahatchee National Wildlife Refuge, Florida, United States - Lox_Sample_2.3 | ecosystem: Environmental > Terrestrial > Soil > Wetlands | place: USA...
TCGGTGTCGAGCAGCACCGCTCGCTGCTGGAGCATCTCCCTGACCGACAGCGTGCCGACCCAGCCCGCGATCAGCTCGATCGCCAGCGGCAGGCCGTCGAGTCGGCGGCAGAGCTCGGCGATCGAGTGCGGCGCGACGTCGGCCGCGCGGAAGTCGGGCAGCCGCTCGCACGCCCGGGCGATGAACAGCTGGACCGCGTCCGAGCCGGCGATGTCGGCCGCCCCCGCCGCCGGGGCCGGGCAGCCGAGCGGCGGGACGGTCCAGCACACCTCGCCCGGCACGCCCAGCAGGGTCCTGCTGGTGACGACGATCCGCAGTTCAGGGACCGCGTCAAGCAGCGGGCCGGCCAGTTCGGCGACCTGATCGGCCAGCCGCTCGGCCCCGTCAAGCAGCAGCAGCTTGCGCGGTCCGGCCGCCAGCGCGGTCTGCAGCGACTCCATCAGCGGCGTGCCCTGCTGGTCATGGACCTGGAGCCGGGACGCGAGGGCGGTCGCGAGCGTCCGCGGGTGCCGGATCTGCTCGAGCGCGACGAAGACGATATCGGCCTCGCCTGCGGCCCGGTGCCTGAGCGCCTCGGCCGCCAGCCTGCTCTTGCCCGCGCCGCCCGGGCCGATGAGCGTGACCATCCGCGACTGCCGCAGCAGGGCCGCCAGCTCGGCCAGCTCGCGCTCGCGGCCGACGAAGCTGGACCTGGCCACCGGCAGCGCGCTGGCGTCGTCGGCGTCGGCGCTGGCGTCGTCGGCGGCGGTCGCCTCGAGCTCGGCCAGCGCCGCCAGCGATCTGGCCGAGATCTGGGTTCGGCCCGACTCCCACCGGTTGACGGTGGCGAATGAGACGCCGAGACGGCGGGCGAGCTGCTCCTGGCTCAGCCCGAGGCGGCGGCGCAGGTCTCTCAGCCTCTCGCCGACCGAATTCGTACCACTCGGGCCGCTCACCATCGCAGCCTACGGTCTTTCCGCCGCCCCGGCCGGCCGCTGACCACGACTGATACCTAGAAACAGGCCAGTGGCCGAATTGGCTGTCGATTCCTTTTTCGCCCTTGCCCGCAGCGGAGATCGGAGTTGTTACATTTGGCCATTCATGGGGAATCAGGGACCTTAGGCCGACACTAATTGGCGATAAATAGCGGCAAATGTCCATTATTGGTGCGCGAGTAAATCAGAGGGCCTGGCGGCGCTCCAGGTACTTCAGGGCGACCCAGCCGATGGGCACCGGGAGCCAGAAGGTGAGCAGGCGGTAGAGCAGGACCGCGCTGACCGCCGCCGCGCCGTGCATCCCGGCCGCCGTGAGCCCGGCCGACATCAGCGCCTCGATCGCGCCGAGGCCGCCGGGGGTGGGGACCAGGGAGCCGGCCGCGCTTGCGGTCAGGTAGACCACCGCCACGCTGGCGATCGGGAGTGAGCCGCCGAGCGCGCGGACGCACACCGCCAGGCAGCCGATGTAGGCCGCGCTCAGCAGCAGCGTGCCGCCGATGCCCTCGGCCAGCTTGCGGGGGTGCTGGGCGATCTGGAGCAGCTGCGGCAGCACCTGGTTGATCGTGGGCGCCACCCGGGCCCGCAGCAGCCGGCGTCCGGCCGGGAGGGCCGCGACGGTGGCCGCGATCGCGACCACCCCGGCGATGATGAAGTAGGCCACCACCGGCAGCTTGATCGGATTGCTCTCGCTGGTCCCGCTCAGCGCGATGAAGATGACCAGCAGCGAGATGTGCATGACGAACGCCACCACCTGGGACACGCCGACGCTGGCGGCCGCCACCGCCGCCGGTATCTTCCGGCGCTGCAGGTAGCGGATGTTGACGGCGGCGCCGCCGACCGCGGCCGGCGTCACCAGCGTGACGAACGAGCTGGCGACCTGGGCGAGGACGGTGAGCCCGAAGCTGAGCTTCTCGGTCACGAACCCGGTCAGCGACAGCGCCGCGCCCGCGTAGGTCAGCGCCGACAGGCCCAGCGCGACGATGCCCCAGCGCCAGTCGGCCGACCGGAGCACCGCCGAGAGGCTGTCCCTGGCCAGCTCGCCCGCGAGCAGGTAGGCGGCCACCACGCTGGCGATCAGCGTCACCAGGGTGCGCAGCCGGATCCGCTCGAGCTGCACCGGCGCGACCTCGCCGCCGGGGACGTGAATCAGCAGCCGCTTGCGCAGCGCGGGCAGCACGCTCCGGCGGCGGCGCAGCTCGTGCCGGGTCGACCGGGAGAGCGCGACCGCCTGCAGCAGCGGCACGGTGGTGATGACCTCGTCGGTCGGGATCTTCGCCAGCGCCAGGTCGGCCGATCGGTCCGGGCCGACGAGGAGGGCGAATTCAGCCATCAGCTGCGCCCGGTCGAGCCGGATCTGCAGGTCGGACGCGGCCACGTCGCCGGTCGGGGTGGGCAGCAGCAGGACCCCGCCGTCGTCGGTCAGCAGCATGTGGTCGGCGGTGAGCGCCCGGTGGGTGACCCGGCGCGAGTGCAGCCGGAGCACGTCGTCCCAGACCCGGCCGAGCTGGGCGTCGGTCGGGTCGGGGGCGTAGTCGGCCAGCGTCGTCCCGTCGTGGTGCTCGTAGGCGAGCACGGCCGCTTCCTGCCCGGCCTGGACCAGCGCCCGCAGCCGCGGCATGGGGACGTCGGCGTCCCTGGCCGCATACGAGAGCAGCGCCAGCCGCTCGACGGCCCGGTCCTGTGACAGCGGCGCCCCCCGCGACACCTGCCGTTGCAGCCGGACCAGCCGGTACAGGCGGTAGAGGAGCCCCGCCGCCTGCTGGTCCCAGTCGTACACGGCGACGTTCAGCCGGCCGCCGGCCGGCGTGACCGCGGCGTAGCGGCGCGACTCGGCCTCGGTGCCCGATAGCCAGACCCGGCGCATCTCCGTCACCGGGCAGCCGGCCGAGCTCAGCGCCCCGGCGATGTCCTCGGCGGTGGGACGGGTCGGGATCACCCCGGCCGCGTAGCGGACTCCGAGGCCGATCGCGCCGCCCGCGAGCACGGAGATGAGCAGGGACAAGACCGTGGTGGTGGAGGCGGACAGGTTGGCCAGCGCGTAGATGCAGATGAGCACCCACATCGTGGTCCGCCAGCGCGCCTGCCGCCCGGCCAGGCCGAGCATGGCGGCGTAGGCGACCAGGGCGGCCAGGTACCCGTCAAGCGCCGCCGTATGGCTGACGTCGGGCCTGGACATGGTGATGGCGTCGTAGAGCCGGTACGCGAACCGGTGCCGCAGCAGGTAGTTGGTGGCGGTCACCACCGCGCCGGCCAGCACGCCGGTCGCCACCGCCTCCGCGAGCGCGCGGGGCTGGCGGCGGATCACCTGGCGGATGGCCAGCGCGAGCGTCAGCGCCAGCAGCGCGAACAGCGCGATCGGCCGCACGGTGATGAACACGGCGTGCGGAATCGCCTTGCTCACCTCGACGATGTTGGTTTCCACGCCGTCGGCGGTCGCGCTCGCCACGATGCCGAGGCCGGCCAGCAGGACCACGCCGACGATGCAGGCCAGGCAGCGCAGCAGATCGGCCGGCCGGCGGATCCGGTGCTCGGTGTCGTCCTCGACCAGGACTGGCGGCGGCCCGGCCGGCCCTGGCGGCCCGGCCGGCCCAGCCGGCCCAGGCACCCCTGGCGCCCCCGGGGACGCCGAGGCCCGCACCGGGCCGGGAGGGCCGTCCGGCGGCGGGCTAGGCCGAGGTAGCGTCACGGAAAGATTGTGTCATCAGCTCGCAGTAGCCCGCCCCGGGTGCCGGTCGCGTCCGGGCCGCCGCCGAAAACGTCGTCGAGCGGGCCGTCGGCCGCGGCGACACCCCGCTCGACCACATGGCGACGCCCGCCTAGAAGATCTTGTTGATGATGTCGTCGCCGATGCCGAAGCCGGCCCCGGTCACGATCGCGCGGCCGAAACCGCCGCCGAGGAACGACTGCAGCATGCCGCCGCCCCCGCCGCCCATCATCGCGCCCTGCTGCTGGTAGCCCTGCTGATAGCCCGGCTGGGGCTGGTAACCCTGCTGCTGATAGCCCGGCTGGGACTGCTGGTAGCCCTGCTGATACCCGGGCTGCCCGGTCGACTGCACGTGGTTGTCGACCATCGAGTGAATGGACTGCAGCAGCAGCGACACCTGCCCCTCTTCCTGCTGGACGCCGAGCGCGACCTCCTTCAGGTCGAGCATCCATTCGCGCGCGTTCGTGTCGCCCGCCGCGGCGGCGGCCTGCAGCTTGCCGGCCAGCGCCTGGATCAGCGCAGCGGTCTGCTGTCCCTGCTGCTGCAGCTGGGCGTAGTTCTGGTCCACGGTCTGCGGATCCACGGGGTCCTCCTGTGACAGATCATGACGGCGAGTAGAACACCTGGATATTAGCCGCCCCGCCTGGGTAGGAGCCGATCCTTGCCGGCGGCGGCCGGGTGGAGAAATCCACCTACGGGTGGAGATTGCGAACTCAACTCGTCGGCCGATGGCAGCGAGCCCCTGGCTCCGTAGCGTTTGAGCCATGAACGCTACTGATTACCTCATTAACGCGGCCCTCGTCCTGCTGGTCCTCCGGCAGATCCGGGAGACCCGGCTGACCTGGCAGATCCTGCTGCTGCCGGTGCTGATCGTGATCGGCGCGGCCTGCTACTACCTGCGCTCGGTCCCCACCGCGGGCAACGACCTGCTGCTCGACGTCACCCTGGCCGCGATCGGCGCCACCCTCGGCGGGCTCTGCGCGCTGGCGACCCGCCTGCGCCGGGGCGCCGACGGCGTCCCGCTGTCGCGGGCCGGCTGGATCGCCGCCATCCTCTGGGTGGCCGGCATCGGCGCCCGGATGGGCTTCGCGTACGCCACCAGCCACGGCGCCGGCCCGGCGATTGAGCGGTTCTCCGTTGCGCACTCGATCACCAGCGTCGACGCCTGGGTCGCGGCCCTGGTCCTGATGGCGCTGGCCGAGGTCGTCACCCGGCTGGCGGTGCTGTGGCTCCGCTCCAGCCGCCTCCCCGCAGTGGCCGCGGCGCCCCCGGCCCGCGCCGCCGTGCACGCGTAACCGGCATCGGCAGACTCCAACCAGCGAATGGTTATTGGAAGGATCGATCATGAGCACCCAGACCAGGGGATTCCCGTCCGGTGAGATGCGGGCGTCGGACGCCGACCGCGATCTGGCCCTCGCCGAGCTGAGCGAGCACTTCCAGACCGGACGGCTGACCCAGGAGGAGTTCGACGAGCGGTCCGCGCGTGCGCTGCGGGCCAGGACCGGCCAGGAGCTGAGCGGGCTCTTCACCGATCTGCCCGGCGGCGCCACGCTGGGCGGGACCGACCCGGCCGGCCTCGGGGTCCGGAGCCCGCACGGCCGGTCGCCGGGCTGTCGGCGGCCCGTCCCCCTCGCGATCGTCGGCGTCGTCGCCGCGATCGCGGTGGCGAACCTGCTCGGCCACTTTGCCAGCGTCACCATCGGCCCCGTGGGCATCGGCTTCGGCTGGGTGATCCCGGTCCTCGTGATCGTGCTCGTCGTGCGCCGCATCGCGCGGAATCGCTAATCGCCCGCCAATCCTCATCCCGATGGCCCAATAGGGCGGCCCCGGCGGTCAGGCATAGACCCACCGTCCTCATGGTCACCACGTGCACCAGGCCGGATCGCTAAAAGGGTCAACGTGGGCACTTCGGGTCGCGGGGTGCCCTCAACGGAACACAATGACGCTCGAGGGCGGAAACCGCCGCCCCCAACGGCACACGATCGCCGCCTCCGCCGCGGACGGTCCGTTCGCATCCTCCACAACCGCCTCATAACCCTCACACGCCACCATGAGAACGCGCTGAAGCCACCGCCAGCGCGGTCGGGCGAATATGAACTGAGCGCGCAGACCGCGGCTACTCGCTAAGGGCGGGCGTCGTCGGCGGTGAGCTCTTCCTCGAGCATGTTCATCGCCTTGAGGAAGGCGGCTCGCTCGCTGGGCTCGAGCTTGTCGAGGACGCGGGCGAGCGGGCTGGCGGCGCCGTCCAGCCACTGCTCGACCACGCCGGCCTCGGCCGGGTGGATCTGGACGAGCGTCCGCCGCCGGTCGGCCGGGTCCGGCTGCCGGTCGATGAAGCCGGCCCGGTCGAGGTCGGCCAGCACGCCGCTGACCGTGGGCAGGGTGAGGCCGAGGAGCGAGGCGAGCTCGCCGACGGTGACGGGCCCGCCCCGGAGCTGCTGCAGCGCCGCGACGTGCCTGGGCCCGAGCGGGGTGCCCGAACTCGGCGCGACCCGGTCCTGCCAGCGCCGCATGCCCCGCGACACGCGCGGGAACAGCTGCATGAGCCGCAGGCACAGCGCCGAGTGCTCCCTGCCGCCTGCTTCGTCGCTCACGCCGCTCTCCTTGACCAGACTCCGACTCACTATATATTGTTCTGATATCAAAACTATTTTTACTAACAAAATAACCTGGGAGCGCGATATGGCATCAGAGGTGCAGGCACTGCTCGCGGACGGGAAGCTGGCCGGATCATGGACCCTGGACGGGGCCAGGTCCTCGGTCGGGCTCCGCACCAAGAGCGTGTGGGGCCTGGCCAAGGTCAAGGGCGTCTTCAGCCGGGTTTCCGGGTCGGCCGTGATCTCCGCCGCCGGCGAGGCGACCGGCACGATCACGGTGGCGGCGGCGTCGATCGACACCGGCATAAAGAAGCGCGACGACCACCTTCGCTCGGCCGACTTCTTCGACGCGGCCAACTACCCGGACATCACGTTCAGCGCTGCCTCGGTCACGCTGTCGGACCAGGGCGCGGTCGTGTCCGGCACGCTGACCGTGCGCGACCAGACCAGGCCGGTCACGGTCAGCGGAACGGTCGCCGCGCACGGCGCGGAGGAGATCTCGCTTGACGCCGAGCTGCCGGTCAACAGGGGCCAGTACGGCCTGACGTTCAACCAGCTCGGCATGATGTCGCTGGACAACATCATCGCCATCCACGCGGTGTTCGCCCGGGCGTAGGCGCCTCAGGTCGCGGCGGCGACGATTTCGAGCGCCCGCTCGGCGCGATCGGTGATGATGGCGGCCACTCGCGGGTCGGTCGCGAACGCGCGGATGTCGCTGTCGGCGTTCACCGTCCACAGCAGGCACGGCAGTCCCGCCGCGGCGGCCCGGGCGACGGTGCCGAACTGGTCGAGGGTGTAGTGCGGCGCGAGGTAGTCGGCCCGGACCTGCCGGGCCAGGCCGACCGGGAAGAGCTCGCGCAGCGAGGTCGGCAAGCCCGCCCAGCGCGCGCTCCCGCCGACCAGCAGCCCGGTCTTGACCTCGGGGAACGCGATTTTCGCGGCCCCCACGGCGGACGGCAGGAAAGACGTCACCACGAACTCGCCCGGGTCCGATATCACCTTCAGCGCGGCCATGACGTCGGCCACGTAACCGTCCTCCTTGAGCTCGACGTCGAGCTTGATGCGGCCGGCGCAGGCCTGCAGCACCTCGGTCAGCAGCGGCGGCCGCACGCCGACGGCGGACTCGATGTCGTCGCGGGTGAGGCTGCCCACCGCGATCCCGTTGACGCGGGCGTCGTGGAAGGCGATCAGCTCGCCGTCGCGGGTCATCCGGACGTCGAATTCGATCATGTCGGCGCCGATGGCGATCGCGTTGGTGAATGCCTCGATCGTGTTTTCCGCCGCTCCGGCGGCGACCCCGCGGTGCGCGGCCACCATGACTCTGCTCATGCTCGCAGTATGCCCCGTGCGTATGTAGTTTCAGATGTTGTTCAGGTGGCCATCGGCTGGACGGGTCTCGCCGCGAGGGTGACGAGTCCGCCCCGGCCGTCGGCGATCGCAGGGCATAATCCGGGAAGGCCCACTGGGGGCGCCGTCGCGACGGGGGGAGCGCGGGTGATCAGCGAGATCCTGCCCGCCGGGGTGGAATGCGCGGAGGCGTTCGGCGACCAGCCGGAGGCCGCGCTCTTCCCGGCCGAGGAGGCGCTGCTCGCCCGGGCGGTGCAAAAACGCCGCCGCGAGTTCGCGACCGGCCGGCACTGCGCGCGCAGCGCCCTCGGCGCGCTCGGCATCGGGCCCGCCCCCATCCTGCCGGGCCAGGCGGGCGCGCCGCAGTGGCCGTCGGGCATCGTCGGCAGCATCACCCACTGCGCCGGGTACCGCGCCGCCGCCGTCGCCCGCGCCAGCGAGGTGGTCACGATCGGGCTTGACGCCGAGCCCGCCGAATGGCTCCCGCCTGAGGTGCTCGGGCTGGTGGCGCGGCCGGACGAGCGTGACCGGCTCCGCGACCTCGCGCGCGACGTGCCCGGCGTCTGCTGGGACACCCTGCTTTTCAGCGCCAAGGAATCGGTCTATAAGGCCTGGTTTCCGCTGGCGGGCCGCTGGCTCGGCTTCGGCGACGCGAATATCACCATAAACGCGGCCGACGGCACCTTCGAGGCGCGGCTGCTGATCGCGGCGCCCGCGTCAAGCGGCGTGCCGCCGGCCGGCTTCAGCGGCCGGTGGCTGGCGCGTGACGGGCTCCTCCTGACCGCGATTACCGTGCTGGCTTAAGGTGGCAGCATGAACACAGATCAGCTGGAGAAGGTGGAGTCCGCGACCGGCTTCTTCGCGGCCCTGGACCAGAGCGGCGGCAGCACGCCGGGGGCGCTGGCCCAGTACGGCATCGGCCGGGACCGGTACTCGACCGACGCCGAGATGTTCGACTTCGTGCACGCAATGCGCACCCGCGTGTACACCAGCCCGGCCTTCGGCGGCGACCGCGTCATCGCGTCGATCCTGTTCAAGCAGACCATGGAGCGGGAGGTGGAGGGGCTGCCGACCGCCCGCTATCTATGGGAGCGGAAGAACGTCGTCCCGATCCTGAAGGTGGACCTCGGGCTGGCCGACGAGAAGGACGGCGTGCAGCTCATGAAGCCGATCGACACCCTCGATGAGGTCCTCGCGGAGGCGAACCAGCACGGGATCTTCGGCACCAAGATGCGCTCGGTCATCAAGGACGCCAGCGAGACCGGAATCGCGGCGATCGTCGAGCAGCAGTTCGGCTACGCCGACCGGATCCGGGCGGCCGGGCTGGTGCCGATCCTCGAGCCCGAGGTCAGCATCACCAGCCCGCACAAGGAGCAGGCCGAGGCGCTGCTGAACGATGCGATCCGCAAGCACGTCGAGGCGCTGCCGGCCGACGCCATGATCATGGTCAAGCTCTCGATCCCGACCCGGCCCGGCCTCTATGCCGACCTGGCGTCCGATCCCCGGGTGCTGCGCGTGCTCGCGCTGTCCGGCGGTTACAGCCGCGACGAGGCCTGCGCGCTGCTCGTGCACGACCACGCGATGATCGCCAGCTTCTCCCGCGCGCTGCTCGAGGGCCTGACCGACGGCCAGACCGACGATCAGTTCAATGCCCAGCTGAACGCGTCGATCGGAAAGATCTACCAGGCGTCGGTCGACAAGCATTAGCGCCTCAGGTCTGCAGGGGCGCCAGCTCGCGGGTGAAGCCGGCCACGAAGTCCTCCAAGGAGTCCGGCGTCGTCGCCGGCCGGACGACGAACTTGCTCAGCCCGGCGTCGGTGAACGACGCGATCAGGTCCCGCGCGCCTGCCCAGCCGTCCGCGACCAGCGTCGCCGGGTCGGCCTCGGGCCGGCGACGCCGGATCGAGGCGGCGAGCGCCTCCGGCAGGCCGCCGAACCCGATTGCCAGGCTGATCCCGAAGTGGTCCTCGTCCACCTGTCGTCCCGCCTCGTCGGCGGCGTCGTTGATGACGGCGACGGCCTCGCCCGCCTCGGCCGGGGTGAGCAGCGAGCCGAGCCAGCCGTCGCCGAGCCGTCCCACCCGGCGCAGCCCGGCCGGGGCCGATCCCGCCAGCCAGATGTCCAGCGGCTTGGCCGGCAGCGGGCCGACCGAGGCGTCCTCCACGGTGAAGAAGGACCCGTGGAAGGACACCAGGTCGGTCGTCAGCATCAGCCGGAGCAGCGCCAGCGCCTCGTCGAAGACCGCGCCCCGCTGCCCGGCCGGCACCGGGAACAGCGCGCGCTCGCCGGGAACGGCCGGCTGCAGGCCGAACACCGGCAGCACCCGGCCCGGAGCCAGCCCCGCGAGCGAGGCGAGCTGCTTCGCGACCAGCACCGGATGGCGCCCGGGGAGCACCGAGATCCCGCTGCCAACCTTGAGGCGGGTGGTCTTGGCGAGCGCGAACGTCATCCCGGTGAACGGGTCGACGGCCGGGCCGAAGACGGTCTCCGGCAGCCACAGCGAGTCGACCCCGGCCGCCTCGAGCAGGGCGACCGACGCCTCGAACTGGTCCGGGGCGCCGGCCGCTCCCAGCGATAGGCCGATCCTTATCCGCATGCTTCCCACGCTACGTGCGGGTGCCGGTGACGGGGAACCCACGGTCCGTTCGGACCACTGGTCTTGATCCTTCCCTCAGGCCCGGACGGGATCGCCGCAGTCGTCGGCGTCCTCGGGCTCCGCCGCCGCGTGCGCGGCCGGGACCGGCACCAGCGCCGAGGCCGGAGCGGGCACCTCGGCGAGCACGGTCTCGGCGACGGGAGCCCGCCGCCGAGCCGGCCGCAGGCCGCTCAGCGCGGTCAGCGCGCCAATCGCGGAGATGGCCGTGATGACCGCCAGCGCCGGTCGGTAGGCGCCCAGCGTGGCCTGCGCGGTCGTGATCTGGCTAGCGCCGCCCGCTTCGACCACGGCGGTCACGATGGCCAGCACGATGGCCCCGCCGACCTGGAATGACGTCTGGAACAGGCTGGCCGCCAACCCCTGCTCCTCATCCGGGATGCCCGCCGTCGCGGCCAGGCTGAGGGCGGAGAAGCCAAGCCCGAAGGCGACCCCGATGAGCACCACGGCGGGCAGGATCACCGAGGGGTAGTCCGGGCTGACGCCGACCCGGAGGAAGACCACGTACCCGGCGACCAGGGCGATGAAGGCTCCGACGGTGACCCGGGCGGGACCGAACCGGCCGATGATCGCGGTCATCCGGGTGGACAAGATCGCGACCACCACCCCGGCCGGCAGGAAGGCGAGCGCGGTCGACAGCGCGCTCCAGCCCGCCAGGCTCTGCAGATACTGGGTGACCAGGAACTGGAACGAGACGTAGGAACCGAAGAGCGTCATCGCGCCGATGTTCGCCCTGGTCAACGCGCCGGAGCGGAAGATGCCGAGCGGCACCAGGGGATCGGCGCTGCGCCGCTCGATGACCACGAAGCCGGCCAGCGCCACGACGACGGCCGCGAACGAGCCGATCGTCCGGGCCGATCCCCATCCGGCCTGCTGGGCGGCGACGACGGTGTAGACCAGCAGCAGCATCGCGCCGGTGACGGTGACGGCGCCGGGGATGTCGAACTTGCGGTTGCCCCGGTTGGCGCGCTCGCCGTCGTCGGCGGCACGCGGGACGAACCGGATCGCGGCGATCAGCGTGAGCAGCGCCACCGGCGCCGGCACCAGCAGCGTCAGCCGCCAGCTGACCTCGGTCAGCAGCCCGGACAGGACCAGGCCGAGGGAGAACCCGCTGGCCCCGAACGCCGAGTAGATGCTGATGGCCCGGTTGCGCATCGGGCCCTCGCGGAAGGTGGTGGTGAGCAGCGACAGCCCGGCCGGGGCGGTGAAGGCGGCCGCGATGCCCTTGATGAACCGGGCCCCGATCAGCAGTTCGGGGCTGCTGACGAGCCCGCCGAACAGCGACGCGACCGCGAACACGCCAAGGGCGGCCAGGAACACCCGGCGCCGTCCGAGCAGGTCGGCGGCCCGGCCGCCGAGCAGCAGGAGGCCGCCGTAGCCGAGCACGTAGCCGCTGACCACCCACTGCAGCGAGGACGTGGACAGCCCGAGAGCGGTACGGATGTCGGGCAGGGCGACGCCGACCATCGAAACGTCGAGCCCGTCGAGGAACAGCGCTCCGCAGAGCACGATCAGGATGGCCCACAGCCGTGGGTTCCAGTGCTGTGTGTCCACAGCCTGGGCGTGGCTTGATGTCTCCATGTCGCCAACAATATGCTTGCGCGTACATTAGATGCAACTGCAATTAATGTAGTTGCAAGTACTGCTGGAGGGCGCTAGACTGCGCCTGTGAGCGAGACCGAGTCGGCCCCGGAGCCGGTCGTGACCGCCTGGCGGGCCATCGCGGCCAGCCACGCGGCCGCCTGCGCCGCGCTCGAACGCGAGATGGGCAAGCGCCACGGCCTCGGCGTCAGCGAGTTCGAGGTCCTCGACCGGCTGGCCGAGAGCGGCCGCAGCGACTTCCGCTCCCAGGAGCTGGCCGAAGCGGTGCACCTGAGCCAGAGCGCGCTGTCCCGGCTGATCGACCGGCTGGAGAAAGACGGGCTGGTCGAGCGCTGCCTGTGCGGCGAGGACAGGCGCGGCATCTACGTCACCCTCACCCCGGCCGGCCGCGACCGCCACGCCGAGGCGGCGCCAACCCACCGCGAGGTCCTCGCCTCCGTCCTCCCCGCTGAGCTCCTCGCCCCGTAGCGCGGTCCTTCTCGCCACCGCCCCCTACGGCCGTCATGGCCCGCCCGGTAGACGAGCTAAGCCGGGCGTTGAGGGGTGTGCTTTGTCTTCTGCCCTAGTGACCGGCGGCGATCGTCGCGGGTACCGTTCCGATAGCCGCGCGGCGGCGTGAAGCGGCGTGAAACTGGGCGCGTTCCCAGCCGGGGTCGGGAGGCGGACATGATCGTTAAGGACGAGTGGCAGCTCACCGAGGCTGTGCTGGCGGAGACCGAGCGGGCCGACGACCCGCGGTTCAAGGAGATCGTGCAGGCGCTGGTCCGCCATCTGCATAATTTCGCCCGTGAGGTCCGGCTGACCGAGGCCGAGTTCGACGCCAGCCTCACCATCGTCGCCCGGCTCGGTCAGCTCACCACGCCCAGCCACAACGAGGTCCGGCTGATGGCAGGCAGCCTCGGCCTGTCGACGCTGGTGTGCCTGATGAACAACGGGACCGAGGAGGCGCCGACCTCGGCCAACCTGCTCGGCCCGTTCTGGCGCCAGGGCAGCCCGGTGATGCGCAACGGCGACTCGATCGTCCGCTCGCCCACCGAGGGCCCGCCGCTTTTCTTCACCGGCACGGTGGTCGACACCGCCGGCCGCCCGGTGGCCGGAGCCGAGATCGACGTCTGGCACGCCTCGCCGGTCGGCCTGTATGAGAACCAGGATCCCGATCAGGCCGAATGGAACCTGCGCGGCAAGTTCTTCACCGACGAGCGCGGGGTGTTCGCGTTCCGCAGCGTGCGGCCGTCGGGTTATCCCATCCCGACCACCGGGCCGGTCGGGGATCTGCTGAGCGCGCTCGACCGGCACCCGTTCCGGCCCGCGCACGTCCACGCGATGGTGTACAAGCCCGGCTACAAGACGATCACGTCGCAGATCTACAGCCACGACGATCCCATGCTCGACACCGACGCCCAGTTCGGCGTCACCGGCCCGCTCATCGCGAGCTACGTGCGCCACGAGGGCGAGCCGGCCCCGGACCCGGACGTGGACGAGCCCTGGTACACCCTCGACTACACCTTCGTGGTCGAGCCGGGCGAGGCGTGGCTGCCGACACCGCCCGTCTCCGCCAAGGCCGGGGAAAGAACTGCCGATTAGCCCCGTGTCGGCAGCCATCAGGCCGGCCGGCATTCGGGGCGCGCATGGGATCGGGGAGCGAATAGTGGGGCTGAGACACGGGTACGCTTGGCCCAGGTGAGCCGGGAAGCCTGGTCGGCAACGTTACGACCAGCGCTAGGCGGAAGAATTGGGTATCGGGCTTAAGCGGTTCGCCTTCGAGTCGGACTGGCGCAACGAGACGCTGCGCACCAACCTGTGGCTGCTCCCGGCGGTCGAGAGCGTCGCCGCGGTGCTGCTGTTCGTGCTCACGCTGAGCATCGACCACGCCGCCTTCCACCGCCAGCTGAGCCTGCCCTCCTGGGTGATCAGCGGGTCCCCCGACGCGGCCAGGGAAATCCTGGCGGCGCTGGCGGGCGCGCTCATCACCGTGGTCGGCGTCGTCTTCTCGGTCATGATCGTGACCCTGACGCTCGCCTCGCAGCAGTTCGGGCCGCGGATGCTGCGCACGTTCATCAGGGACCGCGGCGCCCAGCTCACGCTGGGCACGTTCGTGGCGACGTTCTTCTACGCGATGCTGGTGCTGATCTCGATCGGGAGCACGTTCGTGCCGCACCTGTCGGTCACGGTCGCGCTCGCGCTGACCGCCGTCGACCTCGGCGTGCTGATCTACTTCATCCACCACACGGCCACCGCGATCCAGCTGCCGGAGGTCATCGCGTCGATCGCCCGCGACCTGACCAGGGCGATCGAAGACGAGTGCGTCGGCTCCGCGCCGTCGGCCGAGCTCGCCAACGGGCCGTCGCCCGCGGTCCTGCAGGCTCGGCTCGACCGCGGCGGCGCGGTGGTGGCCGCCCCGGCCAGCGGTTACCTGCGCTACGTGCGGCACGCGACGCTGGTCGCGATCGCGGCCGAGTACGACGCCGTGATCCGGTTGCACTACCGCCCGGGGCACTTCCTCACCCGGGGCCACCCGATGGCGACCGTGTGGCCGCCCGAGGTCGCGGACACGATCAGGCACCGGCTGGAGCGG
>Ga0335074_10008277_pt1 | contig 14452 bp, 10 predicted proteins | sample Lox_Sample_23_FD_206715 | JGI IMG/M metagenome (GOLD analysis project Ga0335074, IMG submission 206715) | Soil microbial communities from Loxahatchee National Wildlife Refuge, Florida, United States - Lox_Sample_2.3 | ecosystem: Environmental > Terrestrial > Soil > Wetlands | place: USA...
AGGCGGGTAATTACACGTTTCTGGCGACGATCACGGATAACGACAATGTTTCAACAACCAGCAGTGTAAACGTCACGGTCAATCAGACGCTCACCAACATCACGGTTTCCCCGAGCAATCCGACAATTAACGTTGGTTCCACCCAGCAGTTCTCAGCTACGGGTTACGATCAGTTCGGCAATGCCCTGGCCACACAGCCGGCCTTCACCTGGTCGGTGACCAGCGGCGGGGGGACCATCAATTCATCGGGACTCTATACCGCGCCGAATTCCGGAGGTTCAGCCACGGTGCAGGCGGCCAGTGGTGCCATTGATGGCAGTACCACGATGACCATAGCTGGACCGCCAACGCTGATCTCCGTGGTCTCTGATAAACAGCAGGGCACAGCCGGGACGTTTGGCATTAATATGCCGTTAACCGGCACACCAGGCATTGAGGACCGCATCAATGGTCCAACGGATCTGGTCCTGACGTTTAATACGGCGGTAACCCTGGGTCCGAATTTCAGCCTGTCGCTGAGCAGCGGTGCTGGAACGGCGTTGGCTAATGGCCAGACGATAACCATCGCCATGACCACTTATGCGACCAACGGCCAGACGCTGGTGGTGGGTTTAAATGACGTGGCCAGTGCGACGACGGGCGCCGGGGGGAATTACACCTTTGATGTAGGTGTATTGGAAGGCGATGTCGCGGGCAGTGGCACAGTGTCGGCGGCGGATTTGGATGACGTGCTGTTAAACCTCAATGCGCCGGTGAACAGCACGAATTATACGATGGACATAGAGTGTTCGGGGACGATTACCGCGGCGGACCTGGATGATGTGGAGCTTAATTTGAATAGCGCCCTGTCTGCCCCTGCGCCGTCGGGAGGTCCATTGCAGGGTAGCGTCGTGGAGAGTTCGGATTCGACAACGTCATCCGGGCCGACGGATTCCAATGGTCTGATACAAACCGCAGGCTCAACGGATACAAACACCGCTGATACCGGCGGGGCCACCGGCGGCAACGCCGCCGGTGATACCAAAGGAAATACGCACAATATCCCGAAGCACACAAAAGTGCTGGTCAACACCGGCGGAAATAATCTGAACAATACGCCATTGGATATGCCGCCGGACACCGCTTCCGGCGATCCAACGCTGCTGGGTAAGAATCTGTTCGCCAATTGGTTTGAGCGGCTGAAGTAGAAAGTCTTGATGCGAATATAGCCAAAACACAAGTGCTTAGGTCAGTTTGTGCTTGGCGAAATCCCGCCCGGAACTCAGTGCCGCATCAATTTTTTCAATATCTTTTCCGCCGGCCATGGCCATTTGCGGCCGGCCCCCGCCGGAACCACCTACAATCGGCGCGACCTGTTTAACCCAGTCTCCGGCTTTAATTTTTTCCACCAGTGAATCGCTAACCGCGGCAAGAAGATTAACTTTGGAAGGCAATGGATTGCCGTCTTTGTCGGTTTGCTCTTGAGTGGAAGCCAGCAACAGGGCGACTTCCTGACCAGCAAAGCGTTTCTTGATCGAATCCATTGCGGATCGCAAAGTGTCGGGGTCGCCGTGATCCAGTTTACCGACGACTAATTTAACTCCACCGACAATTTCAGAGCCGGAAATTAATTCTTCAATCCGGGCAGGCCGTGTCCGGCCGTCGGTCCCGGCAGCGGGAGATTCTGCTTTCTGCGATTTTTTTAGTTTTTCCTGCAACTCGCCGGCGGCTCCAAGGGCAGCTCGACGAACGCGCAAGGGAACGTCATGTTCGCGGGCAGCCTTTTGCAGCGCACTGATAAGCGTCGGCAATTGATCGTGAGAAGCTTTTTGACCATCGGCGATCAGACTAATGATGATCTGGCCCTGGCTTTGTGCCGACGAGGCGGCCTCTCCGGTTAATGCTACTACGCGTCGGACGCCTTTGCTCACGGATTCTTCGGCGACGATAGTAAAAGAATTAATGTTGCCGGTGGATGGTAAATGTGTGCCGCCGCAGAATTCGATGGAAAACTTCCGCCAATCCTGATTTTCCGGCTTAAGCAAAAGCTCTTCTACAGAAACACCGATGCTCACCACGCGCACCTGAGGGGGATATTTTTCGCCAAAAATGGCGCGAAGTGAAAAAATCTTTTTGGCCTCTTCCAGCGGAGCGATTTTGCTATAGACTTTGAGGTCTTTACCAATGGCCTCGGCGACCAGGTCTTCCACGCGGGTAATTTCCTGGACGGTCATGGCCTGTGGCTGAGAAAAATCAAAACGGAGTTTCTGATCGTCCACCAGCGAGCCTTTCTGCTGGACGTGATCGCCGCACACTTCACGCAAAGCCCAGTTAAGAAGATGTGTGCCAGTGTGATTTTTTTCGACGCGCTGCCGGGCAGTGAAAATTTGCGCTGTAACCGAATCGTCAGCCTGAAAACGGCCGGATTTAAAATGTCCGATGTGCAAAATATACCCATTGGAAACCCTGGTGTTTTCCACCACAAAAACCGAGCCGGTATCGGAAATAATTTCACCACAGTCGCCGATCTGGCCGCCCATTTCGGCGTAGAAATTGGTTTTATCTAAAATGAAAGCGACCCTGGACATTTCCAGTCCGGTTGATTCGCTCAGCAAACGTGCACCGTCCCAAATTGAAGCCAGGCGGGTACGGAGCGGTTTGGGGTCGTATTTGGCCTGATCATCGGTGGGACGAATATGCAATGCGCCAAGTTCGGTAAGAACATTCGGCGGTAAGTCATCGAGACCATGCTGGTCGGATTTGCTCGCGGAGCGTGCAAGTTCGCGGGCTTCCAGCATCAATTTTTCATAACCGGCGACATCCACGCCCAGGTTTTGCTCGCGTGCCATGATCTGGGTCAGATCGATGGGAAAACCGTAGGTGTCGTGCAGTTTGAAAGCATTTTCCGCGGAAATCACCGGCGTGGTGCGGCTCACGAAACGGGCTTGCTCGGCGGCAGCACCAAAAAGTTCCAACCCACGATCAAGCGTACGGCTGAAGCTTTCTTCCTCATCACGAATGCTCGCAGCGACCTGTTGAGGATTTTTCTTTAGTTCGGGAAATGCATCGGCCATGGAGTCGACAACGACCGGGACAAGCCGGTGCAAAAATGGCTCCCGCAAAGCCAGATTCTGCCGCCCGAAGCGCACAGCCCTGCGTAAAATCCGCCGCAGCACATAACCACGCCCCTCATTGCTCGGAACCGCGCCATCGGTAAGCGCGAATGTGAGGCAACGGATATGATCAGCGATAACGCGGAAAGCAATGTCTCGTGCCAGTGGGCGGTTTTGCGATTCTTCACGGCTGGCCTGATCGGTGCTGGGGAATAAACCGGTGTATTGCTGGGCGCACATCTCGCCTATCACTGTAAACAAAGGCGTCCAAAGATCGGTGGCATAGTTGTCGTTTTTGCCCTGGATCACCTGGCAGATGCGCTCCAGCCCCATTCCAGTGTCGACGTGTTTTGCGGACAACGGGGTAAGCTTGCGATCGGCGTTACGATTGTATTGGATGAAAACCAGGTTCCAGATTTCCATCACGCGCGGATCGGCGCCATTGATGAGTCCGCCGCCCGAAAGATCGGGCGTCCGGTCGATAAAAATTTCCGTGCATGGACCGCAAGGACCGGTCTCGCCCATTTCCCAGAAATTTTCTTCGACGAAGCGATGAATGTGGTCGTTGGGCATGCCGGTGATTTTTTTCCAAAGTTCAGCGGCTTCATCGTCTGCCGGCACGCCGTCGGCGGAATTCCCCGCGTAGACGCTTACATGAAGCCGCTTCGGGTCGAGCTTCCACACCCGGGTAAGAAGTTCCCAGGCCATTTCAATCGCACCGTCCTTGAAATAATCGCCGAAACTCCAATTACCCAGCATTTCAAAAAACGTGTGATGGCGGCGCGAGCGGCCAACATCATCGAGGTCATTATGTTTGCCGCCGGCGCGAATGCACTTCTGGGTGTTGGCGACGCGTTTCCAGGGGGCCTTTTGGGTCCCCAGAAAATAAGGTTTAAACTGATTCATTCCAGCATTGGTAAACAGCAGCGTCGGATCATCGTGCGGCACCACCGGGCTGGATGGTACGAACTGATGCCCATGGTGCTTAACGAAAAAATCAATGAACTGTCGGCGTATCTCACGGGACGTCATTTAAGTGATTCTCCGGGTGATAACAAGACCAGTAATTGTAACCCGGCAACGCGGAGTTGACTACGGCGCCCCAGCGGTACAAAGAAGAAAAAGCCCTTGAATTAAGGCATAATAAAAGCATGACCATCCTGTATTTCGACCATTCCCACCTCCGGCCATCCCTCCAGAAGGCTCTCGACGCCCAGCTCGGTCCCGACGAACTTCTCGTCTGGACTGATCAACCCCGCGCCGCCCAATTAATAGAACGCGGCCTGCGCAGCCTCATAATGCCGTTTATCTTCGGGATCTTCGCTGCGATCCCGCTTCTCAATGGCCTTCGTCATTTCGATACCGATCTATTTTTTCTCCTTCTGACATTGTTTGGCGCCATCTCGGCCCCGATTATTCTTTTCACGCGTGTCACGCGCATGGCCTATGTGCTCACCAACAAACGGGCGATGGTAATCTCCGGCACAGGAAAAAAGACGCAGGTGCAGAGTTTTTTACCCAAAGATTTGCAAACGCTGGACGTCAAACAGAATGCCGATGGCACTGGCGACATCGTCTTCAGTTCCACCTCAGGCCAGCTTTGGGACCCCAAGACGATGAGCACGCCGCGAAACAAAAACCTTGCCCGCCCTTTTCATTTCGCTTTTGGTAATGCGCAGTTCGCCAAACACACCCGCAAAAAAAAGGGGCTAATCTCCCCGGGCTTTTATGGCCTACGCGAAGTCAAACGAGTTGAGTCATTACTAAAGGCGTTGGCCAGCAGCGTGCAATCCGCTCCGCCGGTGGAAACTGTTGCCTCCTGACCGAATGCCGGAGAATATGAAAATCAGACCGTGGCAAGCAAATCGATTTTTTCCGGCCAGATGTCCCGCCAGGTCCACCCTTCGATGGCGGCCAGTTTGCCCAGCAACCGACGGCGTTCTTCCATATTGGCGATCGCCGCATCAAAAGTTTCGTCATCCACGACCAGAATCCCCAGTTCACGCAGCGGTTCAAGCGACGGAAGCGGGGGGTCCCCCTCGTCATGAACATATTGAAATATCGGTCTAACGGTGACCAGGTACTCATTAATCACTTCGCGCATGGCGCCTAATGTGGGCAGGTTCAGACTGCAGCCGCGCTGCAGGCCGCACTCCAGAACGGTGATGGCTTCGTCAAGCATGGCAATATTGGTTCCTGCGGAAGCCGAACGCTTGGACGATCGGAACCCATGCAGAAGCGGATAGGTCATGTGGCTTTCGCCCAGCAGAGCGACGAGTTGGCTGATCGATTGAAAATGCGGCTGCAGGGCGGAAGTATCCGTGCCGTCCCAGGCACGAAAAATTATATCCAGTGGATTTTTCCCCAACGCCCAGATGCACACAGCTACCTGCCGCTTTTGTGTCGCCGCGGAAATGACGGGAACCAGGTAAGAAAGCGCCGCGCCAAAAAGAAAAAATCCCATGCCGCAGCACAGATCGGTCAAAACTTCAAAAAGATGTCCCTGCGGAATAAAATCACCCATACCCAGGGTAAAAATGGTGTAACCGGTGTAATAAGCCCGCTGAAAAAAATCTGCTTGAGCTCGCGTCATTTCATTCACGATGGCTCCCGGCCATGAGCAGAAAATCAGCGTCCAGCCAAGCCAGATCAAAAGAGTCCAGGTAAGAATTGCGGCATTGATGCCCAGCAGCCCTCCCCAGGCCAGTACACGCCGGCTGTGTGTTTTTTTACTAATGGCGCGAAGAACCTGTCCGATCGATACCCCGATGCGCAAACTTAATGGGCCGACGCCTTCAAGAAATGCCGTCCATAACAGATCGATTGTTGTTAGAACAATGATGGCTATCCCAAGCAGGGCAGAAAAAATACCCATGGTTTAGAGCTCGTTAAATTATGAATCGGGTTCTGGACCCGTTTCATAAAGGTTCCTGGACTTTATGCCGGGGCATTTGGCGGATTATCACCGGTTCCGGCGGCAGCCTCAATCGCGGAAAAAAGTGATGTTCTGTTCAAATCGCCGTCATGGCGCAGCCCCTGGATATAAAACGTCGGCGTAGTATTCACGCCGCTGCGAATGCCGCCGGCCATATTGGCGCGTACCTGGGCATAAATCGCTTCTGAATCCATGGCTGCGGAAAAAGTATCGACGTTAAAACCGAGTTGCCGGGCATACTCCAGTATCTGCTCGCGATTGAGGTTTTTGGGCTGGCTGAAAAGCAATTCGTGCATATCCCAAAATTTGTCGCCTGCGGCTTCAGCCGCCTGGGCGGTGGGGCGAGCCATCGGGTGCATTTTAGACAGTGGAAAATGCCGCCAGATAAAGCGAATACGGCCGGCATAATGGGCGAGAACTTCCTTTACAACTTTGTGCATGGCAATGCAGTGGACGCATTGATAGTCACCATATTCAACAAGCTGAATCGGAGCGTCGGCGGGGCCCAGCGAGTGATCCTCCGGACTGGGAGGGACTTTAAGCGCCGGCCGCTCAGGCTGTTCATGTATTCTCATTCAGAAATTCTCAGGCGGTCGCGGGAGCGAGCGATTCAAGCGCAGCGAGAATTCCCTCGGCGCCGGGGTTGACTTCAATCGGAGAAATATATTTCCAGCGGATGATGCCTTCGGCGTCGATGACAAAAATAGCCCGCTCGCTTACGCCGTCCGGTTCGCGGTATACGCCGTAGAGCTGGGAGACTTTTCCTTTCGGGTGATTGTCCGCCAGAAGCGGAAACTCTAAATTGCGGAAATCGGCGTAGGCTTTGTGGCACCAGGGACCGTCAACGGAAATGCCGACAAGCAAAGCATTATGGCGCGTAAATTCTTCGAGGATTTCGTTATAGAGTGCGAGCTGGTCGCCGCAGACAGGACTGAAATCCGCAGGGTAAAAAACCAGCACGCGCGGTCTGCCATTGGTTTTGCTCAGCGTCCACGACTCGTCGGGCGCAGCAGGAAGAGTAAAGTCGGGCGCCCGATAAGATACCGAAGCGAGCTGGACTTCACGGCGTGTACATATATCTTGTCTGCTCATGATTTGGTTCTCCACAATCAGGTCAAAGCGACTGTTGTAATCTTATAATGGTAGGCGCCAAAGTGGTAGGAGACACTAATGCCTCTAAAATTAAACCTTACCCCCGATATCACGACGAAATTGCATGCCGGGGAAATGGATTTTTTCGACGGCGGCGTAGGCCTTTAGACGGGCTTCAGCCAGATCATCGCCCAGCGCGCACACACTAAGCACGCGCCCGCCGCTGGTGACGAGTTTGCCCTCCTTTAATGTTGTGCCGGCGTGAAACACTTTTACATCAGGCAAAGCGGCGGCCTGATCAATTCCCGTAATCGGAACACCGCGGACAACCTGATCATCAGGCTTCCAGCCATAACCTTCGCTGGCCAAAACAACGCAAACCGCAGCGCGAGGATCCCAATCAATTGTAATTTGATCCAGTTTGCGATCAATACAGGCGAGCATGACTTCAACGAGGTCGCTCTTAAAACGCATGAATAAGGCCTGGGCTTCCGGATCGCCGAAGCGGCAGTTGAATTCCAGCGTTTTAGGCCCGGCGGCGGTGAGCATCAGACCAACATAAATAATGCCGCAATAATCAATTTCATGCCGGCAGAGGGTGTCCAGCAGCGGCACAATAATTTCGCTTTCGACTTTTGTTACCAATTCGTCGGTCAATAGCGGAGCGGGGCTGTAAGCGCCCATGCCGCCCGTGTTGGGACCCGTGTCATTTTCACCGATGCGTTTGTGATCCTGAGCGGATTCAAGCAGGTACGCCGATCGCCCATCGATAAAAGCCAGCAGCGAAATTTCCGGACCATCTAGACGCTCTTCAATGACGACGGAATTGCCCGCAGCGCCAAAAATCTTTTTTGCCATGATGTTGCGCACCACGTCGAGTGCTTCAACGGGGTCACGGCACATGATTACGCCTTTGCCACGTGCCAGGCCGGCGGCTTTAACCACCAGCGGTTCATTGCGGCTTTCCACAAAGGCCATGGCGTCGCGCATGGAGGTAAAACAGCGCCCTTCGGCGGTGGGAATCAGCGCTTCACGCATGATTTTTTTGGAAAAAGTTTTATCCGCTTCGAGTTGGGCTCCGGCGCGCGTGGGTCCGAAGACGCGGATTTTTTTTTCAGCCAAAGCGTCCACCAGACCCAGGGCCAGTGGATCCTCCGGACCTACGACGACCAGATCAATTTTTTGAGCAACGGCGAATTTAACCAGATCAGCGACTGCGTCAGCTTTGATCGGGACAAGTTCGCCAAGCTGGGCCATGCCGGGGTTACCGGGCGTTATGAAAAGTGAATCACACAGGGGACTGGATTTAATTTTCCATGCCAGAACATGTTCACGTCCCCCGGAGCCAATCAGCAGTATTTTCATCTGTCAAATAAGAGCCTGTAAGATTTATTTCTTGAGCATTCCGATTTGGCGTGCGTATTCAAACACGCCGCCGCTTTGAATCACAGGCGCCACATCACCCAGCGGTTTGAGTTTGTGGGTGGTGTTGCGCGTGACATTGGTGAGCAGGTTTTTGTCCAGATCGACAATAAGCTCGTCGCCGGTGGAAATTTTATCGACCAGCCGTTCGGTGGTTTCCAAAGGGATCAGGTAGCCGCCGTTGACGCTGTTACGGAAAAAAATGCGGGCATAAAATTCGGCGATCACCAGGCGGACGCCGGCCTCGGCCATGGCCAGAGGGGCATGTTCGCGCGAGCTGCCGCAGCCGAAGTTTTTCCCTCCGATGACAATGTTAAAATCGCTTTTGAATTCATTAGGGCGTACGAAGCGGATATTTCCCGCCGGCAGGCCGCTTTGGTCGGCGGGCACGCCATCCATGGCATACATGCCAAAGTATTTGCGTTCGCTCGGATCCGCGGGGTTATAGCTGAGGTATTTAGCGGGGATAATCTGGTCGGTATCGATATTATCGCCGAGGACAAAAGCCTTTCCCTTGATGATGTTCTGCATGATGTTTTCCTTATCGTTCCTGAACCAACGCCGGGAACTAAAGTGTAGGACAATAAAAGGGTCTAAACAAGAGCGGCGCGGACACTGTTTTCAGATTTCAGTTATCAGATAACGAATATCACGTTTCACATTAAAGCAGCTATGGGAAATTTGGCGGGGCGTTTATGATGCCCGCGATTTAGCGAGGTGATTGGCCGCCTCTTTGGCGAATCGGGTTTTAATTATGGCTAAGCAAAAGTCGCAGCCGCGCTGGTTAAATTTCGGCTCCGAGGAAACATACTTCGACCACACACACCGGCCGTTGCAGTGCCTTATCTTCATTTCGCCGCTCTTGCTGATTTACCAGATCGGCATCTCCATACACCCCTGGACGCCGCGGGCCGATCACCTGCCGAATGTGATCGCGTTTGAACTGATCCTGCAGTTTTTCGCGCTTTTTGGCGCGGTAGGGGTGTATTTGCCGCTTATGTGTGTGGTGGCCATTTTGCTGGGTTGGCATATCTCACGCCGCGACCCCTGGCGCATCGAACCGGGGCTTTACTTCGGCATGGCCGGCGAAAGTTTTCTCTGGGCGATTCCGATGCTGCTGATGGCGGCGCTTGTAGCCAGGGGCGCACCGCTGAGCGAGCACTCCGGCGGCTTGCACGAACTGAGCTGGCAGACGCGGGCCGTGCTCTCCATCGGCGCGGGCGTATATGAAGAACTTCTATTTAGACTCATGCTGATTACGTTTTTGAATATCCTCCTGGTGGATATATTCCGTCTCTCGCTGGGCAAGGCCATTCCGCTGATCCTGATTATTTCGGCGGTGCTTTTTTCGCTCTATCACTACCTGGGTGACGAACAATTTACCTGGCCGACATTTATATTCAGGACGGTCGCGGGACTTTACTTCGCCGGTTTGTTTATTTTCCGCGGCTTCGGAATCGATGTGGCGGCACATTCAATTTATGATCTGATGGTCGTGGCCCTGCAGACGGCGGCAGGCGGCTAAGCCGCCAGGTAAAAATTGAAAATTGACACCCGGGATGTCCATCCCACATTTTAAATTATGCGGATAGTTCGCGGGAGACGACGAGGCGGGCTTTGCCGGCGGCCAGATCATCTTCGAAGCGTCTTTGCGAAGCGGCGGTATGAGGGGAACCGAGGTGCTTTTGCAAATGAATCATTTCCCTGCGGATGCGGATCGAGATCAGGTCCGCGGAAAGATCTTTTAATTCTTTAAACGGGATTGGAACGCCATAACGCACCCGGACTTTACCAAAGCGCGGCAGTTTGCGGGTTCGCGGCAGGACTTCAAATGCGCCGTCGATCACCACCGGTATCACCGGCACGCCTGCGCGATGCACGATGACCGCAACGCCCGAGGCGATCGGACCGATCGTTCCATCATTGGTGCGGGTGGCTTCGGGAAAAATGTTGACCAGATATCCCTTGTTAAGTCGCGAAATGGCTTCGCGGATTGCCGTCGAATCAGCGCGTCCGCGGCGAATGGGAAAGGCATTGGTTCGTTCCAGCGCGTATTGCCAGAATCCGCCCTTAAAAATCGATTCGCGCGCCATGAAATGAATCTGGCGGTGTAAAGCGATGCCAATCATCCAGGGGTCCAGAAAGCTCTGATGATTGGTCACCAATAAAGCGCCGCCTTTGGCGGGAATGTTGTTTCTTCCAAAAATTCTTACCTGAAAAAAAAGCATGGCGATAAACTGAAAAAAAATCTTCCCGATGTCCCATTCCAGAACCTGGATAAAATCAGTTCCCTCGCCGCGATAAGTGAACTTCACAGGCGGTGCGGCGGATTTATCGCCTGCTTTTTCCTGGACAATTTCGCTTTCGCCCGGTTGCGTTGGCTTTGCCTGCTCACTCATGTTTTTTTCTGCCTCTATATGGTTCAGCATCGCCTGGACAACCTCTTCCAGCGATAAATGCGTCGCGTCGATTACATGAGCGTCGGGCGCCTGGAGCAGCGGGCCAACCGGCCGATTGCGGTCTTTGTGATCGCGGGTGGCGATCTCCGTCGCAATCTGGTTTTCGTCGGCGGACAAATTCATCTGCAAAAGTTGCTGCATACGCCTGCGGGCGCGCTCGTTTACGTCCGCGATCAGAAAAAATTTACAGTCAGCGTCTGGAAAAACCACGGTTCCCTGATCGCGGCCTTCAGAAACCAGCGAACCGCACTCGCCGCCGATTTCTCTTTGCCGCCGGACCAGAAGTTCGCGAACTTTTGGATTGTCGGCGGCAACAAATGTGTTCTGGGTTACCACCTGCCGGCGAATGGCCTGGGCTACGTCGCGGCCATTTAAAAGAACATGGGCGGGATTAAAAGACCAGTCGAAATCCAGTTTAATTTGTGCACAATGCCGGGCAACGGCTTCCGGGTCAGTGGTGATATTATTCTCAAGTGCATCCAAAGCCGCAGCCCGATACATCGCCCCTGTATCCAAATGGCGTATTCCCAGGCGGGCGGCCAAAAGCTGGGCCACGGCAGATTTACCGGACCCAGCGGGTCCATCAATAGTTATGATCAAGTGCAAAATCCCCTGACTATAGCAACACTTGCAAACAATAATTTCATAAAAACAAAAATCAAGCCTTTGCGATAAATTTTTTAATCAAAAATTTGCCAAACGGCAAATTATGATATATATTGAATTTGGTATGAGTGAGCGGGAGGTCACTTTCTGAATTGTCCAATCACTTTGCCGTTTGGCAAATTAGAGTTTGCCTGAAATCTTGTTTTGCTGGTTGTTTTAACTTAGCCTTCTCTCCCCTCCGGTAGGCGGGTTCCTATTTGGTTCTCGCCTACTTTTTTATTTGATCATTTCAGATTTAATTTTCATCGCGGCAATAGTTCCTCAAAAAGCGTCCTCGTCGGTTCTCACAGCTGATTCTATAATCCCTGTACTTTATTACGGAGCTAATCATGCTGGAAAGTGTGCTGGTCTGGATCGAAAAAAACAAGCATAGCTGGCTGGATGATCTCAAACAGTGGTTGAGTTTTCCCAGTATTTCCGCTGATCCGGCCCGCCACCCCGACATATCCGCCGCGGCGGACTGGGCCATGTATTACCTGCGTGGGGCGGGGTTGGAAAGTTCATTGGTTCCCACGGCCCGGTGTCCATGTGTTTTGGCCACAACGCCCGATGGTTTGTGTCCGGCCGATGCACCGCACGTATTGCTCTATGGCCATTATGACGTGCAGCCGCCCGAGCCGCTGGAAAAGTGGATTTCACCGCCGTTTAGCCCGACCGTGCGCGAGGGAAAGATATTCGCCCGTGGCGCCAGCGACGACAAAGGCCAGGTTTTTTGCCATCTTGCGGCACTGACCGCCTGGAAGCAGATCGCCCACGAAATTCCTGTTCGTCTTACGGTGCTGCTCGAAGGCGAGGAGGAAATTGGATCGGTTAATTTGCCCGGCGTTATTCGTTCACACGCGGATCAGCTTAAAAACGCCCACGTGGTAATCATCAGCGATTCGAGCCAGTTCGCACCGGGTGTCCCGGCGATTACCTGCGGGCTGCGGGGGCTGATTTATTATCTCGTGAATCTTCAGGGCACCAAAGAAGACCTCCATAGCGGCGTCTACGGCGGCGCGGTCGCCAATCCCGCTAATGCGCTGGCCCAGATGCTCGGTGGTCTGCACGATGCACGCGGGCGCGTAACCATTCCCGGTTTTTATGATGACGTTCTTGAAGTTGATCCGGAACTGCGCCGGCAATGGGCTGCTTTGCCGTTCGATGAAGCGCAATTCGCCGAATCACTAGGAGTGGAAAAGCTTTATGGGGAATATGGATATTCGGCGCTCCAGCGCCGCTGGTGCCGGCCGACTCTGGACATTAACGGTTTGACCAGCGGCTATCAGGGGCCGGGGGCGAAAACAGTTTTGCCCTGCTTGGCGAGTGCAAAGGTTTCTATGCGGTTGGTTCCCAACCAGGATCCGCAAAAAATAGCCATAGCGTTTGAAGAGTATTTGCGACAACTTAAACCGCCGGGCATTAAGCTGGGGCTCCAGCAGCTCGGCGCATCGCCGGCGGCTTTAACGCCGATTGATTCGCCCGCTGTTGCCGCGGCCGCCGAAGCCGTTCGAGAAGGTTTTCTCGCTGATCCGGTTTTTGTGCGCGAAGGGGGGTCGATTCCAGTAGTGACCTGGTTTAAGGAATTGCTGGGACTCGATTCTGTACTACTGGGTTTTGGACTTCCGGACGACAATCTGCATGCACCAAATGAAAAACTCGACCTGGACTGCTTTTACAACGGCATTCGCACCGCCGCGGCGTTGTATGACCTGTTGGCAAAACGGTTGAAATAAGGTTGTTACTGTTTCGAAGCCGGCCACGCCGTGATCTGGGAAAACCGATCTGGCGCGACCCATTCCACGTGACCATCCGCAAATCCCACAGCCGCGCCGTTGCCATGTATCGACAGCGGTTCATAGACGATCACCGTCGTTGCGGGGTTCGAAATTTTTGTGCTGTCTATTCCCGCGCCCATATAGATGTAATCACAATGGCCGGATAAATTCTCGTTAATCCATGTCGCGCTTTTGGCGTTTTCGGGAGAAACGGTCAACGGGGTGGAATTGGAGGATGGATCAACCAGTGTTTGCATCGTCTGTGGATTGTCCGGGTCACCGATATAAGGCAGCGCTTCGACCAGATCTGGGGGATATTTCCCGTTATGATCGTTTGCATATTCCAGGCAAGCCTGAACAATTTGTCTCTCGTTGGCCATTGAAGTGACCTGATCGGCGTTATCGCGCGCATGCATGAGCGTCGGCGCCAGCATCGCCGGCAATGCGGGACCGACGACTTTGGTCAGCATTTCCGTTTCGCCGATCAGAGGCATCGCCCCGATTTCCGGGGACATTAGAGCGGAATGGACGCCTCCGGAGTCAATCCAGGTAAAAGCGGCGTAAGCCGTCAGGTACGGATAAGTTTTTTCAATTGGTGGTAATTCATAATCCTGTGGGATGACATTCTGCTGCTTAAGTATGGGCAGGATGACTTGCTTGGTATAGTCCAGAAGATCGGCGATAACGCCTTTGGATTCAACGAAGGCCACCGAAGTCAATGAATTCGGAACGCCCAGCTTCTGTTCGATGGCCAGTAGATCGGTATTGGAATTCAGGGGTGTGTTGGTGTTGTCTTTAGCTGCGGCGTCCAGTACTACCTGAGTGGAAAAACCCACGAACAGTTTGTTTTTATAAACCGAAATTGTCGGGGCCAGCCCCGGCAACGGCAGGGCCAGCGTGTCATAGGGAATATTGCCTGAAATCACGTGCGTAATCGCCATTGGGACGCCCTGCGCCTGAAGCATGGCGTTAATCTGTGCGTACACTTTGGCTAGTGCAGCGCTGAATGCAACGCTGTCAGAAAGAGGA
>Ga0335074_10008278_pt1 | contig 14452 bp, 13 predicted proteins | sample Lox_Sample_23_FD_206715 | JGI IMG/M metagenome (GOLD analysis project Ga0335074, IMG submission 206715) | Soil microbial communities from Loxahatchee National Wildlife Refuge, Florida, United States - Lox_Sample_2.3 | ecosystem: Environmental > Terrestrial > Soil > Wetlands | place: USA...
CCTCGGGAACGGATCTGCTTTCGCTCATCAGCGACATTCTGGATCTGAGCAAAATCGAATCGGGCAAGATGGACGTCGAAGTGGGAGGCATCCGCTTCAGCGAACTGGAAGACTATTGCCTGCGCACGTTCCGCCACGTTGCCGACGGCAAGGGGCTGGACTTCACGGCCGAGCTGGGCTCCAATCTCGCGTCCGAAATCATTCATACCGATGCCAAGCGCCTGCAGCAGGTGCTGAAGAACCTGCTTTCGAATGCTCTGAAGTTCACCGAAGCCGGTTCCGTCCGGCTGACCATCGACAAGGTTTCGAGCGGCTGGAGTCCGACCAACGCCATACTAAGCCGGGCCAAAGCCGTGATCGCGTTCTCGGTGGCCGACACCGGCATCGGAATCGCGTCCGAAAAGCAGCGCATCATCTTTGAGGCGTTCCAGCAGGCCGACGGAACCACCAGCCGCAAGTACGGCGGCACCGGCCTTGGCCTCTCCATCAGCCGCGAGCTGGCGCGCCTGCTGGGCGGCGAAATTCGCTTGCAGAGCGCTCCTGGCGTGGGCAGCACATTCACGCTGTATCTGCCGCAGACTTACGTCACGCCCGCCGCGCAGCCCAAGAGCGAAGCGCTGCGCATCACGCCGCCGGTCCTCCTGGAACAGGCGGTGAAGGAGACCGCGGACGCCAGCGTGGATATGATTCTGCCGGCCACCGCCATGGCTACCGAAGAACTGGTGGAGGATCTGGTAATCGACGACGATCGCAATCTGGTGCAGCCCGGCGACGCGGCCCTGCTGATCGTCGAAGACGACATCACCTTCGCCCGCATCCTGCTGGATATGGCGCACGACCGCGGTCTCAAGGCTCTGGTGGCGCTGCGCGGGTCCAGCGCCATGACGCTGGCGCGCGAGTTCAAGCCCGGCGCCATCACGCTCGACATCACTCTTCCCGACATGGCGGGCTGGACCATTCTGGATCGCTTGAAGCACGATCCGGCTACACGCCACATCCCGGTGCACATCATTTCGGGCGACGAGAACCGGCGCCGGGGTCTCGCGCTCGGCGCCATGACGTACCTCGAAAAATCGGTCACCAACGACCTGCTGGACGAAGCCTTCGCGGCTATCGAACATTCGGTGCAGAAGCGCGTCAAGAAGCTGGTGGTGGTCTGCGCCGACGAGGCCGAGCGCGGCGGCATGATCTCCACCATGGGCGCGCCGGATCTCGAATCCATCGGCGTCTCGACGGCCGGCGAAGCGCTGGCCGTTCTCAAGCAGCAATATTTGGACGGCATCGTGGTGCATCTGAATATCGATGGCATCGCGCCCATGGCCCTGGTGGAGGAAATCCAGGATCACGCCGGCCCCTACGCGCCGCCCATTCTGCTGATGTGCGACCGCGCGCTGGCGCCGGAGGAAGAGCTGGAGATGGCCCGCCTGAGCCGCGAAAGCATCGTCAAGACGGTGCAGACGCGCGAACGCCTGCTCGACGAGTCCGTGCTGCTGCTGCATCGCGCCGAAGCGGACCTGGCCCCGGACCAGCGCCGCATCCTCGAAAAGCTGCGTGAAACCGACGTTACGCTGTTCGGCAAAAAAGTGCTGGTGGTCGACGACGACGTCCGCAACATCTTCGCTTTGACCAGCCTGCTCGAAGATCACAATCTGAAGGTGGCCCATGCCGAAAACGGGCGCACCGGAATCGAGCTGCTGAAAAAGACGCCGGATGTCGACCTGGTACTCATGGACATCATGATGCCCGAAATGGACGGCTATGAAACCATGCGTGCCATTCGCAATATTCCCGAATTCCGTTCGCTGCCGATCGTGGCTTTGACGGCCAAGGCCATGAAGGGCGACCGGGCCAAGTGCATTGAGGCGGGTGCGTCGGACTACATCACTAAGCCCGTGGACCTGGAGCAGCTATTCTCGGTGTTGCGCGTCTGGATCAGCCGGGGGCATGAAATCGCAGCCCCGGCTGCAACGTCATAGATCCGGGGATTCGTCTCAAGCCGCCACCATGAAATCGGAATCGAGCGTCGGCCCGGCACCGCCAAGAGAAGAAGCGGGCGCTCAGTCCCTGCCCGAGAGTCCGGCCCAGGATCGGGTCAAGATCCTGCTGGTGGACGACACGCCCGATAACCTGGTGTCGCTCGAAGCGGCGCTGGACGGCCTGGGCCAGGAGCTGGTGCTGGCGCGCTCCGGAACCGAGGCGCTGCGCCACTTGCTGGATGCCGATTTCGCGGCCATCCTGCTGGACGTCAAGATGCCGGACATGGACGGCTTTCAGACTGCCGAGCTGATCCGCTCGCGCAAACGCTCGCGCCACACGCCGATCCTGTTTCTCACCGGCTACCGCAGCGACGAGCATCTGTTCCGCGGCTACGATCTGGGTGCCGTGGATTTTCTGTTCAAGCCCATCGTGCCCGAAATCCTGCGCTCGAAAGTGGGCGTGTTCGTGGAGCTGTCGCGCAATACGGCGCTGCTGCGCCGCCAGACCGAGGTGCTAGGCAAGGCCGAGCAAAAGTTCCGCTCGCTGCTCGAGGCCGCGCCCGACGCCATGCTCATCAGCGACGAGGAGGGCTCCATCAGCCTGGTCAACTCCCAGGCCGAGATGATGTTCGGCTTCCCGCGCGAGGAATTGATTGGGCAAAACGTCCGCCTGCTGGTGCCCGAGTGGGGCCGCCACGCGCGCCAGCCCCGTCCCGATGGTTTGGGCCGCCTCGCCGTACCCACTGAATTATGGGCCCGCCGCAAGAACGGGCATCAGTTTCCGGTCGAAATCAGCCTGAGCCCGCTGCAGACCGAAGAGGGCGTGCTGTTCACGTCCGCCATTCGCGACATTACCGAGCGCCGCCGCGCCGACGAAGCCATTCGCGAGCTGAACGCCACGCTCGAACAGCGCGTGGCTGACCGTACCCAGGAGCTGCTGCGCTCCAACGAGGCCCTGCGACAATCCAACGACGATCTGAACCAGTTCGCCTACGCCGCCAGTCACGACCTGCAGGAGCCGCTGCGCATGGTGGCGCTCTACAGCCAGATGCTGCAGCGCAAATACGCGGACAAACTCGACTCCAACGCCGATCAGTACATCTCCTACATCGTGGGCGGCGCGCGCCGCATGGAGATGCTGCTCAAGGACCTGCTCACTTATTCGCAGACCGGATCGTCGGATTCGGGGCCGGCCCAAACGGTCGAATTCCTGGATGTGATTCGCAAGGTGCTCCTCAATTTGCAGGCCTCGGTGGAGCAGAACGGCGCCATGATCACCTGGGACGCCATCCCCGCCGTTCACGCCCACGAAATCCGCCTGGTTCAATTGCTGCAAAATCTGGTGAGCAATGCCATTAAATACCGAGGAGAAAGCGCGCCGCGCATCCATATTTCCGCGAAATGGCGCGAAACGGAGTGGGTAATTTCGGTCGAAGATAACGGCATCGGCATCGCGCCCGAATATGCGCAGCAGATTTTCAAGATTTTTAAGCGCCTGCACGGCCAGGAGTACCCGGGCACCGGCATCGGACTCGCGATCTGCCAGCGCATCGTCGAAACCTACGGCGGACGGATCTGGGTGGAATCGAACGGCCCGGGTTCGTGCTTCTGCTTCACATTGCCGCCCGCCCAGGGCCGCGCGCCCGCCGCGGAGGCCGTTACCGAATCCGCCCGCGCGTCTTAAGCCATCCGCTGTCACATAATATATAGGACATGCTGCGCACCGCGATCGGCGCACTCATCGCCCTTATCGCCGGGCCCGCGCTGGTCCACGCGCAGTGGCTCAACCACCCCACGCCCGGCATTCCGCGCACCGCCGATGGCAAGCCGAACCTCACCGCGCCCGCACCGCGCGCAACAGACGGCCATCCCGATCTCTCCGGCCTCTGGCAAACCAACCCCGCGCCCCCCGAGATCCTCGAGCGCCTGATTCCCGGCGCCACCAACGGCGCAGGCGAAGAGCCGCCTTCGCAATACTTCATCAACATCTTCGCCGACTACAAGCCCGAGGACGTCCCCTTCCGCCCGGCCGCCGCCGCCGAGTTTCGCAAGCGCTCTCAGACCTTCAGCACGGACTCGCCTCTGCCGCACTGCCTTCCCGAAGGGATGCCGATGCTCGACATGTCGCCCGCGCCTTATAAGCTCATCCAGACCCGCGATTTGATCGTCATGCTTTACGAGCGCGACACCACCTATCGCCAGGTGCACACCGACAACCGCAAGCTGCCGGCCGATCCTGAACCCTCCTGGCTCGGTTATTCCGTCGGCCGCTGGGACGGTGATGCGCTGGTGGTCGATTCCATCGGCTTCAACGACCGCGGCTGGCTGGACGCTCGCGGCCATACCCACGGCGAAATGCTGCATCTGACCGAGCGCTTTCATCGCCTCGATTTCGGCCACATGGATGTCGATCTCACGGTGGACGATCCGCAGACTTACACCCGGCCCTTCACCGTAAAACTCAAGCAGAGCCTGCTCCCGGACACGGACCTGCTCGAATCCTTCTGCGCCGAAAACGAGAAGGACATACGCCACATCGAGCCCAAGTGAGCAGGGCCAGTGGAACGCTCCCGGCTTGAATCCGTCGACCTGGTGCGCGGGATCGTCATGATCCTGATGGCGCTCGATCACGTGCGCGATTTCCTGGGCGTTCCCGGCTTGAATCCCGTCAATATCGCGCAAACCACCATCCCGCTCTTTTTCACCCGCTGGATCACGCACATTTGCGCGCCTACATTCTTTCTGCTGGCTGGAACCGGCGCTCGCCTCGCGCTGCGGCGTAAGTCGAAAGGCGAAGTCAGCCGCTTTCTTTTTACGCGCGGGCTGTGGCTCATTTTTCTCGAAGAGGTGATCCTGCGCCTCCTCGCCTGGCAATGGAATCTGGATTATCGGCTCACGATACTCAACATTCTCTGGGCGCTGGGCTGGGCCATGATCGTTCTCGCCGCCTTGGTCTGGTTGCCGGACTGGGCCATCGCGACGTTCGCCTGCGCGCTGATCGCCGGTCACAACCTGTTCGATTCTGTTTCCGCGCAATCGCTCGGCCGCCTCGCTCCGCTCTGGACCGTCCTGCATGAACCCGGCGTTTTAATCCCAGGCCGCCACCTGGTTTTCGTCGCTTACCCGCTGGTTCCCTGGATCGCGGTCATCGCGGCCGGCTACTTCCTCGGCCTGGTCTACCAGTGGCATCCCGCGCGCCGCCGCGGCTTTTTGCTTAGCCTGGGCATCGCGCTGGCGCTCGCTTTCGTGGTTCTTCGGGCCATCAATGGCTACGGTGATCCGGGACGTTGGCACACGCAACGCTCGCTCGCGTTCACTATCGTTTCTTTTCTCAACACCACCAAATATCCGCCGTCATTGCTCTTTCTCTTGATGACCCTCAGTCTCACTACTTTGCTGCTCGGTTTGTTCGATGCTGTCACGCCCCGCCTGCTTCGCCCGGTGCTGGTCTACGGCCGTGTGCCGTTGTTTTATTTCGCGCTGCACGCCGCGCTCATCCATTTAATCGCGCTCGGATGGTGCTTTGTGCGATACGGCCAGGTGCACTGGATGTTCGAGTCTTCGAGCGCGGGCGATTTCCCGATCACGCCGCCTCCCGGTTGGGGCTTCAGCCTTCCGTATCTCTATCTGATCTGGATCCTGGTGGTGGTCGCGCTCTATCCGCTGTGCGCGTGGTTTGCGCGTTTGAAGCAGCGCCGCTCGGACGCTTGGCTCAGTTACCTCTAGGCTCGGCGATCTTTAAGCCAGGCCGCCCAGGAATTCGGCGATCGCGGCGTGTCCGGCCGCTTCGGCGACGCTGCGCGCGGTGAGTCCGTTCGAAGTGACCTGCTTCGGATCGGCGCCCGATTGCACCAGTTGCTTCACCACCTCGGCGTGTCCCAGCGCCGCCGCGGCGTGCAGCGCGGTGAGTCCGTCCAAATCGGCCGCGTTGAGATTCGCCCCCCGCGTCACCAGCAAATCGATCGCTTCGGGATGGCTGTTCACCGCCGCCATCAGCGGTGTAACGCCCTGGCCGGTGCTCGCATTCACTTCGGCGCCGCGCTCGATCAGCAGCTCCGCCGCCGCCGTGTGACCGCGCACGATGGCCGCCACCAGCGGCGTGATCCCGGCCCGTCCGGCCGCGTTCGGATTCGCGCCCGCGTCAAGCAGCGCACGCGCCGCTTCCCGATGTCCCGCCACCGCCGCCGCGATCAGCGCCGTGGCGCCTGAGGGATCCGCATCCTCGATCCGCGCGCCTTTGCCGAGCAGCATCGGAATCACTTCCGCTTTCCCTCCGGCGGCCGCCGTCACCAGCACCGGCCGGCCCTGTTCGTCCAGGGTATTCGGGTCGGCGCCTTTTTCGAGCAGCACCCACGCTACCGAAGGCGTTTCCGCCGACACCGCCGCGGCCAGCGCCGTCAACCCCGATTTGCTGGCCGCGCCCGCGTCCGCTCCGGCTGCCAGCAGCGCGCACACCGCCTCCATCCGCCCGTTCACCGCCGCGCCGATCAGCGGCGTGACGCCGCGAGCATCGGTCGCGTTCGGATCGGCGCCCGCGGCCAGCAGCGCCTCCACCACCTCGCCGTGCCCTTCGATGGCCGCCGCCAGCAATGCGGTCACGCCGCTGCGGGTGTGTTCCTGATGGCTGGCGCCCTTCTGCAGCAGCAACTGGACCACCTTGGCGTGTCCCTGCGTGGCCGCCATCACCAGGACCGTGGCGTCGTCGCGGTAGCGTGCCTTGAGATCGGCGCCCTGCACCAGCAGAATCTGCAGCGCTTCCATGCGCCCCGCCACAGCCGCCGCCAATAGCGGCGTGGCTCCGTTTTTCATCCGCGCGTTGACCTTGGCGCCGCGGCCCAGCAACGATCGCATGCGTTCGGCGTCGCCGGCCGCCGAGGCTCGGATCAATTCGAGGTCGCGTTCACTGGCCACGCTTCAGACTTCGGCTGGGCTGACTGGTCCGGCCTTCTCCTGCAAGTCTTCGTGGAAGACCGAGAATACTTCGCCGTTCCAGACTACATTGATCAAGCCCGACTGGGCGGCGCTGCCTTCCAGTTCCACGATCACTTCCGCCGGGATCTGCACCAGGGTGCCGGTAGGGTCGCGCAAACTGCTGCCCGGATGCTCCGCCATTTTCACCGCTTGCAGGGGTTTCAAAACCTTGTAGCGAACGGGCGTTCGGGGGTTCCGCATGTTGCGCTGGCTCCTCGGATGGCCGACTTGCTTCAGCATAGCATGTCAATATCAGGGCCCCCGCGGTCCGAGCCGCCCCCGTCAATTGTAAGGAATTTAACTTGTTGCATACAGATGAGGCCGTCGCACTCGGTCCCTAATGCCTAGACATTAGGCCGCCGATTTTGAGATCAGGATGAAACTTCTGCATTCCGTTTCAGGCCTGCTCTTGCTCTGCCTGCCCGTGATCGCCGGCGACGTTCACGGACATGCCATTATTACCAAGCGCCTCAGCAAGAGAGCGTTGGTCCCCATGGTCTACAATTTGCGCGGCACAGCCGCTCCCGCCGCGCCGAGGGATCTCGAGCCGGTCAGCGATTTTGACCGCATGGTCGTGATCCTGGAGCCTGCAAAAGACGCCCGTCGTCTTCCCCCCAAACCGCCTGTGACCGAAACCCTCAATCAGCAGAACGCGCGGTTCGCGCCCGATCTGATCGTGGTGCCGGTGGGCTCGACGGTCGAATTTCCGAATCTGGATCCGATCTTCCACAACGTTTTCTCGTTGTCCAAGGCGCAGCCCTTCGACCTGGGCTATTATCCGCGGAACCAAAGCCGGGCGGTGAAGTTCAACAGTCCGGGCGTCGTCCAGGTGTACTGCCACATTCACGCCAACATGTATGCCGCCGTGGTGGTTAGCGATAGTCCCTGGTTTCAAAAACCGGCCGCCGACGGCAGCTTCTCGTTCTCCGATGTTCCGCCGGGGCATTACCGGTTGACCGCCTGGCACAAGGTGGCGGGCCTGCACAAAATCGAGCTGGACGTGCCCCCGAGCGGCGTCGCAAACGCAACCATCCGGGTGCCCGTGGACACGGAGCAATAGCGGTGTTGCCCCGGACCTCGCTCACTACGCGGGCGTTTCTGTTTTCGTTTTTACCCGTCTGCCTGGTGCTGGCGGTGAGCTTTGCGGCGCTGAATACGCTGGTCGAGCGGCATGTCAAAGAGGGGCTGCGGGAGTCGCTCGAGAAATCCGAGGATCTGCTGGATCGCGCCGACGCGGATTATTCGCGGCGCATCGGCCAGTTCGTCTCGGTGGTGGCCGACAACGCCGGCCTCAAAGCTGCCATCAGCCTGACGCATGAAACGCCCGCCACGCCCGAGGCGGCCTCCGAGATCCGCCGGACCATCGAGGCGCAGCTCGGCGAACTCCACGCCATGGTCGGTTATGACCTGCTCGCGGTGACGGACTGGAAAGGCCACACCATCGCCGAGGCCAAGTTCAGGGCCCCACGGAAGGACACGTCCCTCGAGGAGGCGGTCCCTTATGAGACCACTTCGACGCCCATTGTCATCGGCGGCGAGCAGATGGGCGAATTGAAGCTGGGATCCCGCTTCGATCTGAGCCGCTATCACCTGGATGGCGACACGGTTCTGTTGCGCGATGGGCGTGTGATCGAGTCCAGTTTGCCTCGCGCCGCGTGGACGTGGCTCGAAAGCCAGCTTCGCTCCAGCTGCCGCGAGCCGCTCAATGACTGCGAGGTCCGGCGCCAGGGCGAAACATTTCTGGTGCTGCCGGTCCGTAATTCCAGGCTCGGGCCGGAGTTCCGCTTGGTAGCCCTGCGATCGCTCGACGCGGCGGTGCGCGAGTTCACCGGCGGCTGGCTGGACATTCTGGTGAAGGTCGGCGTGTGTGGCGTATTGCTCGCGCTGGTCTGCACGCTGGCCACTTCCAGATCCGTAACCAGGCCGCTGCGCGAGCTGGCCGGCCAGTTGCAGCGCGGCGAGCGCAACCGGCGGTTTCCCGAGCACATCAGCGCGGGCGAGGCGGTGGGCGAACTGCACGTGCTGGCTGAGTCCTTCAATCGGGTCGCGGCGGCAGAACGCCGCACGCGCTCGGAGCTCGAAAAGGCCAAGGTTGCGGCGGAGTCGGCCAACCGCGCCAAGGGCGAGTTTCTCGCCAACATGAGCCACGAGTTGCGTACCCCCATGAACGGAGTGATCGGGCTGACCGAGCTGTTGCTCGACACCCGGCTCGATCGGGAACAATCCGAGTACGCGACTACCGTGCGGGATTCGGCCAATTCGCTGCTCGCGATCATCAATGATATTCTCGATTTCTCACAATTGGACGCGGCCAAAATGACGCTGCAGCCCGCGCCGTTCCATCTGCTCGAGACCATCGCGGAAGTCAAGGATCTGCTGACGCCGCAGGCCTCCGCCCGAGGCCTTGCAATCGCCGTTGAGGTCGAGACGGGTGCACCGGTGGATCTAGTAGGCGACGAGATGCGCATTCGCCAGGTGCTCATCAACCTGATTGGTAACGCCATCAAGTTCACCGAGCGCGGCGGAATCACAATCCGCGTCGAGTGCGTGGACCGCACGGACCAGGAGGCCTCGCTCCTTTTGAAGGTGCGCGATACGGGCATCGGCATTCCCGCCGACAAACTGGAACTGATTTTCGATAAATTCACCCAGGCCGACGGCTCCATGACGCGCCGCTACGGCGGCACCGGGCTGGGGCTGACCATCGTGCGCCAGTTGATCGAGCTGATGGGCGGCTCCATCGGCGTGGAGAGCCGTCTGGGCTCCGGCAGCACGTTCACCGTCGCGCTGAACTTTCCGCTGGCCGAAGCAGCGCGGCCGGTCGCGCGATTGGCCGGCAAGGAGGCAGGCTTATGTTGAAGCTCGGACCTTCTCTGGCGCTGGTTCTGGCGCTCGGCGCGGCATCGCAGGCCTACTCGCAGGATTCCAACTTCGGCTTCAGCCTTCCGGTAACCATCGGCGGCAGCGTCATGGATACCGGCCGCATTCATTTCGAGGATCCGGGCGATCCGCCCATTACGGGTGGATTTCGCGTGGTTCTCTATCCGACGCTTACGCTCGGGCCGCACTGGTTTTTCTACGCCGCCGAGGACATTCGGCTCGCGCCGTATTACTATTACGACGCCTACGATCCCGGTCACGAATGGTATGTCCAGGCCGATCAGGCCTACGTCGGCTATCAGATTCGCCGTGAAAAAACCAGCGTCGTATTCAAAGCGGGCCGCCTGGCTTCGGCCTTCGGCGCTTTCCCGCTGCACTATGACGACGCCGACAACTACCTGCTCGATCAGCCGCTCAGCTATATCCAAACCCTTACGCTGCGCAACGATCAACTTCCGTGCGGCGTGAAGGATCTGCTCGAGCAGGGCTACGGCTACGTCTGGAACGGCTGCGGCGGCCAGGCCGGCGGCGACGAAGGCTTGACGCCCGTCACGCTGTATGGACTTCCGGGCCTTGAGGCCGAAATATCGAGCCACGGTTTCGATGGGCGCATCCAGCTCACCGCCAGCTCGCCCGCGAATCCCTTGGGCGAGAGCCGCGCCCTGCAGTACGCGCAATGGACCGCGGGCGCCGGGTACACCATTCGCCAGGGCTTTCGCGTCGGCATTTCCGGATTCCGCGGCCCGTATCTCGCTCCGGAGTTGGCCGCGTTATTGCCGGCAGGCACCTCGCTGCGCAGCTTTCCGGCCAGCGGCCTGGGATTGGAAATCCAGTGGGCGCGCGGGCACTGGACCACCAGCGGCGAGTGGCAGCGTTTCGTGTACGACTATCCCGGCTTCCCGCAGGCGCCTTCGGTGGTATCTACCTACGGCGAGGCCAAGCGGACTCTCTCCCCGCGATTCTACCTGGCCGGCCGCATTGGCTGGCTGAAGCCGGGCGGGGCAACGGACTCGAGCGGCGCGTCCACTGCCCAGATCGCACCCTGGATCGCGTCGTATGAGCTGGGCGGCGGCTGGTGGCTCAACCGCCATCAGTTGCTAAAGGGCAGCTACGAGTGGTTGAAGATTCAGAATTTCCCGGAAACCGAGACCAATGTCTTCGGAATTGAGTTCGTCACGACGTTCCACGCAGTGGATCAGGCTTTTCACTAAGCCCTGGCGTGGTCCTGCTTAGCGCGACAGATCGACTTTTCCTTTAATATAGCCGCCGTCCTCAATCACCAGGCCGCGTGCGTGGATATCCCCGACGAATTGCGCGCCGGTGCGGATATAGATCTTGTCGGCGCCGTCGATGTTGCCTTCGAGCGACCCGCGCACATCGATTTCCTTGGCCTTGATCCGCGCCCGGACGGTGCCGTTGCGCGCGATGGTAAGAAGGTGGCCGGCCACATCGATGGTTCCCTCCACCTCACCTTCGATAACCAGCGGTTCCTGGCTCCGGATTTCGCCTGTAACGGTAACTTCTTTGCCGAGAATGGCTTGGGAAGTAGAAATTGCGCTAGGGAAGGGTGCTGCAGCCGCCATGGTTTGCCTGCTTTCTCTCTATGCTCTGAGGGCCGTGGACTCTGAACGCCGCCCCTTGCGGCGCACCGGCCCGATCTGTCTCACGCTTAGCCTACCGTCCGTCGCCCTGGCCTGGACCGTCATCCGAGCTCAAGGCCTGGTACAAGGTCACCAGCGCTCCTTCGTCGGCGCCAATAGCCCGAGCATACTGGCGAATGTAGCTGATATTGTATATCCCGCCCGGCAAGACATCAAAGTTGGCGTCTTCGATCGCTTTCAGGGTGGTGACTTTGAGCTTGGTGTTTCGCGCGATTTCTTCCAGACTGATTCCGCTCGTCTGGCGGATGGATGCTACGCTCCAACTCTTCAGAGGCAATGTTGCCATGCCTGCTCCTAAGCTGTCTATCGGCGATCGGGGCAAGATGCTACAGAGCATAACGGGAAAGAATTGTTCAAAACTAGCGTTTTCCCCTCAGATGAAATTCGTCCGGGCGCGCTCAGGCGAACGGGTAAGCTAATAAGTGATGCGGAGGGCGTTACCGATGGCCGGCTTGTGCGCTGGAGCCGCCCTCGTGCTCGCGCTCGCCGCTTTCTGGCGGGTCCAAAAACCGCCCGCGCCCCGGGCTGCCGCGCTGCCCGCCAGCGTCCGCATGCTCCTGCAGCCTTTCCGCAAGGAGAGCCTGGATCTAACCGTCGCCTCAGAGGGCGAACTGGACTATCGCGTCGGAATGCAAGCCGGCGCTACCCTGGTTTACGCTTGGTCCGCCGCGCCCGCGGACGAGAAGCTGGTCTACGAATTTGCCGGCCGCGGAAAAACCAACGCATCGGAGGCGCACAGCGCATTCGTCGCCCAGTCCTCCGGATGGTATCGCTGGCGCTGGCACAATCCGGGTAACCGCCCGGTAACGATCCATCTGAAATTGAGCGGCTACTACGACCGGTGAGCACGCCGCCCATCCACCTGCCCTGACGCCAGCCTAAACATCGACCGGCCTGCGCGGCCCGCAAGTCCGGCTACCATCTGATATGCTCTAGTCTTCACGCCCGATCTCCGATGACCACCGAACTCCCCGAGTTGGATTTCCAGCGCTTCTGGCGCAGGCTGCAGCAACTGGGCCTGAACGCCTACGAGGCGCGGTCCTACCTGGTTCTGATCGGGCACCCGCGCTTCAAAGCCATTGAATTAGCGGCGCGGGCGCATGTGCCCCGGCAGAAAATCTATGAAGTCCTGGATAGCCTGGTCGAAAAAGGCTTCGCGCAGGTGGTCCAGGAAAAGACCAAGCTGTTTTCAGCCGTTGAACCCAGCCTGGCCGTCCCGAGCTACCTGGCTCGCCGCGCGCAGATGCTGCAGCGCGAGCTGACCGACCAGACTCGCATGGCCGACAGCCTGGTGGTGGACCTGGCGGCTTCGTATTCGGAAGGGCAGGGCGAGCGCGGCACGCTCGAATACCTGCGCATCGTCAACGACCCGGAGCAGATCGCGCAGCAATACCGGCGCATGCTCTCCGATGTGCGGCACGAGTACCTGGAGTTCTCGCGTCCGCCCTACGCCGTCGATCCGCTGGACGAGCAATTGGTGAAACGGGCACGGCTGCGCGGCGTGACGTGCCGCCTGTTGATCGAAGCGGGCACGCTGGACGGTGCGCATCGCCAGCGTCTGGAAGAATACGCGGGGGCGGGCGTGGAGGTGGCGCAAACCGAGTCGCTTACCATGAAGCTGGCGGTATTCGACGGCTCGCGCGGCCTGCTCGCGCTGCTCGATCCGGTGATCACGCGGCCCACCTGGACCGCCATCGTTTTCGAGCACACCGGCATGGGTGAGGCGATGAAGGGCCTATTCGAGAATTACTGGCGCCGCAGGTTGAGCCACAGCGTGATGGAGTTCGCGTCCCAGGCCGCCGCCGATTCCTAACGCGGCGCGAGGCCCTCGTGCAAACACAGCGAAGGAAGGCTGAGTTCCTAGGCCGGCGCCACCGGCTCCCGCCGGCAACGCACTTCGCGCACCGCGTAGATCCGCCGGCCCTGGCTTTCGAAATAGGTGCGCATCAGAACTTCGCCCAGGAGGCCGGTGCTGAACATCATCAGACCGCCCAGCAGCAGCAGTCCGCCCAGGATCATGAGCGGCCCGTGATCGGTCATGATGCCGTGGCCCCACAGCTTCGAGATGGCGAGCGCGCCCAGAATCGCGAACCCGACCGTGAACGCCGCCAGGCCCACGCGCCCGAAGAAGTGCATCGGCCGGGTGAAATACTTCAGCAGAAATTTGATGGTCAGGATGTCGAACATCACGTTGAAGGTGCGGCCCAGGCCATAGTGCGAATCGCCGGCCGCGCGCAGCGTGTTGCGAATCGGCACTTCGGCGATGCGCGCGCCGTAAAAGCTTGCGAGCGCCGGAATGAAGCGATGCAGTTCGCCGTACAGGTTGATGTCCTTGAGCACCTCGGCGCGATAGGCCTTGAACGTGGTTCCGAAATCGCGCAACTCCACGCCCGAAGATTTCGCCATCAGCCAATTGGCGATGCGCGACGGCAGCTTGCGTGTGATGGCGTTGTCGACGCGCTCTTTGCGCCAGCCGCTCGCGATGTCGTAGCCTTCTTCGATCTTGGCGAGCAGCGCCGGAATGTCTTCGGGCGCGTGCTGCAGATCGCCATCCAGCGAGATGACCACGTTGCCCTGCGCCTCATCGAAACCGGCCGAAAGCGCCGCGGTCTGACCGAAGTTGCGGCGCAGGCGAATCACTTTCAAGCGCCCGTCGGTTTCCACCAGGTTGGCCAGCAGGTCAAAGCTTCGATCGGTCGAGGCGTCATCCACCACGATGATCTCGTAAGGCTTTTGCATCGATTCCAAAACCGCCGTCAGCCGGTCATAAAGCGGCAGAATGGACGGCTCCTCATTGTGAATCGGGATGACGATAGACAACATGTAGGTAGATTACTATGTTATCCCAAGCTCACAATAGCGCGGAAGTTCTAAGTGCGGTGCGATGCTATCGCGCCAATAGGGTATTGAATACACTTACCTAGTTGCGCGCCGGATAGGAGGCCGAACAGGCGGCTGTTAGCG
>Ga0335074_10008279_pt1 | contig 14450 bp, 14 predicted proteins | sample Lox_Sample_23_FD_206715 | JGI IMG/M metagenome (GOLD analysis project Ga0335074, IMG submission 206715) | Soil microbial communities from Loxahatchee National Wildlife Refuge, Florida, United States - Lox_Sample_2.3 | ecosystem: Environmental > Terrestrial > Soil > Wetlands | place: USA...
ACGGCCAGCACGTCGGCCGACGCTATCTGGAGGCGGTTTTGATTTCGCCGCTGTTTTTGCTGGCGAAGTCGCGCAAGCACTATGTGACCGTGGGTTATCTGGATTCCCATAACCGCCAGCAGGCTATTGTGCTGCAAGTGGGCAAAGGCGACGTCCGCGCCATCCTGGCCGAGTTGGAAGCCAAGACCGGACGCCGCGTGGAATATACGGATGATGAAGCCCGCAGCAGCCGAGGTTGAAGAATGCGCACTGCTACTTATTTACTCGGCGCGCTGCTGTTCTTGCCATCAGATCCCGCGACAACTCCTCCGCCCGCGCCTGCGAGCCCCGCGCCATCCACTGTGGAGACTGACAATCTGCGCCAGTTGCTGACCCTGAAGCGGGTGTACGTGGATCGCTTCTCGGGCGGAGAGACCGCTGCCCAGATGCGCGACATGGTGATCAACGGACTGGAAGGCTCTAAGCTGTTCGTGATTACCGAAAACCAGGAGAAGGCCGATGCCATTCTGCGTGGATCGGCCGAAGATCTGGTCTACAACGACGTGCATTCCGCGAGCGACAGTACGAACGTGCATAGCTCGCTGAACACCAGCGACAGCGAAGAAGACACCGCGCTGCGCGGCGGCACGCGCAGTTACGACCGCGATACCAAAGGCATCGGACTGGGCGCGGGCGATAGCCAGTCGCGCCACTCGGTGGAGCGGCGCCACGAGGCCAATGCCGCGGTGCGGCTGGTGAGCAAAAATGGCGACGTGATCTGGTCGAGTACGCAGGAAAGCCTCGGCGGCAAGTTCCGGGGCGCCAGCGCGGACGTAGCGGACAAGATCACCAAGCAACTAATCGCCGATTTCGAGCGCGCGCGCAAGCTCCCCCACTGAGAGGCCGCCCCACACGGCAACGGCGTGAGATGATGATGTCTTGATCCCACTTGTCGTCATTCTTCTCGCTCCGAACCTGCCAGGCGATCTTGCCGCTGCGGCTCAAGACCTTGCGCGGACCGTTGCCGCGGTCTTTTCGCGCGGCGCCGTTGCGCTTGACGTCAGAAATATGTCGTCGCTGCCCGCGGATGCCGCCGTCACCGTGCGGCACATCTTCGAGTCGGAATTGAACGTCACCGATCCGGCGGCGGCGGTAGTCGAAGTCACCATCTCCGAAAATCTGACTCAGTTTCTTTTGGTGGCCGATATAAAAGCTGGGCTTGGCGATAAGGTGTTGATCGCCTCATTTCCGCGCGCGGCCGCCTCCGTCACACCCGCCACCGGGCCGCCGCAAGTTACGCTCGAAAAGAAGCTGGTGTGGGAGCAGGATCAGCCGATCCTGGATGCGGCGGAATCCGGCGGCGCCTGGCTGATTCTGGATGCATTGCGCGTGCTGCTGGTGCGCGGCGAAGACCGGCAATCTGCACCCATTCCGGCGACGCATCCATGGCCGCGCGACATGCGCGGCCACCTCACCGCCAGCGATGCGGCGTTCACTGCGTATCTGCCGGGAACGATCTGCCAGGGCGCGACGCGACCGCAACTTTCGCTCGACTGCCGCAATTCGCAAGATCCGTGGCTGATCGCCCCCTGCGCGCTGGCGACGTTTGCCCCGGATCGCAACCTGTTTTCGGGCCGCGTCGATTTCGAACCCGGAGGCCCGCGCGATCTGCCACCGTTCTATTCGGCGACGCCTGCAGGCGATGCCTGGATCGTCGCCGCTGCCGACGGGCGCGCGCTGGTCTACTCGGCAACTTGGGATTCGCCTGCGGTGATCGAGCAGTGGGGCAGCGATATCGCGGCTATCGCCACGCCCTGCGGTCCACGCATTCTGGCGACGCGGGCCGCCAGCCTTGCCGAAGACGACGCCATTCGACCGTACGCCATCGCGGATCACATGCCCAATCCTTCGGGACCAGCGCTCGAATTTTCCGGTCCTGTTACGGCGCTGTGGTCCGCCGCCAACTCCGCGACCGCGATCTCGAAGGATCTCCAAACCGGACGCTATGCGGCTTACAGCCTGGCTCCTGCTTGCGGCTTTTAGCGCGCTCGCCTGCGGCGCAGCCACGCGTCCGCATTATGGCGGAACGCTGCGGGTCGAGATCCGCGCCGCGCCCGCTTCGCCCGATCCTGCCGCGCCGGATGCCGCGCCATTGCGCCGCTTGATCTTCGACACGCTGGTGCGGCTGGATGCGGCCGCTACGCCGCAACCCGCGCTGGCTTTATCCTGGCAGCACGATGCGGCATACCGAAAATGGCAGTTCCGCTTGCGGCCGAACGTCAAGTTTCACGATGGATCTTTGCTCACGCCCGCCGCCGTGGCTGCGTCGCTTGAAGCCGCATTGCCTGGCATGACCGTCACTGCAACCGCTGATGGCGTGGCCATACGCGCCGACCGTCCGCTGCCCAATCTGCTGCTTGATCTGGCAGACAATGGCTTTGTGTTCACGCGCGGCGCGGCAGGCGAATGGCTAGGCTCCGGACCATTTCGCGTCGCCGCTTTCGAACCAGGCCGGCATGCTACACTCGCCGCCAACACCGATTATTGGGGCGGCCGTCCATTTCTCGTTGCGATCGAGATTCAATTTGGGCGCAGCCTGCGCGATCAGTCGGCGGATTTCGAACTCGGCAAAGCCGACGTGGTAGAGGCCAGTCCACCGCGTGGACGCACCTTGTGGTCATCAGCGGACGCCGTGCTGATGGCGCTGGTATTCGCCGCCGATACGCCGCGCCGGTCGGTTGACGAGCGCCTGCGCGACGCGCTCGCGTTTTCCATCGACCGCGCCACCATGCACTTGGTTATTCTGCAAAAGCACGGGGAGGTTTCCGCCAGCCTGTTGCCGCAATGGCTCTCCGGTTATGCATTCCTGTTTTCGAGCGCTCCCGATGTGTCTCGCGCGCGATTGCTGGCGGCCGGGTTGCCGCGCACGCTCACGCTTAGTTACGATCCGGCCATGCGGGCGGCCCGCGCGCTCGCCGAGCGCATCGCCGTGAACGCGCGCGACGCCGGATTGACCCTGCAAGTCTCGCCCGAAAATCCGCAAGCCGATATGCGCCTGGCGGAGCTACGGATTCGCTGGCTCGATCCCGAGCAGGCGCTCATCGCGCTGGCTGCTGACTTGAACCTTCACGCGCCCGAGCTTGCCGCGCCGCCCACGTCGCTCTATGAAGCCGAGCATCTGCTGCTTATGGATAAGCGCGTGATCCCGCTTTTTCATCTGCCCGTTGTCTACGCCGCGTCCGATGCCGTGCGGGTCTTCAGCGGACCGCCGGTGACGCGCCTGGGCGACTGGGATTTCAGCGGCGTCTGGCTCACCCCCCCCGCGCCATGACCTTTCGCACACGCCTTCTGCTGGCCTTCACGCTTACCGTGGTAGTGGCGGTGGCTTTCGTGGGCGCGATCGTCTCCACCACCACGCGCCGTGCCTTCGAGCGCCTGGATGCGGAGCGCACTGCCGCACTGGCCGCGCAATTTCATCAGGAATTCCTGCGCCGCCAGCGCGAGATCGCCCAGCGCGTGAAAGACATCGCGGACGCGGACGCCGTACGCGAAATTGTGATCGCACTGACGCGTCCGGATGCCGATCCCGCCGCGTTTGTGGACGCCGCGCAGCCTTTGGCCGCGGCTCACAACCTGGATTTTCTGGAGCTGATTTCCAGCACGGGCAGCATCGTTTCATCCGCGGAATGGCCTGCCCGATTTCTATATAAAGAAGATTGGGTCACCGGGCGCACAGATTGGAATTCGCAAGCGCCTTTCTTGAAACGCGAAGATCTGCCCGATGGCACGGCGCTCGGCCTGATTTGTGTGCGTATGGCATCGGTCGGCGACAACAAGCTCTACATTGTGGGCGGCGAATCGCTGGATCGCGATTTTCTATCGTCATTCGTACTGCCCGCGGGGATGCGTGCGCTGCTCTATCGCGAGCCGCAATCGATCGTCTCGGCGGCGGGACCGGTTGCGCAAACCGCGCCGTTCATGCCGGTGATCGACGCATTGCGGCGCGAGCGTCGCGACGTTACGCGCACGGTTCAATGGTCATCGGACGCAGCCAGCGCCGAAACGTTTCACGCCATTCCGCTGCTCGGTCCGGCGGGCGATCTGATGGGCGCATTTCTGGTGGGCAGCTCGCGCGCGGCGCAAGTGGGCCTGGAACGCTTCATGCTGCGCGTCGAAATTCTGGTGGCGGCGGGCGGCATCCTGATCGCGCTGCTGGTGGCGTTCTGGACTACCGCGCGCATTACTCGTCCGGTGGAAGCGCTGGCCGCCGGCGCGCGGGCCGTGGCCTCGGGCGATTGGCGCACGCAAGTGGATATCCAGGCGAGCGGCGAGATCGGCGACTTAGCCGCGGCATTTAATCAAATGACCCGCGACCTGATGGAGCAGCGCGACCGTCTGGTGCAGGCCGAGCGCGTGGCCGCCTGGCGCGAACTTGCCCGCCGCTTGGCGCACGAGCTGAAAAATCCGCTGTTCCCGCTGCAAATCACGGTCGAGAACCTGCAACGCGCGCGCACTGCGCATCCCGAGCAATTCGACGAGGTGTTTCGGGAAAGCACCGCCACGCTGCTCGCCGAATTGGGCAAGCTGCGCGGCATCGTGGGGCGCTTCAGCGACTTCGCCAAAATGCCCCAGCCGCAACTGGAAACCGTGGATCTGAACGGCCTGGTGCGCGATAGCCTGAAGCTGTTTGAGGCGCAGATGGCAGCCGCGGGCGTGAGCTTGAAGTTGGATCTGGCCGCGGGCCTGCGCGCGGTCCAAGCCGATCCGGGACAACTTACGCGCGCGCTGCAAAACCTGATTCTGAACGCGATTGATGCTATGCCTTCCGGCGGATCGCTTACGATCCGCACCGCCCGGCACGAAGATGGCGTGCGCCTCGAATTATCCGACACCGGCCAGGGACTTACACAAGAAGAATGCGCTCGGCTATTTACTCCTTATTACACGACTAAGTCGCACGGGACGGGGCTAGGACTCGCGATCGTACAGTCAGTGGTTAGCGATCACGGGGGTAAGATCGGGGTGCGCAGCGAGCCGGGCAAGGGGACGACGTTTGTCATCGACCTGGCGTGAAGCGCGGCCCCTGCCTGCCGTGACCGTACCAAACACCCGGCAGTAATTTCCGCCGCCCACCTTGTGTATCTCGTCAGCCGTAAATCCCTGGCGGAGCATCTCCCCAACCGCCGCATAGAAGAACCCAGTCGTCAGTCCCGGCCACGCCCGGTTGGTTCCCGCGCCCACCCTCCGCGAGAGCAGGTCATTGTCGCTGCCGATGCCGGTATGGTCGATGCCGATCGCATCCACCATCATCTTGAGGCTCTCCACAAACTCCGTAACCGAGCCGGTCAGCTTGGTCCATACACCCACGATGCCGCCGGCATCGGCCACCACCTTCGCGTGCTCCTTGCTGATCAGCCGCGGCTTCATCATCGCCGCCATTTTCAGGTTCTTGCCGGTCCAGGTGTCCAGGTTCGTGTGAGACACAATCAGGGGCTGGGTGGTCACCTTCAACGCGCCCATTACCGTTTCGTGACTGGCGTGGGCCATGTCCACCACGATCCCCAGCCGGTTGCACTCCTTCACCACCTCCGCGTCGAACGCTGTCAGACCGCCCAGATGGGGCCGGCCGGTGTTGGTGTCGCCCAGCGGAGACACCTTGTCATCCCGCTCGTGCAGCAGTTGCAGATGCGGCAGCCCGCGCTGGTACACTTCCTCCACACGCTCCAGGCGGCCTTCAATAAACTGCGCGCCTTCCACTGTCTGCACGATGGTCGGCCGTGAATGCGCATGCGCGGCCTGCAGGTCTTTCAGGGTCAGCGCGCGGCGCATGTGCCCCTCCTCCAGCTTCACATCCATCGCCGAAAGCCAGTGCAGATAATTGTCACGCGCATCGCCCGGCTTGCTGTTCGGCGCGAAGTCCAGCACAAAACTGGCACAGACGGCGGTCAGCCCGGACCTCTTTAACTCCTCCGCGATAAGAAGCTCCGGCCCAGGCTCCTCCTGGGGTTGCGGCGGGCCGGGTCGGCCTCCGGGCGGCGCAAAGTGAGGATGCGGCTCCGTCCCCGCGGGATAGACGTGGTTGTGCATGTCGACGCCCACCGTAGCGGCCATGACCTGCGCTACACGTGGATCAACGTCGTCACCCAACGCGCTCCCGGCCAGGATCGCGCCGCCAGCAGCGGCCGACGTCGCTAGAAAGCTTCGTCGCGAAAGTACGGGAGAACTCTTCGGCACACCTGCAATTATAGTTGCCAGTGGGCCTCAGCCAGTTGATGCACACCGATTTATTCGGCTATGATCCACATCTGGAGGTATGGCGATGGCGGGACGGCCAGGACCACTCACCGGCCTGGTAGCGGTCGTAGCCGGCGCAACGCGCGGCGCAGGGCGGGGCATTGCTCGGGCGCGCGGAGAGGCGGGTGCTACGGTTTATTGCACTGGGCGAAGTGTGCGTGGTAACCGCTCCCCGTAAAATCGTCCTGAAACGGTTGAAGATACAGCCGAGATGATCAGTTCCGCCGGTGGCTCCGCTATCGCCCTTCGCGTCGATCACACGGTGGAGGATGAGGTGGAGGCCCTCTTCCAACGAGTGGAACGCGAGCGTGGCCGCCTCGATATACTCGTAAACTGCATCGCCGGTGAAGACCCCCTGATGGCGCAGTGGTGCTCATTTTGGGAGACCAATCTCACCAACGCTGAGCCGGCCCTCCGCCAGTCGCTTGTCTCCCACATCATCACCGCCAAGCATGCGGCTCCATATATGATTCGCAACCGCAGCGGGCTTATCGTGGAAGTCACGGAGAACGACGTTCTGAGCGCTGGAGGCAATCTGTAAGTCAGGTGGTGAAGCTTGCCCTCAAAGGACTAGCTCTGAACATGGCGGCGGAATTATGCCTTTACGGTGTTTCAGCCGTGGCCATACCGCCTGGTTTCCTGCGATCGGAAACGATGCTGGAGCGGTTCGGCGTTACCGAGGAGACTTGGCGTGAGGGCGCCAAGAAAGACCAGAACTTTCTGGAATCGGAATCCCCACTATTTGTCGGACGGGCGGTTTCCGCGCTTGCAGCAGATCCTAGGATATTAGAGCGGTCCGGACAGCTTTTGAGCTCCTGGGAGCTAGGCCGCGAGTACAGATTCACAGACGCCGACGGACGCCGGCCGGACTGGGGGGCAGCCCAGCTCGATTTCTCGAAACATCCGCCGGAGTTGATGCAGCTGCTGAGAACCGGTTCCCAGATCCAGCTTCAATGGTTGAGCGCACTCACGCAAAGTACGAAACACCTGTTAGGCCGGCTACCGCATTAGGAGATCCCTCTACGAACGCGAAAACGGCCCGCTCTGCGGCTGCGCCAGGTACCCGACGGGCTGCCCACATTGGTCGCAGAACTTGGCGAGTGGCTGCACTTCATGTCCGTTTGGGCAATGCCGCTCCCTTTCGTCCCAGACCTGCGCGGCGGAATATAAGATGGCCAACGCCGCGGAGTAAAACGCCATCCAGTGTCCTGAAAATCCGCGGACGTCCTCGGGGGACATCGGACCACCCCTGCCTTGGGTTGGGGCGCTGCTGATAAAGAAGGCGAAGTTTAATATGGCATACCCGACAAAGGCGTAGGTCATGTATTTCATCCAGTCTGGGCAGCCGCGGAGAGCCGCCTTCCAAAAGTCTTTCCGCGGGACGTTTCTAACAAGCCGATTCGCTGCGAACACCGCCGGAATCCAAACGACGAAGATACCGATATGCAATACAAACGCAAAATTGCCCAATGGACCTTGGGTCCCGAGGACGGCTGCGATATGCGAGGCGGCGCTGAGCACGAGCCCGGCCGCCGAGACGCTGGCGAAGAACAAGAATATGGCCTTCATCTCGTATTACTGTACGAGACGCGTTCTGCGGGCGCAAGCTTCCGATGAGTAACTGTAGACGAAGGTAGGGTGCAATTGACTCGCGCCGCTGCCCTCCGCTATCCTGGAGGTTATTCTGGTAGAGGCGCGGCGGCCATTATTAGCCGGACGGGCGGTTCCGACTGAGCTTCGGGATGTCCGGTGAAGGGGGCCGATTTGAAGTTCCGCCGAAGCCGGCGCGGTAGCTTGAGGCCGCGGCGGTTGGGGGGTCAGGCTAACACCTGCCCACTGTCACCCGGTTGGGAATTTACGCGGGTGGAGCGCTATCGGAAGCGAAGACCGGCCGCACCTCCGCGTCTTTCCTTCTGTCCCGTCTCCCGCCCGCTGGCTGATATGCAGCTTTTCGAGCTAACGCGGGCACTAATCGACATCGAATCGATCACCGGCAACGAGGAGTGTGTGGGGCGCCGTTTGTTCGACCACGTCGCGGCGCTGGCCACGCGCTACGGCGGACGCGCCGCGCGCGACCACGTAGAGGACGGCCGCGCCAATGTTTTCGCCTGCTGGGGCGAGCGGCCCCTGGTCACCCTCTCGACCCACATGGATACCGTGCCGCCGTTCGTCCCGTCGCGCGAGGATGACGAATTCATCTGGGGACGCGGCGCGTGCGACACCAAAGGCATCATCGCCGCCATGCTTACCGCCGCCGAGGAGTTGCTGGCGGAAGGCGCGCGCAATTTCGGCGTGCTCTTTGTGGTGGGCGAGGAGCGCAACAGCATCGGCGCATATTACGCGGCGGCACATCCGCAGGCCGCGCGGTATCTGATCAACGGCGAGCCGACCGGAAACAAACTGGCGCTGGGTTCGAAAGGCGCGCTGCGCTATGAGATCGCGGCCACGGGACGCATGGCGCATTCGGCTTATCCCGAGTTAGGCGAGTCGGCTATCGATAAGTTACTCGATGCGCTGGCGGCCATCCGCGCGATTCCGCTGCCGGTCGACGGTCTGCTGGGTCCCAGTACGCTGAATATCGGGACCATCGCCGGCGGAAGGGCACCCAACGTGATCGCGGATCAAGCCAGCGCGGAGATTTTTATCCGGCTGGTGAGTGACTCGACCGCTACGAAGGATGCTATCGCGGCCGCCGTCGCCGGAAGGGCCGAAGCGCGTGAGACGATCGAGATTCCCGCTTTGCGGCTCGGATCACTGCCCGGAATCGAGACAACTGTAGTGGCCTATACCACTGACATTCCGGCCTTCGGCGGCGCATGGGGCACGCCGTTTCTGATCGGCCCCGGATCGATTCACGTGGCGCATACGCTCGATGAGCGCATTCCCAAACGCGAGTTACAAGCCGCGGTAGCTATTTACAAGAATATGGTAACGGAACTGCTAAGTAAGGCAGCCAGCGAGTAAGTGACTGATATGGAAACCAGAATCGAAGTAGGCATCTTAGGCGCCACCGGCATGGTGGGCCAGCATTTCGTGAAGTTCCTGCAGGGCCATCCGTGGTTCGATCTTAAGTGGCTGGGGGCCAGCGACCGCTCGGCCGGCAAGCCTTATCGCGAAGCTACTGCCTGGCGGCTGGCCGGCGCGATGCCGGAAGCCATCGCTAACCTACAGGTGGATGAATGTAAGCCCGGCAACGCGCCGCGCCTGCTCTTTTCCGCCATGGATGCTTCCGTCGCCACCGAGATCGAGCGCGCCTTCGCGGAAGCCGGCCATGTGGTGGTTTCGAATTCCAAAAACCATCGCATGGAACCTGACGTGCCGCTGCTGGTTCCGGAAGTGAACCCCGATCACCTCAAGATCGTACCCGCGCAGCAGCGCCATCGCGGATGGAAAGGTCAGATCGTGACCAATCCGAACTGCTCGACGGTGGTGCTGACCATGGGGCTTGGGCCGCTGAAGCCATTTGGCATCACGCGTGTCATTGCAACCACAATGCAGGCGATTTCGGGCGCCGGTTATCCGGGCGTGGCATCTATGGATATCACCGCCAACGTGATTCCGTTCATCGGCGGCGAGGAAGAAAAAATGCAGCAGGAGACGCAGAAGATCCTGGGCGATTTTCGCGGCGACCGCATCGAGCCGCTGGCGGCCAAAGTCAGCGCGCATTGCAATCGGGTGCCGGTGGTGGATGGGCATACGGTGACGGTGTCGGTGGAGTTTTCCGCGAAGCCGTCTGAAGCCGATCTGCGCCATGCTTTCGAGCATTTCACCAGCGTGCCGCAGCAGCGGAAGCTGCCCAGCGCGCCGCCACGTCCGGTCATTTATATGGAGGAGAAAGACCGTCCGCAACCACGTCGCGATGCCGAGCGCGAAAATGGCATGGCTGCGTTCGTCGGAAGATTGCGCGCGTGTCCCGTGCTCGATTATAAATTTGTGGCGTTGGGCCACAACACGGTGCGCGGCGCGGCGGGCGCGGCCGTGCTCAACGCCGAACTGATGCATTCGGAAGGAATGCTGGACTGATGATCGTGATGAAATTTGGCGGCACGTCGGTGGAATCCGCGGCCGCCATCGAACGCGTGGCGTCGATCGTAAAGGCCCGCGCCGCGCGACACCCCGTGGTGGTCGTCTCGGCGATGGGCAAGACCACCAACAAGCTGCTGGCGCTGGCGAGTGCCGCCATTGCGGGCGAACGCGAAGATTACATCCGCCAGATCCACGAACTGCGCGATTTTCATTCGCGCGAGGCACGGCTGGTGGTGCCGCTGGCCGATCGCGCGGAACTCGACCGTCTGCTCGATGAGCATTTTCAGGAACTCACCGAATTGGTGAAAGGACTGGCGGTGTTGGGCGAACTGACGCCGCGCTCGATCGATGCGATTTCAAGTTACGGCGAAAGGCTTTCGAGTTACATCGTGTCGCTGGCCTTCCGCCATTTCGGCATGGAGACGGCGCATCTCGATTCGCGGCAGGTCATTGTCACCGATCGCCGTCACACGCAAGCCGCGCCGCTATATCCGCAGACCTATGTGCGGCTGGCCGCGGTAGTGCCCACGCTGGCTGGCGATACCGGTGACAAGATCGTGGTGATGGGCGGCTTCGTCGGTTCCACCGAGGATGGCGTAACCACTACGCTCGGCCGCGGCGGTTCCGACTTCACGGCGTCGATCGTCGGCGCGGGCATCGGCGCGGAGGAGATTCAGATCTGGACGGATGTGGATGGCATGCTAACCGCTGATCCGACGATCCTGCCGGGCGGGCATCGCGTGAAGACCATTTCGTTTGCCGAAGCCGCGGAGTTGGCTTATTTCGGCGCGAAGGTGCTGCATCCGGCAACGGTGGTGCCGGCCATCGAGAAGAACATCCCCGTGCTGATTCTGAATTCGCGCCGGCCGGAGGTTTCGGGCACGCGCATTGTCGCCGAAGCCGTGCCGTGCCGCAACGTGGTCAAGTCCATCGCGTGCAAGCGCAAGATCACGCTGGTGAACGTGCACTCGACGCGCATGCTGATGGCGCATGGATTTCTGCGGCGCATTTTCGAAGTGTTTGACAGGCATGAAACAGCCGTGGATATGGTTTCGACCTCGGAAGTCAGTGTGTCGCTGACGATCGACACTACGGGCGCGCTGGATGCGATTAGCAGGGAACTGAGCGAATTTTCCGAAGTATCCGTGGAAGACGGGCAAGCCATCGTGTGTCTGGTGGGTGATAACATACGCTACACGCCGGGCGTGGCCATGCGTGTTTTCGGCGCGCTCGACGGGATCAACATCCGCATGATTTCGCAAGGAGCGTCGCTGCTGAATCTCAGCTTCGTATTGGCCGAGAAGGATCTGCATGGCGCCGTGGAGGCGTTGCACCGTGAGTTTTTCGCGGAACTCGACCCCGAGGTTTTCGATGCCTGACCGTAATTTGGCGATCATCGGCTATGGCAAAATGGGCCGGTTGATTGAACAGTTTGCGCCCGAATACAATTTCCGCGTGGCGCTGAAGCTCGATGAGTTTAACAACGCGGCTTACGCAGGCGTCACCGCGGCGAATTTTGAAGGCATCGACGTAGCGGTTGATTTTTCCATTCCCGGGGCGGTCGCGGAAAATGTGGAACGTATCGCGGCGCTGGGCGTGAATCTGGTGATCGGCACCACGGGATGGCTCGGCGAAATCGAGCGTGTGAAAGCCGCGGTCGAACGCCACGCGATTGGCCTGGTTTGGAGTCCGAACTATTCCATCGGCGTGAATGTGTTCTTCCGCCTGGTCTCGGAAGCCGCGCGCCTGCTGGCGAGTGAGCCGGCGTACGGAGCGTGGGCCTGGGAAATCCATCACGCGACAAAAAAAGACGCGCCATCCGGTACACTGTTGAAGTTGATCGAGCGGATGAAGCAGGCCGGCTATACGCGCCCCATCGATGCGTCCGCCAGCCGTGCGGGTGCGCATCCTGGCACACACGAGATCGGATTCGATTCGCCCGGCGATACGATAACGTTGCGTCACACCGCGCGCAGCCGCGAAGGCTTCGCCCGAGGCGCGCTGAAGGCCGCGCAATGGATCGCCGGCAAAAAAGGCTTCCACGAGTTTAGTGAGGTGATCTTCCAATGAATCCCCAGCCCCTAGCCCCTAGTCCCCAGCCCCGGTTTTCGGGGTGTGGTACTGCCCTGGTCACTCCGTTTCGCGCGGATCAGTCGCTTGACGAGCCCACTCTCCGCCGCCTGGTGCGCCGCCAGATCGACGCCGGGATCAATTTCCTGGTGCCCTGCGGCACGACCGGTGAAAGCCCCACGCTCACGCGCGCGGAACATCTGCGCGTCATCGAGATTGCGATTGAGGAATCGGCCGGACGAGTGCCGGTGCTGGGCGGCGCGGGCGGATATAACACGCGGGAAGTGATCGAACTGGCGCATGAACTCGAACACCTGGGCGTCGACGGCATCCTCTCCGTCACGCCTTATTACAACAAGCCCACCCAGGAGGGCCTGTATCAGCATTACAAAGCCATCGCCGAATCCACGCGGCTGCCGATCATCGTATATAGCGTACAAGGGCGCACGGGCGTCAATGTGGAACCGGCTACGCTCGCGCGATTGGCGGCGATCCCGAATATCGTGGGTGTCAAAGAGGCTTCCGGCAACATCGCGCAGATGGCTGATGTGATTCATCAGGTCCCGCCGGAGTTCACGGTGCTTTCGGGCGATGATGCCATCACGCTGCCGCTGATTGCGCTGGGCGGTCGCGGGATTATTTCGGTAGCGTCCAACGAAATTCCGGCCGAGATGACGGAGCTCGCGCAACTTTGCCTCGCGGGCGATTTCACCGCCGCACGCGCCTTGCAGCGGAAATATCTGCCACTGATGGAAATTAATTTTGTGGAATCGAATCCGATCCCGGTGAAAGCCGCCATGGCGCTGATGGGACTGCTGGAGCCGGTCTACCGGCTGCCGATGGTTCCACCGAAGCCGGATAACCTCGCGCGCATAGAGAAGGTGCTACAGTCCGTCGGATTGGCCGGGAGAGTGTCCGTTGCAGGCTGAGATCGAATCGCTGTTCGATAGCAAATCCAGTGCGTATACCGAAGAACATTTCCGCCTGTTCTACGATTTCAAGGATGCGCTCAACGAGGGACGTATTCGCGCCGCACAGCCCGATCCCGTGGCGCCCAGCGGCTGGCGCGTGAACGGCTGGGTGAAAAAGGGCATCTTACTAGGCTTTCGCATGGGTGGCATCATCGATATGTCGATTGATGCCACGCGGCAGCCTTTTTTGGATAAGTCAACTTACCCTGTAAAAAAGTTCTCACCACTAAGTGGTGTGCGGATTGTACCTGGCGGATCGAGCGTGCGCGACGGCGTATATGTCGGCAAGGGAGTTACCTGCATGCCGCCGATGTACATCAACGTGGGCGCGTATGTGGATGACGGAACCATGGTGGATTCGCACGCATTAGTGGGAAGCTGCGCGCAGGTGGGAAAGAACTGCCATATCTCAGCCGCGTCGCAAATTGGCGGAGTGCTGGAGCCGGTGGGCGCGCTGCCGGTGATTGTGGAAGACGAAGTGCTGATCGGTGGAAACTGCGGGGTGTATGAAGGCGCGGTGGTAAAGAAGCGCGCCGTGCTCGGCACTGGAACCATCCTCAATCGATCTACGCCGGTTTACGATCTGGTGCGCGGCGAGATCTACAGAGCCACGGATGAGGAACCGCTGATCATTCCAGAAGGCGCCGTGCTGGTGGCCGGCGCACGCGCGGTAACCCACGGCCCCGGCAAAGACTGGGGCATCTCGGTGTACACACCAGTAATCGTGAAGTACCGGGACACGCGCACAGATACTAAGATTCAACTTGAGGACTTACTAAGATAATTCGCCGCAGATGCACACGGATGCCGCAGATAAAAACAAGAGACACAGACGGGGTCAATAATTCGTTACTAACACAATTAGCCGCTGATGCACGCTGATAAGAACCAACCACAGATAAACACAGATCCACACAGATAATGCATCCTCTGTTACTAAGATAATTAGCCCAGACACACAACGCACCCGAAACCAGCCGGTTTTATCTGTGTCCATCTGCGGTTGAAGCGTTTTCTTCCACCCCAAATCACTTTCGCCCCCCTGTGTCGCCGTGCATCTGTGGTTTCATATTCTTTATGCCCTTCACGCGTTACTAAGATAATTAGCGC
>Ga0335074_10008280_pt1 | contig 14449 bp, 13 predicted proteins | sample Lox_Sample_23_FD_206715 | JGI IMG/M metagenome (GOLD analysis project Ga0335074, IMG submission 206715) | Soil microbial communities from Loxahatchee National Wildlife Refuge, Florida, United States - Lox_Sample_2.3 | ecosystem: Environmental > Terrestrial > Soil > Wetlands | place: USA...
CCAGGTCAGCTCCGACCGCTGGGGCACTGGCACCCTCTTCCTCTCCTAAGGCCTCTTCCTCTCCTAAGCCCTCGTCCCCTTCGTCACCACCTTGGTCGTCCCCGCTGCCCACCTCACGCGCGACGAGGACGACCCTGTCGGCACCCGGGTCGTAAGCGAGCTGCATCGACCCGACAACCCAAGCAGCCTCGACCGGCTCCTCGAGGGCGAGCTCGCCCTCTTGTGGCACGGCAGATGGAGAGGCGAGGTCCGCCAGTACCTCGCTGAGACCTCCGGCCAGAAAGAGGACTTGCTGCTTTTCGAGCTTGAGAGACAGGAGGCTTTCGTCCTGGCGGGCCTGCAGGTAAAAGACTCGCTTGCCTGGTGGCCCGACAGCTCCCACCGTGACACGGGCAGGGCTCGGGAGGTCGAATGATTGGCTCATCGAGCCGTGCCGGGCCTCGCTGGGCCCTTGGCCTGGCGCTCGGAGAGAGCTGGCAGAGAACTTACCCAGTTCGTGAACATCACGCTCGGCCCGCCGGTCCTAAACGCTATCGCGCTCACCGAGGCGGGCGAGACGAGGATCCTTTGGAACAGGTCGAGGTGGATCCCCATAACCTCGGCAAGGACTGCCTTGATGGGGTCAGCGTGCGAGACGACGACGACCGTGCGGCCTTCGTGAGCCGCGACGACCTCGCTTACGGCCTCAACGACCCGGAACTGCATGCCCCTCAGGGTCTCCCCCCCGGGGAACGTGAACTGGCTTGGGTAGTGGAGGACCGTCGACCACTCAGGCTTCTTGACCAGGTCCTTCAGCGGCGTCCCTGCCCACTCCCCCATCTCACAGTCCCTCAGGGCGACCCTCTCGAGGGGGGCGAGGTCGAGGGCTTTGCCCAGGATCGCCGCGGTCTCCTTGGTGCGAGTGAGGGGCGAGGAATAGAGGGCCGTGATGGGCGGGAGGCTCGGGCGCAGCTCGAGAATGTGCTGGCCCGCGTCCTCTACCTGCCGGCGGCCCTGCTCTGTCAGTGAAGGGCCAGGTCCCGGGTAAGGCATCTCGGTGCCGGTTGTCGGCGTGAGGCCGTGCCGGACGAGCAAGGCCACGGTCGAGGGGGGAGGTTTCCTGCGCACTTCCTGCCAAAACTAGCCTCCGGGCCCCCATGCCGACGGGCGCATAGTGCAACGCCGCGCAAAGGTCCATCGAGGCGGCAGCACTTCGCCGACAATGGAGCTAGAGAATGGAGCTGGAGATGAAGGCAGACATGGAACAGTCGCCGACGATGGCGCAACTGCACCGGGAGATAGTCGACTGCAGGCGTTGCCCGCGCTTGGTCGCCTGGCGGGAGGCAGTCGCTGTTCGGCGGCGGTCCGCGTACGCGGGCGAGGAGTACTGGGGGCGCCCTCTGCCTGGCTTTGGCGATCTCGCTGCGCGCTTAGTGCTCGTCGGCCTCGCCCCGGCTGCCCATGGTGGCAACCGCACGGGACGGATCTTCACCGGGGACCGTTCCGGGGACTGGCTTTGGCGAGCCCTTTGGCGTGCCGGACTGGCGAACCAGGCCAAGAGCTTTGGAGCTGACGACGGGCTCGTCGCTAACGGGGTCTGGGTTAGCGCGGCTGTGCGCTGCGCTCCTCCCGCTAACCGTCCCACGCCTGAAGAGCGTGATAATTGCTTGCCGTTCCTGGGGAGGGAGCTCGAGGTGCTTACAGGCGCTCGGGTCACTTTGGCGCTGGGGTCCTTCGCCTACGACGCTTGCTGCCAGCTGTTCGGGGCCCGGCGGCACCCACGTTTCGGCCATGGCGTCGAGCTGCGCCTAGCGGACGGGCGCTGGCTGGTGTGCTCGTACCACCCGAGCCAACAGAACACTTTCACGGGCCGGTTGACTGAGGAGATGCTCGACCAGGTAATCGGCCGTGCATGGCAACTGGCGTCTAACTCCTTTGCAGCAGGCGGCCAGGCTGTGGCCCGCCCCTCGGCAGGCTGAACCAGAAAACCGAAGCGCCGGCCTCCGAGCGGCGCAAAACAGGTCCACCCACTCGATGAGCACCTGCGCGGTTACGCCGGCCTGCTCGGCGACCTCGACCACTGAGGCTCCGCGCAGGACCGAGAGCACTGGGCCCACCCGCGCGTCCTCAAAAATCATGTCCCGTCAGTCTCCCCGGCCCGTAGGGCCTACGGTACGCTCGCCCTTTCCCACCCTGCCGGCAGGAACGGTACGACGTTGCCGCTCCAGCTGAACGTCAATGGTGTGGGGAACTGAACAGGCCTTACCACCATGAAGACATAGGACTCCAGCCAACCTCGAGCGGCCGGTGAAGCGTAGCCAGCGCCGGCCACGCAGTCACCGCAGTGGGCCCCTGCCCACTCCCCGAGGAGCTCGTCGCGGTGCCCCCAGCACCCCGTCGCCGAGGGGCTCGTGCAAGCAAAGTTCCAAGTGCCCTTCGGGCCGCCCCACCCGTCGTCGTAGAACCACTCGAACACCGCGGCGGCGGAGTTGACCGAGTTACCCGCCCAAGCACCTCCAAAGGCGTACGCTCCGCCGCCCGGGGGCGCCCATACTTGAACTGGCCCGTAAGCGGTATGGAACGTGGGGTCTTCGCTGTTGTGCGCCGCCTTCGTCGCTTCCGTGCCCAGGTACGGCGACAAACCGACGACCGGAGGCACGCCTCTTGACATCCGCTCGAGGTCAATGAGCACGAACAGCTGCTCCGGAGCGCTCAGCGCGAAGAAGTCCGAGGGCATCGTGAGGCTCTTGAGATGCTCGGCCGCTTGAGCGCTGTTGATGGCACCAAGCAGGAGCCCCGTACAGGCGCGGGAAGAGTTGTAGGAGAAATTTCCCTTTGGGAAACAGGGCGATTGGCACGTCATCGAGCCTCCCGGAGCCTGAGAGCAAAGCCCCGTACTGCGGGCGAAGTCGGGTAGTGAGCGGTTAGCCGAGGGGTTGGACAACGGGTTGCTCGAACTGGGGGAGATCGCGGCCGCGGCCGTAGGGGTCGCGCTCGCAGCCAAAAGAGGAGCAGTGAGGGCCAAGCTCGACGAGGCGATTAGCAATGAAGCGAGGAGGCAGCGCGCGCGGGGCACGGCAGGGAACCTACCAGGGCGTCCCCGGCATCACCATGAAAGCTTTGGCTTGCGCATGAACAGGCACACGGAGGTGAACTTCCAGCTGCCTTCTTGGACCACGATGTGCGGCGTCCGCGAGTATTCCTCTGGCAACTTGACCGGGTTGGCCACCATCTCAGCCGGTGGGCGGAGCGGGCTCAGCGGCTCTACAAGGTCCATGCCTGAAGCGTCCACGACATAGCGCATCAGGTCGTCCTCGGTGAAGTAGGCCGGGTGCGGCCCACCGTCGAGCACGAGCTCGGTTGCGACGCACGCCAACCCACCTGGGCGCAGGGCCCGGCACATCTCGCGCATCGCCTCGCTGGCGCTCTCGTGGCCACCAAAGTGCTCGATCGAGCTGAGGGAGTACACGACGTCAAAGGTGCCTGTCACAAAAGGCAAGTGGCACCCATCGGCAGGGAGGCCGAGGAGCCGCTCCCGGTAGTAAGGAAAGGGTGCAAACTTTGCAGGGTCGTGGAGGAAAGCGCTGTCCGCCTCTGCTGCGGGGCTGCTGGCAAAGTCGCCTTTGTAGAGATCTGTCGCGACGGTGGCGTAAGTGCGGTTGGCGAGGTAGTAGAGGGCCCGCTCGTGCCCAGCACCGACTCCCAGGGCCAGCCGTTCGGGCCCGAGCGAACCCAGACGTTCCAGCCCGTACACGCACTGCGCCCACTCCCAGGCTTTTCGGTGGTACCAACCTTCGTCCTGTGGGAGAGCCAACGCGCGACTGTAGGTACGCCACTCCCCATCGAGCCAGAAATCTGGGTGGCAGGCCGCGTTGAGGGGCAGGCGGGCTCGGGGCGCCAGCTCTTGGGCGCAAGGGTGCTCTCTCAAGGCCGGCGGTTTGCGGAACTGGTGCTGCCTTCGACGCTGAGCAAGTACCCTATCCCGGGCGCAGTCCTGATGCTCACCCCGGTACCCTGGCCGATCTTCTGCCTCAGCCGATGGACATAAGCGTGCAAGTACTGGGCCTCTTTCGCGTAGCCTCGGCCCCACACCTCTCCCAGGATCATCTGGTGCGTGCAAACCTTGCCGGCGAAGCGCCCTAGGTACGAGAGCAGTTCGAACTCCTTTGCCGTCAGTTCGAGCGCTCTGCCGTCCAAGCGGGCCTCGCAGTGGACAAGGTCGAGCTCGAGCGGCCCGACCGAAACCGTCGGAGCCTCAGCCAGCTCTGCTTGCGGGCGGTGGTGGCGGATAGCAGTGCGGATACGGGCTTCCAGCTCGGCCGTGCCGAACGGCTTGGTCATGTAATCGTCGGCACCCCCGTCCAGTGCGGCGACCTTGCGGTCTTCTGTCCCGAAAGCCGAAAGCACGATTATCGGCACGTCGTCCCATTCACGGATCCGGCGGCACACCGTCAACCCGTCCAGGTCAGGCAGGCCGAGGTCGAGGACAATGACGTCAGGTAGGGCAAGGGCCGCCTGGGAGATCCCTTGCTCTCCTGTCGCGGCTGTGACAACTTCGTGCCCTTTCGAACCGAGGCTCACGCGCAGCGCCCTCAGCAATGCAGGGTCGTCGTCGACGACAAGGATGCGTGCCACTTCAAGCCGCCTCGACGTCGGGGGGTGCGATCGGGAGCGTGAAGACGAAGCGCGCGCCGCCCTCGGGGGCGTCCTCGACCCAGATGTGGTCCCCGTGCGCCTCGACGAACGCCTTGGCGATAGCGAGGCCGAGCCCGGAGCGACCACCGGTGTCGAAGCGGACAAACTTTTCAAACACCGCCTGACGTTCCCGCACCGGGACGCCTGGGCCGTAGTCCCTCACCGAGACGCTGGCACGTTCCCCGCTCATAAGGCCTGCTTGAACCGTGATGGGCGTGCCGGCGGGGCCATGGCGATTGGCGTTATCGAGCAAGTTGGCGAGCACTTGCACGATGAGAAGAGGGTCCACATCTACTGGCGGTAAGGCCTTGGGGATCTTTATTTGGACGTCGCGGTTGGCGAAGGAAGAGTGCAGCTCAGCGAGAGCTTCGTCGACGAGGTCCCGGAGCGCTCGCGGGCGGCGGCGCACTTCGAGCGTCCCGGACTGGATGCGCGTCATGTCGAGCAAGCTGCTGACCAGGCGGCTGAGCCGGTCAGCCTGCATGTCGATGAGGCTGTGGAGCTCGTCAGCGTCCTGCTCCGTAAGGTCGTTGGACTTGTCCAGGAAAGTGGACGAGGCGACCTTAATGGTCGCCAAAGGAGTGCGCAGGTCATGAGAGACCGCACCGATCAGGGACCGGCGCAGGCGGTCCACTTCCTCTAGCAGCTCCGCGTGGATCACCCTCTCGCGCAGCTCTGCGCGCTCGAGGGCGATGGCCAGATGGTTCGCCAAAATGGGCGTCAGCTCTCTGACGGCCGAGGTTGCGGGCACGTTGCGCATGACGAGCAGCCCCACTGGCCTCCCCGACGAGGCCAGCGCCAGCGCCTGGACCACCTCTACCGAGCCGCTTGTGCTGAGCGCGACCGGCTTGTGCGCCCCGGGCCGGAGCCGCGCGAGCTCCTGTTCGGTAAGGGGCTTCCCCGAGGAGGCGACGACTTCGAGGCGGTCCGGCGCTGGCAGGAGCAGTGCCGCTCCCTCCAGCTCCATGGTCTCGCACACCCAGTCCACGAGCACCTGACCGAGCTCGGTGCTCGACTTGTCTGCAAGGAGCAGCTCCGAGAGCTCGAGCAGGTGACGGGCGTTGGACTCTCGCATGGCCGACGCCTGGCGGGCTTCCTCGAGCCCGGCGACCACCCTCGCGACAAGGGCCATCACGACGACGAAGACGCCGAGAGTGAGCCAATCTTCGTAGCGCCCGACCGTGAAGCTCCCGTACGGGGGTACAAAAAGGAACTCGAAAACTGCAAAGCCGACGACGACGCTCACGAGGCCCGCCGCGAGGCCTCCGGTGACCACGCCGATCACCACCGGCACGACTAGGACGAGACCGGGAGTCCCCACGGGGAGGTACCTGCGAGCAGGCACGAGCGCGGCCCCGAGAGCGACGGAGGAGAGAGCTCCGATCCCTGAGCCGAGCAGACTCTTGCGCACGCTCCATTGTCCATCTCGGAGGGCTTTCCCGCACGAGTAGGTGACGCCTTCGTCTCTGTGGCATCGAGCCGTCCACTATCCTCTGCGGCGATGCCGCTCCGGCTTACCCGCCCGAGCGAGGCGTCTCTTGAGCGCCTCGAGAGGACGCTAAGGGACGTCTCGTTTAGCTACCCCGAAGTGGGTGTTACCGCCGGGCCAATTCCGTCCTCCTACCAAGTCCAGCGGCACGCCACTGCCCTCGGTTTCGGTCCCACCGTTTGGGAACGTGCCAAGGAGGCGCTCTTGACTTGGCAAGCGCACCGTGGCGCAGGCGCCTACGTCCATCCAACTGCTGCGCCCCTTACCCAAGGGACGCTTGTCATTGTCACGATGCCAGTGCGGCCGTTGTGGGTGGTCGCGCCTTGCCGTATCGCTTACGCGACAGATGACAGCGCGCATTTTGGCTTCGCCTACGGCACTTTGCCAGGGCATCCCGAAAGCGGAGAGGAAGCTTTCCAACTGGTGCGGGACCAAAACGACGAGGTGCGCTTCGAGGTCGTTCTCTTTTCTCGCCCGGCCAGCTCAATTGCTCGCCTGGGCGCGCCCGCCGCGCGCGCCATCCAGCGCCGGACAGTTCGTCGTTACCTAGAAGGCGTCCGGCGGTACGTAACGGGGGTTTAGATGTTTTTCATAACTCTTACCACTTATTAAGGTCCTGTTCAGAACGTCGGGGGGCAACATGCCGCCATGGCAGATTTTCTCTCCGTGTTGGGTATGGTCGTGTTCACACTGGCGATGCTCGCCCTCATCAAGGGACTGGAACGGGTATGAGCGTCGCGCAGGGGATCCTCCTCGCTTTGTCGATCGTCGTCTTCGTCTACCTGGGCGTGGCGCTGTTCAAGCCCGAGTGGTTCTAGATGGGCTTCGCCCTCACCATCGTCGTTTTGGTCGTTGCGCTGGGTCTTGCCTGGCGGTACCTGGGCTCGTACATGGCCGACGTGTTCGAGGGCCGGGCGCGGTTCCTCTCTTGGGCCGAGAGGCCCGTCTATAGGCTGCTTGGCACGAGCCCGGACAACGAGCAGTCCTGGCAGCGCTACGCGAGCTCGGTGGTCATTTTCTCGGCTGTCGCGATTGGGTTCACCTACCTCATTCAGCGCGTCCAGGGATCGCTGCCGCTCAACCCCCAGCACTTTGGGGCGGTTACACCTGCGCTCAGCTTCAATACGGCCGTGTCCTTCGTCACCAACACCAACTGGCAGAACTATGGCGGCGAGACGACGATGTCGTACTTCACCCAGATCGGCGCGCTCACGGTGCAGCAGTTTGTGAGCGCCGCGGTCGGCATCGCCGCTGCCATCGCCATGGTGCGTGGGTTCTCCCGAAGGAACTCCCCCACCATAGGGAACTTCTGGGTCGACATCACCCGGTGCATCCTTTATATCTTCGTGCCGATCACCTTTATTGCCGGCATCGTGGTCGTCTCCCAGGGCGCCGTGCAAACTCTTGCCGGCCCGGTGACCATACATGACGCGCTCAACGGCGTCACGCAGACCATCGCCCGTGGCCCAGCAGGCTTTATGGGCGCCATTATGCAACTGGGGACCAACGGCGGCGGGTTCTTCGATGTCGACCTGGCCCATCCTCTCGAGAACCCCACAGCATTGACAAACGCCGTCTACATCTGGCTCACCCTTTCGATCCCGTTTGCGCTGACTTATACCTTCGGCAAGATGGTGGGGAGCATCCGCCACGGCGCTGCCCTGTTGGCAGTCATGGTGCTCATCTTCGGCACCTGGGTCGGTTTCACGAGCTTTGCCGAGCACCAGCCAAACCCAGCGGTCGTCGCGGCCGGGGTGACGCAGAGCTCGACGGGCAACACAGAAGGCAAAGAGGTCCGCTTCGGCGACACGACTAGTCCTCTCTTCAACGTGTCGATGACGCAAACCTCCGATGGCGCCGTTGACAGTGCAACGGACTCGTACAACGCGATGGGCGGCTTCGGGCCCTTGACCGGCATGATGCTCGGTGAAGTGACCCCTGGCGGCACGGGGAGCGGGATGTACACCATGCTGATCTACGCCATAATCGCCGTGTTCATTGGCGGGCTGATGATCGGCCGAACCCCGGAGTACCTTGGGAAAAAGATCCAGGCCAGGGAGGTGAAACTGGCCGGTTTCGGTGCCCTTGTCATGCCGGTCATCGTGCTCGTCCTGACGGGCATCGCGGTGTCTATCCATGCCGGGAGGGCGGGACCGCTCAATGGGGGCCCGCATGGGTTTACCGAGATCCTCTATGCGCTGACCTCCCAGGCCAACAACAACGGTTCAGCCATGGCCGGCATCAGCGGGAACACGGCGTTCTACAACGTCGTCGGGGCCATCGACATGCTGGTCGGCCGCTTCGGGATCTTGGTCCCAGCACTTGCCCTGGGCGGGTCGTTGGCCGCGAAAAACGTAGTCCCCGCGTCACTCGGCACGTTCCGGACTGACAACCCTATGTTCATCGGCCTGACCATCGGTGTCATCATCATTATCGGTGGCCTTACTTTCTTTCCTGCTATCTCGCTCGGGCCGATCGCCGAAGCGCTGGCTCATGGGAAGTTCTTCTGATGAGCTCGTCTGATATCAACTCGAAAGGCGCCGCCATGACGGGGCAGGGCTCCGAGGCAGTTCAGCCGGACGACCCGGCAACTTCACGGCTTTCCACTCCGCCAACCCCACGCGGCGTCGCTCAATCCCGAAGCCTGTTCGACCGCGAGATCCTGCGGCATGCGCTTGTCGATGCGTTCAAGAAACTCGACCCGCGGGTCCAGGTAAAAAACCCCGTCATGTTCGTAGTCCTCGTCGGCACCGTGGTCACGCTGATCTATTCCATGAGCAACCCCGGCGTCTTTGATTGGAGCATTACGGTTTGGTTGTTCCTCACCGTGATCTTTGCCAACTTCGCTGAAGCTATGGCCGAAGGCCGGGGCAAGGCGCAGGCTGAAACGCTCCGGAAAATGCGCTCGGAGACCGAGGCGCGGCGGTTGCTACCCGACGGGCGCGAAGAGCGAGTGCCGGCATCGGCGCTGCTCAAAGGCGACAGTGTGGTCTGCGAGGCTGGGGATATCATCCCATCAGACGGGGAGATCATCGAAGGCATCGCCTCGGTAGACGAGTCAGCCATCACGGGGGAGTCGGCGCCCGTCATCCGTGAGTCCGGCGGGGACCGCTCGGCAGTGACAGGCGGGACCAAGGTGCTCTCCGACCGCATCGTGGTCCGCATCACAGCAGAGAGAGGCCACACCTTCCTTGACCGGATGATCAACCTTGTGGAAGGGGCCAACCGGCAAAGGACGCCCAACGAAATAGCGCTCACGATCCTTCTCGCCGTGCTCACAATCGTGTTCCTGCCCGTAGTCGTGGTCTTGCAGCCCTTCGGCCACTATGCGGCACTCCTTACTCACACCGTCGGTGGGACCGTATCGGTAGTCATCCTTGTATCGCTGCTCGTGTGCCTCATCCCCACCACGATCGGCGCGCTCCTATCGGCGATCGGAATTGCCGGGATGGACCGGCTCGTGCAGAAGAACGTGCTTGCCATGAGCGGGCGCGCCGTCGAAGCGGCGGGGGACGTCCAGACCCTCCTTCTCGACAAGACCGGGACCATCACGTTGGGGAACCGGATGGCTTCGGCTTTCCTGCCTGTCGAAGGGGTCAAGGAGGAGGACCTCGCGGCGACCGCCCAGCTGGCTTCGCTGGCGGACGAGACCCCGGAGGGCCGTTCCATCGTCGTGCTAGCCAAGGAGCGTTTTGGCATCCGCGAACGCGAGCTCGGCGAAGGGCACAGCTTTGTGCCCTTCTCAGCCACCACGAGGATGTCCGGCCTCGACATGGACGGCCAGAGGATCCGCAAAGGAGCCGCCGAATCCGTGAAACACTGGGTGGCCGAGCAAAGTGGCACCGTCCCTAGCGATGTCGACCCAATCGTTGAAAGGGTCTCCCGTTCGGGCGGGACGCCGCTCGTGGTCGCCGACGGGGCGAGGATCCTCGGCGTTATCGAACTTAAAGACGTGGTAAAGCAAGGCATCCGGGAAAAGTTCGACCAGATGCGCCAGATGGGCATTCGTACCGTGATGATCACGGGCGACAACCCCCTCACAGCTGCGGCGATCGCCCAGGAGGCTGGCGTGGACGACTTCCTCGCTGAGGCCACTCCCGAAGCAAAGATGGAACTGATCAAGAGCGAGCAGGAAGGCGGCAAGCTCGTCGCAATGACGGGCGACGGCACCAATGACGCGCCCGCTCTCGCGCAAGCCGACGTTGGGGTTGCCATGAACACCGGCACCACGGCAGCAAAAGAAGCCGGCAACATGGTCGACCTGGACTCCAACCCAACCAAGCTCATCGACGTGGTCGAAATAGGTAAACAGCTCCTCATCACCCGGGGGTCGCTGACAACCTTTTCGATCGCGAACGACGTGGCCAAGTACTTCGCCATCATCCCGGCCTTGTTCGTGGCCACCTACCCGCAGTTGAAGTCGCTCAACATCATGGGCCTGCACAGCCCCCAGTCAGCGGTCCTCTCGGCAGTTATCTTCAACGCCCTGGTGATCGTCGCATTGATCCCCTTGGCACTCCGGGGGGTAAGGTTCCGCGCAGCCTCGTCCGCAGCGATCCTGCGGCGCAATGTGTTCATTTATGGAGTGGGGGGGATCGTCGCGCCGTTCATCTTCATAAAGATCATTGACCTGTTCCTCGTCGCCATCCACTGGTACTGAGAGGCCGAAACGTGTTACTAAACCTGCGCCGTTCCTTCGTCTTCGCCATCGTCGCCATGGTGATCACCTTCATCTACATGCTCGCTGGTACGGGGCTGTCGCAGCTCGTCTTCAGCAAAACCGCAAACGGCTCGATCACGGCGAACGGGTCGACTCTCATCGGGCAAAACTGGTACAACTCGAAGACTTTCCACGGCCAGTGGTTCCTCGGCCGCCCCGACGATATGGGGCCGTACGCGGCCAACCCGAAAGAGAACGAGCCTGGAGGTGACAACCCCTTGGTGGCAAACGTGCCAGGGTCCAGCGCCCTGGTAGACGGCGAATCAGCGGCGACAAACCTGGGCCCGCGTTCGGAGATCCTCCTCCAAAATACCGAGGCGCTGATCGCCCTCTGGCACAAGCTTGGAGTCCCTCACCCGACGCCCGACTTGGTTACCACGTCGGGGAGCGGGCTCGATCCCGACATCGCGCCCGAGGACGCCAGGGCCCAGATCCCCATGGTCTCCAAGGCCACGGGCATCGCTCCGTCGGCGCTCGAGAAATTGATCTCTCGCGAAACTCACAGTGCAGAGTGGGGTTTTCTCGGAAGCAGCTATATTGACGTCCTCCAGTTGAACGAAGGCCTGGCCAAGCTCAGGGGAACATCGGCTACTCCATAGGGACGGGGAAGCCAGGCTTGCCTTGGGGGAAGCCAGCACCGAGCCCAACGCGCTTAGGGCCCTGTGGGCCTTACCAGACCCGCTTCGAAAGCAAGCACCACGGCCTGGACCCGGTCACGAAGGGCGAGCTTGTTCAACAGATGGGAGACATGGGTCTTCACGGTCGCCTCCGATATGTAAAGGTCCGTCGCTATTTCGGCATTGCTCCGCCCCTTGGCCACCAGCTTGAGCACCTCGAGCTCTCTGTCGGTGAGCTGTGCCAGCACCTCCTGGCTGAGCCTGTTCGGGACTGGCGGTCCGTCACCAGGCGCCTGCCCGAGCGTAGGCAGGACCCGGGCCAGCAAGGTAGTTGTCACTGCGGGGGCCAGCAAGCTCCCGCCGTCGGCCACGACGCGCACGGCGTGTACCAGTTCCTCGGGGGTGGCGTCTTTCAAGAGGAAACCGCTGGCACCCGCTCTTAGCGCCTCGACCACGTACTCGTCGTGGCCAAAGGTGGTGAGTATGAGCACCCGTGCGCCGCAGATTTGCTTGGTTGCCTCGATCCCGTCCAGGCCCGGCATCCGGATGTCCATGAGCACCACGTCCGGGTGGGTACGCTCGACGCCCTCGAGGGCCGCCAAGCCGTCGGCTGCTTCGCCCACGACTTCGATGCCGGGTTGGCTTGAAAGGATCATCCTGAACCCTTGGCGCATCAGGGGTTGGTCGTCCGCGATGAACACGCGGACAGGGTGATTTGCGCGCTCGCTCATTGCCCGACCACCGGCAGCCACGCCTCCACAGCGAAGCCCTCGCCCTCTGGCCCCGCCTTCACCCACCCGTGGCAATGGGCGGCCCGCTCAGCCATGCCCACCAAGCCTTGGCCTTGGTGACCCTGGACGGCAGCCACCCGGACCAGCGGTCGCCCGTTGCGGACCCGCACCGAGACCCCGCTGCCCCCGCAATCGATGGCCACGACCGTCTCTGCCCCCGGGGCGTGCTTGACGATATTCGTGAGAGCCTCCTGGGTGACCCGGTAAGCGGCCAACGCGACGGCCGGAGGCAGGTCGGTGCTCTGACCGCTGAGCTCGAGCGTCACCGGCAGCCCCGCCAACCCTGCCCCTTCCACCAAGGCGCCCACGTCCTGGAGCGTGGGCTGGGGGGCCCGCGGCGCACCTCCGATCGCACCAGCACGGGCCAGAGCGGCGGCCGCTGCCGCTGCTCCCTTGGCCGGGACGCCAGGGCCCACCAGCAAGGTGTTGTCATCAGCGCTCGTTTCCCTCAGGGCACCCAACATCGCGCGCAGCTCGGCCATGGCCTGGCGGCCTCCCTGGATCATGGAGTCGAGCACTTCTCGGCCCTCATGGCCCGCGGGCAAAGTCTCGCGTACGGCGCCCGCCTGCACGACCAGGAGGCTTACGTGGTGGGCGACAACATCGTGCAGCTCCCGGGCGATGCGCACTCGTTCTTCAGCCACCGCTTGAGCCGCGTGATAGTTGCGCGCGCGCTCGGCCTGCTCGGCCCTTTCCTGGGCGGCCGCCAACAGGGCGCGCTGAGAGCTTATGACCAAGGCGCTCGCTACGGCGGCCACCAGGAACACCAAGTTGGGGGCCAGCGGGGTCACCAACGCTCCCCCAGCCACCACTCCGGCCACCGAGACAATGGCCCACGCGGCGGTGGCCATGGCGAGGGCGCGGGCCGGGGGCCGCCGCACCACCAGCGAATACGTTGCCAGGGTGAGCAGGGTGAACTGAAGGTTGGTGCCAGGACCGCTGACGGCGGCCCAGGCCACCAGCACAGCGGTGACGAACACGACGGTGGCCTCGGGGCGCGTCGCTCGCCAGAGTAGGGCGAGCAGCGCCGCCACTTCTAGGGGAACGATGACTGCGGCGTGTGGCCCCCAACCGGCATTGCGGGTGTGCAGCTGGTGGGCGGTACTACTCAACAGCACGAGGGCGTAAGATGCGGCGGCGGCCCACTTGACAGCAAGCCAAACCGGGGTGGGGAGCCGGACTGTGTCCGGCAAGCCCCCACCCCAGCCCGGGGCCGAGGGGCCGGGCCCGGTGGCGCCCCCAGCCATGGCTATCTCACTTTCCTCCCGCGTCCCTGCGTTGGAGCAGGAAGTAGCCGAGGGCGCCCAGCACGGCGACGAAAAGCGCCAGTTCCCCGAACCCGAGCCAAGCGGGCAAGGTGTTGGCGTCCCGGGTCACCATCACGACCTGCTCGCCAGCCCCCGTGGGCCAGTACTTCTCCACCGGCAGCCGCCAGGAGTTAGGTAGCGCCTCGAGCACTCCGGGGAGCACGAAGAGGACAGCGATGACCGAGGTGATGGCCGCCGCGGTGTACCGCAGGATGGTGCCTGCTGCCACGGCCATGAGCCCGATGACCGCTATGTAGAGCCCGCCCCCGATCACCGCCCGGGCGACGTCGGGCTGGCTGAGCGAGGCCGTCGGCTGATGGCCGCTGATCATGAGCTGGCCGACGAAGAACGCCACCCAGCTCACCAGCTCACCTGTCACAAGAGCCACGGCACCGAAGACGGCGGCTTTGGCGGCCAGCAACCGGCCCCGGCGGGGTACCGCCGCCAGGCTGGTGCGGATCATGCCCGTGCTGTACTCGCCGGTTATCGCCAGAACCCCGAGCACGGCGATGGTGAGCTGGCCGAACACAAGCCCCGAGAGGCTTATGGAAGTCGGGTCCCAAGGCCCGTTCCCGGGGCCGTAGTGGACCGACGACTCGTAGGAGATGAGCGCCCCCAGCCCCAGTACAAAGACCACGGTGGCCGCGAGGGTGAAGAACGTGGAGCGCAAGGTCCTGATCTTGGTCCACTCCGACAGCAAGGCGTCGGAGAACGTGGCGGGCCGGTAGCCCCTCGCCGACGGGGGACGGGTGACGGTCGCCGGTGCTTGCAGCGTGGTTATGGCCATTGACCTACCTCCAACCTGCGCCCAACGGCACCGGGTCAGCTGCGCCGGCGCCAGCGTGGAACTC
>Ga0335074_10008281_pt1 | contig 14449 bp, 15 predicted proteins | sample Lox_Sample_23_FD_206715 | JGI IMG/M metagenome (GOLD analysis project Ga0335074, IMG submission 206715) | Soil microbial communities from Loxahatchee National Wildlife Refuge, Florida, United States - Lox_Sample_2.3 | ecosystem: Environmental > Terrestrial > Soil > Wetlands | place: USA...
CGACGTACTTGGACGTCGGTCGGATGAGGCGGAGGTCCTGGTACTCTTCGAGGACGTGGGCGGTCCAGCCGGCGACCCGGCTCGCGGCGAAGATCGGGGTGAACAGGTCGTGGGCGATCCCGAGCAGCGAGTAGATCGACCCGGAGTAGAGGTCGACGTTCGGGTAGAGGCCCTTCTCCCGATGAACGACCTCCTCGACCCGGCGGAGCAGTTCGTAGTACCGCAGGTTTCCCTTCGCCTCGCCGATCCGCCGCGACCACTCCCTGAGAATCGTCGCCCGGGGGTCCTCGACCTTGTAGACTCGGTGCCCGAAGCCCATGATCCGCTCGTGCTTCGAGAGCTTCTCCTTGATCACCGTCTCCGCGAGCTCCGGGGTACCGATCTCGTCCAGGAGTTCCATGACGCGCTCGTTCGCTCCCCCGTGCAGCGGTCCCTTGAGCGTCCCGACCGCGCTCGTGACCGCGCTGTAGAGGTCGGAGAGCGTCGAGGCGGTGACGCGGGCGGCGAAGGTTGAGGCGTTGAGCTCGTGGTCGGCGTGCAGGATCAGCGCGACGTCCACCGCGCGCGCCTCGAGCTCGGTCGGTTCCCGGTCGACGAGCGCGTAGACGAGATAGGCCGCGGGGGAGAGGTCGGGTCGCTCGCGGAGCGGCGGCAGGCCGGCGCGGCGACGATGGAAGGCGCCGATGATGGTCGGGAGCGCCGCCGTCAGTCGCTGCGCCCCCCCGATCGAGCTCGCCCCGGGGGCGGTCTCGTCCGGTTCGAACAGCGCGAGCGCGCTCACGCTCGTGCGCAGTACGTCCATCGGCGTGCTCTCGACCGGCAGGGAGGCGATCTGCGCCACGAGCTCCGGCGGCAGCGTGCGCAGCGCCCCGAAGCGCGCCCGCAGGTCGGCGAGCTGGGACGCCGTGGGCAGCCGGCCGTACCAGAGCAGGTACGCCACTTCCTCGAACGTGGAGTGGGCCGCGAGGTCGCGGATGTCGTATCCCTGGTAGAGGAGGCGTCCCTGCAGCCCGTCGATGAAGCAAATCCGCGACTCGAGCGCGACCACGTCCTCGAGCCCGCGGGAGACTCCGGGAGTCGGCGTCATCTCGGTCGAACCTCGCCCGACGAGACGGCGCGGGGTTAATGGGGTTTCGCGGCCGGCGCCGGCTCGGCGCGAGGCGGAGCGGCCGCGCCCGCCGGCGCGGGGAGCCCGAGCCGTCGGCGACGGCGGAACGCGACGCCCGCGGCGGTCCAGAGCGGGATCGAGGCGAGCAGGGCGCCCGCCGCCACGAAGAACACGAGCCGATAGCTGCCGTAGACCGCGAGCACCCCGGAGAGCGCGGCGCCCAACACCGCCGCGGCCCCCCCCAGCGAGCTGTTGACGCCGAGGAGCCCTCCCGCGTCCCGGCCCGCGAGTCCCCGGAACAGGATCAGGGAGCTCGCCGTGGTGTAGATGGCGATCGCCGCGCCGAGGACCGAGAACGCGAGGAGGTTCGCCGTGAAGGCGGCGCCCCGGGCGAGCACGACGAACGTGAAGCCGGCGGTCGCGAGATAGCCCAGACTCCGCACGTAGGTCGACCATCGGACCAGCCCGTCCGGTCCGAACCGGCGCGCGAGGTGCCCCGAGACCGGATAGACGAGCACCTGCGCGAAGTTGTTGCCGAAGTTCACGAGGAAGATCGCGGCGACCCCGAGCCCGATGCTGTAGAGGTACGGCGTGTAGGAGATGTTGAAGAGATTCGACGCGAGGTTGAACAGGAAGATGCCGCCCATCACGAGAGGGAGCTCGTGTCCCATCTCCTCCCGGACCCAGGTGCGGAAGCGCCGGAGCGGCGCGGGGCCGAGCGTGGGGCGTTTCGGAAAGAACGGGATCGATATCCGGAAGGACGCCGAGATCCGCAACCGGGAGACCAGGCTCTCGGGGTGCGTCGCGACGCTCGCGGTCGTGAGGGCCCGCGGTGCCTCCCGGATCGACGCCCAGAGCGCGACCGCGCTCGCGGCGGCGAGAGCGGCGAGGACGTAGAGCAGCGGGAGCAGGGCGTCGTTCGCGGCGGTCCAGAAATAGCCGATCAGGAGCCCCGCCACCGAACCGATCATGCTCATCTCCTGGAACGAGGCGAACGCGGTCGCGCGCTCGGCTTCGGAGAATTTTTCGAGGATGAGCAGGTTCGACGCGCTCGCCCCGGCGGGGGCGAGCAGACCGATCGCGGCGTAGATCCCGTAGAGGAGAGGGAGCGAACCGACGTGGGTCAGTCCCAGGTAGAGGGCGGCGTAGCCCCCGTAGTTGAGGACGAGGAACAGGCGTCGGCCGGGGTACCGGTCCGCGAGGTGACCCCAGACGACGGACGAGAGGATCACGGCCGCGTTGAACAAGGTCGCCGCGACGGCGACATCCGCCCAGCTCCCGCGGAGCGGGATCAGGATGAGGAGGGGCAGCACGACGCCGAACCCCGCGGTCGCCGCGTTGATCGGGGCGAACGCCAGGAGCCACGGTCGCGCCACCAGGCGCCCGGGCCAGGTCCGTACGGAGATCGCCATCGCTTCGGACCGGCCGCTACGGGGGGTCTACTTAAGCGAGAATCTCTGGAGTGGACGGGGTCGACTCCCGCTCCCTCGCCGAGGGAAGGAGGCCGCCGCGGAAACGCATTCCTTATTAAGGGTGGTCGTTGTCGCGCCGTGTCGAGAGGGTGTTTCGAGCGTGGCCATCGGCTTTGTCCTGATCAGCACCGCCCCGGCCAAGGAGCACGAGGTCTACACCGAGCTCCTTCGGGTGAAGGGGATCGTCGAGCTCCACCCGCTGTTCGGGGAGTACGACCTGATCGCGAAGGTGGAGGCCGAGGACTTCAACGCGCTGGGGCAGCTCGTGGTCGACAAGATCCGGTCGGTGCCGGGCGTGATCGACACGAAGACCCTCACCGGCATCAAGTTCTGAAGGGAACGCAATGTTCGATCTAGTAGGGTCCACGGTGGCGATCGGCGGCTGGCAGTTCTTGACGATCCTCCTGCTCGTCTTCGGGCTGTTCCTCATCCTCGCCGGCGTCTTCACCGCCTACTTCGGTAGCGGGAAGAGCCGAACGATCGGAGTGGCGCTGCTCGTCGTCGGGCTCGTGGTCGGGATCCTCGCGGGTCTCCTCTACCACGACGGCACGTTCGGCGGCCAGTCCGGACAGCTGGGAGCGCTCCTCTGGGAGTCGTTCCTGGTGATCGTCGCCGCCGTCATCGGCGCCCTGGTCGCGGTCGGGATCTTCCTGGTCGCGATCATGAAGTCGTAGACGGGGGCCGTCGGTCGACCCGGGCGGTCGAGAGCGATGGCCGCCCGGGCGCGGCCCCGCACTGTGACGCTCACGAGCGACATCGGGTCCGCCTACGCCGCGCAGATGAAGGCCGTCCTCGCCCACCGGTCCCCTCCGGGTCCGGTCCTCGACCTCGCCCACGACCTCCGTCCCCACGCCGTCGGCGAAGGCGCGTTCCTATTGCGCGCGATGGCGGTGGGTTTTCCCGCGGGGACCGTGCACGTCGCCGTGATCGACCCCGGGGTCGGGGGGCGACGGGCCCCGATCGCGATCGAGTGCGCCGACGGCTCGACCCTGATCGGCCCCGACAACGGCGTGCTGATGCCGCTCGCCGATGCGCTCGGGCATCCGAATGCCTATCGGATCGACCCCTCCCGGCTCGGCGGGGTACGGCGGGTCGGCCGCACCTTCGACGGGCGGGACCTCTTTGCCCCGGCCGCCGTGCGGATAGCGAACGGCGCGCGGGCTCGGAACCTGGGTCGAGCGATCCGTCCGGTCGGCTACTCGATTCCCGAGGCGCGAAGAACCCCGGCGGGCGCCCGGGGCGAGGTGCTCCACGAGGACCACTTCGGGAACCTGATCACGAACGTCCCGACGGAGTGGGTTCCTCGCAGGGTCTCGATCGTTCGGGTGCGGCTCGGGGGACGACGGGCGCTCGACCTCCCGCTCGCCGAGAGCTACGAAGCCCTGGGGCGCGGTCGGGGCGGAGTCCTCGGTTCGAGTTTCGGCCTCCTCGAGGTCGCGGTCTCCCACGGCAGTGCGGCCCGACGGTGGCATGTCCGGGTCGGGACGAGCGTCGAAACCCGGTGGCGCGCGACCGAACGCACGGGGGACGGTAAATAGGAACGTCCCTAGGAGACGCGGGAACGGGAAATCCGGATCCCGCCGACCATGGCCAAGCGCGACTACTACGAGGTCCTCGGGGTTCCGAAGACCGCGAGCCCGGACGAGATCAAATCGGCGTACCGGCGACTCGCGCGGCAGTATCACCCCGACGTCGCCAAGGACGACCCGAAGGCAGCCGAGGCGAAGTTCAAGGAGATCTCGGAGGCGTACGAGGTCCTCGCCGACGAACAGAAGCGGAAGAACTACGACCAGCGCGGGTTCGACGCGGTCCAGGGAGACTTCGGTCCCCAGGGATTCACCTGGCAGAACTTCACCCACGCGGGGGACCTGGAGGATCTGCTCGGCTCGAACCCGCTCTTCCAGCAGCTGTTCGGCAATTTCATGGGCGCGCCGACGAGCCGACTCCAACGCGGCAGCGACGTCGAGGTGGCCGTCCGACTGCCCTTAAAGGCGGCGGTCGAGGGCGCCCACCCGACGCTGGAAGTCCCGATCGTCGGCCCGTGCCCGGACTGCCGCGGTACCGGCGCCCGGGACGGGACCGCGTTCGAGGTCTGCCCGGAATGCGGGGGTTCCGGTCAGGTCCGCCGCACCCGCAGTCGCGGCTACACCCAGTTCATCACGGTCGGCCAATGCCCGACGTGCCGGGGGAGCGGTCGCAAGATCCTCGAACGGTGCCCGACCTGCGGCGGCTCGGGGAGGCGACGGACGGTCGAGCACATCGAAGTGACCGTGCCGCCCGGCATGGAGGACGGCGGCGTGCTGCGGATCCCGGGCCACGGCGGGCAGGGCGTCGACGGAGACCGTCCGGGCGACCTCTACGTCCAGGTGATCTTCGAGCCGTCCGACCACATTCACCGGGAGGGGACGGAGGCGTTCACCGAAGCGACCGTCCCGCTCGGGGTGGCCCTGCTCGGCGGGGTCGCGAACGTGCGGACGATCGAGGGGCAGGCGGAGCTCAAGGTGCCGGCCGGTACCCAGCCCGAGACCCAGTTCCGGATGCGGGGACTCGGGTTCCCACGGTTCCGGGGGAGCAGCCGGGGAGACCTCGTGGTCACGCTGCACGTCGAGATCCCTCGATCGCTCTCGGGTCACGAGAAGGAGCTCGTGCGCGAAGCGTTGGGCGCCCCCGCGCCCACGGCCACCACCCGCCGGGACTCGTTCTTCCGGCGGCGGAGCTGACCCGGCATGGCCGACGAGGAGGAGACGCTCCCGGCACCGGAGCAGTATTTCGCCGAGCGCCCGCGGAGCCGTTCGGCCCCTCGCACCCTGCGGTTCCTCTACCGCGGCGAGCTGCTGACCTTCGTTCTCGACCAGGGGGTCTTCTCGGGTCGCGCGCTCGACCCGGGAACGTCCCTGCTCATCGAGAACCTCGCGGTCGGACGGGCCGACCACGTCCTCGACGTCGGCTGCGGATGGGGGGCGGTCGGCGTGGCGGCCGCCAAGTCGGCGCGCGACGGCCGCGTCGTGCTCACCGACGTGAACCGACGGGCGGCTCGCCTCGCCGAGCGGAACCTGGAGCGCAACGGGGTCCTCAACGCGGAAGTGAGGGTCGGCGACTTCTTCGACCCCGTCCAAGAGGAGACGTTCGACCTCGTCGCGACCAATCCGCCGTACCGGTTGGGACGCGGGCATGTGCTCCGCCTCTTGAGCGAGGCGCCCCAACACCTGCGACCGGGCGGCCGGCTCCTGCTGGTCGGGAAGGGGAGCCTCGGGATCCGCTACTACCAGGACTGGCTCGCCGCCCACTGGCCCGGGACGGTCGAAGTCCTCGCGCGGGGCTCCGGTTATCGCGTCCTCGAAGCGCGCCGCCGAAGCGCTTAAAAGGAACGGCTTTCTCGGCGGCGCCACCCTCGGACCGGGGGTCGTATGGCGGGCCCGGGCTCGCCTCCGACCCCGCCGGGCCAGGACCCCTCTCCCAGAAGGTGAGGACCGCGCCGAAGGAAGCGAAGGAACCGAAGGTCGAGGAAGCGGCGCCGGCCGCGGACGCCGGGGCGGCCGCCTCGACGGAGAAGGGCGCGAAGAAGGAGAAGGGGTCGAAAGGGAAGGAGGCGAAGGACGCCAAGGAGCCCGGGAAGAAAGGAAAGTCCGCGGGCCCCGGCACGGGAAAGGCCCCGAAGTACGTTCCCGACAACCCGAACTTCCGTTACATTGTACGCGTCTCCGACACGGACCTCGACGGCACCCGCCCGGTCGCTCTCGCCCTGACGGGAGTACGGGGCGTCGGGCTGCGCCTCGCCGAGGTCGCCTGCCAGCTCGCCGCGGTCCCCGCGAGCGAGCGGATCGGCAACCTCCCCGAACCGACGGTCGAGGTCATCGAATCGACGCTGGCGGCCTTGCCGTCCAAGGTCCCCGAGTGGATGGTCAACCATCGGCACGAGCCGATGCTCGGCGAGACCCTGCACTACGTCGGGCCGGATCTCGAGACGCGGCGGCGGGACGACGTCAACCAGATGAAGATGATTCGTAGCTATCGCGGCGTGCGGCACGAGCGGGGCCAGAAGGTCCGCGGCCAGCGCACGCGGTCGAACGGCCGGACCGGCATGGCGGCCGGCGTGCTGAAGAAGGCCGCGAAGGAAGCCGCGGCCGCCGCCGGCAAGGAAGAGCCTGCGGCCCCGGCCGCCCCGAAGGCGGCGCCGGCGGCGAAGTAGGAGGACCGGAACGATGGGAGACCCGAAGTTCCTGCGGCGGACCTACGACACTCCGAAGCACCCGTGGGAGGCGACCCGGATGGACGAGGAGCGCAAGCTCCTCGAGAAGTACGGTCTCAAGAACAAGCGCGAGCTGTGGAAGGCGCAATCGATCCTGCGCCGCATCCGGGGACAGACCCGGGAGCTCCAGGCCCGCCTGCGCACCGGCGAAGCCCAGGCGCAGCAGGAGACGGCGCTCCTCCTCGCGCGACTCGCCCGTCTCGGTATGCTCTCGGTAGGCACCCCGACCCTGGACGACGTGCTCGCGCTGACGACCGAGGACGTGCTCCGACGCCGATTCGAGACCGTCGTCTTCGGGCACGGGCTCGCGCCGACGGCGGAGAGCGCCCGCAAGTGGATCGTGCAAGGACACTTCACGATGGGCAACCACCGCGTCACGCGGCCCGGCTACCTCGTGCGGCTCGAGGAGGAAGGGCAGATCGCGTACGCGGTCGGGAGCCCGTTCTCGAGCGACGACCACCCGATGCGGGTCGCGCTGCGCGAACGGCTCGCGGCGAAGTCCGCGCCGGCCGAGGCGCCGCCGGTCCCGACCGAGGAGGCCCCGAAGGCATGACGAAGATCGGGATCGCCCACATTTTCGCGAGCTACAACAACATCCACATCACGGTCACCGACGTCACGGGCGCGGAGACCCTCGCCAAGGCGACCGGGGGCATGGTCGTCAAGGCGGCCCGGGACGAGTCGAGCCCGTACGCCGCGATGAAGGCCGCCGACCAGGTCGCGGCCGCGATCAAGGAGAAGGGATACGACACCCTCCACGTGCGGGTGCGCGCGCCCGGCGGCAACCGCTCTCGCTCCCCGGGGCCCGGCGCCCAGGCCGCCATCCGCGCGCTCGCGCGGGCGGGGGTCAAGATCCAGCGGATCGAGGACGTCACCCCGGTGCCGCACGACGGGACCAAGCCGAAGGGGGGCCGCCGCGGCCGGCGGGTGTAGGTCGATGCCGGTCACGATCCAGGAGTTGAAGCCCCGCTCGACGCTCCTCGAGTTCGAGGGACCGACCGCGTCCCAGGTGAACGCGATCCGCCGGACCCTGCTCGCCGACGTGCCGAAGCTCGCGATCGAGGACGTCGAGTTCCATCTGGGTCCGATCCGCGACGAAACCAGCGGGAAGGACTACGACTCGTCGACCAGCATGTTCGACGAGGCCGTCGCCCTGCGGCTCGGCCTCCTGCCGATCCCGACGGACCTCGGCGAGTTCCGCCGGAAATCGGAGTGCACGTGTGGCGGCGCCGGCTGCCCCCACTGCCAGGTGATGTACTCGGTCGACCGGAAAGGACCGTGCACGGTCTACGCCAAGGACGTCGTGCCGCTCGGCGATGCGTCACTCGCGATCCTCGAGCCGGACGTGCCGATCGTGCGGCTCGGGGCCCGCCAGGCGCTCCTCGCCTACGCGACCGCGGTCGTCGGGACGGCCCGCGAGCACGCCAAGTGGCAGGTCGCGCACGCGGTCGGCATGTTCCCCCGCCCCCACGTCCGGATCGCACGGAAGGAAGGCTGCTCGGACGCGTGCCTGAAGCGGACCGCGGCTTCCTGCCCCGTCAACATCCTCGAGTACGGCAACGGCAAGCTCTCGGTGACGGACGAGACGAAGTGCATCTACTGCGGCGCGTGCGAGTCGACGTGCGAGCACGGGTCGATCAAGATCGAGGCCGACCCCGAGCGGTTCTTCCTCCGCTTCGAGACCGACGGCTCGCTCTCGCCGCGTGAGGCGCTGCGCTTCACGCTGAAAGAGCTCAAGCGTCGCTTCGAGGACCTCCGCGAGGCGGTCCAGTCGATCCCGTAGGCGGCGAACTGCTCGTCCAGTCGTAGCGCAGGATCGCCGCGATCCGCCCGAGTGCCTGGAGCCGGTGGCCCGCTTCGCCCTCGTCGCGGACCACGAAGATTCGCACCCGCGCCGCTCGCGCGCGGTCGAGGGTCGGCGCGACCCCGGGGTCGGCGAGGAGCGACTCGGAGACGAGGAGTGTGTCCACCGCCCCGGCGTCCGCCGCTTCGGCGACCTCCGCCGGCCCGACCGCGGCGCGCCGCCCGCCCGCGAGGCTGCGCACGAGTCGCTCGACGACCTCGGCTTCCTCGGCCGCGACGCTGCCCCGGAGCGCCTCGCTCGCCCGCCCCGAGCGCAGGAGCTCGTCGACCCCGACGCGACCGGATTCGGACGTCGAGTAGACGCGCAGCTTCTTGTGGAGCGCCGGGTCGGTCTCGGCGAGCCGGCGCTGGAGCTCTTCCTTGAGGAACCCCGGCCCGGCGAGCAGGATCGCGTGGGCCCCGGCCCCCTCGCGCCGGAGGAGCGCGAGCAGTTCGTCGCGGTAGGCCGTGCGGTCCTTCTCGCCCTGGCCCCCCTCGTACTGCTTCCCCGCGATCGTCCGCCGAACGTCGGCGACGGGGAGGATCGCGCGGCCCCGGAGGCGGACGAGGGAGGAGTCGCCCCAGTCGACCGCCGCGAGGAGCACCGTCGGGTCGTCGGCTCCGTGGAGGCCCTCGTCGAGGATCGTCCGGTCCGCGGCCGTCGGAGCGGGCTTCACGACCGAGACCTCGTCGCCCTCGCCAAGGTCGAGGGTGTGGTGCCGCCCGATGTCGAACGGTCCTTCCACGATCGGTCCGGTGATCCGGACGTGCTTCGAGAAACCGTGGAACTCGACCTGCTCGGCGCGGACCGCGAGAAAGACCCGGCGCCGCGCGCGCTCGGCCCCCGCGACCTCGAGCGGAGCCTCCGGGTCGCGGCGGGTCGTGGATGCGCCGACGATCTCGCCGGGGCGGACGAACCGGGCGATCCGCCACAGGTCGCTCGGGGTCTCCAGGCGCAGCCGGAAGCGTCCGGACGATGCGTCGTGGTGGATGAGACGCACGATCGACTCCGCCGCCGGGACGCACGGGGGTCGGCTACATGCGCATTTCGCTAGCGCGCGCTCGCCCCGGGACCGGTGGCGCGGAAGGCTTATCGAGCCCGAGCCGAGTCGGGGGACCACGGGTGGGGGGCACCTCCTGAGTCCATTCTCCGACCTCTTCCGGCGGCCCGCGTTCGGCCCGTTCGTCGCGGCCGGCGCGCTCCAGCTCGCCGCTCCGTCGACGGTCCTCGTCATCCTCCTCTTCGCCATCACGCTCGCCTACCCCGCGCCCGAGAGGGTGGCGTTCGGGGCCTACGCGCTGACCCTGCTCGGACTCTCGTCCGCGGTGCCCACCCTCGTCGGCGCGTTCTTCTCCGGTGCCCTCGCCGACCGCTACGACCGGGGTCGCCTGATGCGGGCGGTCAACCTGGTCTCGCTCCTAGGAGTCACCGCCGCCGCGGCGGACCTGATCGTCGCGCCGGGGGGGCGCCTGTACCTGCCGCTCGCCTCCGGGTTCTATCTCCCCGTCGGGGTGGTGCTGCTCTACCCGTGCTGGGCGACGATCGTCGCGAGCGCGACCGTCTTCCGCCCCGCGTACAACTCCTCGATCCCTCGACTGGTCGACCCGGTCCAGCTGGGGCGGGCCAACGGGATCATCTACACGACGGCCGCGATCGTGAGCGCGGCGGCGACCCTCCTGGTCGGGGTCGTGCTCACGGTCGCGCCCGAGGGGGACGCGCTCGCTCTCTCGTTCGTGCTCTTCTTCGGCACGCAGCTCGCGCTCCTGTTCGTGGACGCGGACCTGTCGGTCTCCCCGTCCCGGACCCGGAGGTCCGTGGCGCGGGACGCGCTGGACGGGTTCGCCTACCTCGGTCGCCGCCGGGAGCTCCTCGAGATCACCCTCGCGGCGCTCCTCACGAACTTCCTCTCGGCGGTGGCGCTGGTCGAGCTCGGACTCTACGTCGGCAGCTGGCTCGGGCTCACCCAGGGGATCTGGTACGGCGCGATGGTCGCGGCGTCGACCCTCGGCGTCGCCGTGGGCTTCTCCGTCATCCCCCGATTCCGATTCGAGCCCCACGCCGGGCGCGCGATCATCGGGCTGACGCTCGCGATGGGAGTCGGACTCCTCGGACTCGGGCTCGTCCACTCGATCTGGCTCGCGCTGCCCGTGATCTTCGCCTACGGCATGATGCCCGGGATGATCATGACCGTCTTCCTCTCGACCGTGCAGGCGACGGTGCCGGACGCGATGATGGGGCGCGTCTTCTCCGCGGACGAGGTCGGAAGCTACGCGCTCGTCCCGTTCGGGCAGACGGCCGGCGGAGTGCTCACGAGCACGGTCGGGGTGCAGGGCACCTACCTCGCGGCGGGCGGGGCGATCGTCGTGTTCGCGCTCGTGATGGGGGCGTCGTTCGGCGCCCTCCGCCGTCTCGGCTTCCATCCCCGCGAGGCGGACGGTGGCGCCGGGGTCGCGGCGTCCTAGGCCCCGGTCGGGGGGACCGGAATGCGCGCGGTCGAGTACCACCCGTGGGACGGACCGAGGGAGCGGACGAAGCCGACGCGCTCGTAGAGCCGGATCGCCCGGTGGTTTCCCTCCGTGACGTTGAGCACGATCGGCCACTGCCCGCCCGCGCGCAGCGCCGCGACCGAGGCGACCAGCACGTCGCGCCCGAGACCGTGGCCCTGACGATCCGGGTCGACCATGACGTCCGCGATCAACGGACCAAAGTGCGCGCGCACGACCAGGGTCGCGGCGACGAGCGCCGCGCCCTCCGGGACGACGAACGACGCTCCGAACAGGCACTCCCCCCAGCGGCCCCGCAGGATCTCGCGGACCTGCTGCTCGGCGTCCCGCCGGGGGTCGGCGTCGAGTTGGAAGAGGAAACGGTCGAGATGGCCACGGTAGGCGGACTCGTGAAGGCGCGCAAGGGCGGGCTCGTCCGCGGGGACCGCGGCACGCAGCTCCGGCCGGTGAGGCACGGCCGGCGGGGGCGTCTCCCGGGGGAAACGCATCTCGGAGCGAGCGAATCGGGCGAACCCGAGCTCCCGCATCACTCGGTCCTCCGCGGCGTCCGAAAGTCCCGCGAGCCGCCCGGGGGCGAACGCGACCGGTCCGACGCGCTCGCCGATCTCGGCGTAGAAGCGGCGGTACTCCTCGGGAGTCTGGAGCCCGCTGACGAGGTGCAGGACCTCGACGGTCAGCCCGGCCGCCTGCGCGGGGCTCCACAAGGCGAGCCCGACCACGCGCCCGTCGCGGACGCGGAGCGCCCCGAGCGCCGAACCGCCGGCGATGTCCTGCTCGATCGCGGAGAGGAACGGAGCCGACTCGCTGTCCGGATCGTTGCGCGAGCGGATCGCGGACTGGGCCAGGGCCAGGGCGGTCCCCGGGTCTTCCGCGATCGATCGGAAGGTCGCCACTAGCGAAGTAGGAGCCCGATGCGGGTTCATCATCCTGCCGATGGTCCGGGACCGTTCCGAAACGTAGAAAGAGGGCAACATCCTCCGCCGGACATGCCCGGACGAGTTGCCCCGATCGACCAGCTGCTCCGCGAGCGACACCTGTTGAAGCACCCGTTCTATCGAGCGTGGAGCCGGGGCGACCTGTCGATCGACACCTTGCGCTCCTACGCGGGGCAGTACTACCATTTCGAGTCGAACTTCCCGCGGTACGTGGCCGCCGCCTACTCCCACCTCGAGGACCCCGCCGAGCGCCGCGTGCTCCTCGAGAACTTGGTCGACGAGGAAGGACGCGATCCCACGCACCCCGAGCTCTGGCTCGACTTCGCGGCCGGCCTCGGAGTTCCGCGGGCTCGGGCCCGTTCTGCCCGACCCACCGCCCCCACGCGCGCACTGCTCTCGGCCTACGAGCGGCTGACCTCGAAGGGCGCCGCGAGCGCGCTCGCCGCGCTCTACTCCTACGAGTCGATCTTCCCCGAGATCGCGGCGGAGAAGTCCCGGGGCATCCGGGCGATGTACGGGATCACCGACCCCCGAGCGCACGAGTTCTTCCGCGTCCACACCGGTGCCGATGTGGAGCACTCGCGCGCCGAACGCGAGATCCTGGAGACGGAGCTCCGTCGGGCACCCCGCGGCCGGTCGGCCGCGCTCGGCGCCGCGCGAGAAGCGATCGGCGCGTGGTGGTCTTTCCTCGACGGGTTCCCCTGCGAGTAGCGGGATTTCTCCTCCTCCCGAGGCGATTCCGCGCCCTCCGGGCGTCCCCGCCGCCGCCGTTCGCCGATAGGAAGACGGTTAATGTTTGGCGTTCATAGTCTCCTCGACCATGGGAGCGACCCTGCCCATCCCACGGGAGCTGGTGGATTTCCTCAAGCTGCCGGGGCCGCAGTCGATGCTGCTGCGCGGCCCTCCGGGGTCCGGGAAGACGAGCCTGTCGCTCGCGCTGCTCCAGTCGTTCGCGGGGGCCCGGCATTTCGTGACCAATCGGGTGCCCACCGACGACGTCCTCCTCGCATTCCCCTGGCTCGGACAGAACGGGCGCTACGGGATCCAGGTCATCGACAACACGGACGAGAACGCGGACCTCGCCCAGGCCGCGCGCGCGCTGGTGCGGTCGGATGCGGCGCTCGTTAGCGACGACCCCTCGTCGACCCGCGACCTCGCGGAATTCCTCTGGCTTCCCGGCCCCCTCCAGGAAGCGTGGAGCCGCCTCGACCCGAAGCAGCCGTCGCTGGTCGTGATCGACTCCTGGGAGGCGCTCGTCGAGTCGTATCTCGGTCACCGGAGCAACGGGGTCGACCTCCCGTCCCGCGCCGAGATCGAGCGCTCTCTCCTCCGACGCCTCGGGCGGGTGCGCGCCCACGTCCTCTTCGTCCTCGAACGGGAAGACCAGACCCAGCTCGACTACCTTGTCAACGGGGTCGCGGTCACGAGCCGCGAGGTGGTCCAGGGGCGCCTCGAGCGATGGTTGACGATCCTCAAGCTGCGGGGGGTCCGGATCGAGAATCCGCTCTACCCGTTCTCTCTCGAGTCCGCGCACTTCGAGTGCATCGTCCCGGTGCGCCCGTACGGTCAGCTGCGGGGGGGGCGGTTCAACCCCGCGCCGGACTCGCTCCCGGGCCTCCTCTGGCCGGGGTCGCGGGCGTTCGCCGAGAGCTTCGGGCGCCTACCGCTGGGGAAGTCGACGCTGGTCGAGGTCGAGAAGGACGTCCCGAACCAGATCCCCCACCTCCTGCTCGCGCCGATGCTCGCGCACACCGTGGAGCGCGGGGGTCGAGTGATCTTCGTGCCGGACGCGAGCACCCTCCCCGAGGACGTCTGGGAAGCGCTCCACGGTTCGCTCGAGCGCCACCGGTTCCTCGAGCAGGTCCGGTTCCTCCTCCCCCCGGCCGGGCCCAACGAGGGCCGGTCGGAGTTCGAGCCGACGATCGTCCGGCTCGGGGCCTCCGGGGACGGGGTGGCGGCGTCGCCGACGGACGACATCGGCATGGACCAGTTCCTGCGCTCGGGCTCGACCGCCGACTCGCCCGGACTGTTCATCGTCTTCCTTCAGGGACTCGTCGCGATCACGACCGCGATGGGTCTCGCGGTCACCCCGGAGATCGCCCAGCGCCTGCCGGGCCAGATCCAGGCCGCGGTGCGGGGCTCCCCGATCCACGCGATCGCCGTCGGCTCGTCGCAGTCGCCGCTGCTCGACCCGCTCCGCGCGACCGCGGCGCTCCAGCTCCACGTCCGTCAGGTCCAGGGCCGCATCTTCCTCCACGGCTCGGACCCGTGGACTCCGAGCTTCGTGCTGACCGAAGGGCACGACAACGCGCCCTACGGCCTCCTGCGCGTCGTGTGA
>Ga0335074_10008283_pt1 | contig 14447 bp, 10 predicted proteins | sample Lox_Sample_23_FD_206715 | JGI IMG/M metagenome (GOLD analysis project Ga0335074, IMG submission 206715) | Soil microbial communities from Loxahatchee National Wildlife Refuge, Florida, United States - Lox_Sample_2.3 | ecosystem: Environmental > Terrestrial > Soil > Wetlands | place: USA...
GATCGATGACGGACAGCGCAAGATCGTGACCTCGGGCTGGAGCAACGAATTCGAGCGCCCCATCTACTTTTTCGAGCATCGCCAAGGGTTTGCGTGCGGGTGGGCGAGCATGAACGGGGAGAAACTAATCCTGATCCCGCATCCGATGTCCACTTGCAGCCCGCAGATTTACAAATATCCGAACGAAATCGACCTGATTGGGCAGGTTTCCGGGATCGCTATGCGTCTGGATCAGGCGCCTCGACGCCGTTCGCGGCTCTGAGCAACTCCAAAAGCGCTGTGAAATCAGCGATATAGAGGCGGCGCTCGACGGCACGGGCGGAAGCGGGCAGCAGGTTCTGGTAGGGCGCGAGGCGCAGCCAGGTCTCCACTACCACGCGTTTGTCCTCATACAAACCGGAGATATAAAGGTCCAAATCCGCTTTCTGCTGCTCGAGGTTGAAGGAGAGCCACTCGGCAAATACCGCGGTGTGGCTGTTTTTTAGCGCTTTAGCGGCCTCATCTTCGCCGAATACCAGCGCTAATCCGTGGTGTTCGTAGCTGCCGTTGTTGGGATTCCGCAAGGAAGACAGGTAGACCAGCCGGCCAAAAACCGTCGGGATTTGCGAGACGGTGTTGCGCCAGAGGTCGGCTGCCGCGCTCCGATCAAAGACCAAGCCAGCAACCTTGTCTGCTTTCATACCGACACCTGAAATCATACACCGGAAGTCGCGGGAAGAAAAGAACGATGCGCGATACCTGCGTACTTACTTCAACCGCAAACGACCTTAAGAAGTTGCTTGGCCTCTTTGAGCAGAGGAAACTGCTTTTCGGCCTGCTTGAATTCGGGGGTATGAACGCAGCGGCGCGCGGCGCGATGCTCGACCGGAAATCGCAGATGGAGCATCTCATGGAACAAAACGTATTCGACCGCGAGGCGGGGTACACCCGGGGTGTCGAGCAGGCGGCTGATGACGATGGCGTTGTGGGAGGGATCGTAATGGCCGAGCATCACGCGGGAGGGCCGGCGGCTCCATCCGAGCAGCGGCTGCGCCATCAGGCCGTGGAAGTGGGTCTGGTTGAGGTGTTGGAAAATGGCCTGGAGATCGTAGGTCTCGCCCTGGGGCGAGGAGACGAACTTGCGGCTGCGGGTCTGTTTCACCAACTGAAGACTGCGGCGCATTTCCTTGCGGTTCAGGTAGCGGCGGTAGCGCTCGGCGTGCTGGCGCGGCGCGGGCCGGCGCAAGAGCTTCGAGATCAGAATGAAGGCCAGGGATTCGAGAATGGCCGAGGGCGCGCCTTCGAGCACATCGGTGATGCGAAAATCGAGACCCGCGGCGTCCCAGCGGACGGAACTATTGGCATTCGCGAATTTGCAGAATCTCAACCGGATGGCTGGGGCCGGCGTGCGCGGCTTGAGGGCCCGAAAGACGCGGATGATGATCTCTTCCGGCGTCTCAAAGAAAATCGCGCTCTCGAGCACTTTCCCCAGGATAGCTCCAGCGCGGCAGGAAATCAGCGTTGAATGCGCGCGGAGCCGCCCTGGGCAAAAGCGCGCACCTGATCGAGCGTGGCCATGGTGGTGTCGCCGGGGAAGGAGGTCACCAGCGCGCCGTGCGCCCAGCCCAGCTTGAGCGCGTTCTCGGGAGATTCGCCGGCCAGCAGTCCATAAAACAAGCCCGCGGAAAAGCCGTCGCCTCCGCCGACGCGATCGTACACATCGAGCTCGACCTTGGGCGCGTGGTAGGTTTGGCCTTGCATCCAGGCCGTTGCGGTCCAAGTATGGCGGTTGGCGGAGTGTACTTCGCGCAGGCTGTTGGCGACGACCTGGAGTTGCGGATACTGCTTCACCGCTTCGGCAGCGCTGTTGACGCCCAGGCTTTTTTGGAGGTCTTCTTCGTTGCCCACGAGAACGGTAACGTTTTCGACGATGCGGCGGAGGAGTGCGGACGCGCGATCGCCCGCGCCCCCCACATCCCAAAGTTTCTGGCGGAAATTGAGATCGAAAGAGACCACGGCGCCGGCGCCGCGGGCCGCTTGCATGGCTTCGAGGATGAGATCGCCGGTGGAAGCGGAGAGCGCGGCGAAAATGCCTCCACTATGGAACCAGCGCACACCGGATGCGAAGATCGTCTTCCAATCGAAATCGCCGGGCTTCAGCATGGCGCCGGCCTCGTTGGCGCGATTGTAAAAGACCACTGGCGGGCGCACGCCGTAGCCGCGATCGCTGTAGACCGTCGCCATGTTCGGGCCGGTGACGCCATTGTGCGCGAAATGCTTGTAGAAGGGTTGGACGCCCATGGCGCGGACGCGCTCGGCAATCAGATCGCCGATGGGATAGTCCACCATTGCGGCCGCGATGCCCGTTGAGAGGCCGAAGCAGTTGGCGAGATTGGCCGCGACGTTGAACTCGCCGCCGCTCACGTGGATCTTGCAGTGCGTGGCTTTGCGGAACGGGACGACGCCGGGGTCCAGGCGATAGACCAGAGCGCCAAGAGACAAAAGGTCGAGTGCGCCGGTGCGAGGAATGTCGAGACCGCTCACGGAGCCAAGATATCAGAGAGAGGACGGGCTTACTGAGCAGATTCGTCGAGCAGCAGGATTTCGACGCGGCGATTTTCGGCGCGCCCTGCTTCGGTGTCGTTGGAATCCTTGGGAGCGTTCGATCCGAAGCTCTCCACCGAAAGACGTGACTCGGGAATTCCGTAGCGTTTGTTGAGAACCTCAAGCAGATTCACGCTGCGCGCCGCCGACAGCTCCCAATTGTTTTGAAAGCGCCTGGTGTGGATCGGGACCGAATCGGCATGGCCAACGAGCGCGACTTTGTTGGGAACGCTGGCGATCACTTCGGCGATGCGGGCGACCATGGGGAATGCGGCGGGAAGGACATGATCTTCGCCCGAGGGAAACAAGATGGCTTGCGGCAGGCTGATGACCAGCCCGCGCGATTCAAGATGCGAGTCCAGACCCTGGGCCTGGAGTTTTTCGAGAGCCTGCACCAGAACCGGGTCTTTTGGTTTACTGGCCGCGGGCGCCGGTTCCTCAGCGGAAGGCGCCGGAGCGGCCTGGATCGTGGGAATGGGAGCGGCTTTTTGCTGTGGGGCGGGGCGCGGCGGCGGAGTTTGAGCCGAACGAAGGCCTTGCGCGGCGATCGCAATGAAGAGAATGAGGAGAATGGTTATGAAATCGGTGTAGCTGATCAGCCAGCGCTCACGCTGCCCGCCGCGCTCCGCCTCCAGGTATTTGGGTTTCAGCCTAGGCTTCATTATTTCGGCTTCAGCTCAGGCTTCGTTTCGAACAGGCGCCGCCGTTTCGCGAGTGCGGGCCTTGTGCTCGCGCAGATAGGCGTTCAAGCGCATACGGATCAGAGCCGGGTGCACGCTATCGGCGAGCGCCAGCACCCCCTCAATGATCAGCTCCTGGATCTCGAAATTCTCGGCCACGCGCGCGCGAATGCGGTGAGCGGCCGGGAGGAGCAGCAGGTTCGCCAGCGCCAGGCCGTAGATGGTGGAGACGAAAGCCGTACCGATGCCGAAACCGACCGATTGCAGATTGGCAAAGTGCCGCAGGACCTCAATCAGCCCGACTACCGTTCCGATAATGCCGATGGTGGGCGCGAAGCCACCGGCCACTTCGAGTGTCTTGGCGTCCGATTCGCCCTGGCGCTCGCGCATGCGCAGCTCATTTTCGAGCACAGCCTGCAGGTCGGCGCGATTGCCGAGATCGAGCGCGGTCTGCAAAGCCTGGCCGAGGAAGGGATGCGAGGCGTGGGATGCGAGAGGTTCCAGAGCGAGCAGAGTGCCGCGGCGCGCGATGCGGGCGTAGTGGATGATCTCTTCGATGAGCGCTTCGCGATTCACGTCTTCTGAGACCAGCAACTCGCGAACACGCTCGATGGAGTGCACCAGCGTGTCTTTCGGCGTGGTGACCAGCATGACGCCGAGCGTGCCGCCCAGGACGATCAATGCGCCGGCCGGCTGGAGGAAATAAGTGACGGAGATGCCCGCGGCCGCGATGCCCGCGGTGATCGCTCCGAGAGCGACCACAATGCCCAAAACCAGGATGGCATCGGTATGGCGGCGGGGGCGTTCGCGTTCCTGCGCGGCGACCGCGCGGACGTCTTCAGCCAGAGCCGTTTGTGTTGAAGCCAAGTACAGATCTCCGGGGGCCGTGGTGCATCTCAAGGTCCAATCGGAAGTGCTTGAACCGCCGCGACCAGCGAATGGAGCGGTGACAAAAATTCGACGCCAGAAGAAGGGCCGTGCTGCGCCGGGAGGGGCGTCTTAGGCTGGAATTGCAGGCAGAACGACGCCCCGGCACTCGCCGAAGCCGATGCGACGAAAATTTGACGCTTCACAGGAGGCCTTCAGGATCACTTCGTCACCGTCTTCGAGGAAGGCGCGGGTTTCGCCGGTGGGAAACGGGAGGGGGTCGGCGCCGCGGCGGGTGAGCTCGAGCAGGCAGCCCTGGTTGCGTTTTTCAGGTCCCGATACGGTGCCGCTGCCGATCAGGTCGCCGGGGCGGAGCGGGCAGCCGTTGCTGGAGTGATGGGCGATCATCTGCGAAAGCGTCCAGTAGAGGCCGGCGAAATCGCTCTGGCTGACCTGGATCGGCCCGGACATTTTCGCCGTCATTTTTGCAGATCGGAGCCGGACTTCGAGCGTGATGCGGAAAGCGTGGTCGCCCGTGGCTTGAAGATAGGGAAGAGGCTGCGGGTCGCCGGGCGGGCGCGGCGCCGACGGGGCACGAAAAGGCTCCAGAGCGTCCAGCGTGACGATCCAGGGGGAAATGGAGGTGGCGAAATTTTTGGCGAGGAACGGGCCGAGCGGCTGATATTCCCAGCTCTGGATATCGCGCGCGGACCAATCGTTGAGCAGGCAGACACCGAACAGGTGATCCTCGGCGCTCGAGACTGGAATGGGCCGGCCCATGGGATTGCCGGGACCGAGGAACGCGCCGAGTTCCAGCTCGTAGTCCAGCATGCGGGAGGGAGCGTAGATAGGATCGGCGCCGGGCGCGGGGATGATCTGGCCATGCGGGCGATGCACCGGCGTCCCGCTCAGGACGATGGACGATGCTCGGCCGTGATAGGCGATCGGTATCCATTTGTAGTTCGGCGTGAGCGGCTTGTCGGGGCGGAACAAGCGGCCGACGTTGGCGGCGTGATCGAGGGAAGCGAAGAAATCCGTGTAATCCGGGATGCCGGCGGGGAGCAGCAGCTCGACTTCGGTGAGCGGCAGGAGCGCACGTTCCGCGGCCGGCGAATGCTTCACTAACAAACCGCTGATGCGGCGGCGGAGGCCGGTCCGCTCGCCGCGGGTCATCGACATGACCGCAAGCACGGAGGGAATGCCGAGAGCCTCCGTGGCGTCCAAAACCATGTCGCCGATTGCGACTCCGGCGCGCACGCGCTCTTCGCCGCGCTTGCGGAAACTCGCGTAGGGGAGATTTTGAACCGGAAAATCGCTATCCGGCCGGTTGGCGGATTCGACCCAGCTCTTCAGGTTCGGATCGTGGGTCGAATCCATGCCCCGCTTCAGTCGGCTTTCTTCGCGGTTGCGTTGGAGGTTGTTTTGGACCGGTGCGGCGCGGGATTCAGGATCAGCTTCTGCACGCGCCAATTCAGGATTTCGGCGGTGTAGATTTCGTTTTCCGAGGGGCACGCGATTTCGTGCACCCAGCCGAACTGCTTTAACTGATGCCCCATGCTGCCGAACATGCCGACCACTTTACCGTCGAGGGTGAGCTTGTAAATGCGGCCGGGATAGGCGTCCGCGCTGTAGAGATACTGCGTCGGACCGGGCGAAATGCAGATGGCCCAGGGCGCGCCGGGCTGCATGGTGGCGGGACCACCGGCTGCGGGCTGCGTGCCCATCCACATGTGGACCACGGGCGGAACGGGAACATCGATGGTGATGGCGCGCTTGAAAGTTCCATCGGAATCGAAGACCTGGATGCGGCGGTTACCGCGGTCGGCGACGTAGATGTTGCCTTCTTTATCGGACGCGATGCTGTGCGGGGTGTTGAATTCGCCCTCGCCCGAGCCGGGCTTGCCCCACTGCTTCACCCAGTCGCCGTTTTTGTCGAATTTCGCGACGCGCGAATTGATGTAGCCGTCGCTGATGAAGATGTCGCCCTGCGGGTCCCAAGTGACGTCGGTGGGCTGGCGGAACTGGCCGTTGATGGCGGGGCGCGGCGGATTGACGTGCTTCCACGGCTCAGTGCCTTCATCGGACGCTTCTTTCTTGCGCCCGAAAACCATTTTGACGCGGCCGGCTGGATCGAACTCGATCACCATGTCGGAGCCTTTGTCGATGGCCCAGAGGTTGTCGTTCTTATCGAAGCGAATGGCGTGCGCGAAGGACCAGGCGTAGAGGTTGTGGCCGATCTCGCGGATGTAGGTTCCGTCGGGTGAGAACTCGAGAATCTGCGCGGCGGCGGCGCCATAGGCCGGGCCGGTGGTGTTGCCGCGCGAGAAGACGAAGATATGGTGCTTGGAATTTACCGCGACGCCGGACGCCTCGCCCAGATACAAATTCGGCGGCAGCTTCAGGAAATTGGGGACGGATTCGTAAGGGATTTCGGGAACGTCCTGCGCGTAAGCAGCGCTGAAACATACAAGCGCTAGGATGAAGGATCGTGTCACGGTAGCCTCCGCAGAGCTACGATATCAGATCCGTGAGCTTCCCGAACCGCATCGCCATTGAGCTTGTCGCCATCGGTTTGATGGCCGCGAGCGTGCTGAGCTTCGATATCCGGAGCGAAGGCATGGCCAGCGGGGTGGTCGATCCGATTCTGCATGCCGGGGCGCAGGATGAGGCGGTGTACGGGCATGCGGCGGCGCGGATGGTTCGGACGGGCGAATGGGCGACGCCGGTGTTTCTCGATCGGTTCCTGTTGAACAAACCACCGCTGTTGATGTGGGCGGGCGCGGCAAGCATGCGGCTATTCGGGATCAATCCGCTGGCTTTGCGCTTGCCGGTGCTCGCAGCGGGAGTGCTGTGCTGCATGTTGGTTTATGGGTGGGTACGGCGATCAAGATCGATGGCGGCGGCGCTGGCGGCAGTTGTTCTCCTGCTGGGAACGCCGCTGTTCCACGCGATGAACCGGATCTTCATGACGGACGCACTGCTAACCGTCTTCGTCGTGGCTGCGATGCTTCTGCTGGCATTCGATCCGCGTGGGGAGCGTCGATGGACGGCGCTGGGTTTCGGTATCTTGTCCGGTGCGGCGATCATGACCAAGAGCGCAGCGGGCGTGCTGCCGCTGGTGATTGCTGTTGGCTATTGGCTATTGGCGGGGGCTAAGGCACGGCCACCGTTGCGGAAGATTGCCGTGGCGGTTACAGCGGCGGTGATCGTGGCCGCGCCGTGGCACATTTATCAATTCATGGTGCATCGCGACTGGTTCGTGGCGGAGTACATACAGTTTCAATTGCTCGGATCGGGCGTGACGGCGCCATCGCGCTATACCAGCGATACGAATTTCTGGTTTTATTTGAAAACGCTGCTGAGGACCGATCCGATTTTGCTCGCGCTCTGGGCGACGAGCGTTCCGTGGGTGGTGAAGGCGTGGAAGGGCGCGGAACAAGCGCGGGCGCGGCTGCTCGCGGCGTGGTTCATCGTGGGCGCGCTATTGCTCGGGATTTTCGGAACGCGCGCGGCTTATTACCTGATGCCGCTATTGCCGGTGATGGCGTTGATGAGCGCGGAGTTTTCGCCGCTGCTGAGAGGCAAGCTGGCGTGGGTGGTTTGCGCGGCGCTGGTGGTGGTGTTTGCGGTGCGAGTGGATTACAGGGCGGCCAGCGTTCCGCCGGCTTCAGCGCTGGAAGATTACGCGCGGCTGCGGCGGACGAATGAGCTGATTATCGTATCGCCGGATGATGACTTTTATGCGTCGGTGGTGGATTTGCCTAAGGTACGCTACGCGTATCTCGCGCCGCTGGATGCGACCAAGACATCGGAATTCTTTTATCGACTGGGCATGATTCTGAGCGGCGAAGAATTTTGTTCGCTGGATCGTTTGCGGCCCACCTATGAGGCGCGGCTGCGCGCCTGGAAACTCCCAGGAGACCTGCATCCGGAGGCGACGCTGATCGACGCCGGCGGCGTTTCGAGGCTGGGGGAATTGATTCGCTGTAGTCCGGATCGGGATTTTTTGATTCCAGAAGGATTGCGATCGGAATTGGGGACAGATGAACATGTCGTCGTACCGGCTGGGGACGGCAGGCTTTTTTTGCTGGCACGGAAATCGAGCCGCAGAGATCCCGCGTCTATTGCGCCGGGGGCGCTGGTAGGAACCCGACTTCGGTGACTATGATTCCCAAGTCGCGCGCGTCGCCGTTGCGGCCGGCGGAGGATTTGTCCAGTTGAAATTTCGCGACAGCGAGGCCGGTGGCGAGCGCATCGGAGGGGATATGAGCCGAGTAAGTATATTCGCCCGGCTTTGAAAACGTGCGGGCGGGAAGCTCGTGGCCGGCGACGTTTACGCTCAGGGTAATCGGTCCGAGATTTTGAAGCTGCGGCGCGGGGAGGTAGAGCTGGAGCGAAAGCTCGGCGCCGGGTGCAGTTTTGAGCAGGACTGAAAAACTTCGCGCGGTCCAGCGCGATTTGCCTTCGAGATCGTAGAAGCCGGTCAGAAGTTGAGGCGCTTCGGCGGGGTCGGCCATGGTGATGCTGGGCGCGGCGAGCGGCATCGAAGTCTGGCGGTAGAGATCGAAGGATTCCATTTCGAAGATGCGGGTCTGCCAGAAAGTTGCGCCGTCGAAATGGCGAGTGAGGCTGTATCCGAGCAACGCGAGAAGGCCGGTCCATTGCTGCTTCTCGGCAAGATTTTTGTAACCCACCAGCACTTGCGCGCGCCGGCGCGATGCCACGAGCGCGGCGGGGTCGTTCGCGGTGTTGCGCCGGGACCAATCCCAGTACGCGCCGGTCTGATAATCCGAGTAAATGTTCGACGGGAAGTAAGGCTGGACGGCGACCGTTGAGTAACCAATAGCGTAAATTTCGCCGGGCGCCGGGCCGAAATACGCGGCCGCTGCTCGGCTGCCGGAGTACGTTTGGACCCAATCGTAACGGACTGCGGATGCGGTCCAGTAACACTGAACAGCGATAGCGGCGAGCAACGCCACAAGCGCCGGGGCGCCAAGTCGAGTTTTATAGGCCGAGATCCAGAGGGCGAAGAGCCAAACCAAGAACAAAATCCCGAAATGCCAGAGCTGTGCGTAGACGATGGTTCCGAACAGAAACAGAGCCGCGCTCGCGAGCGCGAAGAACAGCCATCCGCCGCCGCGCCACAAGAGAGGCGCCGAGAGCGCGATCAATGCGAGGGAGGGGATCCAGTGGCCGGCGAAGGCTGCGGCCAAACCAGCCTTTAAGACTTGTGGAAGCAGGTGCAGATTCCCGAGGCTGCGGTGCTCGGCAAAGGCCACGTCTTTCGCGGGCCAGGAAGAAGCTAGGAAGAATACCAGGGCGAGGCCGTAGGCGAGCGCCGCAACCGACAGTCTTTTTCGGATGTAGACGGTGATCCAGATGCAAATCGAAATCAGGAATCCATGCACGCTTACGCCCGCGAGCGCAATGAGCAGCAACGTCATGGGCCAGGCGCGCCGTTCGGCTTGCGGATAGAGTGCGGCGATCCCAAACAGGAGCGGCGCGATCAACGCATAACTGCGCGCGATTACCGCGTATTGATAGCACAGAAAGTAAGTGAACGGCAGCAGTATCCGAATGAAAAGCGGCAGCGGCGCGTAGCGCAGGATCAGGTAGGCGGCGACGAGGCCTAGGACGCCCGAAACAACGCTATAAGCCGAATAGCCGAGACCTAGCCGCATCAGCAGGTGGAGCAGAGTTTGCCACAGCCCCGGCGTTCCCTCGTAATGCAGGAGCGTGCCCCACAAGTGGACGAGGCTGGAATCGCGCGCCAGCAGCCAGGATTGCGCTTCGTCGGCCCAGGGCTCGTGGCGGGGGATGGTAAAGGCGACCAGCAGCGCGTAAGACGCCAGCGTCAGAGCTATCGGGACTCGATTACGCGATGTAACTTTTTCCATCCGTTCCGGTCCAATTCCAGATGCCGAAAAATAGCGGTGCTTTTGCCTTCGGTGCGCTTCTATGGTGAGATAAGGAAAGCGTCCTGTTTGGCCCCTCACGGGTGCGTCCGCCAAAAATTCCGCTTTGGATCAATTCTTACTTTGACTCATATTGCTTATGACTGACAAATCCCGAGGACGTGCGGTAATCATAGGCGCGGGCCCGGCCGGTTTAACGGCGGCTTTGGAACTGGCGCGGCGAACCGGTATTAAGCCCCTGGTACTCGAAAAGAGCGGCTACATGGGGGGCATCGCGCGAACGGTTTCTTACAACGGCAATCGGATCGATATCGGCGGCCATCGTTTTTTCTCCAAGTCCGATCGCGTGATGAATTGGTGGACCGCGATCCTGCCGGTGGAGCAAACGGGCGAGGCGAGCCATCGGCTGGGTTACCAGAACCAGGAGCGCGAACTGGCTCGAGATTCAGCGGACGGCGCGGGGCCGGATCCAAGGTTTGAGGACCTGGTGATGCTGGTGCGGCCGCGCAAGTCGCGCATCTTTTACGTCCGCAAACTGTTCGATTATCCGTTGAAGCTGAACCTGGCGACGCTGCGGAATCTGGGAGCGATGCGGGCAGCCAAGGCCGGGTTGAGCTACGCACGCAGCGCGCTGCGGCCGATTCGCCCGGAAAAGACGCTCGAAGATTTTTTCATCAATCGTTTCGGGCGGCATTTATACCGGACTTTTTTCAAAAGCTATACCGAAAAAGTGTGGGGCGTGCCGTGCGACCAGATCAGCGCGGAGTGGGGCGCGCAACGCATCAAGGGGCTCTCGCTGCGCAAGGCGCTGGCGCATCATTTTCGGAAACTGGTGGGCGGGCCGTCCACTGAGATCGGGCAGAAGGACACGGAAACGTCGCTGATCGAGAAGTTCCTGTATCCCAAGCTGGGGCCCGGCCAACTGTGGGAAGAGGTGGCGAGACGCGTTCAGGACGCGGGCGGCGAAATTCTCACCGGATGGACGGTGTGCGGCATTCACACCTCAGGGGATCGCGTCACGGGCGTGACGGCGCGCAGCGAGTCCGGCGAAGAGCACTTATTTCCAGCGCAATATGTCTTTTCGACCATGCCGGTCAAAGAATTGATACGCGCGTTCGACCAGCCTGCTCCGCGCCAGGTGGCCGAAGTGAGCGACGGGCTGATGTACCGCGACTTCATCACCGTGGGTCTGTTGCTCAAGCGGCTGCATCTGGGCGGTACTGGCGCGCTCGAAGACAACTGGATTTATATCCAGGAGCCCGACGTGCTGGTGGGCCGGATGCAGATATTCAACAACTGGAGCCCCTACATGGTGGGCGATCCGGAGCGCGTATGGATCGGCCTGGAATATTTTTGCAACGATACCGACGAACTGTGGCGCAAGTCCGATCAGGAGATGATCGCGCTGGCGCTGGGCGAGGTCCAGAAGATGGGCATCGCCGCAAGCGCGGATTACGTGGACGGAACGGTCATTCGCATGGAGAAAACTTACCCGGCGTACATCGGAACGTACGACCGGTTCCATGCCGTTCGCGAATTCGTGGACCGCTTCCACAATTTGTTTCTGGTGGGCCGCAACGGCATGCACAAGTACAACAACCAGGATCATTCGATGCTGACGGCCATGACGGCGGTGGACAACATCATCGAGGGAAGGCGCGACAAGTCGAACATCTGGGCGGTGAACACGGAGATGGATTACCACGAGACGCGCGCCGACACGCCGGAAGACACCACTGAAGAGCGCGCGGCGGCGACGGCAGTGTCTTAAGTTACGATTCTGCGACGCGATTCTGCGACGCGATTCTGCGACAATCAATTCGGGCCTGTCGTACGGGTGGTCGCTCGCGCGGTGAGTTTTTCTTGCCGGGCGGGAGGAAAGTCCGGTCTCCACAGGGCAGCATGCCGGCTAACGGCCGGGGGGGTTCGCTCAAAGCGGGCTTCACGGAAAGTGCCACAGAAAATATACCGCCGCGCAAGCGGTAAGGGTGAAAAGGTGCGGTAAGAGCGCACCGCGGAGGGAGCGATCCCTTTGGCAGGGTAAACCCCATGCGGAGCAAGACCAAATAGGGGAGGAGGAGCGGCCCGCTCCGTTCGACTTCCGGGTAGGTTGCTAGAGCTTGGCAGCAATGCCGAAGCCCAGAGGAATGACCGCCGCCCTCTTTGGGTACCAACCCGGGGGGTACAGAAACCGGCTTACAGTGCGGCAGGCCCGTTTGAATCGCTCACGGCGGCAGCCAGACGCGCCGTGAAGTGGAACGCGCTTCCCGCGCCTTCCTGGCTTTCCACCCAAATCCGGCCGTTCATCATCCGGACCAGACGGCTGGCGATGGTCAAGCCGAGTCCGGTGCCGCCGAATCTGCGGGTGAAGGAGCCGTCCACTTGCGTGAAGGCCTCGAAAATGAGCGCCTGCTTGTCGGCCGGGATGCCGATCCCGGTGTCGCGCACCGCGAAATGCAGCAGGTCCGCGTCCTCGGGCGCCGGCTCAATGGATAACGAAACACCGCCCTGTTCGGTGAACTTGGTGGCATTTCCGATCAGGTTGATCAGCACCTGGCGGAGCCGCCCGGCATCGCCGCGCACGCGCGCCGGCACGTCCGGATGAATGCTCGAAGCCAGGCTCAGGCCTTTGGCCTGGGCGGGAATCTTCAGGCCCTTGAGCATGTCGAGCACTACGTCGCGCAGGTCGAACTCCCGCATTTCGAGACACAGCTTGCCGGCTTCGATCTTCGAGACGTCCAGGATGTCATTGACGATGGTCAGCAGGGCCGCGGCCGACTGCTGCACCAGCGTCAGGTACTCGCGCTGATCAGCGTCTACTTTGGTATCGAGCAGGACTTCCGTGAGGCCGATGATGCCGTTCATGGGGGTTCGAATCTCATGGCTCATGTTGGCCAGGAACTCGCTCTTGGCGCGGTTGGCCGACTCGGCGGCCTCCTTGGCCTGGAGCAGGTCCGCTTCGGCCTGCTTGCGCGGCGTGATGTCCATGCCGTGCGCCACGATGTTGGAGACCTTGCCTTGCCGGTCGCGAAGCGGCGCAAACGTCATATCCACCACTAATTGATGGCCGCCCTTGAGGAGCGGCTTGATTTCGAAACGAACGGCTTCGCCCGAGGCCGCGCGAGCCATCATTTCCCGCAACTGATGCTGCTGCTCCGGACTGTGGCGCCAGCCCTCAGTCTCCCAAAAAGGCCTGCCCTTCAGATCGTCTAATGTAATGCCGGCCGCTTCCAGCGTGCCGTGATTGCAATCGACGAGGACGCCGTCCAGGGTGAAGAGGCCGATGAAGCCGAGCACGGATTCGATAATGTCGCGCAGCCGGTTTTCACTGGCCGCGAGCTTCCCCGCGGATTCCAGCCGGTCCGTCATGTCGCCGACCGCGCCCACGATGCGAATCGGCTCGCCCCGCTCGTCGCGCACGAACCGGCCGCGCGAGACTACCCAGCGATACGTGCCGTCGCGATGCAACAGGCGAAGGTCATCGTTGAAGCGATCGCGAGTGTGATCCTGGCTGTAGCGCTCCCGGGCCTCCAACATGCGGGCCTGGTCGTCGGGGTGAATGCGGCCGAAAAAAGACTCGGGAGAATTGGGCAGCTCGCTGTCTTCGAAACCCAGGATTTCCTTATAGCGCGGCGATAAGTAATACTCGCCGGTAAGCAGGTTCCAATCGAAAATTCCTTCGTGAATCGCCTCGGTGACCAGCGTGTAGCGCTCCTCGCTTTCGCGCCGCGCGGCCTCGGCCGCCCTGCGCCTGGAGATGTTGCGGCCGTTCCACAACAGATGGGTGCAATTGCCCGGCTGATCAAGGACGGGATAAACGGAAATCTCCAGCGGGTCGCGCAAGCCGGTGCTGGGAGTGTCGAAACGAATGGGAGTTTTGTCGCGCACCGCCTGGCGGTAGAGGGTGCGGCGCGCTTCGATCTCCTCTTCCGACACTCCAGTTGCCGAGAGCAGTTCGGCGAAATCTCTCCCGATGTAATCCGCCGCCGTCCGGCCCATTCTTTGGTGAAAATTCTGGCTCAGGGCGCTATTCACCGCTTCGGTGACGAAGGCTCCGCCCGGCTCGACACGGAAGAGCACTTGCAGGTCCGACGTGGAGTTGAAGATGACCTTGAGGCGCGCTTCGCTTTCCCGCAGCGCGGCCTCCGCCTGTTTTTGTTCGGTGACGTCGAAGCAGTAGCCGCAGATTTCGAGCGGATTCCCGGCTGCGTCCCTCACCAGCCGAACTTCATCGTGCGTCCAGCGATACTCGCCGCTCCGGGTGCGAAAGCGGTAATCGTAGCGATCGGCGCCGGCTTCGAGCACGCGCCCCAAATGGGCGGAGACGACGGGCAGGTCCTCCGGATGGACGTGTTCCCACCAGAAGCCGGGCTGCTGGAGGAAATCCTCAGGCTCGTAGCCC
>Ga0335074_10008285_pt1 | contig 14446 bp, 13 predicted proteins | sample Lox_Sample_23_FD_206715 | JGI IMG/M metagenome (GOLD analysis project Ga0335074, IMG submission 206715) | Soil microbial communities from Loxahatchee National Wildlife Refuge, Florida, United States - Lox_Sample_2.3 | ecosystem: Environmental > Terrestrial > Soil > Wetlands | place: USA...
GGGAGGCTGGCGACCCGCTGACGCCCACCACGATGTTCTGCTGGCGATCCTTGCTCATCACTACCTCCTCTTTCTCTGGCTATCGCAGCATCCTGGCCGCCAGCAGGGCCGAACGTCCCCAGCGCGAAAACGTTAGCCCCTGGCGGCGGGGTGATCCTCCTGGCCCGGCGGCCGGCGCCCGCCGATGAGCGGAAAGAAGTACTCCTGACCAGGGCCGTAAGCCTCTGCCAGTCCAGCGCACGGGCTGATGAGCTGGCAACGGAGTTGCAGGCCATCGACGGCAGCATGATGCCTCGGTGCCCGGGATAGCAGCAGCGGGAGGAACGACGATGAACGTTGCCGAGCAGGGCGGGACTGACCTGGGCCGACGCATCCTCGAGCATCGTCACCGGGCCGGGCTGAGCCGAGAGGAAGCGGCCAGGCGCGCTGGGATGGCGCCCTCCTACCTGAAGTATCTCGAGACGAGCCTTTCACCGGACCCGCGGGTGTCGGCCGTGGCCCGGCTCGAGGAAGCGCTCGGAGTCAGAGCGGGCACGCTGGCTGGCGCGGGGCTCGAGATGCCTCCGGGCCGGGGATCCGCAGCCGGGGCCCCCGGCGCCTATACCGCTGACCGCCGCGCAGTGCCGCGGTTACCTCGATACCGCTGGCATCGGGCGGTTCGTGTTCGTCGGCCCGCGCGGACCGCAGGCGATCCCGGTGAACTACGCGATGCTGGGCGACGACATCGTGATCCGGACCGGGCCGTTCACCAGCGTGGCCGGCCATGCAGCGCCGTCGCAGGTATCCCTCGAGGTCGACCACCTGGATGACGCCCTGGCCGAGGGCTGGAGCGTCCTGGCCAGCGGCGAGGCCCGGGTGGTTTCCGCACCGGCGGAGTTGGAAGCGATCCGCTTGCTCGACATCGAACCGTGGGCGGGAGGCGACCGCGATACATACGTGCGGATCGTCGTCAGCGACATGACAGGCCGGCGGATCCGGGCCATCGCCAAGGAGTAAAAGCCCCGCTCGCAAGTAGGAACGGGCCGTGTCCCAGATTCCTGAGGACACGGCCCGCCGGTCATTCCGCTATCACTTACGGGGTGCGACTCAGGACGACCTTCAGCGCACGGGTCTCGCCCGCCCGGGCGAAGACGTCATAGGCCTTATCGAATTCGTCCAGCGCGAAGCGATGGGTGATGAACCGCTTGGCGTCAATCTGACGGCTGGTCACCAAACGCAGCAGCGTCGGGGTGGAATAGGCGTCCACCAGCCCGGTAGTGATCGTGATGTTCCTGATCCATTGCTCCTCGAGGTGCAGGGTCGCCGGCTCGCCGTGCACGCCGATGTTGGCGATGTGGCCGCCCGGCCGCGACAGCGCGACGGCCAGCTCGAAGCTGGCCGGAACCCCGACCGCCTCGATGGCCACGTCCGCTCCCAGCCCGCCGGTCAGCGAGGCGATCACCTCGCCCGGATTCTGCCGGCCATTGTTGACGGTGATGTCGGCGCCGAACTGCTTGGCTGCTTCCAGTCTCGAGTCGGCCAGGTCGATCGCGACGATATGACTCGGGCTGAACAGGCGCGCTCCGGTGATCGCGGACAGGCCGACCGGGCCGGACCCGACAACGGCGACCACGTCGCCCGGTCGCACTCCGCCGTTGAGAACACCGACTTCATACCCGGTCGGCAGGATGTCGGCGAGCATGAGAATGTCCTCGTCCTCGGCGCCGGGAGGCACCGGGTAGGTCGAAGTGTCCGCGAACGGCACGCGGACATACTCGGCCTGGGTGCCGTCGATCTTATAGCCGAAGATCCAGCCGCCTCCGCCGAGGCACTGCCCGGGATGGCCCTCGCGGCAGTACCGGCACGTCCCGCACACCGAGACGCAGGAGACGAGGACGCGATCGCCGGCCTTGACCGTCTTCACGCCGCTGCCGACTTCCTCGACCGTCCCGACTGCTTCGTGGCCCAGGATCCGCCCGTCGCTGACAATGGGGACATCACCCCTGAGGATGTGCAGGTCCGTACCGCAGATCGTGGTGGTGTCGACCCGCACAATGGCATCGGTGTCGGTGGTGATCACTGGCTTCGGCACGTCCTCCCACGCCTTCGCGCCAGGTCCGTGGTAAACAAGAGCTCGCATGACGACCATCTCCTCTGTGCGGCGTCCGGCGTCGTCCCATGCGGCGTCCGGTGTCGTCGGCCACGCTTCTCGTCCCGACAGCCGCGTGACAGAGCCGCAAGCCCGAACCCTCTGGGCCCATTGTCGGCGGGTCGACAGGACTATGGTCCTGCCCCCCTCCACGACCGGGCACCGTCTATGACCGCCGCTCTTCGGAACTGGAGCCCGGCCGGGCGTCCTCGCCGCGGATGACTTGGGTGTAAGGCCCAGGGAAAACGAGGGCCACGTGCCCGCTACTCAGCCACTTCACGACGTACGGCGGAGATCCGTCTGCATCCGGCACGTTGATGATCACGCCTGCTCGGTGGAGGTCGCCGTCCGGCACGAGGCGGTCGCCGACATGTGCCTTCATCACTCTGCGCTCCCTTACCCCTCGCGATCCAAACTGCCCCTGCATGCAAGCCTGTCCGCGGCGGCGGCATGCACGTGAGAGGCCAAGGTCCCCGATGCCCAGGGCACTCGGCCCGCCAGTCATCGCGGCCCGCCAAACGAAGCCTGGGCCGGGTTCTGCGCCCAGAACCCGGCCCTCGGTGTGATCGGTCGTCGCGGCGGTGCGATCGACAAGCGGCGACGTCGTTACCTGATGACCACCACCGGGCAGGAAGCGTGGTGCGCAACCTGCGAGCTGACCGAGCCCATCAGCAGGCCGGAGAACCCGCCGCCACCACGCGAGCCGACCACGACCAGGTCCGCGTCCGGCGAGGCCGCGATCAGTTCCCGGGCGGGAATGCCGCTCACCGCACGCACGGTCACCGACGCGGGCCGGCCCGTCCGGTTCGCGGTCTCGGCCACCATCTCCTCGGCCGCCGCGCGGGCCTTCTCCCGATAGGGCTCGTCAGCGGCCGTGACGATCGGGGTGCCCGTCCAGTGGCCGCCCGCCACATCGTGCACGGTCAGGACGGTCAGCGCAGCCTGGCGCAGCGCCGCCTCCCGCATTGCCCACTCCAGCACATGCTGAGAGTGTTCTGAACCATCTATGCCAACCACGATTCCGGCCATGGCACGCTCCTTCTCCGGGGGCTGTCCACTGCGGCCAGCCACGACTCGTAGGCTCAACGTCGCGCCAGCGCCCATGCCAGGCCAGAGGCCTAGGACCCGAAACAACCGGGGCTTTGTGCCCTATCTGCCGGCCATTACCGACGGCAATCGGCCAGATCTTGGCGCTGACAGGTCCATCGGGCCTTGATGCGGGACGTTAGCCTCTGCCTTCCTACGTCCGGCGCGGCGATCTTGGATATGTGCCCATGGAGACGATCCGAGGAAGGCTGGTATCGATGAAACTGATTACCGCGGTCCTCCAGCCAGGCCAGTTCGACGAGGTGGTGCAGGCTGCGACCGATGCCGGAGCGCATGGATTGACGGCAACCGAGGTCCGGGGATTCGGCCGGCAATACGGCTACGCGCAGGCGCCCGATGTGCCGTCCGGGCGAGCGGCCATCGTCGTGCCCAAACTCCGCGTTGAGATCCTGGCCTTGGACGAAACTGCTGAGCCCGTGGTCGCCGCGATTGCCAAGGCGATGAACACCGGCAGCATCGGCGCCGGAAAGATCTGGGTCAGTGCCGTCGAGTCGGTACTGCGTGTACGGACCGGAGAACGCGACCTCGAAGCCGTGTAGAAGGGCGCGGGCGCCGCCCCCTTCACCGCGACACCCGGGCCGCATGCGGACCGGAATCAGAAACACGCACGAGAAGAGGCGAGCACAATGAGTGCGAGGGTGGCAGATGTCATGACCACCAATCCGGTCGCAGTCAGGACGAACGCATCGTTCAAGGAGATTGCGGTCAGGCTTCGCGAGCTACACGTCAGCGCATTCCCCGTGCTGGATACCGACGACATTGTCATCGGCGTCGTATCGGAAGCTGACCTGCTGCCCAAGGAGGCCCTGGACGCCGGCTATGAGGGACACCCAAGGCCCGTGGGCCGGTTGCTGCACCACGCTGAACGACAGAAGGCCGCCGGGGTGACGGCGCGCGACCTGATGAGCCGGCCGCCAGTGACCGTTGGGCCCTTGGACTTGGTGAGCCACGCGGCCCACCTCATGTATGACCACAAGATCACGTGCCTGCCGGTCGTTAACAACGGCCGACTGGCTGGGTTGATTACCCGCGCCGACGTGCTGCGGGTGTTCGGCCGGCCCGACGCCGAGATCCGCTCGGAGATCATCCAGAGGGTCATACTGGGCGAGTTCCTGACCGATGCGGCCGCGTTCACCGTAAGCGTGCACGATGGCGTCGTGACCTTGGCGGGCAAGCCCGAGACCTCCGAACTCGGTCACGGCATCGTCGCCGCGATCGGGCATATGGAAGGCGTGGTCGCCGTGCATGACGATCTCACATACCGGTCTGCCGGATCACCCCCCGCCCGATCGAGGGCCGACTCGCGATGAAGACTATCGATGACCTGGAAGTGTCCGGCCGGCGCGTCTTGGTGCGCGCCGACCTGAACGTGCCACTGGATGGCACCCGCATCACCGACGACGGCAAGATCCGCGCCAGCCTGCCAACGCTGACCGCCCTGCTGGACCGCGGCGCAGCCGTCGTGGTCTGTTCGCATCTGGGCCGGCCGGCCGGCGCCCCGGACCCGGCCTACTCCCTGGCCCCCGTCGCGGCACGCCTGGGCGAACTGCTTGGCCGTCCCGTGGCGCTCGCGGCCGACACCGTGGGGCAGTCGGCCCGGCACCTGGTGGCCGCCACCCCGCCCGGCGGCGTGGTCATGCTGGAGAACCTGAGATTCAATCCGGGCGAGACCAGCAAGGACGATGCCCTGCGGGGTGCCTTCGCCGATAAGCTGGCGTCCCTGGCCGACGTGTACGTGGGAGACGGTTTCGGGGCCGTGCATCGCCGGCATGCCAGCGTCTGTGATGTGCCTGCGCGGCTGCCGCATGCCGCGGGGTACCTGGTCCAGGCCGAGATGACGGCTCTGGAGAAACTGACAGGGAACATCCGGCGGCCTTACGTCGTGGTGCTGGGCGGCGCCAAGGTCGCCGACAAGCTCCCGGTCGTCGGCGGGCTGCTGGGCCTGGCCGATCAGATTCTTATCGGCGGGGGAATGGCGTTTGCGTTCCTGGCCGCCCAAGGCCACGGCGTCGGCTTGTCGCTGCTGGACGGCGACCTGGACGCTGCGCGCGGCTACCTCGACCGGGCCGGGCGCTCCGGACGTGAGCTGGTGCTGCCGCCCGACGTGGTGGTGGCACGCGGGCGTGACGCCGCCGACCCGCCTCAGGTAGTGCCCTCGACCGCGATCCCGGATGATCGCATGGCGCTCGACATCGGGCCGGAGTCCGCCCTGCTGTTCGCGAGCCGGCTCGCCGCCGCGCAGACCATCTTCTGGAACGGCCCCATGGGCGTGTGTGAGCTACCCCGCTTCGCGGCCGGTACCCGGGCGATCGCCCAGGCGCTGGCCGGCGGATCCGCCTACACGGTGATCGGCGGGGGCGATACCGCAGCTGCGGTGCGCACGCTCGGCTTCCCCGATGCCGCGTTCGGGCACGTTTCCACCGGCGGCGGTGCCAGCCTTGAGTACCTGGACGGAAAGGTGCTGCCCGGCCTGGTCGCGTTGCAGGCCGGCTGACCTCTGGCGCTGTGCAGCGCGCAGCCCGGGGCCCGGGGCGGAGGCCGGCCTGAAGACCAATGGCGTTGGGCCTCGTCCCAGGGTCTTAAGGCCCTGGCTGGCGTGCGGACAGCGCAGGATAGTTGGTAGCTGGCAGAGCGCCCTGCGGAGGTGCGGTGAAACCCGTGATGCGAATGGCCGGGCCGACGGCCGTGGCCGATAAGGAATCGTCGTGAGCGCCGGGCCCGCCGGGCCGCGGCCCGACATGGCGGCGCTGCCCGACCTGCTGAACGCGCGCGCGGCCGCGGGACCGGTCCGGGGCCGGCGGCCGGTCTACGTGGACCTGCTGCCGCCCTGCAACGCGGGCTGCCCGGCAGGCGAGAACATCCAGGCCTGGCTGGCGCACGCCGAGGCCGGCCGTTACGAGCAGGCGTGGCGGCAACTGGTCGCCGACAACCCGATGGCGGCGATCCACGGCCGGGTCTGCTACCACCCATGCGAGAGCGCTTGCAACCGGGCCAGTCTCGACAGCGCGGTCTCGATCCACGCGGTCGAGCGGTTCCTCGGCGACCTGGCGCTGGAGCAAGGCTGGCAGTTCGACCGCCCGCACCGAAGCAGCGGGCGGCGGGTCCTGATCGTGGGGGCCGGGCCGAGCGGGCTGTCCGCCGCCTACCATCTGGCCCGGCTCGGCCATGACGTGGAGATCAGGGACGCCGGGGACCAGCCGGGCGGGATGATGCGCTACGGGATTCCCGCGTACCGGCTGCCGCGCGACATCCTCGACTGCGAGATCGCCCGGATCGAGGAGCTCGGTGTCCGGTTCACCTGCCGTCACCGGGTGACGGATCTTGATGCCGAGCGCCGCGAGGGCGGCTTCGACGCCGCGTTCGTCGCGGTCGGAGCGCACCTGTCCAAGCGTGTCGACATCCCGGCCAAGGACGCCGGGCGGATCGTGGACGCCCTGTCGTTCCTGCGCGGCGTGGCCTCGGGAGAGCGGCCGGCGATCGGGCGGCGGGTCGCCGTCTACGGCGGCGGCAACACCGCGATGGACGCGGCGCGGACCGCCCGCCGGCTCGGCGCGAACGACGCGCTGATCGTCTACCGCCGGACCCGGGCACAGATGCCCGCCCGCGAGGAAGAGGCGGCCGAGGCCGAGCGCGAGGGCGTGACCATTAACTGGCTGCGCACGATCACCGCGTTCGACGGCCCGGACCTCACCGTGGAAGCCATGGAACTCGACGACAACGGCTTTCCCCGCCCGACCGGCCGGTTCGAGACGCTGGCCGCCGACACCGTGATCCTGGCGCTCGGCCAGGACACCGACACCACGTTCCTGCGCCAGGTTCCGGGCGTGGACTTCGCCAGGGACGGCACCGTGCAGGTGTCGCCGTCGATGATGACCGGATGCCCGGGCGTGTTCGCCGGAGGCGACATGGTGCCGTCCGAGCGCACGGTCACCGTCGGCGTGGGCCACGGCAAGAAGGCGGCCAGGAACATCGACGCCTGGCTGCGCGATACCGCTCCGACGACCCAGACCAAGCACGATGTCGTCGCGTTCAGAAATCTGAACGTGTGGTACTTCGGCGACGCGGCCCGACGGCATCAGCCGGAGGCGGCGCCCGAGGCGCGCACCTCGGATTTCGGCGAGGTGGTCGGCGGCCTGTCCGAGCGGCAGGCGGTCTACGAGGCGGGGCGGTGCCTGTCCTGCGGCAACTGCTGCGAGTGCGACGGCTGCCTGGGCGCGTGCCCCGAAGATGCGGTGATCAAGCTCGGGCCGGGCCACCGGTACCGGTTCGACTACGACAAGTGCACCGGCTGCGGTGTGTGTTACGAGCAGTGCCCGGTCCACGCGATCGAGATGGTCGAGGAGGGCTCGGGGGTGGAATCGCAGTGGTGAGAACGCGCGCCACCATCGACGGCAACGAGGCCGCCGCGTCGGTTGCCTACCGGCTCAGCGAGGTCTGCTGCATCTACCCGATCACGCCGTCGTCGCCCATGGCCGAACTGGCCGACGAGTGGTCAAGCCAGGGCCGGGGGAACGTGTGGGGCGGCACGCCCGTCGTGGTGGAGATGCAGAGCGAGGGCGGCGCCGCGGGCGCTCTGCACGGCGCGCTGCAGGGCGGCGCGCTGGCCACGACGTTCACCGCCTCGCAGGGTCTGTTGCTGATGATCCCGAACATGTACAAGATCGCCGGGGAGCTCACGCCGGCCGTGCTGCACGTCGCCGCGCGGTCGCTGGCGGCTCAGGGCCTGTCCATCTTCGGCGACCACTCCGACGTGATGGCCGTCCGCCAGACCGGGTTCGCGCTGCTCGCCTCCGCGTCGGTGCAGGAGGCACACGACCTGGCGCTGGTGGCGCACGCGGCCACGCTGGCCACCCGGGTGCCGTTCGTGCACTTTTTCGACGGTTTCCGTACCTCGCACGAGCTGAACACGATCGAGCTGCTGCCCGACGACGACCTGCGCGCGCTGGTACCGGAAGGCCTGGTCCGGGCGCATCGCGGCCGGGCGCTGTCGCCCGACCACCCGTTCATCCGGGGCACGGCGCAGAACCCCGACACCTACTTCCAGTCGCGGGAGACCGTGAACTCGTTCTACGCGGCGGTGCCGGCCGCCGTGCAGGACGCCATGGACGCGCTCGCCGGGCGGTCCGGCCGCCGCTACCGGATCGTGGAGTACACCGGTGACCCGCAGGCCGAGCGGGTGATCGTGGTGATGGGCTCCGCGGCGCAGACGGTGCAGGAGACCGTGGCCTGCCTGCGCACGCAGGGCGAGCGCGTCGGCGTGGCCCAGGTCCGGCTGTACCGGCCGTTCCCTGCCCGGGCGCTGCTCGACGCGCTGCCCGCCTCGGCCTCCCGTATCGCGGTGCTCGACCGCACGAAGGAGCCAGGGTCTGCGGGGGAACCGTTGCTGCTCGACGTGACCGCCGCGCTCGCCGGGGCGTGCATGGATTCAGAACGCGATCGTCTCCCCTTGATCATCGGCGGCCGTTACGGCCTGTCATCGAAGGAGCTGACGCCGGGCATGGTGGCCGGCGTCTTCGCGGAACTGGGCCGGGAACGGCCCCGGCGCCGGTTCACGATCGGGATCACCGACGACGTGTCCGGCAGCAGCCTGCCGTATGACCCGGCGCTCGACATCGAGCCGGAGGGCACCGTGCGGGCGGTGTTCTTCGGCCTCGGCTCGGACGGCACGGTCGGCGCGAACAAGAACACGATCAAGATCCTGGGCGGCGAGCCCGGATTGCATGCCCAGGGCTACTTCGTCTACGACTCCAAGAAGTCCGGCTCGCAGACCGTCTCGCACCTGCGGTTCGGTCCGGCGCCGATCCGCGCGCCGTACCTGGTCCAGCGGGCCAGCTTCGTCGGCTGCCATAACTTCGGCCTGCTGGAGCGGGTGGACGTGCTCGGCCGGGCCGCGCCGGGCGCGACGCTGTTGCTGAACTGCCCGCATCCGGCCGGGGACGTCTGGGACGCGTTGCCACGGCCGGTGCAGGAGAAGATTCTGGCCAAGCGGCTGGATGTGTACGCGATCGACGCGGGCCGGATCGCCCGCGAGGCCGGGCTGGCAGGGCGGACCAACACGGTCCTGCAGACCTGCTTCTTCGCGATCTCCGGGGTGCTGCCGAGGGACGAGGCCATCGCCAAGATCAAGACGGCGATCACGAAGACCTACGGGCGCCGCGGGACCGCGGTGGTCGAGCGCAACCACGCGGCCGTGGACCGTGCGCTGGAGGAGCTGCACCGGATCAAGGTGCCCGGCGCGGTGACCTCCGCCCGGGAACTGCCCGCGGTCGTGCCGGCCGGGGCCCCGGAGTTCGTCCGCTCGGTCACCGCAATGATGATGGCGGGCCGGGGCGACGAGCTGCCGGTCAGCGCGCTGCCCCCGGACGGGACGTACCCGAGCGGTACCGCGGCCTACGAGAAGCGCAACATCTCCGATCTCGTGGCCGAGTGGGATCCGGACCTGTGCATTCAGTGCGGCAACTGCAGCTTCGTGTGCCCGCACAGCGTGATCAGGTCCACCTACTATGAACGTTCGCTGCTGGACGGGGCGCCGGAGCCGTTCCGCTCCGCGCCGCTGGACGCGCGCGGGCTGCCTGACACCGCTTTCACGCTGCAGGTGTACCTGGAGGATTGCACCGGATGCGAACTGTGCGTGCAGGTCTGCCCGGTCACGGCGCCGCGCGGGGCGGGCGGGTCGGGCGAACATCAGCGCAAGGCGATCAACCTCGCGCCCCGGGAGCCGTTGCTGGCCGCCGAGCGGGAGAACATAGCGTTCTTCGAGACGCTGCCGGTCGCCGACCGTTCCCGGGTGGATTTCGGCACGGTCCGCGGTACCCAGTTCCTGCAGCCGCTGTTCGAGTTTTCCGGCGCGTGCGCGGGCTGCGGGGAGACCCCTTATATCAAGATCATGTCGCAGCTGTTCGGTGACCGCCTGCAGGTTGCCAACGCCACCGGCTGTTCGTCCATTTACGGCGGGAACCTGCCCACGACGCCGTGGACGGCCGGGCCCGACGGCCGCGGCCCGGCCTGGTCGAACTCCCTGTTCGAGGACAACGCCGAGTTCGGTCTCGGCTTCCGCCTGGCCGCCGACCGGCACGCGGAGCTGGCCCGCAGGCGCCTGACCGAGCTGCGGGACACCATCGGCGCAGATCTCACTGACGACATCCTGAACGCCCCGCAGCGGGGCGAATCTGAGCTACGGGCCCAGCGCGACCGGGTCACCGAGCTGAACCGGAGGCTGTCCGGCCTGGACGGCGGCGGCGCCGTGGCCGACCTGCTCAGCGTGGCCGACCACCTCGTCCGCCGCAGCGTCTGGATCGTGGGCGGGGACGGCTGGGCCTACGACATCGGCTCGGGCGGCCTGGACCACGTCCTGGCCAGCGGGAGCAACGTCAACGTGCTGGTTCTCGACACCGAGGTGTACTCGAACACCGGCGGCCAGTCGTCCAAGGCGACGCCGCTCGGGGCGGTGGCCAAGTTCGCGGCCTCGGGCAAGACGATGCCCAAGAAGGACCTCGCACTGCAGGCGATCGCCTACGGCTACGTCTACGTGGCGCGGGTGGCGATGGGCGCCGATCCGCAGCAGACCTTGCGTGCCTTCCGCGAGGCCGAGGCTTACGACGGGCCGTCGCTGATCATCGCCTACAGCCATTGCATCGCGCACGGCATCGAGATGCGCGACGGCCTGGACCAGCAGTACCGCGCCGTGGCCAGCGGCTACTGGCCGCTCATCCGGTACGACCCTGTGCTGCGCGAAGCCGGGGCCAACCCGTTCCTGCTCGACTCGCCGCGACCTCGCATCCCGCTCACCGCCTACACCCAGCGAGAACTGCGGTACCGGGCGCTCGGCAATACCCACCCGGCCGAGGCCGAGCGGCTGGGGGTCCTGGCTCAGCAGGCCGTCGACCAGCGGTGGGACACCTACGAGGAGATGGCGCGCCGCGGGCCGGTGCATTTCCCGGCCGACGCCCGCCGCGCGCGAATCGCCACTCCGCCCGCCGACACGCAGGAGGACCGCTGATGGACCTGTCGACCCGGTACCTGGGCCTGGAACTGCGCAACCCGCTCGTCGCATCGGCGTCCCCGCTGTCGAACACCGCCGACGGCGTCCGGCGGCTCGCCGACGCCGGCGTAGGGGCGGTCGTCCTCTATTCGCTGTTCGAGGAGCAATTGCGCCAGGAGGCGGCACAGAACGCGACGCGAAGCGATGCCGGGACCGAGAGTTTCGCGGAGTCGCTGTCCTACTTCCCGCACAATGCCGACGCCGACCCTGGCCCTGGCCGTTACCTGAACCTGCTCGAGCGTGCCGTGGCCGCCGTCGACATCCCGGTGATCGCCAGCCTGAACGGGGTCACCACCGGCGGGTGGACCGACTACGCGATCGCGCTGGAGCGGGCGGGCGCCGCGGCGATCGAGCTGAACATCTACCATCTGCCCGGCGATCCTCTGTTCCCCGGACGTGACGTGGAGACCCGGCACGTCGAGATCCTGACGACGGTCAAGGCCGTGGTCAAGGTGCCGGTCGCGGTGAAGATGAGTCCGTACTACAGCTCCACCGGGGAGATGGCCCTGCGCCTGGACCGGGTAGGGGCGGACGGCCTGGTCCTGTTCAACCGGTTCCTGCAGCCGGACGTCGACCCGGAGACGCTGACCGTGACCGCCGCATTCGGGTTGTCCAGCCCGGCCGAGGCCCGGCTGCCCCGGGCCTGGATCGCACTGCTCGCCGGGCGGGTGGGCGCCTCGCTCGCCGCGACGACGGGCGTCGAGGACGCCGCCGACGTCGCCAGCTACCTGCTCGCCGGCGCCGACGTGGTGATGACCGCGTCGGCGTTGCTGCGGCACGGCCCGCGCCATGCCGGCGTGCTGCTCGACGGGCTGTCCGCGTGGATGGCGCGCAAGGGCTTCGCCACCGTGGCGGACGCGCGCGGGCTGCTGTCAGTCCCGGCCGAGACCGATCAGGCGGCCTTCGAGCGGGCGGGCTACGTCACCGCGCTGCAAGCCGCTAACCAGGGCCACGGCCCTTGGTGACCTGCCTCGGCCGCCGCAAGAATTTCAGGGGCCAAGGGCTTGCTTCCTCCAGCCAAAGGTCCCTACCTGGGCGAACCAATGGGGCAGAAAATAAATATAGAGACGGTTATCGTCACCCAGGCGATGGCCCGGTCATAAGGAGGAAGAAGATGTCTGGGATCATTGCCGGTATTGACGGCTCTGCCCATTCGTCGCCTGTGCTCGAATGGGCGATCAAGGAGGCTGCGCTGCGGAATGCGACGGTCACGGTCATCACGGTCGACAACGTGCCGGCGAACCCGTGGACCGGGAACCCGACCGTTCTGGCGGGCGAGACCGCTGAACTGGAGCGCATTAGCACGATCGCCGAGGAGCTGACCCAGAAGGTGACGAGCCAGATCGGCGAGCCGCGGCCGCAGTCGATCACCGTACGCGCCGTTGCCGGGTACCCGGCGCAAGAGCTGATCGACGCGTCGCAGAACGCTGACCTCGTCGTGGTCGGGTCCCGCGGAGCGGGCGGGTTCGCCCGGCTCCTCCTGGGCTCGGTCAGCAGTCAGGTCATGCAGCACGCGCACTGCCCAGTCGTGGTGGTGCACAGCTAGAAGTGATCCCGGGCCGCCAGGAAACTATTTCAGGCGCCGAGCACGTCGCGCCGGCTAAGGAAGATCCCGCCAGACACCGCCCCGGCCACCCCCAGGCCGGCCATCGCAGCCGCGCTGGCCCAGTCGGGACTCGTGGCCGGGGCAGGCACCATGTGGTAAAACACCGACGTATCCAGGAGCCAGTGGCTGGCGTGGACGGCGGCGCCGAAGAACTCGATGACGAACGACCAGGCAAGGTAGCCGTAGACGAGGGCGGACGTTCGCCGCGGCCAGACTCCGATCACAAGAGCGCCGAAGCCGAGCAGCAGGAGCGCCGGCGAAACCACGTTGATCCCGGCCGCCAGCAGCGAACCGAGTCCCACGCGGCCATGCTGGCTGGCGGCGCCGACCCAGGCACCCAAGCCCGCCAGCGGGATCGACCCGGCCCTGGACCCGGCCGAGCAGGTGCAGGACCTCGGCGCCGGTCAGTGACGGCCAGAGGCTGGTTTCCCCCGGCACGTACGCCAGCCGGCGGTGCGCCCGCGCGGTCTGGCGCTGACAGTCGAGGCCGAATATCTCGGCCCGGCCGGCCGTGCGACGTGCCAGGCCGAGCAGCAGGCGGATCGTGGTGGTCTTGCCCGCTCCGTTAGGCCCCAGATAACCGACCGCGTCGCCTTCGGCGATCTCGAGGTCGAGCGCGGTCAGGGCGTCCACGGAGCCGTAACGCTTCGACAGCCGCTCCATGCGGATCGCATGATTTCCCATGAGCGCAGCCCGGCCGGTCGACATATCGCAACTTAGAGTTGCGTTAAAGTGATCGTGCCACCGAATGGCGAAGAACGCAACTTGGAGTTGCAAATGGAGCTAGCGCCCGCTGATCCGGACGGTGCCCGCCCGGCCGGGCGCCGCGGCCCGAAGGTACGCGGCGCCGTCCTCGCCGCCACGCTCGCCGAGCTGGCCGACGTCGGTTACACCGCTCTGACCGTCGAGAACGTCGCCCGACGCTCAGGGGTTCACAAGACGACGATCTACCGACGCTGGAAGGACCGCGACGGGCTCGTCGCCGACGCCGTGACCGATCTGGCCACGACCAGGCTGCCATTTCCGGACACCGAGGACATCGAGACGGACCTCCGCAGATTCGCCCGGTCGCTGGTCTCGTGGCTGAGCAGCTCGACCGGCCAGGCGATCCTGCAGGCGATGGTCTCCGATGCCGCCCGTATACCCGAGATCGCCAGCGCTAAGCGACGGTTCTTCGATGACCGGTTCCAGCGCGCGGGTCCCGTCGTCTCCGGCGCCATCGAACGGGGAGAGCTTCCGCCCGGGACCGATCCGGCCGAACTCGTCCGGGCCGTTATGGCCCCGATCTACCTGCGGATGCGTATCACTGAGGAGCCAGTGGACAGAACCACCGCAGATAACGCCGTGAATGCGGCCCTGGCCGCGGCTCGCGCCGGGGCGATCACCTCGGCCCTTTGATAAAGGATCCGGGTTTCCTTTCCGCGCCGCGGAGCGTCCGCGCAGCACGAACGGGCGGCCCCGCGGGGGGCCGCCCGTTCGGAACCCTAGGTGATCAGCTGGTGACCTTCTCGCGGGTGTGCGGGGCGAGGATTTCCTTGTCCGGGCCGGCCCACCGGGCGTGCCC
>Ga0335074_10008286_pt1 | contig 14446 bp, 14 predicted proteins | sample Lox_Sample_23_FD_206715 | JGI IMG/M metagenome (GOLD analysis project Ga0335074, IMG submission 206715) | Soil microbial communities from Loxahatchee National Wildlife Refuge, Florida, United States - Lox_Sample_2.3 | ecosystem: Environmental > Terrestrial > Soil > Wetlands | place: USA...
GCTCGCCGATATTTCCCCAGAAAATGTTCAGAACTGGACAACTCTTTATGATCTCGGCATCGATTCTCGACTGGCTCTATCACTCCGTCTATCTCTCTCCAAACGCAAAGAGATTGGCAGAATATCTCTTGGCACAATATTCGAGAACCCGTCCATCAATTCATTACTAGCCCTTGTCCAGGAAAGAGAGCAGGTTGCTCTCATGGAGAGCCGGTCCCAGATGATCAACCAAATGATTTTCAGCCTAACTGCCAAAGTTTCGGCCTGGCCGTCGCGGTTGTTGAATCAGCAATGTGATTGTTCTGGAATGGAGACTATACTCCTTACTGGGGCTTCTGGCTCCCTTGGTACAGCTCTCTTACAGTCACTTTCAGCATCTCCCCGCATCTCCAAGATCTATGCAATGGTCCGTGGCCATGACAGAGAGAACAAGCTCCGCAGATCTATAGTAAGTCGTGGATTGGACGGCAACGAAATATTAGGAAGTGGTAAAATCGAGGTTCTTGATTATAGTATGCAAGACCCACTGCTCGGACTTGACGTTGGTGAGTATGCAAAGCTAGCCAAGAATGTCACAATTGTGATACACAGTGCATGGAAGATGAACTTCAACCAAGGCGTGGAATACTTCGAAGACGATTGCATAGCAGGTAAGTGCCTACTAATCAATAGATTTACCTCTACCCAAAGTCTTTTGCTAATTATACAAATAGGCACAATGTTCCTCCTCCGTCTAGTCCACGCCGGTCGCCCCAAAACCTTTGCCTTCACCAGCAGCATCAGCACCTGCCTCGCCACCTCCACATCCTGTGTCATCCCCGAGTCCCCCATTGGCGCCTCCCCTTCCGTCGCTCTGTCCACCGGCTACGCACAATCCAAATACATCATCGAGCGCCTTACCCTCTTCGCAGCTTCGCACCTGCACATTCCTATCCGCCTCCTCCGCGTAGGTCAGCTCTGTGGCAACACTCGTACCGGACACTGGAACCCCGATGAGATGTGGCCCATCATGTTCGCAACTTGCGCCAAGCTAGGCGCTGTGCCTGACTTCCCAGGGAAGATGGTTGATTGGATTCCTGTGGATGTTGCGGGGGAGAGTATCCTCGAGATCCTTACGCATCTGCAACACCAAACCTCTGGTGTTGATGGAGGGGATCTTGGTTATACCGTCCACAATGTCGTCAATCCGCACCGCGTGCCCTGGAGCGATGTTGTTGCGATGCTCCAGAGCTGCGAGATCGCGGGCAAGGGGAAAAATCTGGACGTGGTGAGTATGGCTGAGTGGGTTGAGTCTCTGAATAGAGCTGCTGATGAGAGCATGTCAGCGGATGAGCTTCCCGGGCTGAGGCTCTTAGGGTTATTTCGGGATATGGTTGCGAGCACGACTAAAAACAATAACAAGGGCAAGGGCAAGATCACCAATACAAGCATGTACGAGAGTGTGGAAGAGAACATTGTGTTCGAGACGGCAAGGAGTCAGGAAATCAGCACAGCGCTGTCAGCATGCGAGGGCTATCGAGCAGAATGGCTTGATGCAAGCATCCGGAAATGGAAAGAAGACGGGTTTATTCAAAAATAGTTTTGATCAATTGAATTTAGTTGCTAGTTCGCAGCTGATTATCACTATTTTGATGATACTGTATTATGGTATTCAATTTTGAGATTATTTATAAGAAAAAAAAATAATTCATCTTGATTCAAGCACCCCATCACCTTCTCGGCACTACGTTGACAGTGAGATCCTGGACATATCCTTGACCTACATACATATGTTACCTGCATCCCATCACTCGAACCACACCTTGAAAGCCTTTTACGAATGCCGATGATCGACCGCAAGGAAGGTCGCCACCGTGCAGAAACGAGGAGGGGAATTGCCGTATAAGTACAGTAAGCTTGGTGGGTCATGCACCTGCTCGCGATGTCGTTCTGAATGATGACTGGTATGCATATGTCGACGAGAAAACTTTCCACTTCACCAACGAATATCCTCTCAACAACCAGCTTACCTCCCAACAACAACAACAACAACAACAACAACAACAACAACAACAACAACAACATCTTCGTAACCCTTTCCCTCCCCCTATTCTATGCTTATCTACCCTACCTCTCTTCCCTACCATTTTCTACCATCCCTTCCTTTTCCTTCCCCACCACCTTCCTCCCCCTCCCCTCTCACTCAGCCACACCCAAAATGCATCTGCATCTGCATTCGTATCCCACATCCAACATCTACACCCACAGGACCCTCCCCCGACATCCCCAGACTCTGCACACCAGACCAGGCCCCCTTCCAAACAGTTGCATCAAACCCATCCGGGGCCAGCGCCTCCCGCTCCGCCGAGGCTCTTCCACCATTCTATCTCGCCTCGCCTCGGCTCTCCCCCCCCCCTTTCTTCCCTGGTATCCCCGAGGGCGATCCTATGCAATGCTCCTGGGTAGTACGTTTGGAACTGCAATGCATTGTCAAAGTGGTAAAATACGTGTGTCTCAAAAGTTTGGACCTTTTTTGGGTTATTTGCAGTGACGCCTCAAAAAAGACACGAGTTTTTTTTTTTTCGTCTTATTTGCAGTTTGCCAAATGATTAGGCGAATGTACAGGGCTACCTATACATGTATGATTTATTGCGAACAGTCCCTTATTCCTTCCAATATGCATCTCGAAACGCCATGCAGATGCTAACCTTATAGCGGGAATCACCTAGAATATATACGCCCATGTCCTTTCTCTAATGAGTACCCTGTCCCGTATATACCATGAAAATTTCGTCCGTCGTGCCTATTCCCGTTTGTTTCGTTTTCATTTCGTTGCAATTGCATTCATATCATTACATCACAAGGTCTCTTCCATACCCTGCGTCCTCGTTGGTTCGGGGACTGGCTCTGGCGCCTCAGTGGCGGCAGGTTCCGGCATGGGCCTTGTGCGGATTCTAAAAGCATCTCTTAAGCGGCCCGTGAGACTCGCTCTGCGGCTTTGTTCCTCTCGTTCTGCGTCGGGGCCTGCTGTGGTGGCGCCAGATTCTAGTTGTTGTTGGCGGAGTTGACGGAGGGCGGCAATGCGTTCGTGAGAAGAGGCATTGCGCATAAAGGCAGCATCCAGGCGCCGTGATAGTCGGCCGCGAGGGGGGTGGACTTGAGCATCGGCGCCTTCGGTTTCGGTAAGTGGTGGTGGTAGAACAGCATCTCCCTCTGCGGTTTGTTCTTGCTCGGCAGTATTGGTCTCTGCTGGCCGGAGATCGATACGACTGTACCGGTGTCAGTTCTGTTCTGTCTTGTTAGTAGGGATAACTTACCATAAGGGACATGTGCCAGACACATTTAGGAGCCATGGATCGATGCATGCCGGGTGGAATTTGTGATTGCAAGGTAAGACCCTTACATCCTCGCCTTTCTCGAAATCTTCTGTGCAGATAGAGCAACCAAGATGCTCCTCAACTCTCTGTGTTTCTGTATGTGATCCTTCGGCATGTGTGTGTATATGTTCATCAGGCCCAATGGCGGTCTCTTGTACGATAGCATCTTCGGTAGATTCGGCCTGTCGCTCACCCTCATCTGTTTGTGCAGGAGCCGCTGCATCACCCTGTTGATTGTGTTCGCTTCCACCTTCCTCTAATTCGATTTCCCGATTTTCCGGCTTCGCTTCTCCATCACCAAATTTAACAATGGGTAAAGTCTCCAGCATTGCTCGAGCAAGACCCTTGGCACGACTTTGCCGAGGTCTGCCAGGTAATCCTCCTCTTGGGCCATATCTCTCTGGATGTCGGTGCGCTCGAATAGCACCAGTAGCAATGATAACTAGGAACAATAACGTGATGATACCGGTAATGCTATAGAGAATGCTCATTGCCACGGCAGTAGTTGGTGCCGCAGGCGAACTGGTTGAAGGCGACGTTGCCGCACTTGAGCTCGTTGCTGCCGCACTGCCCGTTGTAGTAGTACTAACTTGAGCCATGATTGTAGCACTAGGTTGTGTAGTTGACATATCAATGATACTCAATAACGTGCGTGAATCCTCGATACTTGTCATAGACAGTATGCTGGTATAGGTGAAGGTGCCAGATATGCCGCAATGAGAGGCAGTAAAACTATAAAGAAGAATGGCCCTGACGTTCGGGACTTCAGTGATAAGCTGGTTAATAATATCGGTTGGGCTGATATCGGATGAATTTGAGTTTGGATCACAGCTTATATATGCAATATTCGACGACGTTATCGAGTCTGGGGAGTAAGCGTTTACGGCCTTGAGGGTCCCTTCGATGTTTATGGACTGGAATCAGTCAGTATGGATATCTTGACGTCAAGCGTTGTGGAATAGATATCCGCTTACACTTAAGGCTGTCAAAGACTGACCAAGACCAATTTGAGATGTTAGAGGAGCAAGGATAGCTGTAACTGTCATTCCACCTGTCGAGGTATATGTAAGTTCCAAAGGACTGGCCTGAACAGGTAGTCTGTCATTTGAAGGCTGAACGGAGGCGGCGGAAGCGAGCGGAAGTAGGAGCAGCAGCACGAGGTGGGAGTAGGATGGCATGATTATAGCGCCAAGGGATACCGGTATCTCGGAGGCGAATGAGTGTTGCAGCTGGGACTATTGATTAGTAGAAGCAGCTCATTGATGATTTGTTCTGCGATGATTTGGCTATCATTTGGTGAGAGTAAGACCAGACGCTGCGAAAAGACAATCGATTGTCAAAAATACACACCACCACTGCGCTAACAGTTATTTAAGCCCTGTGATTTGCGGGGAGCTCAGTCTGGAAAAGGCAGGTTGGCGCGCCGTCGGCTTCTACGACTTCCGTGCACTGGGCTTTTGATGACTATCTTTTTTTGGGATTTGAAATCTTATTAAGACTGTTGCGTATGCCTCCCTCCACAATTGGGGCGCAGTATCTGCCTCGAGAATAAGAAATCACGCGAAGATGGTCCAGTCCCCATCACCGTCGAGATAGAGGGGGGTTGTGCTGCGGTGGGTAGTAAAACAGTTCGCGTGGTTCAGCATTGATTCGCGCGGGAGGGATTGGAATCTTTGGAATCTTCTACTGCAGCGCGTTTTTCCAGCCTTAGCTCCCCACAGACGTTAAACCTTCTATGGTATACAGTTCATTACCTTTACCTTGTCGACCTGTCACCTCACATAACATTAGGCTTGCGAGGCCGCGTGGAACATATCATCTGAGTTGAGGGACATTCAAATGCCTCGGGAAAAGCTTTCTGTTGCCAGGATCTGTGTCGGCAACGTCGGAAGGTCGGTTGCGCTCACTACACAGAGTCTCAAACGTCTGTGGGTTTCATCCATCAGTCGTTCCAGCCTTATCGGTACTTCCGGCTTCAAATGTGTTCCTCCGTGCCCGCCCCCCATAGAAAATCACCGGTGTTGCTTCAGCCTTAGGCATGACTTGTAGCCTTCCTCGGTCGGGTTTATGCCATGTTCTGTAGCTTTTCAAGCCTCTGCCCGATTGAATGGGGAGCCATTGGCCTCAAAAGCGTGTCATACTGAAACGTGCACGTCGAACATTATTGGTTGTCTTCTCATTTCTTCTCAATTGTGCGGTTGCAAATTTGTAAGGGGTATTTACTTTCCTACACTACACCGTTATATACTTCATTCCGACTCTCCCCTACTTTCAGAAGCCAAGTTTCTTCTGCTTTCTTGCCCAATTGTTCTTCTTCTCGACTTCAAGTTCAAAAGATCTCAACGTACACAACTTAGCTCTCATTTCACCATGGCTCTTTATATCATTTCAGGTTCAGGTATGTTGAGACAAGGCAGGAGCTAGCTACGTCATTTAACATCCTTGGAACATGAGGGCCATTGAAGCTGCAATGGGAAGGCTTTATATCACAGCTCTTTTAAAAATGGCCCGATAAAGCTCGACGGAAAGTCTACTATCGAGCATTTCTGCCGCTGTTTTCATAACTCGAAGCTCGACTCGAAGGAAAATGTCAGTTGCTAGACTTTATCCCACACCCAGTGATTTTCAGTCGGGTGCTAAAGACGTTTCGTTAGAAGGTTTGCAGTGAAGAATGCGTAAGTAGAGCTTGAGCATGAATTTCAGATAAAACTCTTGCGGGACTTTTATTTTAGGGTAATTTAAGCATACCTGCATGGTCACAAGCGCTGGGTACCCGTTTGAGGAGGGCCATTGATTCTCGGTGTCAATTGATCCCAATTTCTAGGTAAGGTATACGATATGCAATCTAGAAAGAGTCACGCGTCGGAGTATGATCTGCACTACCTTTGTAACTGGGCCCATTTGTGCATTGGTCTCATGTTGTCGTCTATCTACTACAAAAAGAAGTTCTTTCGACTTGAATTCACTATTTCCTTGGATGTTTTTGTACATCTTTTCCATGCATCAAACAAGTTAGAGAATTATGGATAAGAGTAGTCTGTCGTCCAAAGCCAGCTGCGGAGTTGCATATGATGATATGCACATTCCACAGTATGTGTCGCATGTTCAGCTTGCTGCACATGCCACAGAAACCCGAAATTGTCGAGCATAGGAGCCTACAATAGCTACTCATATGCAGATAGACTTAAATCCGTGTTGATCATCAAGTACGTGGCTTGTTAATCCTACACATCGTAAATCGGTACTCGATGCCCAATATTGGGACTTCCATGGGAAGAGTACCAGGTTTGGAATCGCAGTCTGATGCGCGATCGTAAAGTTCACCTGAATGGAAATGAAATAGAATCCTTTTCGGGCATTCTTGCAGAAGTTTGATTCACTTAAATGACAATAGTCTAGGAGGGGTGTACTTCGTACAAGCTGCCGATTATTGACTCTAAGTGGTGATGTAAAATACGTAAATGTAATGATTATCCTCTAAATATAGAGTCTTGATGAATCAGGAACCATGTAGTGTAGAAATAGCAGATTTTTGAGATGGTTAGCTATTTGATGTTGATGGTGAAATGGCGGCAATGATGGGGAGAATATTTGTTAAAGAATTACTCACGAGATCGTATCATTTGCAACTTTTTGTGGGTCTGGACTCGTTTTGCTTGCTCTATCGAAGGATAATTCTAATATTGAGAACTCTTCTTTACGTAACTGTTCTCCACACTCAGATCTCCTCCATATCTTCAAGGTCGTCCAAAACCGGCCAATCTCCTATCTCCACTCTCTCAGGTCTCACGAAAACCCCGTGCTTCTGATCTCCTTCCGCTCCCCAGTATCTCTTCCCTACAATACTTCCATCGTTCTTACCCACCGGCTCATCCAGCTGCACACCCACCCAAGCGCCCAGGCCCCCAGGTATCTCGGGTACTTCACCCACATACCTCACCGTTCCTCTCCGTGAGTCGTCACTCCCAACGCGACATCGTCTTCCTACTGCAATCCCACGAGAGTCAATCTCCGCTTGAAAGGCAGCAATCTTAGCTTGCTCGAGAGATGGCGCGTTCGGGTCAAAGCGGCCCAGCTTCTGCGCCTTCTTCCATGCCAGGACACTGTCCGTCTTCTTTTCGTATTCAGACTCGGGCATCACATATTTCTCGACGCTCGAGGCATCCGTAAAGTTGGGACGTGCACCAGGGGGCCTAGTATCAGCCACCTGCAAATTTTTAGAAACAATCCTCCAGTTGTCGAACTCCGGATTGAAGGAGACCAATCGTCGATGCAACGCGTCTCACGTGATGAAGCCACTCAAATATAACATGCAGGAAACACTCACTTGTAATTCGGCATACGGAGATAAAGGGAACCGATTCAACTGCGTATTTTCCTCATCTGCCGCTTCGACAGGTAGGCCTTGCTGACCTGGAACGCGGAGAGTAAGCCTCTGAGACAGGGGAGGGATTCCGGTCACGGGTTCGAGCTTTGCCTTCAGTTGGCCTATTGTCCATGAGGGTGTGATGCGCCGCTCTGATGATGAGTTCTCCGAGGTGATCAGGAGGGGGATATCCTCCGCTGTTTGCAAACTCATTCTGGATGGCAATAGGTACCCGCTTTTTCCTGGCATTCCATGCATAAGAAGTATTTCAGGCAAAACAACCTTATTCATGCGTGGATCCCCAGATTTCGACTAGCGTCGTTTTTGAGTTCGACATATGCGACGTCGATGCCCTAACGACATTCCATGGAAATCTTCCGTTGCAAGGGTGTTCAAGCTTCTTTTTCACGATCTTCTCTTAGTTTTCGGTACGGTAGTAGTCATATTTACAATCTGAAACGTTCTATTTTGAGGTGGTCTATCTGGCTTTGCCGACGCACCGCCACAGGCCACAAGCCACAAGATCTTGAATTGTAAGTTACTCAGTGGAACCCCACTATCTTTTGAACGAAATCTCTCCGTTTGAAATGCATCAGATAAGACCTACAATTCGGGAGATGCAAGATTTTCCCAAGACAGGAATATCTTTGATTACCACCTCTACCGTCTTTTCCACCATTACAATTGGGCAATTGCCGTTTGCAGACCGGGCCTGTGTTACGGCACTTTATCAGATCTGCAAGTCATCAGCATAATTGCCCTTTGGGCCGAGGGGTCCTGCATTCAAGACTGTTCTCGAACGCACGCAGAGATCCCTTGCAAAGACAGTTTGGCACTGAAACGGGTTCTCGCAAGTTAAATGTTCCTTTCACCGCTCAGACAAGCCAGGGATCTCGAGACGTTCCCCAATTCCAGCCAACACGTTCGCGCCAAGGCCCATCATACAACGCTATTTGTAGTATAGTTTCACGGGTGTAGCACCCATGCCCTGATCTGCAACAGGGAATGAGTTATTATCATCATTCTCATGTCAAAGAAGCGGTGGACTAGTTCGGAGCGAACACGTCCCATTGTAGGATTCGCCTTCATGCCGGGAACAAACGGATTATTCAAGCACCCGAAATATAGCAGATCCAAGTTTGACAAGTCATTGTACGTTAACTGCACTGAGGATCAAATTATATTTGCACCCGGTGACTGACATCAATGCCCGCCTGCCCGGTGTTGATATAATAGAACTGGGGCTCTTTGCTGGATTACAGGGCGGACCAAAATACGAACAGCCCTCGCCAGACGTGCCACTTCATCAGGCCAGCAGAGCAGAAAAATTAAAAAAAAGCTATCTGCTTCCTGCGCCACTCATCATATTACTGTGTCAAGGCAGCTTGCACTAAGACAATGGGTGGACGGGCCGCAGCCGAGCGCATCCCAGGGATCTGGAATAAGCAAAATCTCACTTACACCAGACAAACTTTCTTGATAGCCATGTTTCTGATCATCATGGAAAAAGCGTCATAACCCAAGATCCCGTTGGCACGCATAAGGCTTTTACACCGCTAGATGTGGGCATCCACCAGTGTCACTAGTCAAGCCGATCAATCAAGCCGACCCCGGATTTATGATCTCCTCATTTTACTAAGTCTTCCATGCAAACGTAGTGAGGGGCAACACGGAAGGGTTTGTGCCTAACTAAAGAAAGCTCAAGAAAAAGGGATTGTTTAGGCACCAAGGATATGCCTTAAGGCAGGCGGTGACAGGTCATCAAACACATGCACTAATCGGGCATTAAACAAGGCCATTATAATGACCCATTATCATCGTGGTTGCTTGTCCTCGGCTGGCGGAGCGAAGATCATAGTTCGTGTCGCGCTGAATTAATGCAAGCCACGGAGATCTCAAGGCCTTGTCCTTGTTTTGAAGGCCAACCATGCTGTATGCCATTTTGGCATCATACCTGACCGCCTGTTCGTCATGGTCCCAACATACCTAGGGCATGGGCAACGGGGTAAAGAAAGCAACAAAAAGTTCTAACCTAAGTTCCAAGCTCAATGGCTCTGTCGGGTAGCATAATACTACCTCACAGAGCAGGCAAGCAATGCATGCAGGGTTATTACACAAATCAGTACTTTATATACATACTCTAGAGCAGTTGGATACAATCCTTCGTCTCACGATCCTCTACCGAGTTCGTTTCTCACTCATAATAGTGATTTTTCATGGGGCTGGCTGGGTTAGAGCATGTCCTAAATAAGAAGCAACAGGCCAAAATCCCAGGGTTCTGTTCGGAATTGCGCACAGACGTAAACCCAATCTGGCTGGTTTGTGGATGGTGGGTGGCAGTGCTTCGCCGTTTTGTTGGCTCGTTGGCAACGGAACAGCGTCATTGTACTGAGCTTACCGAGTTTCGATACTCGGGACTTTGTACCCGTCGGCCTGCAGGTTTAATGTCGAAACCACTGAGACCACCTACGACCTCGCTATTTTCAATTTTCTATACCAATTGTTGTACCTACTGTAATATGTGTATACACCACTTCATAATACATATCCTTTAATTTCATTCATCTGTGCATCCATGTATTTTACATTAACACTGCAGACTGACGGCATCAGAGGAGGCAATCATTTAGAGGCACCACATGACAAGCTACAGTACACATGCTTCATGTTCATGCATGAAGTCGTGGCGACGCCTCACCTCACCATCCTCCAACCCAAGTTACCTCTGCGGCGCTAGAGCACTGGCCTGCACCAGCCTGCACCAGCCTGGACCCACCCCTGTTCCTCCCTTCCACCCTTCCCACGCCTAACCACGCCTCCCCTACAGTCCGGTACCCTACCACATCCAACCCTACCCTACACACCTAACACTAACACCCCCCTCCACCATAACTGACGCACCTACGTCGACGGAGCCATGGATTGCATACTCTATTTGTGAAGCGCGTCTTCCCGAAAATTGTCAAGCTGGCCCCATGTACCGATTTTTCCACCTCATTGTCTCCCCTACAACTTCCTCATGCCAGATTGACTGCCAAAGTAGGTTCTTGACGTATTCACCCGTTGGCGTTAGGCTTCTATTTTGTCTCATTGTCTCATGTCATAGCGATTGGCTGGCCAGATCTCCTCGTCGTGCCAATCATGCTTATGTCGCTCACGCGCTGTTCCAAGCGGAGCTTGAAATAGGAACGGGGTCCTCATCACCAATATTCTAGTAGCTGCACCTGCCCAAGCCGTCTTCACTTTCAAACTACTTTCTCTCACAAATCTGTCCGATCCTTGCGCAAGATCTCGTTCTTGTATTTAGTGTGCTGCTGCTCGCCCGATTTTGTCGAACCAGCTGTATGATAGCATCCTATCACAAAACACTCTTTCACAAGTTCGAGCCGTGGCGTTCCAGGCACCTGTGACGGAACAGGGGGAAGCTTAACTACTACTACCTACCAATTCAACTACAAGACTAGGCTACCGGATACCCGTGCTGCAAGTTCTTCTCGCAGATGATCCGTCAGCTCTGACGGTATCGGCGACTCAGAACCGTCAAGGTGGATATCTCTCGCCTTCTCAAGGCTCCAGACTCAGATGAGTCCCCGTCCTCCCCACAGACGGAGATAAAGCAGCAGCAGCAGCAGCAGCACACAAGAGCTACCTCCGTACCGTCAACCACTGTACCCTCAAGCATTCCTCCACATGTCCTGGCTCCCACGGGGACTGGAGGGAAGCGGAGCATGCCTTCCCACCCATCTGAATCTCCGGCGAAGAAGCAAAGCAAATGGTCACAAGAAGAGGATGCTATCATCATTGACCTGAGAGGAAGCGGCATGAAGTGGGAGGACATCTCGAAGCGGTTACCGGGACGCAGTGCCATTAGTTGCCGCCTTCATTACCAGAACTACCTTGAAAGACGAAGCGAGTGGGATGAGGAACGCAAGAACAAACTGGCCCGCCTCTATGAAAGGTAACAAGCTTCCTTCTCCAAAGCCTAACCCAAGAGCAAGGCAGGATCTTCTCCCTTAAGACGTCCTACCTTGACGCTCCAAATCCACAATCCCTCTTCGACCGCAACTGACATACCACTCAGATTCAAGCCCGAAATGTGGGCAAAAGTCGCCGAAGAGCTCGCCGTCCCCTGGCGCGCCGCCGAAGCAATGCACTGGCAACTAGGAGAAGCGGACATGGCGCGCCGCGCCGGCGTTGTCCCCTTTTCGCTGAACCCCGACTCCTCCGCAGGCTCCCAGCGACCTCCTGCCAACCCACCGGGACCGCGCGGACCAGGCCACGGACATTCACATTCTCACGGCAGCGCGCCTTCGTATGCTGGTCCCCCACCACCTGGCTATGTATCTCCGCACGCGCAGCACCAACAGCAGGTTCAGCAGCGCAATGTCCACACGAGATCTGCGGCTGGTGTGCAGGGCCCGACGAGGAGTTTAGCTGCGAGAAGGGACAGCACGCCGAGGTCAGTCCCGCCCTCTTCACCGCCGGAATCACTCACCTTGGCGGGGATCCGGTCGCCGATGATCGGGAGCTTAGGGGCCCATGGTGGTGGGGGCAATGGGAATGGGAACGGGAATGGAAATGGCCATGGACGAGGTACGGGGGGCCAGATGCTGCCGGGCGTGTTGGAGATGACGACGAGAGTGAGTCCGTATAACACGCCTGCGTACTCTGTGTCGAGCTCAATCAGCGGGAGTTATCCGAGTCCGGGACCGCTGTTGCCAGCGATGGGGTATCGGGATGGTGGGAGTGGGAGGGGCTTGCCGGGTATGTCTGAAGGACCAGGACACCGGAGTGGAAGTGAGGAGGCCGGCGGCGGTAGGGAGGGGCTGAGGAGAGGGCGCGGCGGGTATGAGTAATGGTGAGGCGGAGGAAGGAGTACGAGAGAGGTTGAATAGGCTCACTAGTGAAGGGAGTACTCGCGACCTCGGGGCACTCACGAGGCGATGGCGGATCGAAGACGCACGAGACGGGACGGAAGACCTTCCTCGCGTCTGCCGCGGATTTGCATCATTGTTGGGATAACAGAAGGAGCGAGAAAGACGGGGGAAGAGGAGAGGAGAAACGTTCACATTCCGTTAAACAAGGCATTCTTAGGCGTAACGATACAGCGTTTTGAGAACACTACATTACATCAACGGCGGCTGGCTGGTTTCGGTGGGTTTGTGGGCAGGAGATCTGACGAAAAACTTTATGAAACAAGCAAGCTGCAGATGCTGCAGCTTCAGCAACTTCAGCTTGTTTTGTCTGTTTGAATACTTTGTTTTTGCTCTGCATTAGACATGGTTGGTTGGTTGGTTGGTGGTTGTTTGGCATAATATTTGAAAAGGAATATACACACAAAAGAAATAGGGGGAATGGCTGGATGGATGTTGCATATTATTACTTCTTCTGTATCTGGAGCGACTTTTGGGGAGTAGAGTGTATTAAGTATGTTTTATTAGATGAATGAGCTACTGGAGAGCTTTTTCAAAATATGGTTTTGCTTTGAGGCCTGCCGCTAGTGAATGTTCCTGTGCTCGCCTGGCCTACTCAGAGACTGCTGTCGCCATGGCACTATACATTGTCATAACTCAACGTCACGCATTTGCAGTACTATGCTATATGATGTCAGCGGCATGCTTTGCCTATATCCTGCCGTGCGAGGTATTATACAGCACAGCCAGAAGTTGATGTAAACTGAACCTGTATAGGAGTATAGACATGTCATGCTAGCTTGAGTTTAGTATTCAGATTTCAAGGTCCAGTCTGAAGACTATAACCTACCGCCTTCACTAAGGTAATGAATAGCTTCTAGATGGTCCAATTGGTAGATCTTGGCCGGGGAGACATGCGAGCTTCTACTTAGCATCTTCTTTTTCAAAGTGATTGGAATAAAGCGGTCTGCGTCTGCTCGATGTTTGCTCGCGTTTGCTCAAATTCGTTACCACGTAGATCCTGATGCTATCCAAAGAACCCTTACGGAGGTAGTACTGCGGTAGTACTGCGTGACTAGATCCCGAGCCTCAGTTACGTCAACCAGCGCTTCTTTTACGTGTAGCAACCGCCCACCAATTATCTTTCTCATATCCTGACTGCAGCACCTCTCCAACAGCAGCTTTGATGTCATCCTCAAGCTCTCCAGAGCGATATAAGTGGTAGTATCTTTGGAAGGTCGTTTCCTTCGGTTCAGACTTCTCTCCATTGCCTAGGTCTTGTTTTCCTGTCTTCATCACCCATGGGACCATAACGTCCTGTTCGTGTCCTTCATCCCAGCCTCTTCGACTGTTCTTTTGTTCGAGCGCCCATACATATATTAATGCTTTCCCGTCTTCTTTCAGGCACTCCAATAGGGACCCAATTGCTTCTTGTCTCCTCTCTTTCGTTGACAGGTGGTGTATGACCGCAATGCTGATAGCAAAGTCAAACCTCCCTCCAAATACAGAGCCACCATGTGGCAAGGCAAGGTTGTCTGCAACGATGGTAGAATGTGGCTGATGCTGTGCAGCAATGCTAGCAAGTTTTGAGGACCGGTCGCTCCCAACTATGAAGATGTCGCGGTTGACAGTGAGATATTTGCCATTTCCGCAGCCGACGTCAAGGCCCACGGAGCCCGGGGACTGCGAAAGGAGGAAATCGTGGACGATTGGCCATGGCTTATAGCGGGTAGAAGAGAAATGGCTAGCGATCTGTTGATAGATTTCGTGGACGTGCTCTTCCTCATAGTCTTCTGGAGCTTGACGTCCTA
>Ga0335074_10008287_pt1 | contig 14446 bp, 12 predicted proteins | sample Lox_Sample_23_FD_206715 | JGI IMG/M metagenome (GOLD analysis project Ga0335074, IMG submission 206715) | Soil microbial communities from Loxahatchee National Wildlife Refuge, Florida, United States - Lox_Sample_2.3 | ecosystem: Environmental > Terrestrial > Soil > Wetlands | place: USA...
GCGCACCAACCGACCGATGCGTTCGATGAGAATGTCTCAGAAGCCTTTCTTGTCCTATCGATCGCTGCCAAGATTCCGACTGACAAGTTTTTTTCGTTGATCCTGAGCCGGAGCTCCAGCGCTGTTGACCTGGTGAGATTTCAACCGTGGTTGCGAGGGTTAAGCACGGCAGGTAGCAGCCAGGCAAAAGAGATTCTAATGGGCGCGTCCGACGACTGTAAGAAAATACGAGCGCTGTGGTTTTTGGCATTCAACGATGTCGAGCTAGAACAAGCCGAGCGACAATATGTAGCCCAGCTCGTTAGCTCAACTAGTCCAGTTCTAACGGGAGCGGTACTGCGATTTGCGTGCTTGGCAAATGACGACGTGTTGGGATCGCTATTAGTCAACAGCGATTTCTCATTTTCCACAGACGGCAATTTTTTGGACTCGATTTGGGGACCTCAACTGTTTGTTACCTTTGCGGCACGTGTTCCGTTTGAAGTCATAGTCCATCGACTTCACCCCGCAGATGCCAGTTTCGCTTTAGCGAACAGATCGGCAAGTCCGGGCGAGATAAGCACCTATGCTAGCTTGTTGGATTCCTGTATTCGGCAAATTATGACCGTCTCTGATCCAAACGTAAAACGTCTGCCAAAGGTCGTTGGAAATCCTGGCGAGGATATGCCTGGCCGCTTTCCAACCTTCGAACCGCAACAGAAAACCCAAGTTGTTTTGAAGAGTCCGGATTCAACCTGGGGATCGGTCAACTATGAGACGCAGAACGAGTCGCTGCACGATGTGTTTGATACCGACAAGTTCATCGAGAAGCAAAACCGTTTATCAAGAGAACGAGTTCAAGACGTGTTCGCCGCATGGGCAACCACTGCATACAACTGGTTTGGCCGAAGCTTTAGCTCCGAGGCACTATCGCTGGTCTATAACCATCATCCAGATCTCGTTAATGCCTGGGTCGAGAATATCTGCACATCCAGTACCACATTTCGGCGTGCTCAGGTGCGGCTAGGCTCTTTTCTCAGCCAGCTCTGCGGTGTGCTGTTGTTTCACAGTCCTGCTCTCGGTTGCAAGCTCTGGAAGATGCTGAGGCAAAACGACGCGAACCCGATTGTGTTTGACTCTATGCTCGCGGCGTTGCGTGCGGCGGATTGCGACGCTGTTAGTCAAGCCAGATGGATCGCCCTTGGCGATTGCTGGGACGACGCCGCTCTTGCTCGTTTCGCATATCTTGCTGAGGCGTTTGAGCGGAAGATGTGGCTCTCAACAGCAATCCGAGAGCTGGTCTGTGACGCTGTTTGGTGGAAGAGAGCGAAAGGGCTTACGATCGCCAGCTTTTCAAATCTGTCAGCGGAGGAATTTGAGAATACCGCTATGTTGGCGAATATCAAGGGTACCTGGGTTGAGCCGCAGATTCCAATTCTCCGCAATAACGTGCTGCGAAACCAATGGGCGCAGCATTGGTACAAACTGTTTCTAGATGCTGACGTTGAGGAGCGCAGTTGGGGTGCGGGCAAGATGCTGCTTCTGTCGGGCGATGACCGCTTCTTCACATGGCGATGCAAATATGAGCGAGATGGTGATCACCGGCGTGATCGTCGGCTGCGGTTCTTAGAGTCACAGTTCGACGTTAATAGAGAGCTAGATCGCGAAAAGGAGAGGAAACAGACTCTATTCGGCATCAAGACAGAACCGGGCGAGGTCTACCCATTCATGAACCGCTGATGGAATCGGCCATGTGAGGCAGGTCGGTCCGTGACTCAAAGTCGATTAGCTAGCTCAGAGCTGCGCTCGTCAGTGTTGGTATGAAATGAGGCCCAAAGCTGAGGATATGTACTGCCATCGGAGCCTATCCGCTTAGCAACCGATTGCTCCCGGTCGGCAATCTGCACGAGCAACAATTTCTTAGGATTTTGCGCAATACAGCCTAGGGTCCCTTGCCATTGATAACTCAGCTGCTGCCGGAGAGATGAGTCTTGGTGAATGTGGCCAAAAAGTTTTCAGCTCAGCCGCACCATTCCGGTAGAGTCACCTTCGCACTAACAGAAACTCCCTTTTGTGGTCTTGACAGTCACTCGAATTGGGCGCATTGTACGCTCCAAAGGAAACGACTTTCTTCCGCGATACATGCTCCCGCCTCGAACCTAGGTTAGGCCTCTAGCGCCAGAGCTGACTATTAGGTGAAAGGAGTGCGTCATGCCTCGTCGTTTGTGTACCTTGCCATCGGAGCTGACTTACACAGGTTCTTGCCGAATTGAACTATGCGAATTTTAGTTGAAGGACTCAGATCACGCCATGTTATCAGGCACTCACCGTCTTTCGAGGCACTCAGTAGGACTCCTTGCCCAAGAGGCACAGTGCGCTTAGAGACATATGAAAGGAGCACCGGATGGATAGCTCCGATAGGCTTGTACGAAAGATAGTGCTTTCACACGCCCGAGCGACCTCAAGAGAAGCAGGTACGAGCGACCCTTTGCAACAATATCGAAGAGTAGTAGTGACAGTGATATCCGCATCAATGTTCCTTGTTCTCGGAGCGTGCGGCGGCGGGTCTCCGTCTACGCCCCCTCCACCACCCCCGCCAGTCCCGGCCGCGCCTTCCAACCTGACCGCAACCGCCGGCGATGCTCAAGTGGTGCTGGCCTGGACTGCCTCAATGGGAGCAACGAGCTATAACGTGCTGCGGTCGACGACGAATGGCGGTACGTATCTCAGTATCGCGATGGAGATCACGACGACGAACTACACGGATACGACTGCGGTTAACGGTACTACCTATTACTACGCAGTCCAAGCGGTCAATGCTGGGGGAACGAGCGGCAACTCGAACCAAGTTAGTGCTACTCCGAGCGGTGAGCTGCAGTCTAGAGTGACTGCAAATGCGAGCAACTTCTACGTATATCAGGATCAAGATGCCGGTCTTAATCATGGTTTTCCCTCCGGTTTTTTCGGAAGTCCCGGCAACCTCGGCACAATACACTTGGACGCCGGCTGCATCGATGACCCGGGGAATCTCATTACCGGCTGTTATTCTTCAACCGACACCACTGTCTTGGACATCGCACACGGAACGGTGCTGAGAATATCATTTGACGCTCAGACAATGGGCAACTTCGCAGGAGTTAATATTGAGGAGCCCCAGAATTGGGGAGTGCTGCAAACCGGCACGGGTTATGACCTGCGGGGCGCAAGCAGTGTTTCTTTTGATGTCCGTTCGCCAGATAACGCGCAAGTGCAGTTCAGCGTAGGCGAGTCCGGTACCAACGGCTGCACGACCTCGTATACTTCGCCGATTTCCTCAAGCTGGACAACCATGACGGTGGCACTTGGTCCGCCGGATCTTACTTGTGTGCCGGACCTGTCCAGCCTCCACATAATGTTCGGTGTTGCAACAAACGACCACCACGCTCCGCAGGGTGCGACAGTGCTGCTCGATAATATTCGATTTACCCCTGTGCCTCCCAGGACAAGCCAAGGTTCCGAAACGCTGAGCTTGCCACTGAGCACCCAGACGTTCGGCGTAGTCCCCCAGGACAGATCTCCGTTCCCGTTTGACCAGGTGATTCGTAATGTGGCGGCAATTTACGAGTCCTCAGCTACTATTCAAGCGCTGCTCGCCGAAGGCGACGCTTCGGATGCCCAGGCTGTCGCGGACGCGTTTGACTATGCGCTGTACCACGATAACGAGGGATGGTATTTGTCCACGATGCCAGGTGGCACAAGCGGCTGTTATTCGGGCAATGCCGCGTCACAGTGCGGCCTCCACAACGCTTATGAAAGCGGCGACATTGCACTTTTGAACGATCAAAATAGCGGCGGTACGGCGAAGGCTGGCGACAGCCGATTGGCCGGGTTTACGTGCGGGTCCCTGTCCCCAACCGGATTTTGCCTGGTTCTCGATGGAGCCACCGGTGGTAACAATGCATGGGTTATATTGGCGGTTCTTGCCGAATACAAACAGTCGGGCAACGCCAAGTACCTTACCGATGCGATCACCATCGGAAATTGGATTATCGCGAATCTAAAGGATACGACGGGAACGGGGTTCGGGGGCTATTATGCGGGTTATCCAGATCAGGGTGTGCCCCCTCCTAAGCCGTTAAACCTCGGCAAGTCAACCGAAAACAATGCAGATATTTTTGCGGCATTTTCCGCCTTGGCTGCATATGACACAACGCATGCGAACGCCTGGACTCAAGCCGCTGACATCGCAGGGGATTTCGTCATGCAGATGTTCGACTCAGCAAGTGGTCGTTTCAACACAGGAACAGTGCCCGTAGGAACTCCGCCACAGCCAGGAGTATGCCCAACCGGCACTCAGGAGGGAAACGACGTGATCAACACCAACTCTTCTCCCGATTGCGATTTCCTTGACTCGGACAGCTTTACTCTCCTAGCAATGGCTGGTGCTCCGCGCTACTTCGCTTTCCAACTGCCTGACGGCACAACCATGGACTGGAGGCGCCCCGCGCAGTATGTATTGAACACGTTCGCACAAACCATTACCGCTAGCGGCCATACATTTCAAGGGTTCGACATCGTCAGCACACCGCTTTCCGGTGCGAACGGGATAGCCTGGGAGTTTACCGGCCAGGTCGTGGAGATGCTGCGCTACATAGATGGCGTTTACCAACAAAGTTCATTCGAATCGCAAGCCAACTCTTACCTGGCTCAGATCGAGATGGCACGAGCACTAGCTCCGTTTTCGGATAACCAAGGGATCGTAGGGAGCACCTTGCAAGGCGGCGATGTGCTGCCGCCCCTGGATCAATGCGTGAATACTCCATTTCAAAACTGCCCGCCCGAAAGGATTGGGTTAGCCGCAACGACGTGGATGTTTTTTGCCGAGCGGGACATTAATCCTTTGGCAATTCCCTAGCGAGATGTATTCCGAAAAATTTCGGCAGCAGATTCACTGTTAGCGGTTTATCGGGTTCTCGGTAGTGCACCGAACATCTCCTTTGGCCGAGTGGATCGTAAGCGGCGGCAAAATGCTCAAAGATCGAAACCTGGTTCAGAACCAAGTTACCAGCCGCCGGCCATACCAATACAGTGTGCGCACGAACTGGGACGGCACCCTTGACAGCAGTCTGATGCCGCATAAGCTGAGAATACATGCTGTCGAGCAGGTCTGGTACTTATCTGGCCGAGATGCGCAAGAGGCAAGGGGCGAGCCTTAGAGAAGTAGCCGACCGGATGGGCAGAGGAGGCCTGTCGAAACAGGCTCTCTCGTTGATCGAAAACGGCCACATGCGGATCGCAGGTGCCCGCCTAGCAATGATAAAGCGGGCTTATAAATTGTCGTCCAGCGAAACAAGCGGAATTTGACAGGCTCTATGCATTTGAGCGGCTGGTTGAAGATACCGGCGAGGACCGCGAGTTTGGAGAAGCCGTTCTTTCTGTCGTTGATCCCGAGAGCGCCACGTCGATATACGTAGTCGGAGGTAGAATCCTCAGTCTCACGAGTCCTACACTGCAGGCCAAGGCGTCAGAATTTCTACAGCGGGCCGATAATCGGCTGACATTCCTGTATCCCAGTTTGGAAGGTTCTGTGCCTGCTCACGGGTCATTGTGGTTTCCAAACACCCACCGGGAGATGGCGCAGATTCGGAAATCCGTCCAGACGTTCTCTGCTCGTGACATGATCTCCGCAGACATCATCCTCGGAATACTTCTGGGACGGCTCGTTAAGACTTGGACCGACGAAGATTTTGCCGCATGGCACGAGCTCAAGAAATCAGCACGAGAGCTCGGACGGCTCGAAGAACAGCTCACCGTTCTCCAATCAGCTGTTGAGATCGCCAAGAAGCGATGCATGGCGGGCATACTCCGCGCCAAGCACACGCAGCACAAGCGGTGCGTGCCGTACCAACAGGCGCTCCCGATACTCTTGCTTGCGGTGGTCCTTGCGTCGTTTCACCGTGGAACACATCTTTCTGCGACTACAAGTTATGAGCTCGCTGCTGACACGAGATTTTAGGGCAGGAAGTGTCTTAGCATATTAGTGCTATTGCACATCGATTCCGTTTGAGCTAGCCTCACTGCACTCGGCGCGCGTCACTTTACGCTCCGCTCCCTGCCGTCGGGTGCTTGGGACTCACAGCCTTCAAATGGCTTCTCCAATTTGCCTCCGCGGCCAGCTCGGCTGGAGGCAGAGGGCAGAAGTGCAGGTCGTGATCCGACGAGGAGCAGGACGAATGTCATTCCCTAATCGACTGTCGATCATCCTTATCTGGATTGCTCAAAATGATGTTTCCTTAGGCGAAGTACGACAGTCAAGGAACCACTAAAGGAACTCTAGCGACCTATGTCGCGGTTGACTTGGGACGACAATCGCCGTTCAGTCTGGTGTCTGCGCGAAAAGCTCGTCGGAGAGAGAGGATTTGAACCTCCGACCCCTGGCGCCGAGCCGGAGACGAGAGATCTGAAAACACAGCGTGGGTGGACTCTCAAGAACACGAGGCAGCAAGACGATGGCGCTGAGAACGACACGAGTATCACAACGTTTTTGCTGTTGTGGATTGTATCTAAGTCTTGATAGTGTATCTCGTCGACAACTGTGACCTAACATCGGCATTCGCGGAGCTCTCTGTGGCAAACCAGCGATTTGAGAGGGTATCTCTAGAGTTACTTGACCGTATTGTCCTAGCGGCTGTCCGCCCACTTTCCCAGGCACCTTCACTGAAAACGTTTTATGATCGCGGATATATGCTGCTGGGCGTTGCACTTGGCATTGTTCTTCTACTCCTCTGGCTGTCCGGCCACTTACGACAACCAATAAGTGAGTCTTCCCCTATCGTCCAAAGCCTCTATAAATGGACTATCGCAAAGATTCCCTTGCCGGGCGTGACGGACCCATCGAGTGCATCGCTACTGTTCTTGCCGCTCTCGCTATACTTCTTGTGTTTTGCATTTCCCCATGTTCGTCGGCCACTGGGCAGTGCCTTCAGCCGTTACCTGGCAATGATTGCACACAGCGCGATTGGCTTGGGTGAATGGTGCCTGGAGCATCAATGGGCTTCGGCCTTCATATTTGTCACCCTTGCCACTATGGTCGTAATCGGTGGAAACCACATCGTCGATACTATGCAAGCACGTACTACAACGGAACGTAATTTTTTGTTTTGGCTCGGTAGTGCTGAGGCATTCGTCGACACGAGCACGATGACCCGGTCTGAGTCAGACCGCTATGGCCAATTTAGACAACTGTGGAAGCCTGATGTTGATCGTTATCTGAAGGAGCAGACGCGATATCATCCCGCTATCTGCCTGCACCAGATACTAGAAACTCTATACAGCGGAGATAACGACTCCCAGCCTTGGCTTACCACCCTTCGGCTCCGTGCGAGTCAACTCGAGGCCAGCATGGCGCCTTGCGATCAGTCCCATAGCCTTCGACATACTTTGGAGGCAGATAGAGCGTTTGCTCTTTCCCACCTACTCATAGGTAGAATATATGCTCAATTAGCAGAGATAGACCACAGCGCGGCTTCACTGAATCATGCTTTAGACCATTTTACCGTGGTCGAAACTGAAACTAACACGCATCTCGACGACCAAGCCTATCAAGACTACCGTGCAGCTGCGTTCAACGGCGAAGGAACAGTATATGCGAGCGCCACTTCGATTATGCTGCGAGAAACGTCACAGTCCTCCGCAAGTATGCAATCCCTTGCCTCCATGTGTATGAATCTACACGATTGCGTCACGCGAAGCTTTGCCTCCTATGAATCGGTCAACCAGGATGCGGGCTGTACATTCACTCTTCGGCGAAGCCTAAATAATACGATTGATCTACTTTCAAGACTGGGCGCCAATTATGATCGCTTTAAAAGGTTGGCCCCTAGCGCTGTTGCCGAGCTTTCCGCATTATCCTCGCCGGCTAGCTTGGCAGATACCATTGAGACTAAGGTCCGGTCACTTTTAGAGTGCAGCGGTAAAGAACCGCTCATTCCGGTGACATTCGTCACTGCGGCCCAGGCATACAGCGTTGCGGCTCAACTTAGACGGCAAGCGAATATCGAATGGCGGCCACAGGCTTTTCGCGCAGGGACATATCTCCGTTTGGCGTCGCTCCTCGATGCGAGTAACATGGGCACCTGGGATCTGACCTACATGTGCCCATTATATACAACAACGGATGGAAAACAGTTTCTTTTGGCTGGAATCACGCCGCCCGGCGATAGTACCCCTGATGATGGCGGAATTTTAAGTAATCTAGACTGGCAATGCCATTGACTGACTTACACAAGGTTCTCGATGAGATCCACTGCGAAGCAGTGGTAAAAAAAGCGTTTGTCGACGTGTGGTCGTTGGTCGAGGTAATTCTCGATAGCTTCGCCAGTGCCATGCGACTGCCGATTTTCGTATATCTGCACGGGACTAACATATTTACCTCGACTCTTGAGACGATGCCGCCTTTCTGCCGCGCCATGCTTAGCAATCCTACTTGCGCATCCTTATGTTACTCAGATGGTGCCGCGAGATCACAGGATGCGTCGACTGACGAAATACACCTCTGCCACGCTGGTCTGGTTAACGGCCGGGTATCGATATCTAATACGCACGTTGGCGAAATTGTTATTCTTTATGGTTCTAAAGTCACATCTACACTGCCTGCAGTGGAGCGACGCAGCCAACTTCTGCAGCGCATCAAGTCCCACGATGCTGAGGCTGGGCATGTACTAGAAAGCGCACTTCAGAGCGGTGATGGTCCCACGGAGATAGGCATTCAGAGTACTAACTTGATGAAGGCGATCGGTCGCATCGTTCAGCAGCTCCTCGAGGCGACGGTTACTTCCCAATCGCTGGCGATTTCAATGGCGCATGAGCTTTCACAAATGCTGCTGAGCTTAGGCTTGTATGCTCGGCAACTACGCGAGGCTCTGCCTCGTAACTTAGATGGTGAAAGCGCCCCGCTGATCAATGAAGCGCGTCTTGGTCTTTTTGTCGTTCATAATTTCTTGTCGCACCTTAGCGAGCAGAGATATATGCAGGTTGTTAAAGCCGCTCTGGTACCACTCGACTTAGGCGCGATAGTTCGAGAAATGGTGGACTTGTATGAGCCACAAGCGCAGCGTAAGGGCGCGCAGTTTGAGATCTTAGGACTAGATTATTTAACATCGCCGATAAAAGGACACGACTTAGAGATAAGGCGTGCCATCCATAACATACTAAACAATGCTCTGAAGTACTCGTATCACTCCGTTCCCGAAGCTACTCGCAAGATTCGGATCCGTGCAAAGGTTCCGTATGACCCTGGCTTTCGCCAGCGTCGCTTGGCCATTCAATTTGAGAACTACGGCCTCGGCCTAACATCTGAGGAGTTGAAGCTCGCACTTAAGCCTGGCTTTCGGGGACAACAGGCCGCGTCGGAAGTCCCTATCGGTTCCGGAATTGGGTTGTCGGAGGTAGTCAAGATTATGAAGCTTCATGGCGGCGATGTTCGAATTGACTCCAAAGCATTGCACGCGAAGGAGGGAACGCTTACCTATTTGACGAGGGTAGACCTGATTTTTCCTTATTGAGGAAGCGGCTGTTAGGTATTCGTGGCGCGTGGCGCAATGTGAAAGGTATTTGATGAAAAATAGCGTGCTGTGGGCCGATGACGATGCGCAACATTCATTGCTATCGTTGCACTGGCTGCTCACTAAGCGCGGTCTTGCTGTAGACACCGCATTCAATTACGTCGGAGCGCACGATCTTATCGTGGAGCGGAGCCGTGCCGCCACGCCTTTTCACTCTGCGTTACTTGACGTCATTCTTCCGTTTGCCCCTCAGAAAACAACTCTGCAGTCTTACCTAGGATTCAAGTTGGCAGAGGATGCTTTGAGCCATGGCGTACAAGCAGTCGCATTTTTAACTGTTGTCCGCCAGATTGAGGTTTTGGATGAGTTTCAGGACATACAGCGCAGATACGGACAGACGAGGTTCGCCTACGTCGACAAACTCAGGCTTCTGGAGGGTAGTACGATAGACGAGTTGATTTCTTTTCTTCTCGCCGATCCTAGGTTTTACTAGCCATGTGGACGCTCATAACAGTCTGCGCGACTGTCTGCCTGATTGCCCTCGTGTTGAGATTCATGCAGCCTGAACTAATTTACGCTGTTCGACGGGGAGTTGCTGCAGTGACCACGCGACGCGCTTTCTTGGAGTATGATGCCAAGTGTGAAACGGCGCCTAACAAGGCCCTGGCAGCTAGTCTGATGGGAGGATTGCGATATGAAATGCGATTTTGCAGTCCCGACTACGCGATCGAAAGAGTCGGAAAGCTTCGAGAGCTCTATCGCGTACTCGACCCTCGACGCTCGGTTAACGATGGCTTGGGTCAGAGACAGCGACCGCAGGTGTGTATTATTGAGCTTGCAAATTTGCTTGGCAGCCTTGGTCGACGCATTGATGTTCATGTGGAATTGAATCCTCCTGTGATCGGCTCAGCTGCTCTATTACTTCACATCGCCAATCAAATCAGAAAGTCAGAGGGGTATGGAGCACTAAGCCTTGAGGAACTTGAGCTCTGGCTAACTGATACTCCTATTAGTATAGAGCAGTCAATTGAGATCGTAAGCGCTGCGGTCATTGCGCTTGCGTACAGGCTACGTCAACAAGAATCGGCGGATCATGGTATCGTTGGTAGTGAACGACAGTCCGAAGCTAGCGTTTGGGCACATGTTCAAAGGGTTGAGCGTATTCTTCGAGCCCTAGCCCGCAGGCAGTTTCAACGCCGATACGGCGATGAGCTATCAGCTATATTGGAAACCAAGCTTGGCAAGCAGGAGTATCTGAGCTGCGTACGTGTTATGGCAAAGAGCCGTCATGACGTCACTGGAATAGAAGCTGATGTTGTGGATTTTCTTACACTTAGCCAGCTTAAGAAGCTCTTACTATCGGAGTGGGACGAGTTTCAACCTATACTTGGCGATCAGGCGGAATTTGAAGCTGGAATGGTGCGGATCATTGCCGCGCGGAACAACATGGCTCATGCTCACCACGTTGCGATGGACGAATCGGCCATAGTTACAGAGAATTGCCATGAGATATTCAGCAGAGTGGCACGTTATCTTCATAACCGCTGACGCGGCGTATTAGATGTTAGGTGTTGGTCAAAAGCATAGAGGAAAAGAGGGGTTCACGCGAACCCCTCAGAAACGCCTTGCTACAAGTGAATAGCGGCTACAGCAATGAGAATAAGTGTAGCAGTGGCCATAAATATTCTTCCCTTGAGCGTGTATTCCGTTGCAATTAACCCGCAGGCGAATAAGACCAATGCCAATGCTATGCTTAAGACCTCACGCGAGATGGCCATTTATACCTCCGGAGAGGCGGTCCTCGTCGGGGGCAAGACTGCCCCTATTCAAGGGGCCTCTTGGTTGTGAAGGATGTCCTACTGTCACTCCTACCATACGCACATTCTAAAATCAACTGGGCGCTTGATCGCCGGTACCCAACGGGTGACCGTGGGCGGTGACAAAGGCTTTGACACAGCCAACTTCATAGCCGAGTGCCGCCACATGCAGGTCACACCGCATGTGGCGCAGAACGACGGGCGGCGCGGTGGCGGTGCCCTCGACCAGCGGACGACGCGTTATGCCGGCTACGGCATCAGCCAGAAGAAGCGGAAGCGGATCGAGGAATGTTTCGGCTGGCTCAAGACGATTGCGCTGCTACGGAAGGTACGACATCGCGGGTTGTACAAAGTGGATTGGGTGTTCACCTTCGCCTGTGCGGCCTATAACCTGGTCCGGCTGCGCAACCTCTCAATGCAGGCGGCATAAGCCGGGGCCGAAGTGTGTCTGCTGAATGAAAACACTTCAGCAGATAGTGAAAACAAGGCTAGCCGAACTCTCTTCTCTCTCACTTGGTTACCAAAAGCAGGCCAGAGTTCATGCAAATCAGAGATTTTTCAGCAACCTGCTAGGGGACATCGAGACCTGTCTGGGCGCGGGAGGTGGCAAGCTATACCAGATGGGCTTCCGCACCAGCAGGGCGCGTTCGACGCTAGCCGATGCTAACGAATCGCTTGACTGGCAGATCTACGCCAACTTTGCGCAAGTCTTTGATCGCCATCGCTCGCCCGCTCTCTGCCCGCGATCCCATCGGCATTAATTTGGACCAGATCCTGTACGCTTTAGACTCCACCACCACCGACCTCTGCCTTTCCTTGTTCCAGTGGGCCAAGTTTTGTAAGCACGCGGAAGCCGGCCGATCCGATCGCAGCACTGGCCTTTGGGCTTACCCTGACTGTAGGCGCATCACCTTGCGTGCCTCTCCCAAACGTTTCTCCAGAAAGCGACGAACGTGGTAACGCAGGTTACGCTAAATGTCAGTATGGGACCAAGCGCCTTGATTAGCTCCGACAGTTCTCGGACACGGCTATCGAAATTCTCCGCAGACTCTGCCGATCGCCGCCCTATTAGAGATTGAGCCAGTCTTGCTGACGCCTCCGACCGATTGAAGCTCGGGCCTTCACGTTTGGCACCAATCCACTTGCCGAGCCAGGCGCCCGTAACGAACAGTAGAGCGGATGCGACTCCAAAGTGCAGGAACTCTCTGGGCACATCCTTGAGATCGAATTGCAACTGTACTTGCCACCTGTCCGTTGGTATGGCCATGTCCACAGCGATCATGAGTACGGGAACGAGCACGCACACAAGTACCCCTAGGAAGATGGACTCCCGAAGACTGAGTTGATTCCGGAACCCGATCCAGACTGAGGGCAATGCGGGCAATAATACCAAGAATGCTGTAATCCAGGCGTGTCCACCAGGATACTGAGCATCTGCAATCAAACTCGCCGAAGACAACGACAGCAACAACACAAACGTAATTTCGAGAAAAGAGAACTGCGGCTCCAAGCGTGAAGTCGCCCGTGTAGCCTTGAGGGGATCTGCACTCGAAATCTGCAGGCTGTTCATAGCCGCACTCAGGTTTGATACGGCGTCCTCCAGCTTCGTTATCCGCCCTAGCAGCGGAACGAAGAAGAGGAGATCGCGTCGGCATGAGCGACACGTCAGCGCACCGTCCTGAAGTTCTTCAAAGCAATATGGGCACTTCATCGTCACCTCTATAACTGTGGCTTAGGCGACTCGCTTCAAAATGATCCCTTACTACCGTTGTGCCTGTTCTGCGGAGATATCTTACTTGCATACCGGTTTGAGGAATTCTGAATATGTGAGCTTGTGGCATAAGCTTCGTGTGCAAAAGCCACTTTTGTGGCGCGGTTCTACACGGCGGTAGGTCGCAGCGCCAGCGTCATATTCTTATACCACGTCCGATTGTTCTCAAATTGCAAGAAATATCTTGAGACTCACAGCATGACAGAAGCATTCCATCGCGGAGCACCAAGAGTTACATCTGACCCACCTGAGGGTTCGAGTACTAAGCTTCAGCATTCGTCGGGCCACGAGAGGCAATGACTAGGCGGCGCCAAACTACCGGCCCATTGTTGACAGCGTGCTAGCAGGCCTGTTCGAACAAATGACCGGATAGTGCTATTGCGCGAGATGACTCACTGAGCTAACCTCTCAGCAATTTCTGACGACAACCTTATCTGGCCGTCGCTCCCCGTCGTCGGATGACTCCTGACCAACAGTCGGTGAAGAGGCCATGCATGCAAAAGCAGCAGTTTTACCTGCTGTTATTCGGCGCAATTTTCGTCCCGACTTTTTTAACCGCAGGTGCCCCAGCGCGGACATCTATCGATCTCGATCCCGCCACGTCCCAGACGATGGATAACGCTGCCGCACAAGGATTTCCGCTACGAACAAGCTTTAACATGTCCGGGCCAACTGGGATTCCTAAGACCGCTGGCCGAAGACCAAGCCTCAACCACCGGCCTCTCAGGCTCAGACTAAGAATGGAGAGCAACAATCCGGTCTCAAACGGCTACCAATAACGAGGGAACGACTCCGACTTCCGCGGCAAGCTCAACTTGGCACTATCCAACATAGGAACCGTCGAGGAGGTGCGTATTAAGTCACTCATTTTGCAGATGCTCGTAATTGTGCGAACCACAGCCTTCGGACGCGCTGGTTGTGCTATGGGCTTCAGCCATACAGAGTACTTGACAGGCAACATAACTCAACACAAGTGAAAAAGCGCACGGTAGGGAGCCGATCCAGAATGCTAGAGAAGTTCAAGCGAATCTACAGGCGATCTTCGGAAGCAGCGATCATGTTCCAAACTAAGGAGGAGGATTTCTATGCAACCGAAACCGAAAACAATTTGCTCCATTCTGCCACCACACATCCTGAGGAAGCTGGCCGACAAGCCGGAAATGCGCGACCGCGTTCTGCACAATTTGTTAACAACTGAGCGGTTGCGGGGGATCCGCCAAGCCTTCGTCGCCATGCCTCTGCTCGCACAACAGCCAGAACCTAAGCGCCGTACTATCTTCGATGCGCAAACTACGACAAATCTCCCTGGAGCGCAGGTCCGTGATGAAGGAGGTGTG
>Ga0335074_10008288_pt1 | contig 14445 bp, 12 predicted proteins | sample Lox_Sample_23_FD_206715 | JGI IMG/M metagenome (GOLD analysis project Ga0335074, IMG submission 206715) | Soil microbial communities from Loxahatchee National Wildlife Refuge, Florida, United States - Lox_Sample_2.3 | ecosystem: Environmental > Terrestrial > Soil > Wetlands | place: USA...
AGGAGCGCCGAGATGACGAGCGTGGAGTCCACCAAGTCGATGACGAAGCCGTCTCCCCTGAACAAGGTGCTCCCAGCGTCCCCGCACGTTTGGGTGGCCGCGCAAGTGGCTTCGAACGAGTGGTAGTCGTTCGCCATGACGAGGCCGGTGATGACGAGCAAAACCACCAGCACGGCCAAGGTGCCGAGCGCCCAGTAGACCTGCCGGTAGTGGAGCCTCCAGATGAGCTGGTTCACGAGGCTGCCCCCAGGGGGACAGGCTGAGCGGTTCGTTCGAGCTCCTCCCTGCCCATGTACGCGAGGACGATGTCTTCCAGCCCGACCTCCTCGACCTGCCAGGACGGGTCAAGGACAGGCCCGTCGGCCCTAACGATGAGCCTGGTCTGGTTGGCCGTCTGTGTCGCCTTCACCACGTCGAGGCCCTGCTCGACATCGGAGAGCTTCCGTCGTGGCCCGACGAGCATCCGGTGAGTGGCGAGGATGTGGTCGATGTCGTCGCAAATCTGGGCCCGGGACGCAGCCAGCAACACGAGGTGGTCGCAGACCCGCTCCAGGTCGTGGAGAAGGTGAGAGGAGAGCACCACCGAAAGGTCGCCCTCTGCTACCGCCGAGGTGAGAGAAGTAAGGAACTCCCTCCTGGCCAGAGGGTCCAAGGCTGCCACCGGTTCGTCGAGCAACAGCACCCGGGGACACTTGGCCAGCGCGAGGCCCAGCGCGACCTGGGCGCGCTGGCCGCCCGAGAGAGTGGAGACCGGTCGGTCGATGGGGATCCTCAGAGCCACAAGGCGCTCGCGCGCAGCGGCAGCATCCCAGCTCCGGTTGAGCCCGGCCCCGATCGCGAGGTGCTGGTCGGCGCTCAAGCGCTTGTAGAGCGGGATGTCCTGGGCGAGGTACCCGATGCTCGAAAGGAACTCCTCGCTCTGGCCTGGTGAGCGGCCCAGGACTGAAGCCGTGCCTGTGGTCGGCGTGGCGAGGCCTGCGAGCAAGCGCAACAGCGTCGTCTTGCCGGCACCGTTGGGGCCGACGAGCGCCGTGACCCGGCCCTGGGGGACCATTATCGAGCAGTCCTGGAGCGCCCACAGCGAGCCGTAGCTCTTGGCGAGCCCTGAGGTCTCGATAGCGGGGCGAGCGGTAACCGGCCCGCTCATGCGAGCTGCTCCGCGCTCGACGAGCGCAACGTGGTCTGAACGAGAGACTCGATGGACTCGTCGTCCATGCCCTCGGAGCGGGCGCTTTCGACCCAGCGGGCGAGGCTCCGGGCCAGCCGGGCCTGGGTGCCAGGTGGAGGGCCATCGGGCCGGCGCGAGACGAAGGTGCCCACGCCCTGGTGGCCCCGTACGAGGCCTTCGTGCTCGAGCTGCCAATAAGCCTTCATCACGGTGTTGGGGTTGATCGCTACCTCTGCGACCACGTCCTTCACGGTCGGCAGCTTGTCCCCGACGTCGAGCAGTCCCATCCGTATCGCCTGCTTTACTTGCTGGACGATCTGCAAGTACGAAGGTACGCCCGAGCCGGGCCTCAAATGGAAGCTAATCGATTGCCTCAACACTTCTCTAGGCACCTAGAGAAGGTTAGTAGTGCAGGCACGGTTTGTCAAGGCACCGCGCGCCCCGACCGCCCCGGGTACGACTGGAGTACCAAGGAGCCGCGAGACGGGTCGGCCCGTTGGCGCCCGCGCTGTGGAACGAAGGGCGCTCTCGCACCGCTCTCGCACCGCTCTCGCACCACTCTCTGGCGGATCTGGGTGCATTTCATAAAACTGGGCATACCAGCGGTACCTACGGTGACGCTGGCGCGACCAGTTCTCTCAAGTACGCCCAAAAAGAGCAAGCGACGATCACGGACCGCCGGACGTAATCTCCTCGTCGAAGCTGCCGTTGTCCAGGTTTTGGCAGGCCTTCTCGGCCCGCTGGAACTCGGGCGAGCTCGGGCTCATGGCCCCGGTCGGGTTGATCTTGATCATGCCTTGCCCGTTGGGGTCGGGGAAGTCGGGCTCGCCGTGGGCGCGCATGCACACCGCGTACTTGAGCGCGTTGGCCATCATCTGGGCCGGTGTCAGCTTCGCGAGGGAGGGCGGCACGTCCTTTTCGCAGGCGTTCTCGGCCGCCTGGAACTGCGGCGTCGGCGAACGAGGGTTGGCGTCTGGTTGGACCCTGAAGGCGTACCCACCGCCGGCGACGGGGGCCGGGTCGGGGAAGTCACTGACCCCGTGGGAGCGGATGCACTTTGCGTACTCCAGCAACTGCACCTCCGTGGGCCCGGATTGGCCCGGTGAGCCCGAGCCGGCCGGCGCGCTCGACCGGGTCGTCGCGGTCTCTGCCTGCCCCAGCCCGGCCACCCCGTTGTGCGCCGGGCTGCCCCCACACGATGCCATGAAAAAGCCCAAAGCCGCGAGCACAACGACGACCGCCCCACGTAGGACAGTCGTTTTGGTCACTTGCAAAGTGTCGCGCATGGACGGCGGCGGGCAGGGCTCACGACCGGATTTCGTAGCTGACGAGCGACCGCGGCGGCAGTGTCGCTGTGAAACTGCCGTCCTTTAGCGTGATCGTTGGCTGCGCGGACAACGCGTGGGGCGAGTTGGTCAGGTACGGCGTGGCGCGCGCTCCTGTGAGCCCGCGCAGCTCGAAAGTTGCAACCCGGGTGCTGTGGGCGCTGTTCAGGACGACCACGGCGACCGAGCCGTCGGTGTTGGCGAACGCGCTCACCTCGAGGGTCGGGTCGCTTGTCGTCGTCGCGACGCGTACCGCGCCCGGGCGGACGAAGCGGCTGTAGCTCGCGAACGCCCACAGCCGGCCGGAGGTGGCGACCGTGCTGCCCTTCACGTAGACCAGTCCCGTGTTGGGGCCGGTGATGGTCGTCGTGCTCGTGTTCGCGCCCCACAAGTACAAGAACCCGCCCAGGTCCGCTTTGGTCAAGCCGGTATAGATGTACTGCGCCCAGGTGAAACCAGACAACTGTGAGCCGTCGTCCCAGGCCGCGTCGAAGGGCCCGGAGCCGAACGGCGCCCACTCTGTCTCCCAGACCGGCTTGGCCCAGCCGCGCAGTGGCGAGCCGAGCGGCACGAAGTAGCCGTGGCTGGTGAACAGCGCCGTCGCAGCGTCCGCTGCCTTGTCGGCCTCGATCGCGGCCGCGTACTGCTGCGCGTAGTCCCAGCTGATGCTGGCGCAGCACTCGGCGCGTGTCCAAAGCCCCGAGCGAGCGAGCGTTGCACCGAGGACCGCCATGAAGTTGGCGCTCTGCGCCGCGCTCATGATCATGCTGTCCTGGGGAGGCGCGATCGTCGTCTCGTTCTCGGGGCCGACGTAGCTGAGCGGTAGGCCCGCCGCGGCGTAGTCCTTGGCGTACTGCACGAGGTAATTGGCGTACGCCTGGCGCCAATCACCGCTCTTGCAGCTCGCGCCCGGCACGCCGCAAATGGTGCCGCCGCTGGTCGCCGAGCCGTTGGTCTTCATGAACCCGGGCGCGCTCCAGGCATCGGCGAACACGTCGCTGACGCCGTAGCCGGCCTTGACCTGCCTGGCGAACCACAGCTGGCCCTGGTCCTGGTCAATTTCTGTGAGGCTCAGGTAGGACGGCCTCGCGGCCGGGCTGCTTGGCGCCTTGGGCTCGATCGTGAAACCGGCGTCGGCGCTTATCTCGTTGCGCAAGATCGTCAACCCCGCCCCCTGGGCCGGGCTGTAGAGCAAGCTGAGCACCCGCTCCTGGACCGAGGCCGGCGCGTTCATCAGCGCCTTGGCCTGCCCGAACCCCTCGGACACGCCAAAGCCGGCGATGCTCTGGTAGTGCTGGGCCGGGTTGACCGTGACCGTGGCCCGCGGGGCCGCGCCGGCCGCGCCAGGGACGGCGCTCAGGGAAATGGCGAGCGCGAGCACGGCTAGGGCCACCGCAACGGCGCGCCCCGCGCCCTGCTGCGCGGAGGCCCGACGTACGGGCAAGAGGACTTTGGCGCTAGCGAGCATTTCAAAGATCTCCTCGGGACGACCCGTAACACGCCGGCAACGGGGCTACATGACAGCGTAAACGCCGCACATACCCACGCCGAGCAAGAGAACAACGGGGCCGAGCGCCCTGGCGCTCGTCGCACCGATGAGCACGCCGATGCCCGCAGGTACAGCGGCGCTGCCGACGGTGGATGCCGCGACCTGCAACGTCACTGTCCGCGTCGTCCTGGCTGCGCCACCAGCACCTGTACGCTCGGCCGTGGCCAGGGTGAGCAGCGGGAAGATGGGGGCAGCGGCCAACCCTAGCGTCATCATCCCGACGGTCCCCAACAGCGCCGGACCAGGCAGGGCCATGACGGCGCCGCTGGCGGCGACGCTGACGACGGCCAGGCTGAGCACCTTTGTCGTGCCGAAGCGCTGCGCCACAGGCCCAAGGAGAGCACGCCCGACGAACATCATGGCCCAATAAGCCGACACGGAAACGCCGGCGACGCTGTGAGAAAGGCCACGTCCGGCGGTAAGGAACAGGTACCCCCAGATGCCCGCGCCCGACTCGGTCCCCGTTTCCACGGCACTGAAGACAAGAGAGCTCAATGTGGCCCTCGCCGACGCCCGCTTCGACGTGCGAGCAGTATGCCCAGCCGCTGGCCGCGGGCGCGAGCTGCCCCCCGGCGAGGAAAGAGCGGGGGAGCGCCAGGTGGCTCGCGCGAGCACCAGGCCGCAGGTGAGCAGCGCTTCAATGATGCACATCGCGCCCATAGCCCAGCGCCAGGTGAGCCCGTCCGCCAACGCGGCCGTCACCAGCAACGGGCCGATGGCGGCACCAAGGCCGTAGCTGGCGTGCATCCAGTTGACGTCGCGCGGCCCGAGGTGCCCGGCAGCGTAGGCGTTGAGCGCGGAGTCGAGCGCCCCAAAGCCGAAACTGAAAACTGCGGACCCCGCTGCGAAGACCACGAACGACGAGGTTGTGGCCTCCACGCCGAGAGCCAGGCAGACAAGAGCGGTGCCCGCGCCAACAAGGGCGCCCACAGTCAGCTTCGTCAAGGCCGGGCCAGTGGCTGCGCTCGCCAGTACCGAGGCGGCGACGCCGACAGCGAGGAATATCCCCAGGGCGCTTACTGGCTCGTGAAGGCTGGCTCGCACCGAGGGCCACAAGAGCCCGAGCGTGGAACCAGGAAGAGCGACGGTCAGGTACGTAAGGCAAGCGAACCGAAAGGCGCGCACGGTGATAACTCCTTCGAGGTGATCGACGCGCCGGGCGGCGAGGCTCGGGACGCGTCCATGTGAGGGGCCCAAAGGGCGGGTCGCCGTGCTGCGATCGGGGCAGCACGCGATGACAGGCCGGTGATGGCTATGGCGTCAACGCGTGCTTGGTTGCCCGGGCACCTCAGCTCCCTCGAAGTGTTCGCTCGCTGACAGAAAAGCTAGCCGGCGTGAACGGCCCTGTCCACGCCGGTGCCCAGAGGCCGAGCACAACCGCGGCCCTCGTATGCTGTTGCGGAACTCACAGCAAACGACAGCCCGAAGGAGAACCGACTGTGGCGCTAACAACCGTCCCGTTGGGTAACACAGGCATGGCAATCACCCGTGTGGGGTTCGGTACCTGGGCGGCCGGCGGCGGTGGCTGGGCGTTCTCCTGGGGGCCCCAGGACGACGAGGAATCGCTGGCGGCCATCCACCACGCTGTGGAGTCAGGTGTCAACTGGGTCGATACTGCTCCCGTCTATGGACTGGGCCACTCCGAAGAGGTCGTCGGCCGTGCTTTGCAAGGGCTCGCCGAGCGAGACCGCCCATATGTTTTCACCAAGTGCAGCCGGGTCTGGGACGAGGCCGACCGCTCGAAGCCACCGCGCTCTGTCGGCGCTCCCGAGAGCATTCGGGCCGAGGTGGAGGCGTCGCTGCGCCGGCTGCAAGTCGAACGCCTCGACCTCGTACAGATGCATTGGCCCGCATTTGACGTAGCGCTGGAGGACTACTGGGCGACGCTGCTCGCTCTGAAAGAGGAAGGCAAGGTGCGCGCTGCGGGCTTGTGCAACCACAACCTCAGCCAGTTGGAGGCGGCTGAGGCGCTCGGGCACGTCGACACCTTGCAGCCGCCGTTCTCGGCCATCAAGCGGGGCGCTGCCGGCGAGATCGCTTGGTGCCTGGACCACTCAACGGGCGTGATCGCCTACAGCCCGATGCAGGCCGGGCTGCTCACCGGCGCCTTTAGTGCCGACAGGCTAAAGGGCCTCCCGAAGGAGGACTGGCGCACCAGGGATGCCGAGTTTTCGGGCGACCGGCTCCTGCGCAACCTGGACCTGGCCGACGCCCTACGCCCCGTCGCCGACCGGCACGGTACGACGCTCGCCGCCGTGGCCGTCGCCTGGGTGCTCGCCTGGAAAGGAGTGACCGGGGCGATCGTAGGAGCACGCCACCCGGACCAAGTCGACGGTTGGCTCCCTGCGGCCGTTCTCGAGCTCTCCGCTGGCGAACTTGACGAGATAGCCAGCGCCATCGAGGCCACCCGACCTGACGCCGGCCCGGTCCATCCCGCGCGGCAGTCAGCGTAGGGCGACACCCTCGCTCGTCGCCCGCTCGCTCAGGGCGCAGCCGTCGTACCGGCCGGGTGGCACGCCGCGGCATAGGCCCTCAGTACCTCACCGACCGCGGCAAGGACCAACTCCCGGGGCCGCGCCGCCAGGGTACCGCTCGCGACACGAGGATAAAGCGCTGGAAGGAACTGACTAATGAGCGGTTCGGGGACCGGACTTTCGCTCAGGTGAGCAAACAAACGCTCGACTGCCTGCTGTGCCGCCGGGTACGGCCAGTAATAGCGGATGCGGTCGCTGTAGCTGTAGTGACGAAGCCAGGCCTGCTTGTCGCCGCTGTAGTAGGCCTGCCAATACCTGGGGTCGCCGACCATCACCCGCTCCATCTCGGCGATCAGTGAGTGCTCAGCCCAACTTCGGTCGAGCGCCGTTGCGAGCTGGTCGAGACCGTAGAGAGCTTCGCGCAGGGCGAACGTGAGGCCCGGGCCTACCTTGAGCACTGCGAACCCGTCGCGCACCAGTTCGGCAAGCTTGCCCGCTGGCTGGTAGTCCGTGGAATGCGCTTCGAAGACCAGACCGGGCAACTTGGCCAACGCGGCACTGAGAGCGGAGGCCCTTTCCGGTCGGTACGGCACGACTTTCTGGTCATCGAACTCGACGCCCGGTTGTGCCACAACAGCCATGACAGCGTCGTACGCCTCTGCGGCCCCGGCTGCCATGAATGCTTCGCGGTGCGCGTCCAGGGTCGCGTAAAGCGCCTCCGGGCGGGTTACTTCGAGGTGGTCGATCTCCTCGAGGGCACCGCCGGGCGAGGGGACCTCAGTGCCAACGACGTAACGCGGGTGCATGCCGCTCGCCGCGCTCTGGGTTTGGGCTACAACCGCGAGGCGCGCGGCGCGCTCGGCGGCCAGCGCGGTCGGTACGTAGCCAGGCTCGCCGAGGCAGCCCATGCTGGCGTCCAGGTGTAGTTTCTCGAAGCCAGCGGTCACATATGCGGCCACCATCAGTTCGGCTTGTTCCATTGCCACTTCGGCAGGTTGGTGCCGCCACGGGTTCGGGCCGAGGTGGTCACCCCCCAGCAGGACGGCGCGCCGGGGGTACGAGACCTTGTCAGCGATGCTGTAGACAAGGTCGCGAAAGTCCGCTGGCGTCAACCCCGTGTACCCACCCTTGTGGTTGACCTGGTTGCAGGTTGCCTCGATGAGCACGCGCTCACCCAGAGATGCCGCCTCCAGCATCGCCGCCTCGAGCACCAGGGGATGAGCCGAGCAGACCGACGTGATACCGGGCGGCACCGGGCCAGCGTCGTCGCCCTGCGCCCAGGCGACAAGAGCGCGGGTAGGGTGGCCTGCCGAGCCTCGCGAGCGCAAAGACTCGAGTTGGGCGAAGGTCGATGTGCCCTCCATCGGCCCGCGCACGGTGACTGCCCAGGCGCCGGCGGCGTTGGCGTTGGCGAGGCTTTGCTCGACGCCAAGGCCCTGCAGGCGGCAGGTCACAAACGTGGCGTCGAAGCAGTCGCCCGCCCCGGTTGGGTCCAGCTCCCGTACGTGGTAAGCCGGCGAGTCAAGTCGGCTGCCAGCGCCATAGTAGGTGGCACCATCTGTCCCCCGCTTCACCACGACCGCACCAACCCCCGACGCGAGGATCTCCGTTACCGCCGCGTCCGGCTCCGCAGCGTCGGTCAGCAGGGTGAGCTCGTCCCCACTGGGCAAGAAAGTATCGCAGATCGACAGGATCTTTTTGAGGGCGACGAACACGCCCCGGTCGCCCATGACTTCCTTGCGCAGGTTGGGGTCGAAGGAGACGGAGCCCCCGTTGCCCTTGACCACCTCGGCCGCCGTGATCGCCAGGTCCACAAGCTCACCCGAAAATAGTGAGGCACCAGAAATGTGAAGGTGACCGGCGTCTCCGAGCAACCTCCGCCCGGTCTCTGTCAACCGGGCACGGCCGCTCGCGCTGTACTTGATGTTGTAGACGAAGTCCCTTGAACCGTCGTCGCGGTAACGGACGAACGCGCTGCCCGTCGTGTGCCCGGGAAGCACTTCAACCGCCGAGACGTCGACGCCATCGAAGCTGAGACGCGCGAGGTTGACCCGCCCGAAATCGTCGTCGCCGACGCAGCCGATGATGCCGCAAGGCTGGCCGAGCTTGGCCACCTGGTCGATGAAGATGGCCGGAGCACCACTCGGGAAGGGGCCGACGAGCTGTAACGGCTGGCGGAACCCTTGCCCGCGTTCTTTGGCCATGATCTCAACGAGGATCTCGCCCAGCGTGACCACGAGTGCCATCTCAGTCCCGCTCCTGTTCACTTGCACGTAAGCAGCCTTGAGCATAGACGGTCCCTCGGATCTCGTCTCTCTCCCAGCTGCCAGCCCCACGACCTCGATAGTGTCGGTGGCGAGCACAGGGGGAGTAAGCAATGTCCTGTCCACAGGAGTGGCCGGGGGGCCCGGTCAAGTGAAGATCACCGGCGTCGACGTGTTCCGGGTGCTCGTCCCGGCGCCCCGCCCACCTTTCATCTGGCGCGCGGGCCTGCCGGGCAGCCCCGGCGACGGCTACGGTGCGGTCGTCGTCATCAGGACCGACGAAGGCTGCGACGGCGCCGCCTTGATGCCGAGGCTCGCCTCAGGGCCCGCGCTGGGGGACGTGGTGGACAGGGTGCTACGCGACGCCCTCGTTGGCGAGGACGCCCTACAGCGGGAGTGGCTCTGGCACAGGCTCTGGGAGATCGACCGCGTCGAGGAGCTCCCGCTGTTCCTGCTGGGGTTGGTCGACACGGCGCTGTGGGACCTGGCCGGGCGCTGGGCGCGCCTCCCCACGTGGCAGTTGCTCGGCGGGTTCAGGACCGAAGTACCGGCGTATGCCTCGACGACAACCTTCGGGAGCACCGCCGAGTACCTGGACATCGTCGACCAGTGCCGCGAGCTTGGTTACCCGGCGCTGAAGCTGCACGCGTGGGGGGACGCCCGCCTCGATGCCAAGCTGTGCACAGCGGTACGCGAGCACGTCGGCGACGAGCTGCCCCTCATGTACGACGGGTCGGCGGGCTTCGACCTGCCCGACGCCGTCTACCTGGGTAAAGCCCTGGCTGCGGCCGGTTACATGTGGTACGAGGAGCCGATCCGGGAGTTCTCGGTCACGTCGTACAAGTGGCTGGCCGAAAGGGGCGTTGCCCCCCTGCTAGTCGGCGAGACCTCCGATGGTGCCCATATGAACACGGCCGACTTCATCGCCTCCGGCTGTGCCAGCTACGTGCGGACGAGCGCAGAGCTACGCGGCGGGATCACGGGCGCAATGCGCATCGCTCATCTGGCCGACGCGTTCAGGTTGCGGGCGGAACCGCACGGGCCAACGATAACCTGCCGGCACCTATGCATGGCTATCTCCAATTGCACCTATTACGAGTCGCTGGTCTGGGGCAACCCGGTGCGCCGGGAGCAAGGCATCGACGACCATGGCATGGTGCAAGCACCGCGAGATCCAGGGATCGGTCTCCCACCCGGCCCTGAGTACCCAGCCGAGCTAGGGCGCTTCGTCGTGCAATTGGAGGTCTAGGGGCGCCGAGCGCAAAGACAGGGCTTATGGCCGCTCGAGTGAACCGAGCCAATCGAGCTGGACCGCCAGATGGAAGGCCATACCACCCTCATGATCGTTGAAAGGGTACTCGACGATCCGCTTCGGGCCTGCGTAGTTGTTGTAGGCGGCGTAGACGGTGGAAGGCGGGCAAATTTTGTCCATGAGCGCCACAGAGAAAAGCGCTGGCGCAGTGGCCTGCCGCACGAGCCGTGCCGCGTCGAAATAGGCCAGGGTGGAGAACACGGTACTGGTGTGGTCGCGATGGGCCCGCAGGTAGCGGACGATCTCTGTGTAGGGGTCGGTGTCGGCGATCTGGGTGGCTCGCGCGAAATCGCACAGGAAGGGGACATCCGCAAGCGCCGCCCAGACCTGCGGTGCCAGCGCGGCGACGGACAGCGCCAAGCCGCCGCCTTGGCTGGCACCAGTGACCGCCACGTGCCCGGGTTCCACGAGCGGGTGAGCTGCTACCGCGTCAACGGCCAACACGGCGTCGGTATAAAGGCGACGGTAGTAGTACTCCTCAGGGTCGAGTATCCCTCTGGTCATGAACCCGGGGTGGGCAGGAGCCGAACCGACCGGGTCGGGCGTGTCGCCACTGGACCACGACGAACCCTGTCCACGAGTGTCCATCACGAAGCTCGCATAGCCGGCCAAGGCCCAGGCGCTGACCTCGAGCGCCGATCCCCGTCCGCCGCCGTAGCCCTGGAAGCGGACCACCGCGGGGACCGGGTGGTCGAGGTTGGCGGGCAGATGGAGCCACCCACGAACGGGGTGGCCTGCAAAGCCTGAGAACGTTACGTCGAACGCATCGACAAGGACAAGCCTGGTGCCCACTTTGCTGAACAGCGGTGGCCGGGCCAGTGCGCGGCTCTCTGCCAAGGTCGTCGACCAGAATTGTCCCAGGTCGGGCGGTGAAGCCAGCTCCGGCAAGTACGCCGCGAGCTGTTCCTTGGGCAGGTCGTCATAAGGCATCTTGGCCTCCGCATTTGAGAGGTGGTCAATCGGCACGCCGCGGAGGTACGAACATCGGCGCCATCGCGGCCCCCGCCTCCCCGGCACGCCCAAAGCTAACAGCTAGGCGGCCCTCGGTGGAACGCTCCATATGCAGGCACTCGAAGTTGTGCTGCGCGCCGTCCCCGCTGCAGGCTCGCTGAACAGGCGTCGGTAGCAGGATAAATAGGCGCTTGCCCATTTCTGAAAGCCTTTAGGCTGGGCCGGCATGGACATTGGCGTGAAGGTGCGGGCGCTGACGGAGGAGGACGTACCAGCTGCCCAACAGGTTGCCCATGGAGCCCTCCGCGACGCCGGGCAACGTTACGGCTGGACGACGCCCGAACAAGACGAAGTGAGCCGAGCGGCCGGTGAGCGGAGGATCCGCCATTGCCTCGCCCATGACCCAGATGGTGCGTTCGTGGCGGAACTTGCCGGTGATGTCGTGGGCGTAGGGCTCGCAACGGTGCGCGGCGGCCAATGGTTCCTCTCGTTGTTGGCCGTCAGTACTCAGCTCCAAGGGCGAGGCGCCGGCCGTCAACTGCTGGGTGCGACCATGGCAACGCTACAGGGGCCGGGCGTCATCTGCGCGAGCGACGACCCCAAGGCCCTCCGGCGCTACCGTTCGGCGGGTTTCGACCTGCAACCGGTGTACGAGGCCAAAGGTTCGCTTGACCGCTCCCGGCTGCAATGCGTAACAGGTGTTCGCGAGGGCTCCTACGGTTCGGACCTGGACCTCGTTGAACGGGTCGCGACCGAGTTGCGGGGAGCTCCGCACGGCCCCGACATGAGCTTCTACGCCAAGGAAGGCCTGGCACTCCTGGTGACCGACACACCTGCGGGCCGGGGTTACGCGGTCTGCCGCGAGGTCGGGCCGGCGGTGGTCGGAGCGACCACCGAAGAGGCCGCTCGCGGGCTGCTTTGGACCGCCTTGGCCAACACGACCGCAGGCGAGGTCACGGTCGGTTGGGTGTCAGCCCGCCAGCAGTGGGCGCTCGACGTGTTGCTCGAGGCGCACCTCCCGCTGCGGCCACGCGGGAGCCGCTGCTTGCGCGGAGAGCTGGGCCCCATGGTCCCCTACGTCCCGAACGGCGCGCTTGGCTGACGCCTCCGGCCGCGTCATGCTGCTCGGCCTGCGCTGCGTGGTGTCTCCTGGTTCAGGCATCGTGGGTTACCACGCGGCCTTCACGAGCCGGCCTTCTTGCAGCACCAGGCGGACGGCGCCGAGGGCGCTCAGGTCGTCCAGTGGGTTGTCGTCAACCGCGATCAGGTCAGCGAAAAAGCCGGGCTGCACTTGGCCGGTCCGTAAGGGCGAGCCCAACAAACGCGCCGGGTTGGTGGTTGCCGCCTGCAGGGCGCCGAGGCGCGAGAGGCCGGCCTCTTCCAATAACTTCATTTCCAGCACCGTCGCCGGTAGGCCCCCCACATCATCGCCCGGTGGGAGGTCGGTGCCGCACAGCAGCGGTACGCCGGCGGCGACGGCGTTCTGGATGCTCTGGAGGTGCTCGCCCGCAGCGGCCGTGGCCCGGGCGATGCTCGCGTCGCTGAACCCATTGGCGCGCATCCAAGGTTCGCAGCGAGTGACGACCAGGGTGGGCGTGAGGAAAGCGTCCGCCTGCGCCAGCAGCGACGCCGTGGGCGAGTCGAGCTCGTAGGCGTGCTCGAAGCACCGCACCCCGCGACCGAGGGCCTGGCGTATGGCCTCCGAGGCGCCCGAGTGGGCGACCACATAGGTCCGGTGCTCGCGCGCCGCCCGCACGGCACCGGCGAGCTCGGCGTCCGACATCTCGGCGTGCGACAGGTCCTCGCCTGCCCGGGCCAGGCCGCCGTTGATGAAGATCTTTATGTGGTCCGCCCCGGCCTTCAGTTCCTCAGCGGCCGCGCGGTAGAACTCCTCCTCGCCCTCGGCGGTCACGCAGGCCATCCCAGCGCCGTGGCCGCCAGGTGTCGTGAGTGCCCGGCCCGCGCCAAGTATGCGCGGTGCCTCGGCCCACCCCCGGCGCTGAGCGTCGCGTAGCCACAGGTCGGCTCGGTTCTGTTCGTGGACACAGCGGACGGTGGTGATACCCGCATCGAGGGCGTCCCGGGCGCGTTTGGCCGCCCGCAGCACCGTGACGGCAGGGCTTTCGCCCTCGTCGGTGGCCGACAGGGGGAACACGATCGACAGGTGAGTGTGGCAAGAGGTCAACCCGGGCAGGACGAAACGCCCTCGCGCGTCGATGACGTTGGCAGCGGAGGGTGGCAACGTGGAGGAGACGGCGCGGACCGTCCCGTCGACGAACTCTATGTTCCGGTCCCGGCGCAGCGTGCCGTCGGTCACATCGACGACCTGTGCGTTGGTGAGCCAACCCGTTCGTCCTGTCGCCATCACGACCACAATGCCACCGAGGGCACGTGAGCCGCATGGCTGCGCACCCGGTGGCTCGGCTAGACCTGGCCCGTGACCGTCGCGTCTTTGGACCGGGGAGGTTGGAGCCGTGCAGCTATGGGACCTCCGGGTCGTAGTGGAGTCGATCGAGGGCCGCTCCGTGTGCGGCCTGGCCGTTGGTGACTACTTCGAGCTCACCCGGTCGAGCCGCCTGTCACTGCCGCCGGGCCGCCATTTCTGCATCTACGCCCTGGCGGCGGTGCTGCCGCTGTTGCCCGCCCGGCAACGTGCTCTCGCCGAGGACGACTGGCTCGCGAGCGAGCCGCTCGCTTGCTGCCCGGACCCGGGCGAACGCCTCGTTATGCGCGTGGAGCGGCTCGGGTTGGCGCACCTCGACCCTGAGGAGCTCACGTGAAGGCGGGCCCGCGCTTCGGCGTCGCTTTCCAGGCCGACAAGCGCACCTCTGACTACGAGCGATTGGCGGCGATGGCTGAGCACTACGGCTTCGACGTAGCCAGCGTGTACGGCGACCTGTACTACCAGCCCCCTCTCGTCGCCCTGCTCGCCATGGCTCGGGCGACGTCGTCCATCTGCCTTGGCCCGGCGTGCCTCAACCCCTTCACGGTGCACCCGGTCGAGATCGCCGCCCAGGTCGCCGCCCTGGACGAGGCCAGCGCGGGGCGAGCGTACCTCGGTTTGGCCCGCGGGAGCTGGCTCGGCGACCTGGGCATCGACCAGGCCGGCGCGCCCGAGGCAATCGGCGAAGCTGTCGCAGTCATCGTGGCGCTGCTGCGGGGTGACCGCGCCGGCGTCGCTGGGCAGCGCTTCCGCTTGGCAGCGGGGGCCGCGCTCAAGCGCCCGCCCCCGCGGAGCTCGGTCCCTCTCCTCGTCGGCACGTGGGGCCCGCGGCTGGCCGCAATTGGCGCCGCCATCGCCGACGAGGTCAAGGTGGGCGGCTCGGCCAACCCGGCCATGGTGCCCGTGATGCGCCGCTGGACCGGGGCGGGCGTAGCGGGTAGGGGCCCGGAGGGCATCGT
>Ga0335074_10008289_pt1 | contig 14444 bp, 7 predicted proteins | sample Lox_Sample_23_FD_206715 | JGI IMG/M metagenome (GOLD analysis project Ga0335074, IMG submission 206715) | Soil microbial communities from Loxahatchee National Wildlife Refuge, Florida, United States - Lox_Sample_2.3 | ecosystem: Environmental > Terrestrial > Soil > Wetlands | place: USA: Florida...
TTCGATCGAGAGTGGGTGCTGGAGTTCATTCCAATAGTCGATTGCTCGCTACCGAACTTGAGCAGATGCTGAGCGATTGTCTGAAAAACAAAGGGTTCGAGGATGCCTGGAAGCTAGCACCTATTCTTGCAGAGGCGGAGGTTTCAGTTTTACAGCTCCAAACATTCCTCGCCGCGGTTCCGCATGGGCTCCAAACACTAGCTCTGCGCGATCTCCTGGTGACGCTAAGTCACGACTTGGCTGTCGCATTGATCATTCAAGCGAGCGAACGGGTTTTTCGAATCGTGGCTGCGGTAAAGGATTATTCCTATATGGATCGAGAGCCTCTGCAAGATGTCGATATATCGAACGCCTTGGACAATGTCCTCATGGTGTTTCAGTCGCGGCTGAAGAACGTGATCGTCAAGAAGAGCATCCCTTTAGAGCTGCCTTTGATCCGGGGATATGGAAGCGAGTTGAATCAGGCATTCTCAGCGCTGATCGAAAATAGCCTTGATGCCATGCAAGACCAGGGTACGCTTACACTCTCAGTCAAGCTTCAAAACGAGACCATCCTCATCGACATCGAGGATGATGGCTGTGGGATTCCGCTGGAATCTCCTGAACGCATCTTCGAGCCGTTTTTTACGACGAAACCATTCAACGGAGGCTTGGGTTTAGGCCTGGACACAGTCCAGCGTGTAGTGGCGAGGCACCTTGGCGCTGTCGCTTTCGACACCTCGGCTTACGGAACAACGTTTCACATTAGGTTGCCCGTTGATCGAGTTGGGGTCTACTAACAGGTGGAAGCAGCCGACTTTCCGCGAGCAATGGGCATCAATCTGCTTTGCCATCGCGTTTTCTGCGCTGGCAAGCGAAATAATCTCGCATCATCGCGACTTCAAACGGCACTGGTTGAGTCACCGATTCACTGGAAAAGGAGAAGGACATCATGTCCGATCACAAGCAAGCCACGGTTGTTATGGTCCACGGCGCGTGGGCAGACGGTTCAAGCTGGGAGCTTGTCATCCGGCAGCTCGAGACGCAGGGATTCAACGTCGTCGCCGCGCCCATTCCGCTCACCTCGCTCGGCGACGATGCAGCGGCTCTCGCGCGAACCATCGCCAGAACCGAGGGCCTCGTCATCCTCGCCGGGCACGCCTACGCCGGTGCAGTTATCGCCACGACACGCGACGAGCGGGTCAAGGCGCTGGTTTATGTCGCCGCTCTTGCGCCCGATGAAGGCGAAACCGTCGCGCAGGTCTTCTATCGCGACGAATCGCATCTCAACGCCCCACAACTCGCACCTGACGCGGACGGCTTTATCTGGATGCCCGATGAGGGCTTTGCACAGGCCTTTGCACAGAATGCAACACCCGAGCAGATCGCATTGTGCCGCGCAGTCCAGCGGCCAATCTCGGTGAAGAGCATTCAGGAAGTAGCCCCTGCTCCAGCCTGGAAAACGAAACCAGCCTGGTACCTGCTCGCCGAAGAAGACCGAATGATCAATCCCCGGACGCAGCGCTTTATGGCCGAACGCATGAAGGCCAGGATCCGCTCTTATGCTGTTGACCATACGCCTCTGCTGACTGCACCAGACAAAGTAGCGGACATCATCCTCGAAGCTGCAAAGGCCACACTCCACTAAGTTGGCAGCTTGTTAAGATCGGCGTTGCATTTATTCCAACATCGGGAGGACCCAACATGGAAAGCACAGTTGCCATCGTCACAGGTGCCAGCCAAGGTATCGGTCGCTCCACTGCGATCCGACTGGCGCGCGACTTCTCCTCCATTGTGCTCGTTGCCCGCAATGGCGCCGCGCTTGACGAAGTAGCAGGGGAGGTTCGACAAGCCGGGGCCGAACCGTTGCCCATGGCGCTCGATCTGAGCCAGGCGGAGTCAACTGAGAATGTGGTCAAAAATGCTCTGGATCGCTATGGCCGCATTGACGCGCTTCTCAACATCGCCGGCGCCGTTCCTCAGATCGACCTCTTCGAAATGACCGACGAACAATGGTACGGCGGCATGGAACTCAAACTACACGGCGCGCGCCGCCTCACCATCCGCGCCTGGAACGCACTCAAGTCCACACGAGGCTCCGTCGTCTTCATGTCAGGATCCGCCGCGCTTGATCCGAAGCCGGCTTTTGCCGCCGTCGCAGCCACAAACGCGGCCATTCTAGCCATGGCCAAAGCCTTTGCCGAGCAAGGAGTCAAAGACGGTGTACAGGTCAACAGCATTATTCCCGGAGCAGTCATGACAGACCGTCGCCGATCTTTCCTGGAGAAGTGGGCTCCCACACATAATATGACGGTCGAAGAAGCCACAAAGCAATTCCCTGAAAAAGCTGGCATCAGCCGTTACGGTCAACCTGAAGAGATCGCAGAACTGCTTGCTTTTATGGTCTCTCCTGCAGCGAAATGGATGATCGGGACCGCAGTGCGCATGGACGGCGGCGAAACCAAAGGAATCTGAAGCCCGTGTATCGCAGAATAAGGACTGAGTCGAACTCGTGTCGCGGCCGATCTCCAATACATTGAAAAGCGATATCTTCTGAAACTTCCGAGCCGCGAAACGAGCTTTAATTGTGGCTTTTAAACGGTAACTGGAACTTCCGCGCGAAAGGCGCAAACCGCGAGAACACCAAAGGCGAACTCAAAGCACCCGAAGCAAACAAAGGCCTCGCTGGAGCGTGGCACCATCAAACGGTGAAAGGCAACGGCGCCAATTCCCATTCCGACGAAGTTGGCAAACGTTGCGAGTCCCGTGATTTGTCCTCTGTGCTTCGGCTCGCTGGTCACCAATGTTCTGGACCTGGTGCAGATAATGCCCCGACTCACCGTGAACGGCGACACGAACCTCAACCGCCTGGTTAGGACTGATCGACGCAGGCCGGCTCGAAAAGTACTTCGTCCCGCTCTTGCCGGATTGAACCCCGTTTAATGGTAAGGTTTGGGTTGAAAAAACAGGCCCACGCGGACCAAGTTTTGCCCCGGCACCTAACTCGCTGACGCATTGCGTTCGCTCATTAATGGGTGGGATGCCCTGTTGGCGTCAGGTTTCGGTGGGCGGCGGTATTCGTTCGAATCGGGCTTGAGATGTTGCACGACGAGTCGGCGAGCTTGGTGGAAGCGATGTTAAGCTGCTGCAGGTGGTTCTTGGCCAGCACTGCGTTGAAGCTGTCTATCTGCGGCTGCATCGCCTTCCAGGCGGCGACGGTGCGGTTGTAGCCGGAGCACACGCTCTCCCAATTGTCGATCTGGGCCGGGGTGGGCGCCATGTCGAGGCCCACCTGCATCATGCTAACCATAGTGCTGTAGTCGTCGTTCAGTGCGAGGAAGGATTTGAGCGCTTTGGGGTCGGGAGTGGGACGGCGGAATGGGGCGCCGCTGGGCGGAATTACGCCTCCAATCTTAGTCAGGCTCTCATCGAGCGTTTTGGCTTGCGAGGCGACATCGCCGGGCAGGCTGCCTTTTATCAGGGCCGCAAGCTGAGTCTTGACCGCATCAACTTCGTCATGGCCCTGGTAGCTCTGCTGCATGCCGTGAACCGCGAGCAGCGAGAGCTGGCTCTGGGCGCGCAGGTCGGCCATAAGCTCGGGGCTCTGTCCGACGCGCGGGTCGTTCGTGACAGTGACATTGCGGGTGTACACCTGGCCATCGACAGTCAGCTTGAGCGTATAAACACCCGGAATGACTTGCGGCCCGTGTGGACCGGGGGTTGTCTCGCCCTCCGTCGAGTTCATCTCGTCTTCAAGGTCGTGGCGCAAGGCGGGCGGGTCGTCATAGTTCAAGTCCCAGTTGATGCGGTTCATGCCGACATGCGTGGAGAGGGAGCGCGACTCGGGCGAGGCCAGCCAGTAGCGGGGAAAAGCTTCGCCCTCGATGGGCGGCGGCAACGTGCTGGACATGGTGCGGACCAGATTGCCGTGGGAGTCGAAGACCTGGAGTTGGATGGGACCCTTGGGCTGATGGCTGAGGTAATAGTCCACGATTGCGCCATAAGGCGGATTGGGTGCATGCGGAACCTCGACTGAGAAGGGCTGATCCCAGTTGCTGTTGATGCGGGCGCGAATGGCCTCCTGGGGCGCGAAGAGATAGGCGGAGGAGGAGCTGATGGCCTGGGCGTTGGCGGCGATCTGGCGCAGCGGCGTGATGTCGTCGAGGACCCAGAAGCCGCGGCCATAGGTGCCGATGACAAGGTCGTTCACGTGGTAATCGGTGTGGATGGCGATGTCGCGGATGGAGGTGCTGGGCAGGTTCTGGCGCAGCAACTGCCAGTGGTTGCCGTTGTCGACGCTGACGTAGACGGTGGTCTCAGTGCCGGCGAAGAGAAGTCCGGGCTGCTCGGGATCGGCGCGCAGAACGTTCACCCAGCTTCCAGTGCGCTCGTCGCTGGGCAGGCCGTTCACGATGCGGGCCCAGGTCTTGCCGCCATCGATGGTGCGCCAGATGAGGGGAACGTCGGTGTCCTCAGTGGGGGGCACGGCGGCATCGGAGCGCGGATCGCCGCCGATGCGGCCGGTGATGTAGGCGGTGTTGAGGTCATCGCCGGCCACGATGCTGTTGAAGTTGGTGTGGGGTGGAAGGTCCGCAATGTTGCTGACGTTGTTCCAGTGTTTCCCGCGATCCATGGTGTCGTAGATCTGGCCGGTGCTGCTCACGGTCCAGACCACACCGGGCTTGACCTTGGAGATTGAGAAGTCGGTGATGGAGGGCGGGGGCGGGGGCGGGCCAGTGCGTGGCGTGGCCGGTGTTGTCGCTGAAGTGGCCGCTGGTTTTGTTGCTGGAATTGCGGCAGGTGTTGCTGCTGGTGTCGCTGCCGGTGTAGCCGGCTCGGTGGGCAGGGGTGTGCCGCAGGCCACCTCGGGCTTGCCTTTTTCCGTGGTCAGGTCGGGGCTGAACGCCTTCCAGGAATGTGCGCCGTCGCGCGTGACCAGCAGGCACTGGTAAGCAACGTAAAGAGCGCCGGTATCGAAGGCAGTGTCGAACTCTTTCTGGAAGTCGCGACTGGCGCGGTATTTAGTGGCATCGGAGCCGAAGTTGGGCGCAACGTTTTCCCACTGCCCGGTGTCCATATCGATTTTTATGAGGCCGTTGCCACCACCGCCGGGGCCATAGCCAACGCCGTAGATGATGTGAGGGTTTTTGGGATCGGGTGTAATGATGCCAAATTCGGAGGAGGGCAGCGGGCTCCAGTCGGTGAAGTCGACCTGGCCCCACATGCCGCGGCTCTTGATCGTCACTCCGCCGGTATCCTGCTGCGCGGCCATAATCCAGTATGGATACTGGCTGTCGGTAGCCACATGGTAGACCTGCGCCACGTTCTCGGTGTACCACATGCTCCAGGTGTGGCCGCCATCGAGGGTGACCGTGGCGCCCTGGTCGGTGCCAAGTACCATACGCTCGCCGTTGGTGGGATCGATCCATTGCTTGTGATAGTCCTCGCCTCCAGGCGCACCCTTGAAAGCCTGGAAGGTGACGCCGCCGTCGGTGGAGCGGTACATGGCGGTGCTGACGGTGTAAACGATGTCGGGGTTCTGCGAGTCCACGAAGACGCCGCAGCTATAGGAGCCCTGGCCGTTGCTGATGCGGGTATCCTTACCCGCCATGTGCTTCCAGGTGGCGCCGCCGTCGTCGGAGCGGTACAGCCCCGAGCCGTGTTCGATGTTGTTGCCGACAACGTACATGCGCTGGCCGTTGGTGTGCATGGCAATGGCAACCGCAACCCGGCCTTCAAAGGGTGGAATCTTGATCTGGGTCCAGGTCTGTCCCTCGTCCGTAGACTTGAAGACCTGCGCCGGCTTGGTCTTGGCCCGAGGGCCGCCGTTGGCGCCAGGGAAACCGCCGCCGGTACCCTGCGTCGCCGCCAGCAATTCGCTGGGATCGTCGTAGGCATATTCCAAGTCGCGCGCGCCGTCGTAATCAGGTGTCTTGAGGACGATGGTCCAGGTGTTGCCGCCATCGGTCGAGCGGTAGATACCGCCGCCTTTGCGAGTGGCATCGCCGAGGGCTGCAACGATCACGAGGTCGGGATTGGTGGGATCAATAAGGATGTTGGCAATCTTTACCGTGTCTTCGAGGCCGATGTGCTGCCAGTTGCTGCCGGCATCGGTGGACTTCCACATGCCGTTGCCGAGGCTGCCGCGGATGGGGTCGCCGGCGCCGGCATAGACAACATCGGGATTGGAGGGAGCGACCTGGATGGCGCCGACGCTATCCACGCTCGTCACCTGGTCGAAGATAGGAAACCAGGTCACGCCGGCGCTGGTGGTTTTCCAGATGCCGCCCTGGGGCATGCCGGCGTAGAACACGCCAGTCTCGCCGATGGCCCCGGTCACGGAGGCGATGCGGCCGCCGTGGAATGGCCCGACGTTACGCCACTTGAGGCCCGCGTAGAGGTCGGGATTGACCTGCGCCCCCGCGCCCAACGTCAATGCCGGTACGCTGGCGAAAGCCATCCCCCAATACACAACCCGCGAAAATCGCATCATGATTTAAGTACTCCACGGAATAATCGACACCGCTCGCCGGCGTAGTATACAGGAGCCTTGCAAATGTGCACTCGCCGTAGCCGAAACAGGCAGGGTGGGACTGAAGTCGTTATCCGGAATTTCGGGCTCACAGAGACTGAAATGATCTTCATTTCTTTGCGCTATATGCTGTTCGAATCTGAATGCCGGATCTTGATTTCGGACAGGAGAAATCTCTGACCTCCCCATAGGGCTGTTGTTTTGAGTCTTACTGTTTGCAACCAATGGCGAACGACGGGCTCTCACGATTGCCGCGAGCGAAATTCCGTTAGCGATTCTGGCCGGGAAGCCGATGAAAGACCAGTTGTATCACGTGCAGCCATGGGACCCGGTGATGCTGGTGGGCGCCTCGATACTGCTTGCTCTGGCAGCGCCGTTGGCATCGGTAGCGCCAGTGCGCCGTGCCGCCGGAGTGGAGCCGATGGTGGCGCTGCGCAACGAGTAATCGGGATCATGACAAGCCGACAAGAGCACCTGCTCTTGTCGCGTCACTGTCGAAATCTCATTGAAGAATCGCCCCGTCCTGATAAATCGGTCACTCGGACATTTTCTGCAGCGATGTCGAAGTTCCGGATGAGTCGGCCAAACTGGACGTAACCCGCCGGGGCTTGAGTAATGTACAGATTGGGGGTGATCCTTCCGGAATCATCTTTTAAAGCCAGGGAACTCGTCGCCCCCAGATATATCTCATTATTCATATCCAAGATGAAAATCTACGGTTAACTGTATATTTCGCGCGCGGAACCGTGCGGTAAACCATTGATTCTAAAGCTGCTTTGTTTTGGCATGAAAGCTGCATAGTGCGTGCTATCCATTATCAAGTTCTAAGAAGATCCCCCGTTCCACAAAAACTGCACGAACTTGCATCTCTCCAAGGAGTCGTCATGGAAATATCTGCAAGGAAGTTTGCGTTTCTGCTCACCCTGGCTCTGACCACGTTCTCCTCAACCCTGCTTTATGCCCAGGACTCAGCCTCGATAACCGGTACGGTCACCGATGCGTCCGGCGCTGTGGTGCCCGGCGCCAAGATCGTGTTGACGAATAGGGCCGCCAACCTGACGTATCAAACCGAAAGCAATGCGACTGGTTCCTACACCCTTTCGAACATTGCTCCAGGCCCGGGGTATACGGAGACGATCTCGCATGCCGGCTTCCAGACCACGGTGCTGACCGGCCTCTACCTGAATGTGGGCACCACCCGCTCGCAGAACGTGAAGCTCGCGATTGGCACCGTGTCAGAGACCGTGTCGGTTTCTGCCGAGAACCAGACGGTGACCCTGGATACGACCGATTCCTCGGTGGGCAACAACTTCCAGGTGCAGTATATGCAAGATCTGCCGGTCATGGCCCGCGACTCTCCGACGGCTCTCATGATGGATCAGCCGGGCATGACAACTGGCGGGACGTCCAGTGGCGGGATGATGGGTGGTGGCGGTGGGACTGCTGGCTCGTCAACCGGTGCGCGCGTCGACCAGGACCGCGTGACTCTGGACGGCCTGGACGTGAACGACGAGCTATACGGACGTTTCGGCACGATCGTCGGCAATGCCCCGGTGGACTCGGTGCAGGAGTTCCGCGGCACCACGGCCGGAATGCTCTCCAGCAACGGAGCCGGGGGCGGCGGCCAGTTCGAAATGGTTACCAAGTCGGGCACCAACCACTTCCATGGCGATCTCAACGAATATCACCGCGATACCGATCTCGAGGCCAACGAGTGGTTTAACAACTTTGAGGGTGTGCCACGCGCCCCGCTGGTCCGCAACCAGTTCGGTGGCGCCATCGGCGGGCCGATGTGGAAGAACAAGGCTTACTTCTTCTTCGATTACAACGGCCGCCATGATGCGCTTTCAACCATCGCAGTGCGGACCGTTCCGATGGACAGCTTCCTGAAAGATCAAACCATCGGCTATTACACCAATATCACCGCCGGAACGACGAGCAGCATCCCCGCAACAGGCAAAAATTCGGTGCAAAGTTTCGATCCGCAAGGCGTCGGTATCGATCAGGGCCTGTTCTCATTTTTGACCGGCACATGCGGGAATCGGCAATGCTACCCCTCGCCGAATGACTTTAGCGGCGATGCGGGCGACCTGGTGAATACGGCCGGTTACCGCTTCAATGCTCCCAAACCCTACATCGAAAAGAACTACGTCGGCAGGGTCGATCTCGACCCGTTCCGCAATCAGCACCTCTTTGGCCGCGTCACCTACAACAATATCAATTCGGTGAACGCCCCGGTGCAATTCCCGGGCGACCCTGAGACCTTCCCGTCTCTGGACACAAGCCATGCGTGGGTGGTGGGGTGGGACTGGACGATCGGCAACAACAAGACGAACAGCGTGATCTGGGGCGATAACATCGCCAAAGTCGGAACGCCCGACGCCTATAACCCGCAAGGGGCGAACCAGTACAATTACGATGGAGATCCAACCGGCGGCTACTTCCTGTCCGGCCCCTACGCCAACGCTGGCGGCTCGGCGTACTACTTCCCGATTCCGGTGGTGCGCGACGACTTCAATTGGGAGAAAGGGCGTCACAGCTTTTCGTTCGGCGGCTCGTTCAAATACCCCAGCCCCCATTACAGCGTCTACGGTAATTACAACGGTCCGATCGTCGGATTGGGTGGCGGCGTTACCGGACTGCCCACAAATGGATCATCCAACTTTAATTTCGATCCGCCCGATATCGACAACAGCCAGACCAGTTTGACCGTCTACCAATCGGCACTGGTGCTTGCGTTGGGCCGTTTTGAAGACACCAACGACACCTGGAACTACAACGCAGCGGGGACCGTGGTACCGCAGGGCGCCGGATTGCAGACCACATTCAAGTATTACGAGACGGAGGCTTATTTCGGGGATACATGGAAGCTGACGCCGTCGTTCACCTTTACCTACGGCGTGCGGTACGAGAACTTCTCGGTGCCCTACGAGATCCACGGCATCCAGGCGGATCAGAACTTGAGCTTCTGGGATTTCATGAACGACCGTGTCGCGCAGAGCAAGGCGGGCGTGGGTGGCGCGGCGTCGCTTCCGGGTGGAACCAACTCGGTGCCGTACGTCGAATACAATCTGGCCGGCAAAGCAAACCACGCTGCACCTTACTATCAACCGGACAACAAGGACTTTGCTCCGCGCGTGGCCTTTGCGTGGACACCCACCGCGGACCGCAAGCTGGTGATCAATGGCGGCGCCGGAATCATTTATGACGAAACGGTAGTCAATGCGATTCTGCAGGAGGAAGCAGTCTACTCCTATTTGTTCGAGAGTTCCGGGACCGCGGATTATGGCGTGCCAGCCACTTTGACCAATAGCGCGGCATATAATTCGCTGCTGCAGAATACGCGTTTTACGGCTCTGAGCTCTCCGCCGACAGGCCCGACCCCGCCGGCAATCACCAAGCCCGACATTCCGTTTGTGGGCCCCGAATCTCCTGAATGCAGCACGCCCGGACCTTGCGGCCTGGCCAATGGTGGAGCGTTCAACATTTCGGTCGATCACAATCTGCCTACGCCGTACAACATCATGTTTAACCTGGGCATGCAGCAGGAGTTCAGTGGGGGCTTCCTCCTCAGGCTGGGTTACGTGGGCCGCCTGGGTCGCCATTTGCTGGCCCAGGCCGACGCCGAGCAGCTTATCGACTTCCCGGATTCAGTGTCGGGACAGAAGCTGAGCCAGGCCATGGCCGCACTGACCACATGGCTGCGCCAAAATCCGAATGCCCCTCTAAGCAGCGTTCCGGCGCAGCCATTTTTTGAGAACGTGCTGTATCCGAACGGGACCGGCATATCCAACACGGCCTTCATTGCGGAAAACATGGCCCCGTATCCGGCGCGCGGCGACGTGGCGGACAGTGTCGAACTGATGTCCTATTACGGTTTGCTGCCTGACAATGTGGGCATGGCCGCGCAGCTTTCAGAGAATACCTTTTTCACCGACCTGGGTTTCTCCGCGTACCACGGCATGCTGGTTACGCTGCACAAGAACACCAGCCACGGTCTGCAGTTCGACCTGAACTACACCTGGTCGCACTCGATCGACAATACTTCGCAGGTTGCCAACTCCGAAGCCTACACTGGTTACGGCTTCATCTGCGACGTGCTCCGGCCGCGCCTGTGCCGCGGAAACTCGGACTTCGACGAAACTCAGGTACTGAACGGCAACGTTCTTTACCAGTTACCGTTTGGCCGCGGCCGCAGCCTGCTGACGAATGCTCCAATATGGACCGACGAGATTGTTGGCGGATGGGAGTTGAGCGGTTTGCCGAGCTACCACACCGGCACTCCGTACATGGCCAACTCGATTGCCTTCCTCATGAGCTACTCCAACGAAGACCCCGCGATTTTGACCGGCAGCCTGGGAGGGATTCAGAAGGCCCATGTGAGCGTAACTTCCTCGTCGGGTGGCAAGGTGGTTTCTACCTTCAAGAATCCCGAGGCGGCCTATGACCAGTGGAGTGGCCCGGTGGGCTTTGAGATGGGTTCGCGCAACAACTTGCGCGGTCCCGGCTTCTTCGACGCGGACATCGGGCTCGGTAAGACCTTCCCGATCCTCCCGGGTGAGGGAGTCAACCTGAAGTTCCGCTGCGACGCCTTCAATGCCTTCAACCATCCGAACTTTCAGACGCCGAGCTTCCAGAACAATATGGACCTGACAAGTCCGCCGAACGAGTTCGGCACCATTCCGGGTACGGTAACTCCCGCCGGCGCCGATCTCTCGGCGCGTGTATTGCAGGGCTCACTGCGGCTGGAGTTCTAACTGCGTCCGATGTTTCAAACGCAGAGGTTGCGAATGCTGGCGTAAGCGCGGAACACAGCGTCGGCAACGGCTTGTTGCCGGACCGCATGGCGATCGACGTTCAATGGCGCGAGTGCTTTGAAGCGCCGGGTCGATCGCCTGCGTGCCCATTCCCGGGCTGTAATGGGTGAACACATCCGGCTGCACAGCGGCCATATGCGCGCTTCGCTTGCGCAGGACCTCGTCCTGCGCCTGGCAAAGTGTTCTGCTGCTTCTAGATCGGAGCCTTCCAGTCGCGTGCGTCTCCATAGGAAAGACATAGAAACTTCCTCGATTTTCTCCGGCAGATCCGATGCGAAACATTGTAGACGGGTCATTCAACTGTATCCGTCTGAGCAACGCACCCTCAACGTGCTGTATCGGTCCATTGCGCGAGCCAGTGTGCAAATTGCGGTCGAATTACCGGCCACCCGTCAGTAACTACTTGTGAGACACCCTTCCGCTCACGGCCCAGGTCTTTCAGTTCATGACGACTTCCGCGCCGACAAGCCTGGCCGGTAGCAATTCTGTGATGCTCCTCCGCTGTTCATCATTCGAGTCGGCGACCACGGCCTCGCTGATTTGTGCATCGGAGTAAGCCGGATGGTCATCATCACCGATAAAGTTCGCCCGCAGTGTCGTATCTGGATCGCCAGGCAGGAGACTGGCACGCATTTCACACATGCCGCTCTAAATGTACTCGCGGTCAACCGCCAGGCTGCCGCCTTCCTCCTCTATCGTCCTCATTCAAAATGACTTAAATTGCCTCTCCTTTTTACCGTTTAATTCCCCTGCCCATTCTATTCTGAATGCCGATAGCGATTCTTCGGGCCGAAGTTCGGCAGACCAGCAGATCCTAACCGACTGAAAACAATAGACCTGGCCGCCAAGTCTACCCTCTATCGCAATGAAAACAATAGATTTAGAGATTTTTCGCAGGGGGGCGGGGGTATCGGATATGGGGGGTGGGGATATGCCCTTCGTGCCGTTTGTGAGAAATGCTGACTAAGGAGGTTCTGGTAGCCGCCCTCGACGAAGAAAACACCCCCCAGTTTCGGAAGCGTTTTGTTCTCGACCGCGTTGAAGAAGTCACCGAGAAGGTGAAGTTGCTGGTTCATCGCGGGGTTGCTGGATATGTAGCCGAAGTACTGCGGTCCGCTGTAGTGCGTGATGTAGGAAGCGTGCGTCCCGTTCGCATCCACGGGAACTTGCGTCAATAGCAGCACAAGCAACCCTGCCGAGGGTTTAAGCAGCATCTTGAATTGCATAAGCCACGTTCCGGTTTGTTGAGGAGTCGGTTTGTGAGCAAGCGCGTATCATCTGCGCTCACTCAGAAGGGGGGCTGTAATCTGGCAGCACCCGGGCTGGAAAGCCGTCGCAGCAAAGATAGCGGCGTAACACTGACGCCACCATGGCGCGAAGATTACACTGTTGCCATCTTGAGAACCGGAATGTGGAGCGTAACCCGAGTGCCTTTTCCCGGTTGGCTTGATATCTCCACATCGCCGTCGTGGAGCAGCGCAATGCTCTTCACGATTGCCAACCCCAGGCCGGTCCCTCCCGAACCCTGCGAACGCGACGAGTCGACACGGAAGAAGCGATCGAAAACCCTCGGCAGAGCTTCCGCCGGAATCCCGGCGCCGGTATCGGATACTTCGATGCGAATCGTGGAAGAGTCGGCGTTGGCCCCCAATACTACTGATCCGTCGGGCGGCGTGTGGGCCAGGGCGTTCGACACCAGGTTGCTCACCGCCCGCAGCATCAATGAGCGATCCAGTTCCGCGCTGAGCGGCTCAGCCCCATCGTTCACAACAATGGATATTCCTGCGTCGGTCGCAGAGGCTTCGTAGTAGTCGCAAACCGTTGTCAGCAACTCGCCGATGTTCACGTTCTCGCGATGTAGCTCGGTTAAGGGGCTCTCAGCGCGGGCTAGAAACAGCAGATTGCCGATCAGTTCGGAAAGCCGGACTGCTTCTTCAAGAGAAGACTCCAGCACGTCGCGGTACTCGTCGATCGTCCGTGAGCGGGCGAGAGCCACTTCGGCTTCTCCGCGGATGTTGTTGACCGGCGTGCGCAGATCGTGCGCAATGTCCGCCGAGAATCTTGAAATGCGTTCGAAGGATTCTTCGAGCCGGTCCAGCATCTCATTGAAGGTCCCGGCCAGCGACGCAAGTTCCGAGGGATAGCCTTCCGACCTGATCCGCTCGCGCAGATTCATTGAGGTGATTCTCCGTGCGGTTGCGGCGATCTCTTCGACGGGCCGAATGCCGTGCCGCGCAATCCGGTATCCCAGCAGCGGGAAGAGAACCGACGTCGCCAGCATAATTCCCCAGAACCACAGCCGATAGCGCGCCAGCAGCTTCTCTTCCTGCGAGACGTCGATGGCGATTTGAACCGTGTCGCTTTGAGTGGGCGGCGTTCCGACGGCAGCCGTAGCGCTGGCGACACGGAACGGCCGCCCATGTTTGCCCGCCATCGCAATCGAATGCTCGGAGCGGCTGCGGGTTCGGTTCGCGAGCTCCGCAAGATCGACCTGTTCGGCCATGCCGGGCGTCGTAAGTATTGGCTCACCGTGCTCATCGATAAGACGAATGTAAAACTGCTGGTATTGGCGCGCCGCAGATTCCAGTTCAATCTCTTCCCGCAGCGCATCCTCGTCATCCGGCCGTTCCCGCAGCATGGTGCGCAGTACGTGGATCTTGTCGGCAAGGAACAGCTCCGTGCTTCTGTCCAGTTCGGCCCTCAGGACGATGTAGAGACTGGCCGTGGCCAGCAGCACGAGTAACAGGCCTGCGGTCGAGTACGCAGCCGTTAGCCGGAATGCCAGAGTCCGGCGCAAGCGAGGGATGGCCTCCGTACTACGGTTCGGTTTCGAAGACATAGCCGGCGCCGCGCACCGTGTGAATCAGCTTTAAGGTGAAGGGGTCATCCACCTTGCTTCGCAGCCTGCGCACATTCACATCCACGACGTTCGTATCACTGTCGAAGTTCATATCCCACACCGACTCGGCGATCAGCGTGCGCGACAGCACTTCGCCGGCACGCCGCGCCAGCAGGGTGAGTAACAGGAATTCCTTCGAAGTGAGTTCGAGCCTCTGGCCGGCACGGGTCGCGCGGTGGCGCAGCAGATCGATCTCCAGGTCGGCCATGCGCAGGGT
>Ga0335074_10008290_pt1 | contig 14444 bp, 12 predicted proteins | sample Lox_Sample_23_FD_206715 | JGI IMG/M metagenome (GOLD analysis project Ga0335074, IMG submission 206715) | Soil microbial communities from Loxahatchee National Wildlife Refuge, Florida, United States - Lox_Sample_2.3 | ecosystem: Environmental > Terrestrial > Soil > Wetlands | place: USA...
GCGCCGCCTACCTCCGCCGGCCCTCGCCCGGCCGCCGGCCGCCCCGCTACCGCTGAACCCGTCCCCTTGACCGCCGGCCCCTCCCCTTAACCGCCGGCTTCCCCGCGACCGCCGGCCCCTCCCCTTAACTGCCGGCACCCCTGTGGGCGCCGGCCCCTCCCCTTGACCGCCGGCACTTCCCGTGAGCGTCGGCCCTCCGGCCGGCCGGCAGCCTCGCCATGACGGCGCGCCTGGGTCGCCGCGGGCACTTCCCGTTATTCAGGTTGACCCGCGGTCCTTGCTCGTTGTACGTCTTTTCCGTACACATGCGACCTTCGAGGAGCTGAGGTGCCCGGCCAATCTCGCACGCGCTGACCCGCTGAATCCGTCATCGCGTGCTGCTCGCAATCGCAGCACCCTTCCTCGAAGGGCACCTTGGCCGTGTCTGTGTTCGCTTTGTCATGTCTGACCTACCTGGGCATCGCCCTGGCCGGGTCCACTCTGGGACTACTGTGGCCGTCGATGCGGCTAAGTATCCACCAGCCGGTCGGCGCGCTGGGGATCGTGCTGTTCGCCGGGATGGCCGCTTCGGCTGTGTCTAGCGTTGTCACCGGGCGGGCGCTGGCGCGGGTGGCGCCCGGGCCGCTGCTTGCCCTCGGTACCGCGGCGGTCGGGGTGGCGCTTGCCGTGGAAGCGACGGCGCCCGCGCTGTGGGTGATCGTGGCCGGCTCGGCGGTCTTCAGCCTGGGTTGCGGGACGATCGACTCCGTGCTCAACGTCTACGCGGCTGCGCACTTCGGCCCGCGGGACATCACCTGGATGCATGCCAGCTACGGGCTCGGCGCTACCCTCGGGCCATTGCTCGTCACGGCCTTGCTGCGCACGGACGCCGGCTGGCGCGGCGCCATGGCGGCGCTGGCTTGTGTGGTGGCGGTGGTGGCGGCGATCCTCGCGGTCACGTGGCGCCGCTGGGAGACCCGGCGGGGTGTGACGGCTGTTCATTTCGAGCGGGCATTGCCGCCGGCTGCTCATGCTAAACGGCCGGCCCGTCATGAACGGGCGGCTCGTGATGAACCGATGGCTCGTCATGAACGGGCTGCTCGTCATGAACGGGCGGCGCGTGATGAACCGGCGGCTCGTCATGAACCCACGGCTCGTCATGAACGAGGGGCTTGTGGTGTGCGGTCGGCTGGTGATGGGCTGGCGACCTGTCAGGAGGCGGCGCCGGGCCGACGGCGGCGCCTGGTCGCGGGGGTGGCGTTCACCGCCGTCGAGACGGGGATCGAGTCCGTCGCGGGCATCTGGGGGTATGTGTTCCTGACCTCGGGGCGCGGTCTGCCGGACCCGGTCGCGGGCATCGTGGTGTCCGCGTACTGGGCGATGATGTTCGCCGGCCGCGGGCTGCTGGGACCGCTCGCCGCACGCATGGGTGCCGTCCGGGTTCTCGCGTGGGCGGTCGCGAGCGTGCCGCTTGGCGCGCTGCTGATGACGCTGCCCGGGCCGGCTCCGGTCGCGGTCGCGGGGATGGTGATGCTAGGCCTGGCCACGGCACCGGTCTTCCCGCTGCTCACGCTGACCACCGGGGACCGGGTCGGCGAAGCTGCCATGCCTGCCACCGTGGGCCTCCAGGTGGCGGCCTCCGCCGTCGGCGCCGCCGCACTGCCTTCCGGTATCGGGCTGGTCATCGGCGCGGTCAGCGCGCGGACGCTCGGGCCGTCACTGCTCGTCCTCGCCCTGGCGATGTGCGCCCTCTACTGGCTGACGCTGCGCGCGCGGCCGGTGAAAGCTGGTTTAAAATGCCGTCCTTTCGCCAGGACTCGTAAGAGCACCGAAGCGTACTCTTGAGGAAAGGCAGCGCAGAGCCAGTCGCAGGAGGCTGCCATGAGGCTGCAACCGCATCCCCGGAACCTGGTCGTGTTCAGGTCGCCTGACCGTCCAGCCCACAGGTACGATGCCGTGCGGTACAGGCGGGTTACGCGCGGCGGGCGGATCCGCCGCCTCATCCGTATCGGGGTGCTGCTCACGGTTATCGCCGTGCGGCCTCGCTGGCAGCCTCTGCTGGCGGGGACGGCACTGACGGTCCTCGGCGTCGTAGGGCGCCAAGGCGACGGCGGCATTTTCATCATCCCCGGACTGCTGCTGCTCTGGTGCGCCCTGCTGATCCCCGGCGACACTGACCTAGACCGCGAACGGCGCTCTCAGCTACGGCGCGAGCTCGCAGCATTCTCCACCCCGTCGCAACGACGCGATCTCGAAGCCACTCTTGACCTGTACCCGGACGACATCACCGGCGAGATACGCGACATCCTCGCGAACCAGGCGGCCGCTTCGCCTAACAACGGAATTCCGGGCGGCTGACCGTACGCACGGCAATGTCCGGCCCTGCGCGGAACGCACAGCCAGTGACCGTCGGCGGCTCCAGCGTCAAAGCACATGGCCGTGACCCACTCCCGAAAGGCCGTCTGCCTCGGGCCCATGTCCTTCGCGATCCAGCCGGTCGACCGGTCCTGCCCGCCTGCCATGCCAGAGGTGGAGAGACCGGTGGTTCCTGGAAGCGGTAGGTGGGGAGGCTTTCGATACGGCCGCTGACGCGCGTCTGCGATCAGCAGGCGTAGCAGTACCGTCGGCCCGCCTGAGTTCGGCGCTGCCGATGGCGCACCTCAGGAACATACAACCACAGGGGGATCTATGACCGTTTCCGCAGTCAGCGCAGTAGCGCAGGCGTTTCATGACGGCGTCGCCAACCGGGATGCCGCGGCTCTGGCCAGCCTCTACGCCCAAAATGGCACGTTCATGCCTCCCGGCATGGAGCCGTGTGCGGGCCGGGCTGAGATCCAGTCGGCCATGCAGGGACTGCTCGACATGGGCGCCCGCTCGCTGGACATTGAGCCGCTCGACGTCCGTGAAGCCGGCACCATGATGATCGAATACGGCCGCTACACGCTGAGAATCGAGCCGGGAGGTAATCAGGGCATCACCGATATCGGCAAGTACATCGTGGTTCACGAGCGCCAGCCGGATGGCTCGACAAAGATCCTGTACGACATCTTCAACTCGAACGCACCCGCCGTATAGTCCGCAGGATTTCAGGGGTGCGGCGCCGCCGTATAGTCCGCAGGATTTCAGGGGTGCGGCGCCGTCATCAGGTGAGCGTCCCTGGCTGAGGAGGGCTACTCCTCGCGGCGGCGGCGCTGGACGAATTCGAAACCGAACCGGCCCTTGACGCACAGGTGGCCGTGGGTCACCTCGCTGTCAAGGGGCGAGGTGACCTTGACGATGGTGTTGTCCTGGACGTGCAGGTCCACGTTGCAGCCGACCCCGCAGTAGGGGCAGATCGTCGAGGTGACGGTCTGGGCGGATTCGTCCCAGGTGCCTGCCTGGCGCATGTTGTACTCGCTGGCGGGCATCAGGGCGCCGGTCGGGCAGACGCCGATGCAGTTGCCGCAGTACACGCAGGCGGAGTCGGGCAGGATGACGTCGTACTCGGTGGAGATGCGCGCGTCGAAGCCGCGGCCGGCCACCGCGATCGCGAACGTGTTCTGCGCGTCCTCGCCGCAGGCCTCCACGCACTTGTAGCAGAGGATGCAGCGGGAGTAGTCGCGGACGTAGGCCTCGTTGTCGTACTTGACCGGCTGGCCGACCGTCGCGGCCTCGGTGCCTGATACGTGCGCGTGGTGCTCGCCCGGCCGGGCGGCGTCCCGCTCCCCCGTCTCGTGGTCCGGCGCGGGTGTCCCGTACCTGGCCGGGTCGGCACCGTACTCGGCGATCCAGCGCTGCACGTCGGCCGAGGCGAGGGACACGTCGGCGGAGGAGGCGAGGAACTCGAGGACCATCTTGCGCGAGGTACGGACACGCTCGGAGTCGGTGTGCACCTTCATCCCGGGCTCGGCCTTGCGGGAGCAGGCCGGCACCAGGGTGCGGGAGCCCTCCACCTCGACCACGCAGACCCGGCAGACGTTCACCGGGGTGAGGTTCTCCAGGTAGCAGAGCGTCGGGGTGTCGATACCCTGGCCCCGGCACGCCTCAAGGAGGGTAGCGCCCTCGGGGACGCGGACGGACTTGCCGTCGATCTCCACATCCACGAGCCGTCTGGGGGTCTCGAGGAACACTGAGGTCATCGCAGGAAACCTCTCATCGTCACGTCTTTACGGTGTGCGAACCGCACTGAGGCCGGTCTCGGGTGTGCGACCCGCACTGAGGCCGGTTTCGGGTGTGCGAGCCGCACTGAGGCCGGACGGGTGCGCACCCCCGCCAGGGTCATCGGGGCGACCAGAGCTTGCGCCGCCGCCCGGGTCACGGAGTCCACCTAGCTCACCCGCCCCTGGAGTCAGCACCGATGAGGCCAAGCTTGACCGCGGACTGGACAGCAGACAGCGCCGTCTGGCCGAGGCCGCAGATCGACGCGTCCCTGGTGACGTAGCCGATGTCGGACAGCAGCGCGAGTTCCGCCGGCACCGAGCCGACCGGCGTGCCGCTGGCCAGCCGGGCGACGAGTTCTTCCTGGCGGACGGTGCCGACCCGGCAGGGCACGCACTGGCCGCAGGACTCGTCGCGGAAGAACCGGGTGATCCGGGTCAGCAGCGACGCCACGTCCACCGTGTCGTCGAGGACGAGCACGACGCCGGAGCCGAGGGTCGCGCCCGCGGCCCGGACTCCCTCGAAGGTCAGCGGCATGTCGAGGGCGCCAGGTCCGACGAACACGCCGGCCGCGCCGCCGAGCAGCACCGCGCGGAGCGGCCGGCCGCCGGACACGCCGCCCGCGCCGTCGATCACGTCGCGGAGCGTCACGCCGAACTCGTACTCGTACAGACCGGGGACCTCGACGCAGCCGGACAGGCAGAACAGCCGGGTGCCGGTCGACGCGCCGGTGCCCACCGACGCGAATGTGGGGCCGCCGATCCGGAGGATCTCCAGGACCGACAGCAGCGTCTCGACGTTGTTGACCGCGGTCGGCTTGCCGAACAGGCCGGACTGGGCGGGGAACGGCGGCTTGTTGCGCGGTTCCGCGCGCTTGCCCTCCAGGGAGTTGATGAGCGCGGTCTCCTCGCCGGCGATGTACGCGCCGGCGCCGCGCCTGATCTCGATGTCGAACGCGAAGCCCTCGCCCATGACGTCATCGCCGAGGAACCCGTAGGCGCGCGCCTGCGTGATCGCGTGCGCGAGGCGGGACTCGGCCAGCGGGTACTCGCCGCGGATGTAGATGTAGCCGCGGGTGCCGCCGCAGGCGTAGCCCATCACGGTCAGCGCCTCGACCAGGGCGTACGGGTCGGCCTCCATGAGCACCCGGTCCTTGAAGGTGCCCGGCTCCGACTCGTCGGCGTTGCAGACCACGTAGTGCGGCCGGACCGGGTTGGCGGCGACCGCGTCCCACTTGATGTGGGTGGGGAACGCGGCCCCGCCGCGGCCCATCAGCTTGGCGTCGCGCAGTTCGCGGATGACGCCCTGCGGGCCGAGGGCGGTGGCGCGGCGGAGCATCTCGTAGCCGCCCGCCGCCCGGTACGAGCCGAGGGAAGCGGGGTCGACGTGGCCGAGACGGCGGATCAGCGATACCGCGCCGGCGGCCGGGGAGGAACCAGAGCGGGCGGGAACGGAGTCATCCGCGACCGTTCCTGGTGACGGTGGTGGCGACAACTGAGGGACCAGGACGCTGAGGGGGACCTCAGCCGGTGCCTGGCCGGTGGTGAGCGCCTGCCAGATGAGGTCGGGGGTGGCGGGTGAGATCCCGCGGCGGGGGGCGGCGGCGCCCGCCTGCTGGATGAGCGCCGCCGAGCCCCGGTCGCACTGGCCGAGGCACGGGGAGCGCTGCCAGGTGACGCCGGTGCCGTTCAGCCCGGTGCGCTCAAACACGGCCTCGGTGCCCTCGCTGCCGAACCGGCGGGCCATCTCCAGGCACAGCGCCTCCGCGCCGCCGATCTTGCAGGCGACGTCGTCGCAGACGTGCACCACCGCGCCTGGTGAGAGGGTGGTGCGGAACAGGGCGTAGAAGGACGCGACGCCGTAAGCCTCAGCGGGCGGGACGGTGAGCCGCTCGCACACGTAGTCGAGCGCGCCGGGGCTGATCCAGCCGGCGCTCTCCTGGACCGCGTGCAGCACGGTGATCAGCAGGTGGCGGCGGCCGCGCGCGGCGTGGCCGCCGAACGCGGTGTGCGCGTCGACCGCGCGGCGCTCGCCGCCCTCCCAGCCGGACTCGGGCGGGCCGAGGACCGCGTCGACCGCGGCCCGCTCGGCCTCCGTCGCGGGTGCCTTCGCCGTCAGGCGCAGGTCCACTAAGAACTCCCTTCTTTTCTTTCTTGACGTTGCCGGGGTGCCTGGTCTACGCGTCTAGGCCAGAAAAGAGGGAAGTTCCGTGACCACTTCTGCGGTCTTCAGTCGTTCCATGGCGGCGGCCGCCTCCTCGGGGGACGCCTTCTCCACCCGGATCGCGGTCGCCTTGAACTCCGACGTGCCCGACTTCGGGTCCCAGGTGTCGAGGGTGAGGACGTTGGTCTCCACCTGGTCGGGGAAGTGCAGGGTCATGAACGCCAGCCCCGGCCGGAGCGTCTCGTCCGCGTGCACCGGGACGATGACCGAGCCGCGCCGCGAGGTGACCCGGACCCATTCGTCTTCGGCGAGGCCGAGGCGCGCTGTGTCCTCGGGTGCCAGGTTGAGCGACTCCTTCTTCCGCAGCGGGGTGGAGAACAGGTTGCTCGCCGCGCCGGTGTTGTAGGAGTCGAGGCGGCGGCCGGTGGTCAGCCTGATCGGGTACTCGCCGGTGAGCGTGTCGAGCGGGTCTTCCTGCTCGGTGAGGTGGAACGGTGCGGGGGCGCCGCGCTTGGCCGGGTCTTCCTCCCACAGGCGGGCGTGCAGGAACAGCGTGCCTTCCGACTCCTCATCGGGGCAGGGCCACTGGATCCCGCCGAGCCGCTCCATCTTCTCGTACGACATGCCGCGGTGCATCGGGGACAGTTCCCGCAGCTCGTTCCACAGGTCTTCCGGGGTGGGGTCGCCCCAGTCGACGCCCAGGCGCCGGGCGAGCTCGCTGATGATCCAGATGTCGTCGCGGGCGCCGTCGGGCGGGTCGATGGCCTTGCGGACGCGCTGCACGCGGCGTTCGCTGTTGGTGACCGTGCCCTCGGACTCGCACCAGGACGCGGTGCCCGGCAGCACGACGTCGGCCAGCTTCGCGGTATCGGTCATCACGATGTCCTGGACCACCAGGCACTCGAGGCCTTCGAGCATCTTGCGGGTATGGGAGGTGTCCGCCTCGGAGTTCACCGGGTTCTCGCCGATGATGTAGGCCGTCGTCAGCTCGCCGCGGGCCATCGCGTCGAACATCTGCGACAGGTGCCAGCCCTTCTTCGGTTGGATGGTGACGCCGTACTTCTCACCGAAGCGGCGGCGGGCATCGTGGTCAAGTTCGATGTCCTGGAAGCCGGTCAGCTTGTTCGGGATCGCCCCCATGTCGCCGCCGCCCTGGACGTTGTTCTGGCCCCGGAGCGGGACCAGGCCTGAGCCGTACCTGCCGACGTGCCCGGTGAGCAGCGAGAGGTTGATCAGCGCGAGCACGTTGTCCGCGGCGTTGTGGTGCTCGGTGATGCCGAGCGTCCAGCAGATCTGGGCGCGGTCGGCCCTGGCGTAGTCGTGGGCGAGCTGCCTGATGAGGCTGGCCGGGACGCCCGAATCGCGCTCCGCGCGCTCAAGGGTGTAGCCGGCGACGAACTGCTTGTACTCCTCGAAGCCGATGGTGGCGCGCCTGATGAACTCCTCGTGCACCAGGCCGGCCTGGATGATCTCGTTGGCGATCGCGTTGGCGAGGGAGATGTCGGAGCCGACGTGGATGCCGAGCCACGCGTCGGCCCACTTCGCGGTGGACGAGCGCCTCGGGTCGACGGCGTACATCTTCGCGCCGTTGTGGATGCCCTTAAGGACATGGTGGAAGAAGATCGGGTGTGCTTCCCGCGCGTTCGAACCCCACATGATGATGAGGTCCGCGTCCTCCGCCTCCCGGTAGGAGCAGGTGCCGCCACCCGCTCCGAAAACTGCCGCCAGACCGACGACACTGGGGGCGTGTCAAGTGCGGTTACATGAATCGATGTTGTTGCTGAGCATGACGCCGCGGGTGAACTTCTGGGCGGCGTAGTTCATCTCGTTTGATGCCTTGGAGCAGCTGAACACCCCGAATGTGCGGGTGGCGTCGTTTTCTCGCGCCCGCGCGAATCCCGCCGCGGCGCGGTCGAGCGCCTCGTCCCAGGTGGCGGGGCGCAGTTCCCCGTTTTCCCGGACCAGCGGCTCGGTGAGCCGCACTTGCTTGCCCATGTCCCTGGCCTTCTGCTTGCCCATCGCGCACCTCTGGTCCTCTGGCGTACCGACGGCATCGTTTGTCTACGGCAAGTATTCGACTGTATGGACTGATTCTCCCAGTCTTCCGGCGCGGGTCCAGATCCGCCGACGGTGACAAACGGAACACTGGGGGCCGACCCGGCCGGCCGGAGCTCGCTTTGTCACCAGCCACAGCGCCATGGGCGACACCCCCGCCAGCCATAGCGGCATGAGCCACGCCCCGCGAGCCGTAGCGCCACGAGCCGCAGCGTCACGCGCCTCACGCGGCCGGGCGGACGGACGGAGGACGGAGGACGGAGGACGGAGGACGGAGGACGGAGGACGGAGGACGGCGAGACCTGGCGCACTGCCGGCGGCCCGCCGGCTCAGCGCAGGCGGCGGCCCATCTCCTGGACCGAGTAGCCGCCCAGGGCGGTGACCGCGTCCTGGAAGCCGGGGTCGCGGAGCAGCGACCATAGCGGCGCCAGCTGCGGGCCGTCGAGCGCGCCCGGCGCCACGACCAGGTCGTACGGCTCGCGGGCGACCGGCAAGAAATCAAGGCCGAAGGGGGCGGCGGCGGCCCTGATTCCCAGGCCCGCGTCCGCCCGCCCGGCCGCGACCGCGGCGGCCACCGCCAGGTGGGTCGGCTCCTCCCTGGCGTAGCCGGTGATCGAGTCAGGCGGCAGGCCGAGCCCGCTCAGCAGGTGGTCGAGCAGGACCCGGGTGCCCGCGCCGCGCTGCCGGTTGACGTAGCGGACACCGGGCCTGGCAAGGTCAGCGATCCCGGTCAGGCCGAGGGGGTTGCCTGGCGCGACGAGCAGTCCCTGCTCACGGTGCACGAGCCGGACCACGGCTACGTCGCCGGCCGCGGGCCCGAAGACGCGGTCCAGGTACGGCAGCGTGTACTCGCCGGTCGCCGGGTCGAGCAGGTGGGACCCGGCGAGGTGGCAAAGCCCGTCCCGCACCGCGACGAGCCCGCCGAGCGACCCGACGTTGGACGAGGCGAGGGTGATGAGCGGGTCGACCGCGCGCAGCGCGGAGGCGGCGAGGTCAAGGACGAGGTCGTGGGAGCCGATCACCACGATCGTGCGCGCGATCTCGTCGAGCGTCCTGAGCAGCTCCACCGACACCGAAGCCCCCGGGTGGTGCCCCTCCACCCCGGCGGGCACCACGAGCAGCCCGTCGGCGCGGACCAGGGAGGTCAGCACCCCGGCGCCCCGCGGCAGCGGGGTCGCGACGGTGTCGCCGCCGACGACGCCGAGCCTGACCCGGACCCAGTCGTCCATGCCGAGCGGCGAGGCGAGCTTACGGGCGAGCCGCGCGGTCGTCACCGGACGCCGCCGCGGCGGTGCGCCGGACAGCTCGGCGAGCAACGGCACGGCGAAGATGTCGAAGGTGAGCGCCGCGGACACCGGGTAGCCAGGCGCGCCGAGCACCGGCGTCTGCCCCACCACGCCGAGCACGACCGGGTGCCCGGGCCGCACCGCGACCCCGTGCACCGCCAGGGTCCCGGCCGACGCGACCACTCGTGCCGTGTAGTCGTCGCGCCCGGCGGATGAGCCCGCGATCACGATCAGCAGGTCGCACTCGTCCGCCGCGGCCTTGACGACCGCCTCGATCCGGTCCGGGTCGTCCGGTTCGATCGGCAGCACCCGGGCGTCGCAGCCGGCTTCCCGCGCCTGCTCGGCGAGCATCAGCGAGTTAGTGTCGGGGATCTCGCCCGGACCTGGCTCGGTTCCGATCGGCCGCACCTCGTCGCCGGTGGGAAGGATAAGGACAAGAGCCTTCTTCCGAACTGTTGCGGCTGTCTGCCCCGCCGCCGCCATGGCCGCCAGGTCGGCGGCGCGCAGCCGGTGGCCTGCCGGTAGCAGCAGCTCGCCCGCCGCCACGTCCTCGCCGATCGAGCGGACGTGCTGGTACGGGGGGACGGCGGCGCGCAGCTCGGCGCGGCCGTCGGCGTCGTAGTGCACGTGCTCGCGCATCACCACGGCGTCCCGGCCGTCGGGCATGGGGTCACCCGTGTCGACCACGTCGTAGGCGCCGCCGTCGAGCCAGACCGGGGTGGTCTCGCCGGCCAGCACGGTGTCGGACGCGCGGACCGCGATGCCGTCCATGCCCGCCGCGTCAAACGGCGGCGATGACCGGACTGCCCACACGGGCAGGGCGGTGACGAGGCCGGCCGCCTCGGCGACCGGGACGGTGACGGCGGGCAGCCGCTCCGGGCAGCCTGCGGCGCGCAGCACGGCCCGCCAGGCCTCGAGTGCCTGCGCGGCCGGCACATCCCTGATGAACGGGCTATTGGTCACCATGGCCCCACGCTACTCGCCCGCCTCGGCCGCCCGGCTTTACGGTCGCATGCACTTGCTGAGCGGAGTGGCCTGGCGCTGGCAACTTCCATCGTCCATCGTCGATTAACGATGGAAGCTACGGCAAGCCCGCTGGAGCGGGCAACGGCAGCGGAGTACGCGTCCTGGTTCCGGGCGCTGGCCGACACGACGCGGGTACAGATCGTGTCCCTGCTGGCCCGGCGAGGTGAGGCGATGACGGTCGGGGCGATCACCGCCGAACTGGAGGTCGGCCAGTCCACGGTATCGGAGCATCTGAGGATCCTGGCCGGAGTGCGGTTCGTGCTCGCCGACAGACACGGGACAGCGGTGTATTACCGGATCAACGAAGCGTGCGTGCGGTGCTTCCCGTCCGCCGCTGACATCGTCATGGGCCGGCCTGTCCCGGCTGTCCCGTCGTGCTAGCCCTGTGAGCTGGAGGTGCCTCGTGCGAGATGACGTTGAGCGGGTTCGCGCTGCTGTCGTGAGCCGTTACGGCCGGCTGGCCGAGGCGGCCGCCGCCGGCGAGCAAGTCGCCGACGGCGGTCCCGGCGGGGGCTGCCTCGGCGCTGCCGCCTACGACGACACGGCCGGGCTGATGCCCGAGGCCGCGCTGCGGGCCAGCCTGGGATGCGGCAACCCGGTGGCCGTGGCGGCGCTGGAACCGGGCGAGACCGTGCTGGACCTGGGGTCAGGCGGCGGCCTGGACGTGCTGTTGTCGGCCCGGCGGGTAGGCCCGGCGGGGCAGGTCTACGGCCTAGACGCAGCGCCCGAGATGATCAGCCTGGGCCGCGCGAACGCCGCCGCCGCGGGCGCGCGGAATGCGGAGTTCGTGTGCGGGAGCATCGAGGACATCCCGCTGCCGGACGGGCACGTCGACGCGGTGATCTCCAACTGCGTGATCAACCTGTCCGTGGACAAGCCGCGGGTGCTCGCCGAGGCGTTCCGCGTGCTGCGGCCCGGCGGCCGGCTCGGCGTCAGCGACGTGATCGCCCACGACGACACCGATCCTGCCCAGCGGGCCCTGGCCGGGCAGAGCGCAGGCTGCACCACCGGGACGGTGACCGCGGCGCAGTACCGTCACCAGCTTCTAGCGGCCGGGTTCACGCAGATCAGCATCGTGCCGGGGGCCGATGCCGGGGGCGGTCTGTTCCCGGCGGTTATCCAGTCCGTGCGGCCCGCATCCCCGGCCGGGGTGCTGATCCGGCCGATGCGCGCAGCCGACTCCGGCGAGGTGCTTGCGATTTACCAGGCAGGCCTGGACACCGGACAGGCCAGCTTCGAGACCACGGCGCCGACGTGGGAGGCGTTCGACGCCGCCAGACTGCCGCTGCACCGCTACGTCGCGGCGGACGCCGCCACCGGGCGGCTCCTCGGCTGGGTAGCCGTCTCACTGGTCTCAGCCCGGCGCGTGTACGCCGGGGTGGTCGAGCACAGCGTCTACGTTGATCCGGCGCATCAGCGCCGCGGCATCGCCTCGGCGCTGCTGACCGCGCTGATCGATTCGTCGGAAGCGGCTGGCATCTGGACCATTCAGAGCAGCGTGTTCCCCGAGAACACGGTGAGCGTCCGGCTGCACCGGAATGCGGGGTTCCGGATCATCGGCACCCGGGAGCGGATCGCCTGCCACCACGGCCAGTGGCGGGACACCGTACTGCTGGAACGCCGCAGCAAGATCGCGGGCATCAGCTGACACGGGCCGGCCTGCGCCTCCGCACGGCGGGTGAGAGGAGGGCGGCGCTGGCCCTGTGCACCGAAAAGCATCTTGATGCATCAGTTCCCGGGGGCGGCCGGTACCGCCGGCCGTCGATGGGGCTGGGCCTGTTCCGGTTCAGGAGGCGGCCAGACGCGGAGCGAAGCGCGTGACGCGGCTGTCCAGTTCGGCCAGTGCCGCGTCGAAGCCGTTCGGGCCGCCGGCTCGGACCGGGTCGGGGACGGACCAGTGCACGGCGGCGAGGGGACCGAGTTCCTCGTGGGCGAGGTCGCAGACGGTCACGACTAGATCGCCGTCGCCGAGGACGTCGCTGATGTGCCGGGGCCGGAGCCGGGGCAGGGAGAGGTGGTGGCGCGTGGCGGCATCGACCGCGCCCGGGTCGATCCTGTCGGCCGGACGGGTGCCAGCCGAGACCGCTGGTACCCCGCTGGCGCGCCGCCACAGAGCGGCGGCCAGGTGCGAGCGCGCGGTGTTGGCCGTGCAGACGAACACCACCCGCCGCGCGGTCCGCCCCGGGGGCCCGGCCAGAGCGTCCAGCAGGCCGGGAACGAGCCGCAGGTAGGTACGGCGCCGGTCGCCCTCGGAGCGGTGCCGGGTGACCAGCCCCGTCTCCTCCAAGACCTTCAGGTGATGGGCAAGCAGATTCGACGGCATGGCCAGCATCCCGGCCAGCTGGGACGGGGAAGCGTCCCCGTCGACGAGCGCGTCGGTGATCGCGAGCCGCGCCGGATCGGCCAGCGCCGCGTGCACCGCTGCACGTCGCACCAGATCAGACATTCGCTCATCGTTCATTGACTCAATCTTGACTGAACTATGCCCGGTCCGTCAAGATGAGGCCGTGACCACAGCCCCCGATTTGCCTCGCCGTCTGGCCGCGGAGTTCCTCGGCAGCGCGTTCCTGGCCGCGATCGTGATCGGCTCCGGCATCGCCGCACAGCGCCTGTCCCCGTCCGATACCGGCCTGGAACTACTGGAGAACGCGGCGGCGACTGCGGCCGGGTTGTTCGCGATCATCTTGATGTTCGGACCGGTGTCGGGCGCGCACTTCAACCCGGTCGTGTCGTTCGCCGACGCGGCGCTGGGCGGATTGGGGTGGCGGGACGCCGCCGCCTACCTGCCCGCCCAGGTTGCCGGTTGCGTCACCGGGGCGATAGCGGCGAACCTGATGTTCGCCGAGGCGGCGGTGTCCATCTCGGTCAAGCACCGGGCGTCAGGGGCGCACGCGCTGTCGGAGGTGATCGCGACCGCCGGGCTGCTGCTGGTGATCTTCGCCCTGGCCCGCAGCGGGCGGGCGGCCACCGCCCCGGCGGCGGTCGGCGCCTACATCGGCGCCGCGTACTGGTTCACCTCATCCACCAGCTTCGCCAACCCCGCGATCACCATCGGACGGATGTTTTCCAACAGCTTCGCCGGGATCGCCCCGTCCTCAGCCCCGGTCTTCATCGCCGCACAGATCGGCGGCGGTATCGCCGGGGTGATTGTCATCAGGTTCCTCTACCCGGCGCTCACCCCGGCCCAGGCCGCCGGAGTGATCGTGCCGCACGAAGACGACAAGAGCCTTGCCGGGCACGACGGCGACAGGCCGGATGTCGCTCCGGGCCGCCGGGTAGTCCGCAACGGAAGGTAACTGACATGCACATGGTGACGGTGGGGGGCAGCGACGCGGGGATCAGCGCCGCGCTGCGCGCCCGCGAGGTAGAGCCGGACGCCGAGGTGACCGTGGTGGTGGCCGACGCCTACCCGAACTTCTCCATCTGCGGCATCCCCTACTACGTTTCCGGCGAGGTCACCCACTGGCGCAGCCTTGCCCACCGGACCATCGCCGACCTGGAAGACGCCGGGATGGCCCTTCGCCTGGACACGACCGCCCGCCGCATCGACGTGCCCGGCCGTAAGCTCCTGGTCACCGGGCCGGACGGGACTGAGGACCTGATCGCCTACGACGAGCTAGTTGTCGGCACCGGCGCCGGGCCGGCCCGCCCGCCCGTCGCCGGCCTCAACATGCTCGGCCCGGCCGACGGCGTGCACCTGCTCCACTCGATGGACGACACCTTCGCAGTCATGCGCACCCTGGAAGAGCAGTCTCCGGCGAGCGCGGTGATCGTCGGCGCCGGGTACATCGGGCTGGA
>Ga0335074_10008292_pt1 | contig 14441 bp, 10 predicted proteins | sample Lox_Sample_23_FD_206715 | JGI IMG/M metagenome (GOLD analysis project Ga0335074, IMG submission 206715) | Soil microbial communities from Loxahatchee National Wildlife Refuge, Florida, United States - Lox_Sample_2.3 | ecosystem: Environmental > Terrestrial > Soil > Wetlands | place: USA...
TCTGCAGGCGACGCATCAGGAGCTCGCGCTGGCGAATGCGCAGCACCTCTTTGAGTACGTGGCACTCGATTATCACGGGCTGCTCGGCCTGACGGCCGGAGGCGCGATCGGCACGGGCGATGCCGCCAAGGTTCCCGCGCCACCCAACGCTCCGATCCCGGGGAGCGAGCGGATGACGCTGTGGGAGGGCCACGTGCGCTGGACGCCCGGGCCATTCGATCTCTCGGCGCTCTATGCTCATGGGCAGATCGGTAACGTCGCTCTCGCTAACGTAGCCAACATTGGTTCGCCGAACCCGATCCCGTCGGATTTCTATGGCTACTATCTCCAGGGGGCATACCAGGCCTGGGAGCAGGGGGAATATCGATTGGATCCCTTTGTGCGGTGGGAGACGTACAATCTCGGGTCTCGCTATGAGGGGTCCCCTGGACCGGTAATTCCCACTGGACTTACGCCGCTTTCGGCGACGCCTGGAGACTACGGCTACTGGCCACGAGGTGAAGACCGCGTGTTCACCACCGGCGCCAACTTATATGTCACCCCGCATGTCGTGCTGAAGGCTGACTACCAATGGTTCCGCGTTAACCGCGATTTCGACCGTCTCGACCTGGGGCTTGGAATCAACTATTGATAGGGCCCTTTCTTTTAGCTGCAGTTCGATGAACCTAGCGACGCCGCCTCAAGAGATACGTGTCCATGATCCAGCCGCGCCGCGCTCGGGCCTCCCTGATTTTCGCGCTAACGTCACGTACCTTTCCGGATACGAGGATTTCTCCCGGCATGCCGAGGTGGGCACCCCAGTAGATCTCATCACCCGGATCGGCAGCTCTCCGCCGGTCCGGGCGATCGCACCTTCGAGCAGCTACAACCGGGCCGCGGTCATCTTCACTGCGCCCGAAAACACGGGCATTTACACCGTGACGGCGGCCAGCATGACGAATCCCACTCAGAGCAGCACGGCGACCATCGTCGTGACGGATGTTGCCGGTGTGCATACCGCTCATGATGATCCCGCTCGCGACCGCGTAGACGAGCAGCAGTACGCTGTCCGCCGAATTGCCCTGTCAGGCGCGATCCGTTAGCACAAAGGCGCCGAAGGTGCCCGCCGCAAGGCGGTCGAATGGGCAAGCCGGTGACCCTCTGGCGCTGCCGCTGCAACGGTGGTGGAGGGTCGACTCGGCATTGCCCCCCTGACCCGGCAAGGGTTTGGGAAGGCGCCGATCCGCTCGCCGAGCTAAGCCTGGCCGCGCCTCCAGAGCCCGAAAACAAAGCCTACGGCCGACTCATGCGCCAGGTCCCTTGTCGAACGTGACCAAAGTGAGGCGCTTCATCGATGGGTACTGCAGCCGCCTTGAGCAACGTCTGTCACCGGATCTCCTGCGCTTCGCCTCTTGAATGCAGTTGACACCCGCCTGGCGACTACCATATCTTGTAGTCACCAGCGGTGCCTGCCACTAGAGGTGGGCTTAATAGGGAAGCCGGTGAAGCCTGTCGCCAGGTCATTCCGGCGCTGTCCCGCAGCGGTAATTGGGAACGAAAGATGTCTTTGGCACTGGGTCCTCGCGGACCTGGGAAGCGGCATCGAGTAGACCGGGGCGCTCCGAGCGCCTCTCGCCCATGAGCCCGAAGACCTGCCGCGGCCATCGCGCCTAGCGCGGTGTACGGTTCTGCTCTCGCGGTTGGAGCGGCTGGAGTGCATTGCTGCGCGCCATTGCGCAGTGATCCTGCCCGATCCCCCTGCGCGAGCTCTTTGCAGGGGAATCCAGGAAATGACTTTGAACGTCGCGAGAGATCCCGGCTCTGACTCACGCGCTGCCACTACTGCCCACGTACCCGATCAGTCCGCCTTCCGCCTGACCGCGCCGCCGGCGGCCCGCACGCAGATGTGCGTGACCAAGCGCAGCGGCGAGCGCGAGCTCGTCGATGTCAACAAGATCGTGCGCGCGGTGACGCGATGTTGCGACGGATTGCCTGACGTCGACCCGATGCGAGTCGCGCTAAAGACCATCGCCGGTCTTTACGACGGAGCCACGACGCGCGAGCTCGACGAGCTTTCCATCCGTACCGCGGCTTCCTTCATGTTCGAGGAGCCGGGCTATTCGAAGCTTGCCGGTCGCCTGCTGAGCGGGTTCATCGACAAAGAGGTCCAGGGTCTCGGGGTCTACTCGTTCTCGCAGTCGATCCGTCTGGGCTTCGATGTCGGGCTCATCAACGAGCGCGTGCTGGGGTTCGTCGAATCCCATGCGCGCAAGCTCAACGATGCCATCGCGCCGGAACGTACGCACGAGATCGAATACTTCGGGCTGCGAACGCTCTACGACCGCTACCTGCTCAAGCACCCGACGCGCCGCCATGTCCTGGAGACCCCACAGCACTTCTGGATGCGCATTGCGGTCGCGCTGAGCGCTGCGGTGCCTGAGGCCATCGAGCTGTACACACTGTTCTCGAGCCTCGACTACATCGCGAGCTCACCGACGCTTTTCAATGCAGGCACCCGCCATGAGCAGCTCTCGAGTTGCTTCCTGCTCGACTCGCCCGAGGATTCGCTCGAGGCGATCTACGACAAGTACAAGGACGTCGCCCAGCTGTCGAAGTTCTCCGGTGGCATCGGTGTCGCCTGGCACCGCGTGCGCTGCGAAGGCTCGTTGATCCGCTCGACCAATGGCCTCTCCAACGGCGTCGTGCCCTGGCTCAAGACGCTCGACTCATCCGTGGCTGCGGTCAACCAGGGCGGCAAGCGCAAGGGCGCCGCCTGCGTGTATCTGGAGCCCTGGCACGCCGACATCGAGTCGTTTCTCGAGCTGCGTGACAATACCGGAGACGAGGGCAGGCGCACGCATCACCTCAATCTTGCCAATTGGATTCCCGACCTCTTCATGCGGCGTGTGGAGGCCGACGAATCCTGGTCGCTGTTCGATCCGCACGACGTATGTGACCTGCCGGACCTCTTTGGCGCGGCATTCGAGGAGGCGTACATCCAGGCGGAGGCCCAGGGCCTGGCAAAGAAGGCTCTCAAGGCTCGAGACTTGTATGCACGTATGATGCGCGTCCTCGCCCAGACCGGTAACGGTTGGATGACGTTCAAGGACAAGTCGAACCGGGCGTGCAATCAGACGGCAAAGCCCGGGAATACCGTTCACCTGTCGAACCTGTGCACCGAGATCCTCGAGATCACGAGCGCGACCGAGACCGCGGTGTGCAATCTCGGCTCGATCAACCTGGCGCGGCACGTGGCGGCCGATGGCTTCGATTTCGAGAAACTGACGCACACCGTGGACATCGCGGTTCGGCAGCTCGATCGCGTGATCGACCTCAACTACTACCCGATTGCATCCGCGCGCGCGTCGAACATGCGCTGGCGCCCCGTGGGCCTGGGCGTGATGGGTCTTCAGGACGTGTTCTTCCGGCTGCGGTTGCCCTTCGACAGCGATGCGGCGCGGGCCCTCTCGACGCGAATCGGCGAGGAGATCTACTTGCAGGCCCTGCACACCTCGCTCGAGTTGGCGCGGCAGTTTGGCGCTCACGATGCCTTTCTCGAGACGCGGGCCGCGCAGGGCGAGCTGCAGTTCGAGGCCTGGGGTGCGACTCCCGGCGATCCGTCCCGCTGGCGCGCACTGCGCGAGGAGATCAAGACGCACGGGCTGCGCAACAGTCTGCTGATCGCCATCGCGCCGACGGCCACCATCGCTTCCATCGCGGGCTGCTATGAGTGCATAGAGCCGCAGGTCTCGAATCTCTTCAAGCGCGAGACACTGTCCGGAGACTTCCTGCAGGTCAACCGCTATCTCGTCGAGGAGCTCAAGCAGCTCGGCCTGTGGACGGAAGAGACCCGCAATGCCATGAAGCTCGCGGATGGCTCGGTGCAGGAGCTCGGCGAGCTGCCGCCCGAGCTGCGCGCGATCTATCGCACCGCCTGGGAGATGCCGATGCGGGCGCTCATCGATATGGCGGCGGAGCGTGGCGCGTTCATCGACCAGAGCCAGTCGCTCAACCTGTTCATGGCGACACCGAACATCGGGCAGCTCTCGAGCATGTACATGTATGCGTGGAAGCGCGGTCTGAAGACGACGTATTACCTGCGGTCGCGGCCGGCGACCCGGATTGCGAAGACGACCGTCCAGGCCGCAGCCGCGGACGCAAGCGCCGTCGCCTGCGCGCTCGAGAATCCGGGGAGCTGCGAGGCCTGCCAGTGAGCGGCGCGATGGATACGATGGGAGAGGGTCCTGCTGCCGCCAGACAGCTGCTAAACCCGGGGTTCGATCTGACCCTGCGGCCGATGCGCTACCCGCGCTTTTACGAAATGTATCGCGCTGCGATCAAGAATACCTGGACGGTCGAAGAGATCGATTTCCAGATCGATCTCGGTCACCTGCGTCAGCGCATGACGCCGGCGGATCGGCACCTCATCGAGCGACTGGTGGCATTCTTTGCCACAGGCGATTCCATCGTCTCGAATAACCTCGTGATCAGCCTGTATCGGCACATCAATGCGCCAGAGGCCCGGATGTACCTCTCGCGCCAGCTCTACGAGGAGGCCCTGCACATCCAGTTCTATCTCACACTGCTCGATAACTACGTACCGGACCATGAGCGGCGCGCTCAGGCCTTCGCCGCCATCGAGAACATCCCTTCGATCCGCGCCAAAGCGCGGTTCTGCCAGCACTGGGTCGATGAGGTATTCGCTCTGGAGCGCATCCGCAGCGACGATGACAAGCGTCGCTTCCTGCTGAATCTCACCTGTTTCGCCGCCTGCATCGAGGGGCTGTTTTTCTTCGGCGCTTTCGCGTACGTGTACTTCCTGCGCTCGCGCGGGCTGCTGCCCGGGTTGGCCGCCGGCACGAATTGGGTTTTCCGCGACGAGAGCGCCCATATGGCGTTCGCGTTCGAGGTACTGAATACGGTCCGGCGTGAAGAGCCTCATCTGTTCGACGGCCGCTGGGCGGCATCCGTGACGCAAATGATGGAGGAGGCCGTCGAGTGCGAGTCGCAGTTCGCGGACGACGTACTTTCAGGCGGCGTCGTAGGTCTGACGCGAAGCGAGATGCGTCAGTACCTCGAGTACGTTGCCGATCAGCGTTTCGTCATGCTGGGACTCCCGAAGCGTTACCAGGCAAGCAACCCGTTTCCCTTCATGCAGCTGCAGGACGTGCAGGAGCTCACGAACTTCTTCGAAAGACGGGTCTCGGCTTATCAGGTGGCAGTGCAGGGCGAGATCTGCTTCGATGCCTCATTCTGATGACGGACGGTGAGGCCTCAGCTTCGACGGCCTAACAGGTCGCGCAATCTTTCGAGCGCGTGCGCGGGATCGCGGCGGCCGGTCGCGCACTCGCGGCACATGCACGCAACGCCTTGAGCCTCCCGAGGGATCCGCTGCGCGACCTCGGGAGGCACTGGCTGACCGAAACACCAGCAGACACCCTTGGCTGCGGCCATCCCACATTCGTTGGTGTGGCCGCAGAGCGGACAGTGGAGCGGATCGATGGGTGCCGTCAAGGCGGCTCTCAGGAGAGTTCCTTCCGTGCCGCTCGCGCGGCCGCGACCATGTTCGTCAGGGCCTGCTCGACCTCCGGCCAATTGCGGGTTTTGAGCCCGCAATCGGGATTGACCCAGAGCTGTCGGGGCGCAATGACCCGCGCGGCCTTGCTCAGGAGGCTCATGATGTCGGCTTCCGTAGGCACTCGCGGCGAGTGGATGTCGTAAACGCCCGGTCCGATCTGGTTGGGGTACCGGAACGTCACAAATGCCTCCAGCAGCTCCATTTGCGAGCGCGAGGTCTCGATGGAGATGACATCGGCGTCCATCTCGGCCACCGACTCGATGATGTCGTTGAACTCGCAGTAACACATGTGGGTGTGGATCTGGGTGCTGTCCGTCACTCCTGCGCAGGCAAGCCTGAAGCAATCCACGGCCCAGCTAAGATAAGCGCTCCATTCCGGGCGGCGCAGTGGCAAGCCCTCGCGTATCGCCGGCTCATCGATCTGGATCATTCGGATTCCGGCCCGCTCGAGGTCGAGGACCTCGTCGCGGACGGCGAGCGCGATCTGGCGGCAGGTCTCCGAGCGTGGTTGATCGTCACGTACGAACGACCATTGAAGGATCGTGACGGGCCCGGTGAGCATGCCTTTGACGAGGCGGGAGGTGAGCGACTGCGCATACTTTGACCATTCGACCGTCATTGCTTTCGGCCGGGAGACGTCTCCAAAGAGAATCGGCGGCTTCACGCAGCGTGAGCCGTAGGATTGCACCCAGCCGCTCTGCGTGAATGCAAACCCCTGCAGCTGCTCTCCGAAGTACTCGACCATGTCATTGCGTTCGGCCTCTCCGTGCACCAGCACGTCGAGCCCGACGCGCTCCTGGAAGCGCACGACCGCATTGATCTCGCGTTGCATCGCGCTCGTGTATGCCGCCCCATCGAGCATTCCGGCCTTGTGGGCTGCGCGCGCGGCACGAATCTCGGGGGTCTGCGGGAAGGAGCCGATTGTCGTCGTCGGGAACGGTGGAAGCTTGAAGGTCGCCGCCTGCATTGCCTGGCGTTGCGCGAAGGGGCTATGGCGCTGAAGCGCGCTCGACGTGACGGCCGCGGCGCGCGAGCGGACTTTGGAGTCGTGAGTGCGCGGCGAGCGCCTGCGGGTGGCGATGACCTCGTCACTCGCCTTGAGCGCCGACTCGATGCTTCTGCGGCCCTCGTTGATGCCGCGCTTGAGGATTGCGACCTCTTCAAGCTTCTGCCTGGCAAACGCCATCCAGCTGCGAACCTCGGCCTCCATGCGTATCTCGACACTCACGTCGATGGGCACGTGAAGCAACGAGCAGGAGGGAGCCACGGCTACCCGGTCGGCCCCGAGCCGGTCGACGGCTCTCTCCAGCGCGCCGAGCGATGCGCTCAGGTCGTTGCGCCAGACGTTGCGCCCATCGACGAGGCCCAGCACGACTCTCTTCCTCGTCTCCGCGGCGCGCCTGAGGGCCTCTTCGAGCTGATCCGGCGCGCGTACGAGGTCAATATGAACGGACTCGACCGCCAGATTGAAGGCGAGCCTCATGTTTTCTCCAAGCCCATTGAAGTAGGTGGCGAGGCGGATCCCGACGTTCGGCGCCGCGCGCGCGAGGCGCTCGTAGACGGGCACGTACCGGCTGGCGGCTTCCGGGCTGAGATCGGTCCCGAGACACGGCTCGTCCATTTGCACGCTGTCGGCGAGGGGCGCCAGCCTCTCGAGGATTTGCACGTACACCGGCAGCAGCGCTTCAATGGCCTCAGCGGGCCGGAAGCGCTCGTATTTCGCCTTGCCAAGGAGCGCAAAGGTGATGGGGCCTATGAGCACCGGAGCCGGCCGCAGACCGGCCGCACGCGCCTGTGCGCACTCATCGAATACCTTGGAGGTCGCGATGCGGAAATGCTGCTCGCGCTCGAATTCCGGCACCAAATAGTGATAGTTGGTATCAAACCACTTCGTCATCTCCATGGCATGTGCGCGCTCCGAGCCACGAGCGAGCGCGAAGTATGTGTCGAGGTCGACCGACTCGGTGCTCCGATCGAAGCGTGCCGGGAGGCAGCCCAGGAGGCACGCCATGTCGAGCACCTGGTCGTAAAGCGAAAAGTCATTGCACGGTATGGCGTCGATACCGGCATCGCGCTGCAATGTCCAATGCCTGAGGCGCAGCTCGCTCGCCGTTTGCAGCAGCTGTTCGCGTGGCAGCGTTCCTTTCCAGTAGCCTTCGGTGGCGCTCTTGAGCTCGCGCTGAACGCCGATGCGGGGAAAACCGAGATTGATCGCCTGGAGGGGCACGGGAATCTCCTTTAGCTGATGGGGGCCGTGGGCAACGGGGGGATGGGGGTCGGGTGGCCGGCCGGGTCGAGCGCTACGAGCACGAACCGCCCGCGCGTGGACAGGCGACGCTCGCCGGTCAAGAGGTCCTCGGCATACAAGACGACCTCGACTGTGACGGAGGTCCTGCCGGTCGAGACGATGCGGGCGATGAGCTCGATGAGTTGCCCTTCGCGCACCGGCACATGGAAATCGATGCGCTCACTGCAGGCGGTGACGACGCTTCGGCGCGCGTAGCGCGAGGCTGCGACGAAAGCGGCCTTGTCCATCAGCGCGAGCGCCCGGCCTCCGAAGAGTGTTCCGTAGTGGTTGGTTTCGCCCGGAAACACCATCTCGATCATGCGAGCCTCGCGGATACGACCCGGCTCGAGGCGTTCGACTTCCGGACTGGCGGCCATGACTGTGAGGAACTTCCCGAGTGAGCATCCAGGAAGCAAAGGGCATCCGATCGAGACGGCCTGCGGCTGATGCCGCACGCACGCGCCCGATTCGTGGCCCTTCGCTCCCGCGAGCGAACATCGGGCTTCTGGCGATGAGATGACAGGAATACGCGCGCGATCGGAATGACCCGCACGATTCCGGCCGCTCTTCCCGCGAGAGCCCGTAAGACCGTACATCGCATCTTTCGACGCGACGGCTGCGGCAGGTCTTCGGGCTCATGGGCGGGAGGCTCTAAAAGCCTCGATCTACTGGGCGCCGCTTCCCAAATCTTTGGCAAGATTCAGTGCAATAGCGCCGGTCGTTCCCAATTACCGCTGCGGGGCAGCTCCGGAATGATCCGCTGAGGACGCACCGGATTCCCTATTAAGCCTACCCATGGGGGAGGCACCGCTGGCGAGGACAACTTAGGACGAGAGCGGATGGCTGTCAATACCGCGGGAGAGGATCGTCACGGCCCGACTGCTGGGTGCGCATGCCTCCCCCGAGGCGCGCTGAGAATCGTCCATGCGACGCTCTGACAACGACGAAACTCCGCAACGCCCTATCTTTGCACCTTATGCTTACTCCTATGGCGCCCGACGCCCATACCGGGCGGTCCTCGCATGTAGCAGCGTGACCCGGTGCCGAATAAAGAACTTAAGAGGGAGAGCCATGATCCATACCATCAAACTGGCCGCGCTTGTGGGCGCCCTCCTGCTCGCCACTGCAGCGCCGGCCGCCACGCCGGGCTGGCCGGCTCCCGGCCCCATGCCGCCGAAGGACAATCAGCGGCTCGCGCTTGATATTTTTGAGCAGATCGTGGAGATCCGCTCCGTGCACTTGCTCGGCACCAAGGCCGTAGCCGAGGCGCTGTACGCCCGATTCAAGGCAGCTGGCTTCACGGACGAGGAGATGCATCTGATACCGGAAGGACCTTGGCCCAATCAGGTCAATCTCGTGGTGCGCCTCAGAGGCAAGGGGCAGGGCAAGCCCGTGATGTGGATCTGCCACATGGACGTCGTGGATGCGCGGCCGCAGGACTGGTCCGTGCCGCCGTTCAAGTTCACCGAGAAGGACGGCTTCTTCTACGGGCGCGGCACATCCGACATGAAGGACGAGGACGCGGCGGCGGCGGCCTCGCTCATCCGGCTGAAGCAGGAAGGCTTCGTGCCCGACCGCGACATCATCGTGGCGTTCACGGCGGATGAGGAAGTTGGACTCGAGCAGGACGGCCCCGCATGGCTTTTGAAGCATGACCGCAATCTGGTCGATGCCGGATGGGTGATGAATCCGGACGGTGGCTCGGGCGAGATCGTGAACGGCAAGCGGCTCGACTTCAGCGTCGAGACCGTCCAGAAAACCTATATGACGTTCAGCTGGAGGACCACGAACAAGGGCGGCCATTCCTCCGAGCCGCGTCCCGACAACGCCATTTACGAGCTCGCCAAGGGGCTGATGAATCTCTCGCGCTATCAGTTTCCCTACAAGACTAATGCCACGACGCGCGCCTACTTCGCGGCGGTGGCGCAAACGGCCAGCGGGCGCAGGAAGGCCGATTTGAGCGCGCTTTCCAGCGAGCCGCTCGATCCGGCGGTGGCGCGGCGCGTGGCAGAAGGTGATGTCGCGATGAACGCGATTCTGCACACCACCTGCGTCGCCACCATGCTGAAGGCGGGCGTGCAGGAGAATGCGCTAGCGTCGAGCGCGGACGCGACGGTTCAGTGCCGCGTGTTCCCCGGCGAGTCGGAGGCGCAGACACTCTCCACCCTGCGGCAGGTGGCGGGCGATCCCGGCATCCAGGTCTCGCTGCTCGAGCCGGTGCAGCCAGCACCCGAGACTGTGCCCGACGCCAGGGTCATGGCCGCCATCACGCAGGTCGTCCATTCCATGTGGCCGGGCGTCCCGGTCCTCCCCGTGATGGCAGCGGGCGCGAGCGACAGCATCTTCACGCGCGCCGCCGGGATTCCTTCTTACGGTGTCGGCGGTGGCTGGAACGACCTCAATGACATCCGCATGCACGGCCGTGACGAGCGCAAGGAGATCGGCGATTTCTACACCACCGTCGAGTTCACTTACCGGCTCATGAAGAACCTTGGCACGGCGAAGAGTTTGTAAGTAGGCTCTTGCCCTTTGCAGGCCGGCGGCGCCAGCGCGGAAAGACTCTCATGCGACATCTTGACATGCGGCCGTTCGACCAAGAGACCCTGACCATCCGAGGCGCTTTCGCCGCCGCGGCAGCTCTCGTCCTGCTCGCGATCGCCGGCTGCGCGCGACCCACTGAAGTCGCTCCAGCCGCCGATGCGACGGCAGCGCCGGCCGCGGTGCGGTCGGCTTCGTCGTATGATCCACGGCAGACCTTCGCGCCGCTCGTGCTGCCCGATCCGATAAACGCCTACCGGGCAGGCAACGGCACGCCGGGTCCCGATTACTGGCAAAACCGCGCCGACTACGTGATCCACGCCAGCCTCGATCCGCGCACCGACGGACTCGCCGGCGACGAAGTCATCACCTATACCAACAGCAGCCCGCAGGCGCTCGAGTGCCTCTGGCTGCAGCTCGATCAGAACATCTATCGCAAGGATGCCCGCGAGCGATACGTCCACAGCGACTGGCATCGACGGGCCGCCGATGACTACACGGACGGCGATGTGCTCGAGTCGGTCGAGATCGGTGAGCCCGGCCGTCTGCTGAAAGCCGACTACCTCGTGTCCGACACCCGGATGCAGATCCGGCTGCCGCAACCGCTTGCGCCGCACGGGGGCCGGATCGAGATCCGCATCCGCTACCACTTCACCGTGCCCGGCGCATTCGGCAACCGCACGGGCCACCTTTCCAGCCGCAACGGCGAGATATTCGACATCGCCCAGTGGTACCCGCGGATGGCGGTGTACGACGATCTGCGCGGCTGGGACACCCTGCCTTACATCGGCTCGGAGTTCTATCTCGAGTACGGCGACTTCGATTACTACGTGACCGTCCCGTGGGACATGTTGGTGGCCGGCTCAGGAGAGCTTCTAAACCCCGGCGAGGTGCTCACCGGGCTCGAGCGCAAGCGGTTGCAGCAGGCGCGCGTGAGCGATGCGACGGTGACGATTCGCAGCAGCCAGGAGATCGGCGATCCACGCAGTCGGCCGGTGCGCAAGGGCACGCTCACGTGGCACTTCCGCATCGACAATGCGCGGGATGCGTCCTTTGCCGCTTCGCGGGCTTTCATCTGGGATGCGGCGCGCATCAACCTGCCCGGCGGTAAGAGCGCACTCGCGATGTCGTTCTATCCGGCCGAGAGCGCCGGCCCGCAGGCGTGGGGGCGCGCCACGGAATACGTGAAGCATGCCGCAGAGCACTTCTCCCAGCGCTGGGGATTGTCCTACCCCTACCCGGCGGCGGTGGCCGTCGCCGGTCCCGTGAGCGGCATGGAGTATCCGGCCATCGTCTTCGATGACTACCAGGACACGGGCAAGCAGCTTTTCTGGGTCACGGCGCACGAGATCGGGCACACCTGGTTCCCGATGGTGGTGGGCTTCGACGAGCGGCGCGATCAATGGATGGATGAGGGCTTCAACACCTTCATCGACGTGTACGAGTCGGAGGACTTCGAGCATGGTGTCTACGGACCCAAGCGCGACGCCGAATACGCGCCCGGCGGCGGGGATCCGGCCGCGGAGATCGTGCCGCTGCTCGAAGACCCCGATGCTCCGATCCTGCTCACTCGCGCCGACCAGGTCAGAGAGAGATACCGTCATCCCGTGACGTATTTCAAGTCCGCCCTGGGGCTCGTGCTGCTGCGCGAGCAGATTGTCGGACCGAAACGCTTTGACTGGGCGTTCCGCAAGTTCATCCGCGACTGGGCCTATCGGCATCCGACACCCTCGGATTTCTTCCGGGCGATGGACAGCGCCGCGGGAGAGGATCTCTCCTGGTTCTGGCGAGGCTGGTATTTTCACAACTGGGCGCTCGACCTGGCGGTCACGGACGTACACCCCGTCGGGGGCAACTGGAGGAAAGGAGCGATCGTGAGCATCGCCAATCTCGATCCACTGGTGCTGCCGGCCGTCGTAAAGATCGACTTCCAGGACGGCAGCAGCGAGCGCATCCGGCTGCCGGCGGAGACCTGGATTCAGCAAAAGACGGTCGATGTCACGCTCGACAGTACGCAGCCGGTCACGGCCGTCACCGTTGACCCTGACAAGGTCCTGCCGGACAAGGATCGCAGCAACAATGTCTGGCGGGCGGCGCACGGAAGCTAGAAACATTCGAAACCTGAAACCGAAGCCATGGGCGTTACGCCTTCCACGCCATGTAGGCCGTCATCGTACTCACCATAATGATCAGGACTCGGCGCAGAGTGGTCTCGCTTACGCGATGCGCGGCTCGCGCGCCGAGATCGGTCCCCGCCCAAAGACCCACAATCACTGCGATGAGCGCCGGCCAGGACGGCAGGAACCCTGCCCGCCAGTAGATGTACGCCGCGGGAATCGTGGTAGGGATGATCGATAGAACCAGACTGATGAGTTGCGCCTGGTGCTGCGGGACTTTCAATCCGGCCGCGAGGCCGGCGACGATCGCCAAGCCCCCTCCAATGCCGAGGTACCCGGACGACAAGCCCGCGAGCAGGCCGACCGCGAAAAGAGCAGGGGCGCGGGTGCGGAGCTCTGCTCCGAAATCCGTCGTGTTTGATGCTCCAGGCTGTGCGCTGGAACGAAGGATGAGCATCGCATCGAGGATGCCGAGATAGGCGACGTAGCTCCACTGCAGGGCCGAGCTCGAGACGCGCGCCGCGCCGATCGCGCCCCCCGTGCCGCCAAGGAGGAAGCCCGAGCCAATCCATGACAGCCAGCCGAGCGGGCAGCCAGCGCCTTCTTTGCGGTAGCGCGCGACGCCGGAGATGCTCGTCGGAGGGACCTGCGCCGCGAGCGAGATGCCCTGTGCGAGATGCTGCTCGGCCCCGAGCACCAGAGTCGAGAGCACAACCAGGGTCCCACCGGGACTGACGCCGCAGAGACCTGAGAAGACGCCGCCGATCAGTCCCACTCCTGCCGCCAGGGCGAGTTCGAGGGGAGGCGATGAAGCCAGCCGGCCCAGCTGCTGCGGCAAAGTAGTCGCCAGGGAATTCACTTCGTTTTATAATGACTGAACAGTCATTATTATTCAAGGTAGGCGATGCCGAAGATCAGTGCGGAGCGGCGCGCAGCGCGTCGGGACCAGATTCTGGCAGCGGCTCTCAAGTGCTTCTCCCGCGACGGGTTTCATCAGGCCACGACGGTGGATATCGTCCGCGAGTCAGGCGTGAGCCAGGGAAGCCTCTATCTCTACTTCAAGACCAAGGATGATCTGATCGCCGCGCTGGCGGACGATCGGCATCAGCGCGAAGCCGTGCTGAACGTACTGGCGGAGCCTGAGCACGACCCTTTGAGGAGTATCCTCACGCTCGTCAAGCTGTACGCACTGCGGCTGTCGGAGCCGGCACAGAGCGATGTTCTGAGAGTGGGCCTGCAGGGCTGGGCAGAGGCGCTGCGGAATGAGCGCGTCAGGGCCGGCGTGTTGGAGGGCATCGCGCTCGCGCGGCGAGCACTCGTTCGGACGATCCGGCGGGGACAGAGGACTGGCGTATTCCGGCGGGAACTGAACGCGGCGGCGATGGCGCGCGTTCTCATCGCGATCTTTCAGGGCTTCGTTCTGCAGGCGATGTGGGAGCCCAGGGCGAACCTCGAGCCGTGCTTCGAGCTCGTGGGCGAGCTAGTGCAAACGATGTTGGTTGACGGACGCTGAGGAAGGTTGCTGCGCCGCGTGTGCTGCTCCACCAGCGGTTGCGAAGGCGCAGTCGCCATCCAGTCAATCAGAAGAAGAGTGTTCTCCGGCAGCCCATCGAGCGCTACCGGCTGCGTACAGACTGTACGGTATCATGTCAAGCGCCTGAATGATTGACTCGACTCACCAGGGAACGGGGCCATGGTCATCGAAGTACCCGCCTGTAGGGAAATGTTTGGAGGGAAGGTACCCCTGCGCCGGGGCAATGCTAATGCCGGTGAGCGTCCCTATTTGATTGCTAGGGTCGGAGTGAACCGCAACGTTCTATTGGAAGCCGCCGCAAGCGCGGCGGGCTGTGTCAAATGTGGTAGCGGGGGCAGGATTTGTATTTCGCACACCCCTGATTTCATTGATATTCCTCTGCGCTGATCGCGATTCCCAATCGCACTT
>Ga0335074_10008293_pt1 | contig 14441 bp, 11 predicted proteins | sample Lox_Sample_23_FD_206715 | JGI IMG/M metagenome (GOLD analysis project Ga0335074, IMG submission 206715) | Soil microbial communities from Loxahatchee National Wildlife Refuge, Florida, United States - Lox_Sample_2.3 | ecosystem: Environmental > Terrestrial > Soil > Wetlands | place: USA...
GTCGTGGTCGAGCGCGAGGCAGTAGTGGCCCAGCAGGTTGGCTATCTCCGTGTAGTCCTCGGGCGAGGGTTTCATCCTGCCTCCCTGAACGCGCTCAAGGCTGTCGGCGCAGCGCTCCATAACTTCTAATCTGACGTCAATACATATTTCAATTGCGTGCCAGGCTGGCTGCCAGCTCGACGTCCGCGGCGGTCAGTTCCCACTCGGCGGCCCGGGCGTTGGCGCGGACCTGTTCACTCGTGGAGACACCGGCAATAACGGGGCCGACGCCGGGCTGTGACGCAAGCCAGGCGATCGCGAGGTCGGCGACCGAATGCCGGTGCTCTTGCGCCCACCTCTGGAGCCTGGCCACCCGGTCGGCGTCGCGGTCGATCATGTGCTGAGCCTGCCCGGGCTCGACGTGCCGGTGAAACCTGGTGTCGCGTGGCGGCGGCCGTCCCTTTCGGTACCGGCCGCCCAGCATGCCGGAAGCCAGCGGGAAGTAGGGAATGAACGCAACGCCTGCGGCGCGAACGGCGGGCAGCAGTTCATCGGCTGCCTCCTGCCGCAAGAGGTTGTAACGGTCCTGCACGGATGCGACGGGCCGATAGCCAGTCGCCGCGGCGTGGCGCAGGCGCGCTTGCACATCGGCCGCGGCCATGTTGCAGACGCCGATCTCGCGTACCTTGCCGGCGGTCACGAGATCGTGCAGCGCGGCCAGCGTCTCCTCCTGGCCCACGGTGGGATCGGGGAAATGCTGCTGGTACACGTCGATGTAGTCCGTTCCGAGTCGGCGCAGCGACGCTTCGACCGCGGATTCGACCCACTTCCGGCTCGCCCCGCCGCTCGCCGGATCGTTCCCGAGGCGGGAACTGAATTTCGTGGCGATCGTGACCTCGGCGCGATGACCGGCCACCGCCCTGCCGAGATACTCCTCGGCGAGGCCGTCGGGACCGTACTCGTCCGCGACATCGAAGAAGTCGATGCCGCTGTCCAGTGCCGCGCCGACGATGGCGGCGGCCTCGCCCGCGTCGCACGTCGCGCCGAACTGGTTGCAGCCGAGCCCGACGACGCTCGCGTTCAGCGTGCCTACCGTGACACGTCGCACCTGGTGGTCTCCTTGCTCGACGCGACCGTGGCCGGCCGGCGTCATTCGTCGGCGGTGATGCCCCCGATGAGGTCGCCCCCCGGCAGTGCGTCGGCGCGTCCGGTGACTCGGGTATAGCTGAGGTCGGTCGAATGGTTGGTGTTCCTTGGCACGGCGATGTCGGTCTCGCTGGCGATCCCCGCCAGCCTGGCCTGCACCTCCTCGACGGACAGGCCGGGCTCTCCCCGTGCCCATCCCCGCGTCTGTCCCCACACCGCCCTGGCGATCTGTGTTCCGCCCGCGTGCAGCACCTCGCCATTGACCGGGCAGTCATCGGCGGCGAGGCAGACCACGAGCGGCGCGACCTCCTGGGGGCGCAGCAAGTCGCCCCACCGGTCGCGCTGCGAGGCCCGCCCGGTCCTGGTCGCCGCGGAGGGGACGATGGCGTTCACGCGAATGTCTACGCCTAGCTCCGTTGCCTCCTGCGCCAGAGAGCGCGCCGCCGCCGCCATGCCTGCCTTCGCCGCCGCGTAGGGCGAGGAAAAGGGGTGGCCGTACAGCGCGGCGGATGATGTCAGGACCATGCGGCCGCGGCCGTGCGCCAGCATCTGCCGCCAGGCGGGCTGGCCGACGTACCACAGGCACAGCAGGTTGGTGCCGATCGATCGCAGCACCACGTCCACCTCTGTGGAGCCGAAGGGCGTGCTGGACACGATGCCGGCATTGAGGACCAGGATGTCGACGCTGCCGAATTCCTCGCACGCCAGAGCCACCAGAGCCGCGCCCTCGGATGGGCTGCCGGCGTCGTGCGTGCTCGCCAGCGCGATGCCCCCGGCGTCGGTGATGGCTGCGGCGACGGAGGCGGCCGGCGCGCCATCCCTTCCAGCTCCACGGACGTCGGTGCCGAGGTCGTTGACCACGACCGATGCGCCGCGAGCGGCGAGGGACTGCGCGTAACTGCGGCCGAGACCGCGGCCGGCGCCGGTCACGATGGCGACGCGCCCGGTGAGATCAACCAAGAGATCCCCCTCCGTGCGGACCGCGCCGTTCCCGTGCAGAATCTACGTCGCGGGCCAGGGAACGTCAATTGATATCGATGTCAAGCTATGTAACTTGGCGGACGATAGCTGGGCGCGCTGGGCGGGCCGCAGTCCGATGTTCAAGAGGCTATACCGCTTGGAGCGTGAGCTGGCGAGAGCTGGCACGTTGTTTCCAAGCTATTGACATTGACGTCAGAACATATTACGTTCACGGCGAATCGAGGTCCGTGCCTGGGTCACCGGTGGTCCTGCTGGCGTCCGCATACCCGAGTTCGCGATGGAGTCACATATGACACAGCTACGCAACTCAGGGCCACTCTCCGGCCGGCTTGCCGGCTCGCGTGGCCGTTCCGGTCGGCGCAGGCTCCTGGTGACCGCCGGCTGCCTCGCCGCCGTGCTCGCCGCCGCGGGCTGCGGGAGTTCTGGGTCGTCGGGCGCCAGCGGGTCGAAGTCGCCGGTAAAGGTGGGCTTCCTCGTGGCCCTCACCGGCACCGACATCTTGTACCCCGACGGTCTGGCCGGCGCCAAGGCTGCCGTGCGCGCGATCAACTCCAGCGGCGGGATCAAGGGCCATCCGCTGGAGCTTGACTGGTGCGACGTGCAGAGCAACGTCAACACCGCGGAGGCATGCGCGCGTCAGATGATCAAGGACGGGGTGGCTGCCGTCACCGGGAACCAGGACAATTACGGCCCGCAGCAGACCGCCATCGAGCAGGCGGCGGACATCCCAGACATCGCCAACGACACCATGGACGCCTCGTCACAGTTCACCTCGCCCGTCGAGTTCCCGCGAAGCTCGGGGGCGACGGGGCTGTTCGCCGCGGGTGCCTATTATGCGCTCAAGATCGCCAAGCCGGCCCTCAAGTCGTTCGCGTTCGTGGGCGTGCAGATCCCGATCGTGTCCGCGCTCGCGCAGTCGACAGAGCAGACGGTCGTCAAGCACGGCGGGGTGTGGAAGGGCTCGGTCGAAATGCCCGTCACGACGACGTCGTTCGCCCCCTACGTCGCGGCCGCCGAAGCCAAGCACGCCGACATCACGCTGCTGGCTATGTCGGGGCAGCAGATCGCGGAGTTCGCGCTCGCCGCCGAGCAGGCGGGGGACGACTTCACCACGTTCTCCACGGCGGTCGCCTTCCCCACGAATGTGCTGAAGACCATGGACCCGACGAGTGCCTTCGCTCGCCACATGCTGTTCTCGGCGGACCTGCCACCGTGGACGGCGACGGCTCAGTATCCGCTGCTGAAGCAGTTTGACTCCGACATCAAGGCCGAGGCGGCGACCGGGGACAAGTACGCGGCGCCCGGCTATTACTCGTTCGCCATGCTCAACGCGTGGTACGCCGTCCACGACTTCGCCGTCGTCGCGGACCAGATACCCGGGACGGTGAGCGCGCGGACCATGATTGCCCAGCTCCGGAACGTCAAGAACCTGAACCTCGGCCTCCCGCCCTTGTGGAGCCCGAATGTCCCGGGCCCGGCCGGCTTTACCCGGCTCAGCCCGAGTTCCTGGGACGAGTACATGCTGAAGCTGGTAGATGGGAAGTTCGCCCTCGCGTACGGCAAGCCGTTCGACGTGGAGTCGTTCGTCGCAGGCTAGGCCGGAGGGCCCGTGCAGTGAAGAACTTCATCGAGTTCGCCATCCTGGGCCTCGGCATCGGCGGCGTGTACGGGCTGCTCGGCAACGGGCTCGTGCTGATCTACCGCGGATCCGGAGTGGTGAACTTCGCCCATGGCGCCATGGCGATGGCCGCCGCTTACACCTTCTACGAGCTCAGCCGCGTGGACGGCTGGCCGGTCTGGCCGGCCGTCCTTGCCAGCGTCGCGATCCTGACCTGCGTGGGCCTGGTGACACAACTCGGCCTCATGCGCCGGCTGCGCAACTCCTCTGCGGTCGCGCGGCTCATCGCCACCCTTGGCGTGCTCGCGGTCCTGGATGGTGTCTTCTCCATCTGGTTCGGTGCCAGCTCGAATACGGCGATCCCGGCGTGGCTCCCGCACGCGGCGTTCGACCTGGGCGGATATACGGTCAGTGAGTACTCCCTGTGGCTGCTCGGCATCGCCGTCGTGACCTGCTTCGGGCTCTACACGTGGAGCCGGCACACGGCCCTGGGCCTGGCGATGGTTGCAGTTGCCGAGAGTCCCGAGGCGGCCTCGACCCTGGGCTGGTCGCCGCAGGCCATCGCCGCCCTGGCGTGGGCTTCGGGCGCCGCGCTGGCCGGGATAGCCGGAATCCTTATCGCGCCGGTCACCGGCCTGGTGATCACCAATCTGACGCTGATCGTGGTGGATGCGCTGGCGGCGGCGCTGCTCGGCGGCTTCGTGTCCTTCCCGGTCGTGCTCGTGGCGGGTGTCGTCATCGGGATAGCACAGTCGGAGATGGCCTACTACGTCAGCCAGGCTGGCTGGTCGGACACCCTGCCGTTCCTGGTCATCATCCTCGTTCTGCTGATCCGCGGCCGGGCCCTTCCGGTGCGCGGGCACGTGCTGGAGCGGCTGCCCCGGCTCGGTACAGGCCAGTTCCGCCCCCTCGTCGTTATCCCGGTCACCGTGGTGCTCGCCGTGTGCATCGCCACGTTCCTCCCGCTGAGCGTCACCACAGCGGTCACGGTCCAGCTTGCGGTGGCCGTCATCCTGCTGTCGATCGTGGTCGTGACCGGATACGCGGGCCAGCTGTCGCTGGCGCAGTATTCCCTGGCCGGAGTCGGCGCGCTCGTGGCGGGGAGGATCGCGGCCGTCGAGGGCTGGCCGTTCCTCGCGTGCCTGGTGTGCGGGACGGTTGCCGCGGCCGCCGTCGGGGCGGTGTGCGGCATTCCGGCCCTGCGGATCCGCGGCATCAACCTGGCCATCGTGACCCTCGGCCTCGGGGTCGCACTCGAGGACCTGGTCTTCCTCAACCCCAACTACACCGGCGGGATCGAGGGGACCGTCGTCCAGCCGCCCAGCGTCTTCGGGCTGTCGCTGAACCCGATCACCGAGCCCGTCCGGTACGCCATCTTCTGCCTGGTCTTGTTCGCGCTGGCGGCGATCGTGGTGGCCAACGTGCGGCGATCACGGTCGGGCCGGCGGCTCGTCGCTGTGCGGGCGAACGAACGGGCCGCCGCTTCGCTCGGTGTCAGCGTTACCGGGGCGAAGCTGTACGCATTCAGCCTGGGAGCGGGGCTGGCCGGCCTTGGCGGGATCCTGCTGGCGTTCATGAACCCGGTGCTCGAGTTCAGCTCCTTTGACCCCCTCACGTCGGCCAACTTCGTCGGTTACGCGACGATCGGGGGCATCGGGCACATCGCAGGGCCGCTCTTCGGCTCGGGCTTTCAGAGTGGTGGCCTCGGCTCAGTGATCCTCGACCAGTTCGGCTCGCTGGACACCTGGCTGCCGCTGATCGGCGGCGTATTCCTCGTCGGGGTCCTGCTGCAGAACCCGGACGGCGTGGCAGGCGCGCACCTGCCGGCTGCGCTGCGCCGCGTCGGCGCCAGCGTCCGGCTGGCGCGCTTCGGTCGGCTGGCGCCGGGTCCCGCGGCCGGCCAAGGGAGCGTGACGGGGAAGGCGGCTGTTGCGGCGGGGGCGAGCGAGATACCGAGGCGGCCGGGGTCGGTGGATCTGGTGGCCACCGGCATGCGGGTGCGATTCGGGGGAGTCGTGGCGGTCAATGACGTGAGCCTGCGCGTCGGCGTCGGCCAGGTGGTCGGGCTCATCGGGCCCAACGGGGCGGGCAAGACCACGCTGATCGACGCCATCACAGGCTTCGTGCCCACCGAGGCGGGCTCGGTCAAGCTGGGCAGCGCCGGGCTCGACCGGTTGCCTGCCTTCCGCCGCGCCAGGTCGGGGCTCGCGCGTACGTTCCAGTCGCTGGAGCTGTTCGAGGACTTCTCGGTGGAAGAGAACTTCCGGGTCGCGTCCGACAGCCGGGATCGGCTCGCCTACCTCACCAACCTCGTACACCGCGGCACGATGACGCTCGCGCCGGTGGCGCTCGCGGCGATCCGGAAGTTCGAGCTCGAGGGCTTGCTCGACCGGTCGCCCCGCGACCTGCCGTACGGCGTGCGCAGGCTGGTCGGCATCGTGCGATCCGTCGCCACCGGGCCAGCGATCTTGCTGCTGGACGAGCCGGCCGCCGGGCTCAACGACAGCGAGACCGCCGAACTGGCCCGGCTCATCCGGCAGCTGACCCAGGAAGCCGGCATGGGCATCCTGCTGGTCGAGCACGACATGCAGCTCGTGATGGAGGTGTGCGACCGCATCACCGTGCTCGACTTCGGAAGGGTCATAGCCGAGGGCACTCCGGACGAGATCCGGTCGAATCCCCTCGTCGTGAACGCTTACCTGGGCGGCGCCGACGCGGAATCGGACGCCGGGGCGAGCGACGCGCTGGGAGACGGCCGCCAGCCCAGGACGGAGGCGGTCTAGCCGTGGCGGCACTGCTGGAGGTCCGGTCCGTCAGCGCCGGATACGGCGCGGTCCCCGTGATCCACGATGTGGACATGCGCGTCGGCACCGGCGAGGTCGTCGCGCTCGTCGGACCGAACGGCGCGGGCAAGACCACCACACTCAACACCATCGGCGGCTACCTGAAGACGCTGGGCGGCGAGGTCAGCTTCAGCGGTTCGGTGATGTCCGGCGCGGCACACCGGCGGGCCCGGCAGGGCATCGCCTTCGTGAACGAGAGCCGCTCCGTGCTGCGGACGCTCTCGACGAGGGAAAATCTGAAGCTGGCCAGGGTGGACCCCGGCCGGTGCCTGGAGCTCTTTCCGGAGCTGGGCGCGCGGCTGGACCTGAAGGCCGGTGACCTGTCCGGCGGCGAGCAGCAGATGCTCGCCGTGGGCCGTGCGCTCGCGCGGCAGCCGCGGTTGCTGATGGCGGACGAGCTGTCCCTCGGGCTAGCTCCGCTGGCGACCGAGCGGCTGCTGCGCGCGGTCCGGGCAGCGGCCGACGAGAATGACGTCGCGATCTTGCTGGTCGAGCAGCACCTCAACAACATCGTGCGGTTCGCTGACCGCGTATACCTCATGGTCTCCGGCAGGATCGCGTTCGAGGGCACGGCGGCCGAGCTGACCTCCTCCCACTCCAGCGTGGTGCAGGCCTACTTCGGGCGGGCCCCGGAACCCCACGGCGGTGCAGGCCAGTGACCGGTCCGTACATCGAGGCCGAGCGGCGCGGCGGCGTGCTGCTGCTGGAGCTGAACAGGCCCGCCAGCCGCAACGCGTTCGATCTCGGCATGATGTATGACTTCGGCACGGTGCTCGCCGGGGCGATCCGGGACGACGGTGTGAGCGTCGTCGTCCTCGCCGCGCGGGGACCGGTGTTCTGCGCCGGGGTCGACCTCAAGGCATATGCGGAAGCGATGGCGTCCGGCGACGGCCCCGCGCAGATGGACGCGGCCGCGCAGGCCGGCGCCACGGCCCCGCGGCCGGGGCTCGGGGTCATCACCCGCGAGCCCTATCCCAAGCCCGTCGTCTGCGCGGTGCACGGGCCAGCACTCGGCCTCGGCTTCGAGCTGGTCCTGGCCAGTGACATGGTCGTTGCCGGTGAGCACGCGAGGTTCGGGCTGCCCGAGGTGCACCACGGCCTCGTCCCGAGCGGCGAAGCCGTCACCCGGCTCGTGGAGCGGGCGTCCTGGCCGCGTGCGATGCTGATGCTGCTGTCCGGGGAGCCGGTAGACGCAGCCGCCGCGTGGAGCTACGGGCTGGTGACCACGCTCGCCGGGGCAGGCCAGGACCCCGTTAACGTTGCGCTCGGCATGGCGTCGATCATCGCAGCCCAGCCGCAGGCGGCGGTGCGCCAGGCCAAGGCCCTGGCGATCAGGTGCGGCGGCGGCGGATTCCCGGGCCCGTAGTTTCAGCTCCACCGGGCGAGTAGCTCCAGGCACGCGCCGGCATGCCCGTCCGGCCAGGACAGGCCGGCCTCCAGGGTGTTGACCGCGACGTGCGTCGCGCCGAGTTCGGTCCATCGCTCCAGCACCGCGCGGGCACCCGCTGTGCCCGACTTCCGCAGGCGCACCTGACCCTGCAGCCCGATGGCGCCGGGGTCACGCCCGGCCCGCTCGGCCGCCACACGGACGGCGCGCCAGGCTGCCTCCAGGCGCCGGCCTTCGCCGATATTGGGGTGCGGGATCCAGCCGTCGGCCAGGCGCCCGACCCGGTCAAGCGCGGTTGGCGCGTCGCCGCATCCGATCCAGATCGGGATCGGGCGCTGAGCGGGCAGGGGCTTGATGCCCGCCCGGTCGACGGAGTCGAACTCCCCGGCGCAGCTGACCGCCTCCGCGGTCCACAGCCTGCGGAGCAGCCCTATCTGCTCCTCCATGCGCCGAGCGCGAGTGCGGAACGGGACGCCGAGGCCGGCATATTCGACATCGTTCCAGCCGATGCCTACCCCGAGCCGGAGCCGGCCCTCGATCAGGACGTCCAGGGTCGCCGCCTGCTTTGCCACGAGGGCCGTCTGGCGCTGCGGCAGGACCAGCACGGCGGTGACGAGCTCGAGGCGCGTCGTTGCGCCGAGGAACGCGAAGAGCACCATCGGCTCGAGGAACGGGTCCGTGTGGTCGTAGTAGCCAGTCCACTCCGGCCGGCTCCTCGAGTCGGCGCCGAGGATGTGGTCGTACACCAGCAGATGGTCGAATCCGGCACGTTCCAGCCGCTCGGCAAACAAGCGGACCGCACCTGGCTCGCTCGGCCGCATCTCGGCCTGGGGCAGCACGGCGCCGAGCCTGAGCGGGCTGGCTGGGCTGGCCCCGCTCACAGTGGCTGACGGCTCAGTCATGCTGCCGCGCATCCCACCGCCGTACGGCGTCAAGATCGGACAGCAGCTGTGCGTGGCGCTCCTCGATGTATGGCCGGACGCTGGCGTCGGTGAATATGTAGAACCGCTCATCCCGGATGGCGTCAAGGAGAAGCAGGCCAATCTCCTCGGCAGTCCGCGGCGCCGACAGGGCGTAGCTGGCGCTGGGCACAAACTCGGGCCCGCCCGGCTGGGCGCGCAGGTTTGCCGGGCGATTTCGCTCGGACTCGTCGATCCGGGAGCGGACCGCCGCGGGGCAGAGGACCGAAAGGTGTACCGGCGTGCCAGCCAGCTCATTTCGGTAGGTCTCGGTCAGCCCGATGACACCGTACTTCGTTGCCGAATACATCGCGCTGCGTGCGCTGGGGAACAGGCCGTTCATCGACGCCGTATTCACGATGTGGCAAGGTGCGCCCGAATTGAGCATCGCGGGGATGAACGCCTCCATTCCGTGGATCACTCCCCAAAGGTTCACCCCAACCAGCCACTCCCAGTCGGCGTGGCTCGCGTGGATGCCCCGTCGCTTCACGGACACGCCCGCGTTGTTGCACAGCACGTGCACATCCCCGAAACGGTCCTGGACAGCGGCCTGCAGCTGGCGCACGTCCGCATAGGACGAGACGTCGGTGCGCATGCTCATCGCGCTGGCACCGAACGACCGCACCTGCCGTGCAGTCTCCTCGGCAGCGTCGGCCTCGATGTCGGCGACGGCCACGTTGGCCCCGGCGCGGGCCAGAGCGATGGCGATGCCGCTGCCGATTCCGCTGCCGGCGCCGGTGACCACCGCGGTCTTTCCCCGATACTCAAGCATGGCCGCCGCCGGGGGCAGCGGGCTGATCGGCTGTTCCGACCGCGGTTGCCACCCGCACGCGCGCCGTCACGACGTGGCCGTCGTGACGTGCCACCAGGTGGCGTCGAACTTCCTGCGGCGGATCCGCCACCCTGACCGATCGCGGACGAGCTCGTCCGCGTAGCGGCCGAACACCGATTCCGCCGTCCGCCGGGCGCTATCGACCAGGACCGCATGGAGATAGCAGGACCCGGTTGCCGCGTCGCCGTGGATGCTGACCTGATGGGTCGTCATCTGGTGCAGCGTGCGGGAGAAATCCGCGTGAAAGGCCGGAGCCCACTCGATGAACTCGTCGACCGATCCCCGGCGTGGAGGGCGGCCGAACTTCATGAACTCGGCATCGGACGTGAAGCACTCCCGCAGTGCAGCCCAGTCGCGGCGGTCAATGGCCACGCCGTAGGCGTTCTGCACGGCGATGACCGCAATGACGTCGGCGGCTTCCATCCGCTCCGCTCCCTTCTCTCAGCGCTCGCCTCTGAGCAGCCGCCGCGCTGCGGTACCGAGCAGCTGCGCGTAGCCGCGGGCGTCGAGATCCGCGTATGTCTCGTCGTACACCTCGACGGATACCGGGCACTCGACGCCCGCCGCGGCAAGCGCGGCCACCAGCGCGGGCAGGTCGAGGACGCCGGTCCCAGGCACCCGCCGGCCGAACATGGTCTCCTGCATCAGATCGCCGGTCTCGGCCTGGCGCGCGTCAACCAGCTGGACGCACGAGATCAGCGCCGCTTCGCCCGGGGCGAGTTCGGCACGCTGGCCGGTGCCGTGCGTGTGGTGCCAGGTGTCGAAGACGATCCGGCCGTTCGGCCGGTCGGCCCCCGCCACGATCAGCAGCGCGTCGCGCAGCGTACTCACCGGCGTCCACGGCAGGAACTCGAGTGCCAGTGTGACGCCGACGTCGTTGGCACGGTCGCAAGCCGCGGCGAAGTCACCGATCATCCGGTCGAGCGGCTCGCCAGGACGCTCGTCGTGGTACGCGACGACCGCCGCGGCGCCGAGCGCCGTCGCCAGGCCGAGGGCCTCGTCAAGGTCCAGCACGCGGCCGTCCGCGGGGCCGGGCCCGCGAAGCCAGCCGGGCGATCCCTCCACCTCGGCGACACGCAGCCCGTGGTCGCCGATCACGGCGCGCATGCCCGCCACGGTGAGGCTCTCCCGCCGGCCGGCCAGGTGGCACAGCCGCTTGGTGACGGTGATCGCGGTGAACCCGGCGCAAGCCGCCGCGTCCACGTAGGCGGCGAAGGAGTACCGGACCATCGAGCCGGCGCTGAGGGTCAGCGGCTGATCGGTAAGCGCCATAGCCAGAGTCTCGACTTTTTTTGAAGTCGATGTCAATGTTGTATTCGAGCGCCGCCGAGCGGCCCGGCCCGTGCCGCCGGGGTTCGGGCGCCGAAGTAGGGCATCACCGCACAGCTGTTGAGGCCAATGGGATCATGACGCTTCGAACCACCGCACCGGCCGACGCCAGGCTCGGCCGGCTGTACCGCGAGAAGGGCCTGTGGGCCGAGGCGCCCCTGCGGGCCGGGATGGAGCGGGTAGCGCGCTCCGCCGGAGACCGGATCGCGGTGATCGACAACGACGGCGCCTGGACCTACGCCGAGCTGCGGGACCGCGTCGAGGCAGCCCTGGGCACGCTGCTCGGCGCGGAGCTGCGGCCCGGCGATCCAGTGGTGATCGTGAGCCCGAACTCGCGGGAGGCGGTAGCGGCCATCCTCGCCACGATCCGGGCCGACGGCGTGGTGGTCGTGATCGACCGCCGCTGCGGGGCGCTCGACCTGGCCAACGCGATCGCCTCGAGCGGGTCGCGGCACGTCGTGGTCCCGGACGAGCTGCGAGTGCCCCTCCGCGTTGCCGACCATCCTGTCGCCGCCCTCTCCTTGAACGGGGTCACGGCCGGACGGCCGGTGAGCGACTGGGCGGAACCCGATCCGTCCCTGCCCCGCATTGTCACCTTCACCTCGGGGACGACGCGGCGCTCGAAGGGCGTCATTCACACGCTCGAGACGATGGGCGCGGGATGCCGGAACCTGGCACGCTCGCTCGGGTTCACCGAGCACGACCGCCCGTTCCTGTCCAGCCCAATCGCGACGATGACGGGCTTCAGCCAGATGCTGATGGCGCTGCGCGGCGGCAGCATCGTGCTCGAGGACCGGTTCGACCCCCGACGGTCGCTCGCCCGCATCGAGCGGCACCGGGCGACCGTCATAGGCGGAGCACCGGTAATCCTGGAAGTGCTGTTCGCCGAGTATGACCGGCAGCGCTTGCCCTCGTCGTCGCTCCAGCGCATCGCGCTGGGCGGGACGACGATCCCGCGATCCGTGCTCGAGGTGGCGATCGACCAGTTCGGGATCGAGCCGACCCGCGTGTACGGCTCGTCCGAGGTGCCCGTGCACAGCTGCACGAGCGCCGGCGACAGCCTCGAGCAGCGCCTGTCGGACGACGGCGTGCCGTCGCCGGGAAGTGAGTGCCGGCTGGGCGCGGAGCATGCGGCCGGGCACGAGCTCCTGGTCCGCGGGCCGAACATGTTCCAGGGGTATCTCTACGGCGAGGACAACGACGGCGTCTTCCTCGACGGGTGGTTCCGGACCGGTGATCTCGTGGAATTGCACGGCCGGCGTCTTCGCGTGCTGGGCCGCCTGAAGGACGTTGCGGCCCGCAAGGGCCTGAAGATCTCCCTCGCCGAGGTCGACGACGCCGCGTCGACGCTCGAGGGCGTCCTGGAGGCTTCGGCTTACGCGGTTCCTGACCCGGTGACCGGCGAGCGGGTGGTGCTGGCCGTCTGCGTTGCCGACGAGGCCGTGCAGGTGTCCTATGACGCGGTTGTGTCCAGGCTGCTTGCCTACGGCCTCGCCCGGGGCAAGCTCCCCGAGGAGATCGTGGTGTGGCACGAGCCGCTGCCGCGAAACGCGTCCGGCAAGATCGTGCGCGCGCGGCTTGGCGAACAGGCGCCGGGCAAACGGCGGGATTGCGCTCCCCGGCTGGCTGCCGAGGCCGCCGGGCACGCATGATGCCAGGCGGCAACGGGGCGCGCCCGGGGGAGACCCTGCCGCGGCGGTGGCCGACGGCGCCCCGCTCTCGCTCCCGCGGTCGGCGCCGAGGACGGCCACGCGATCGCCCGGCAGCACACCTATCTGCTGCAGCTTGCCCGCCAGGTCGCGTGCGGCCGCACGAAGCGTCGCCCCGGTGTGGACACCACCGCCGAAGCTGATCCGGCAGCCGTCGCCGCCGGGCGCGAGCGGGCGCAGCAGATCGGTAGGCAGCATGCCGCCCGCAGCAGGCCAAAGCTTGCCCACGATGTCCGTCACATTATTGATGTTGACGTCGATAGTGTCTATGTTCTGCGGCTGCCGTAGGCGCGGCTGGTTCCGCCGATGCGATCGCCTTCGCGCCGTGGGAACGCAAAGCCCGGGGATGGGGATGGCGCAAAAGCGGGCCCTGGCGAGGTGGTCGCCAGCCGGCAGCAGGGCTCAGCCGACCGGGAGGTGCGCCGGTCCCGGCCGCCTTATCAGCGCTGCCGGACTGGGCCGGCGTGGCGGTTTTCGGCGCTCCGATGGGGGAACGGAGGCTGACCCGGATCTGCGCGTCAGTGTTACCAAATTGAGCGCTGCGTGAGGTTGACATGGCGCGTCGCGCCAGTCTTAACTTTACGACATCGACGTCAATCTCGATATATTCAGTCTCGGCGTGCAAAGGGGTGCGGCGTGATCAATCGCAAACTCGTGTGGCCGATGGCGCTTGTCTCGGCCACGGCGATCGCACTTGCCGGCTGTGCCAGCAGCAGTAGCGGCGACAGCAGTACCAAGGCCGCGACCTCCAGCCATGGCGTCTACAACTGGGGCGTGGACGCGGAGCTGTCCGGCGAGCTCTCCTACTACGGCCTTTCGATCAGCGGTGGCGTGGCCGCATACGTCAACTCCGTCAATGCCAAGGGCGGGATCAACGGGCACAAGATCAAGCTGACAGAGCTGGACAACGCCGGCGATTCGTCCCAGTCGTCCGCCGTTGCGACCCAGCTCATAACCGCCGACAACGTGGACGCGATCTTCGGGCAGACGCTGAGTTCCGACTGCTCGGCGGCGCAGCCTACAGTCGTGCGTTACCAGGTGCCGATGGCGTGCTTCTCGGTCGCGCAGTTCAGCCCGTACGTCTTCAACCTTGGCTACGACGACGGGCTTGCCTCGGGCGCCTTGATCGCCAGCGCCAAAAAGGTGACGTCGAAGTCGCAGCTGACCGCCGCTGTGCTCTACCCGAACACGGGCACCGGCATCCAGCTGGGCAACGACATCATCAAGGCCGCACCCGGCGACGGGGTAAAGCTGGTGAGCTCGCAGGAGTACGACCTGACCGCCACTAACCTGTCGGTCCAGACCGCCAAGATCGTGGCTGCCAAGCCTGACGTCGTGTTGATCAGCGCCACCGGGCCCGGCCTGCTCATGGTGCTCAAGGCCGCCCGCGCGGCAGGCCTCCAGGCGCCGTTCGTGTGGTCCGACCTGACCGGCAACTACGGCCTCGTAGCCACGTCCTCCTATCCCGGCCTGTACGCGCTGAACGACTACGAGCTCATTCCGGGCAGCGGCGCCACCGGCGCCGCCCAGGACTTCATCACCGCGATGGGGTCCAAGCTCGGGAGCAATCCCACGGCCGCCACCATCAACGCGGGTGAGACCGTCAACGGCTACATAACGGCCATGGCATTCGGCCAGGCACTCAAGTCCTGCGGTTA
>Ga0335074_10008294_pt1 | contig 14440 bp, 10 predicted proteins | sample Lox_Sample_23_FD_206715 | JGI IMG/M metagenome (GOLD analysis project Ga0335074, IMG submission 206715) | Soil microbial communities from Loxahatchee National Wildlife Refuge, Florida, United States - Lox_Sample_2.3 | ecosystem: Environmental > Terrestrial > Soil > Wetlands | place: USA...
CCCGCGAGCGGATCGCGGAAACTTGGCGGGGTGACGCCGATGGCCGGCTACGGCCCGCCGCTTGAGGTTCTGGCCAGCTACAGCGCGTCGGTTGACCTGCTGGTTGTCGGCTCGCGCTCCTACGGGGCGATCGGACGGCTGGTCCACGGGAGCACCTCCGATGAACTTGCGCGTACCGCGCGGTGTGCACTCTTGGTGCTGCCGCGCTCCGCCCGCGGTGCGGCCGCGTACGAGGACCCTAACGATCGGCGGTCGACCGTCATCGACGGCGCCGTCGGCGGCGATCAGGGACCACGGGCAAGGATCCCCCGCCGATGAACTGACACCGGCGCTGAGAGAGCCCATGCCCGCGCGGGCGTGGGAGCGTTGCGTGGGGTGACTTTCCGTGGAGGTCGCGGGGTGTTGCCGGCTTATCCGCGGAGCGCTCTCAGCGCGTTGAGGATCACGGCCAGGTCGACCGCCTCTTGAAACAACGCACCCGCGATCGGCGGCAGGTAACCGAACGCCGCGACGCCCATCGCCGCAATGCTGAGCCCCATGCCGGCAAGGACGCTCTGGCGGGCGATGTGAAGTGCTCGCCGGCCGGTGTGGACCGCGTCGGCGACGCGGTCGATGCGGTCGACGGTGATCACGGCGTCGGCGGTCTCGGACGAGACGGTGGCGCCGGCCGCTCCCATCGCGATCCCGAGGTCCGCGATCGCGAGCGCCGGAGCGTCGTTGATGCCGTCGCCCACCATGATCACCGGACGGAGTTGCGGTTCGGCGGCGACCCGGCGGACCACCTCGAGCTTCTGCTCGGGCGACTGATCGGCGTAGACGCGGTCGACGCCCAGCTCGCGGCCGACGCGCTCGGCCACCGAGCGGCGGTCGCCCGAGATCATCGCGACGTGCCGCACGCCCTCCGCCCTGAGGCGCTCCACGATCTTCCGGGCATCGGGGCGGAGCTCGTCGGCCATCACAATCACGCCGGCGACGTGGCCATCGATCGCGACCACGATGTGGGCTTCGCCGGACCCCCGAGTGCTCGTCGAGGACGCGGCGACGATCTCGTCCTGCGGTACGCCGCTGCCACGCGCGAACGCGCGGCTGCCGACCAGCACGCGGTGGCCGCAGACGCGCCCCTCGATGCCCTGGCCGGGCTGCTCGTGAACGTCGTCGGGAATGGTCAGCTCGAGGCCTGCCTCCTTGGCGGCTGTGACCAGCGCCTCGCCGAGGACGTGCGCGGATAGCCGGTCGGTCGAGGCGGCCAGCCGGAGGACCTCCGCTGATGCCCAGTCGTCGTGCGTCACGATGTCTCGTACCTCGGGTGTGCCGACAGTCAACGTGCCGGTTTTGTCGAACAGCACCGTTCTGGCCTCGCCGAGGGTCTCGATCGCGCCGGCGCCCTTTACGATCACACCGGACCGTGCGGCGCGCGAGAGGCCCGACACCAGCGCGATCGGAGCGGCGAGGATCAGCGGGCAGGGGGTTGCGACCACCACGACGGCCAGCGCCCGAACGGGATCGCCGCTCAACGCCCAAGCGAGTCCTGCGGTCAGCAGGGTGACGGGCAGGAAGAATCCGGCGTACCGGTCGGCCATTCGCACCATCGGCGCACGCTGCGTCTGCGCGTGCTCCACCAGTCGCACCAGCGCGGCATAAGCGCTGTCGCGCGCGGGCCGGTCGGCGCGCACATCGAACGGGCCGCCGGCGTTAGCGCTGCCACTCAGAACCGGCATCCCGCACCGAACCGTCTCGGGAAGCGACTCTCCACTCAGCGTACTGGTGTCGATCACCGCCTCCGGGCTGATCAGCGTTCCGTCGACCGGAACCACTTCACCGGTCCGTACGAGCACGACGTCGCCCGCTTCGACCCGCTCCACAGCGACCTCCTCGAGGCCGTCGTCGACCCGCAGCTGCGCCGTCTTGGGAGCCCGCTGAACCAGAGCGGTCAACTCGCGCCGCGCCCGCCGCGACGCGATCGCCTCGAGCGCGGCCCCGCCGGAGAACATCAGGCCGATGACCACACCCGCTAGCTCCTCGCCCAGCGCCAGCGCCCCGACCATCGCCACCAGCGCGATCGTGTCCACGCCCAGGCTGTGCTCGACAACCACGGTACGGCCGACCTCGACCGCCAGCTCGGCGGCGAGCACTGCAACCGCCACACCCCATACCGTGTCCCCGGCCACGCCTTTGCCCACGAGGTGCAGCACACCGCCGACCACGATCGCGGCGAAGGCGAACACCGCGAGGAGCTGCGCGCGATGCTCCACCAGCCAGGCCAGCCAGCCGGGCGGATGCGGGCGCCCGCGACGAGGCGACTTTCCCGCGCGGGCGACAGCAGCGGGAACGCTGTCCATGGCCCGAGCGTCGCAGCCGGTGCCGCCGCTCTTATCCGTGGCGAGTACGGGGGTCGGTCGGTGGTGGTAGCGGATGCGTGCGACGGACGCCGGTGCGACCGTGGCGTCGAGACCAATGTTCGATTCGCGTAGCTCGCTCAAGCCATGGGTGTCCGCGCGGGTGCTTGTCGCTGCGGTGCTGGCGTTTACCTCGGCGGCACTCGCGCTCAGCGGGTGCGGCGGGCAACCGCGGAGCGCCTCTACCGCGAGCGCGGGCGCTGCCACCACCGCAGCGCCGTCAGGGGCTGGAGCGGTCGCGGTCGAGCAGCAGTTCGTCGCCGTTATCAAGCAGACTCAACCGCAGGTGGTCCAGATCCAAACCGACAGCGGTCTGGGAAGCGGGGTCATCGTCGACGCGAAGGGCAACATCGTCACGAACGCGCACGTGGTCAGCGGCGCGGCCCAGCTGAGTGTCACGCTGGCCGACGGGAGGCGATTCGACGCTCGGCTCGTCGGCGCCTACGTCCCCGACGACCTGGCCGTCGTCGATATCGGGAGCGGGCATGGGATCAGGCCGGCCCGGTTCGCCGACTCGTCGAAGCTCGCGGTCGGCGAGATTGTGCTTGCCGAGGGGAACCCATTGGGGCTCCAGAGCAGCGTCACGGACGGGATCATCAGCGCGCTGGGGCGCAACGTCAGCGAGGGCCAGGGCGTAGTGCTGCCGAGTGCGATTCAGACGAGCGCCCCGATCAACCCCGGCAACAGCGGCGGCGCGCTGATCGACGTGAACGGACGGGTTGTCGGCATTCCCACCCTGGCAGCCGGCAACTCACAGACAGGCGGAGCCGCCGCCGGCATCGGCTTCGCGATCCCGAGCAACACGGTCACCGATATCGCCGGCCAGATCATCCGCTACGGCCATGTCGTCAACTCCCACCGAGCGGCCATTGGCGCGAGCATCGCCAGCAGCACCCAACCCGGCGCGCTCATCGTCACCGTCGAGCCCGGCGGCGCTGCGAGCGACGCGGGAGTCAGCGCCGGGGATCTGATCCAGAGGATCGACGGCAGCCCGATCGCCAACGCCAGCGCCCTCGGAGAGGCGCTCGCCGCGCACCGACCCGGGGACAAGATCACCCTGACGATCCTGCGCCCCGACGGAACGACCACATCCAAAAGCCTGACGCTCGGACAGCTACCCGGCAGCTGAGACCCCCAGATCGGTACTTGCCCCGCCGGAAATGCACGTTCGACCGGATGTTCAGGGGCCGAGGTCGTGCAAGTGTCGTGACATGGCGACCGTCGAGACCTCCGATCAAATCCGGCAAGGCAGGCCGGTGTTGCTCTGCTTCGACGGCTCGAATGACGCTTCGCACGCCATTGCTCTGGCCGGCGAGATGCTCGGGGCGCGAGACGCGGTCGTGCTGTCCGTCTGGGAGCCAGTCGCCGTATGGCAGCCGTATGACCCGGCTACCGTCATCACGGCGCCCGTGTCGCGGCTCGCGTCGAAGGCGCTGGGGCTGGATGAGATCGCGCGGGACCTCGCCAGCGAGACCGCGAAGGCGGGTGTCGAGTTGGCACACCGGGCCGGCTTCTCCGCGTGCGAGCGCGTTGCGCGGGGAAAGGCGTGGCGAGTGATCTGTGACGTAGCGGACGAGCTAGATGTGGAGCTGATCGTGCTCGGGGCGCGTGGGCTCTCACGCGTGCAGTCAGCGCTGCTCGGCGGCGTCTCCGCGGCCGTCGTCCAGCACGCGGGTCGGCCGGTCCTGATTGTTCCCCATCGCGTCCGAGTCGGTGGAATCGACGCGCAGCGAGTAGCCGGACAGGACGAGCGCGCCGATCGAGACGGCGCTGGCGGCGAGCGCGGTCACGATCATCTCCGGGCCGGGAACGGTCAGGGCGAAGAAGCTGCGCGCCGCCGGGATCAGCAAGGCCGCGACGTACAGCCCGCCCATCACCGCGCACATGCCCGCGACCAGGGTTGAGCGGCGGCGGGACCCGCCCGCCTCCAACGCCATCACCAGATAGAGACCGTTGGCGATCAGCGTCGTCAGCGCGACCGTCCGCGCGTCGGCCGTCGACAGGTTCAGATCGTGCACGGAGAACAGATATCCCGCCACCAATCCGGTGCCGACGAGGACCCCGGCCGGGATGGCAAACCGCGCGACGCTGCGAACGAACCCATCCGGTCGCCACGGGCCGCTGCTCGGGGCCAGCGCGAGGAAGAACGTCGGTATCCCGATGGTCAGCGATGCCGCCAGCGACAAGTGCCGGGGCAGCAGCGGGTAGGCGTCCGAGGTGGTGCCGATGGTCAGGATCAGGAACGCGGCGAAGGCGGACTTGGTCACGTACAGCTTGGTCACGCGCTGGAGGTTTCGCAGCGCGCGGCGGCCCTCGGCCACCAGCGGCGGCACCGCGGCGAAATCGCCCGAGACGAGCACGAGGTCGGACACCGTCCGCGCCATCTGGGTACCGCTGCCCTGAGCGATCGCCAGCCGGGCGCTCTTCAACGCGGGAACGTCGTTGACGCCGTCGCCGAGCATCGCGACGTAGCGGCCTTGATCGGCCAGCGCCTGCACAATCGCCTGCTTGCCGTCCGGTGATATCCGCCCGACCACCGTCGCGTCGGCGGCGAACCGCCGCCGCGCTTCTGGATCCTCCGGAATCGACGAGCCATCGCACACGCCCGCGACCGGGATTCCGACATCACGGGCAATCGCCGCGACCGTCTCCGGGGCATCGCCGGAGAGCACCTTGATCTCCACCTCCTGCTCGCGCAGGAACGCGATCGTGGCGTTAACGTTCGGCCGCAGCTCCTCGGCCAGGATTACCAGGCCGAGCGGCCGCAGCTCGGCGGGCGGGTCGTCGGGGACATCGTGTGGCAGTGGCGCCGAGCCTTCGGCGACGGCGAGCACCCGCCGGCCCGAGCTCTGCCGCCGCCGGGCCACCTCGCCGAGGCTCCCCACGGGGATCCGCCCCGGCGCGCCCAGATAGAAGGCGCCCTCCGCAGTCTCGATGGCGCTCCATCGACGCCGACTCGAGAACGGCACCTCCCCGCTCACCTGGGGCGTATCCGCCGGATACGCGTCCGCGATCGCCCCAAGCGTGAGGTTCCGGATTGACGCGCCGGCGGCGAGCGTCGCGAGGGCTGCGGTCAGCCGTGGTTCGGCGCCCTCCTCGCACGGGATCGCCTCGACGACCCGCAGCGACGAGCCGGTCAAGGTTCCCGTCTTGTCGACGCAAATGGTGTCGACAGACGCCAGCGACTCGATCGCGTTCAGCTGCTGCGCGAGCACGCCTCGGCGCGACATGCGCACGGCGGCCGCCGCGTAGGTGAGGCTGACCAGGACCATCAGCCCTTCGGGCACGAGAGTCACGACGCCGGCGGCCGAGGTGGCCACCGCAGTGTGAACCGGTGCATGGCGATGGTAAAGCGAGTAGCCGAGTAGGGCGCCGAGCGCGATGACCAATCCGACCAGGGCGTAGAGCAGCCGGTTGATGGCGCGCTCCAGCGGCGAGCGCGGATGCCGGAACGAGCGCGCCTGCCCTGTGACGCGGGCCGCAAAGCTGTGCTGCCCGATCGCGGTGACCCGATACGTGCCCGTTCCCTCGACCACGAACGCGCCCGACAGGACCGCGTCGCCGGGCACATGACCGGCGGGCTCGGACTCACCGGTCAGCACCGACTCGTCGAGGCGAAGATCGCTCGCCGAGAGCAGCGTCCCATCCGCGATCAGCTGATCGCCGGGCTGGACCACCACCACATCGTCGACGACCACCTGCTCGGGGGGCAGGGCGCGAGGATGCCCATCGCGTATCACCGTTGCCGACGGCGCGACCAGCAGCGAGAGGCGATCGAGTGCCCGCTTCGCCCGCACCTCCTGGACGATCCCGATCGTGGAGTTCGCCACGATGATGCCGAGAAACAGCGCGTCGCGCGCATCGCCGAAGATCAGGGTCAAGGCCCCGAACACGGCGAGAATGAGGTTGAACACCGTCAGGACGTTGGCCCGGACGATGCTCGCGTAGGACCTACTCGTCTCCGGCCTGTGCGGGCGACGGGCGGCGGCAAGCCTTCGCTCCGCCTCGGACTCGCTCAATCCCGGCGGGTCGAGATCGCGATCCGGCGGCCGTCGGTCGGCGACGGTTGCCGATCCGCCGCCGGCCGATCGGGCCAGATCGGTCATGTGGCGACCGGTTGCCCGGGACGGCTCTTGGCGTGACGGAACGTGGTGAGCGCCCACATCACCACCATGTCGGCGACCAGTAGCGAGAGGGGAGTCAGCGAACCGGTGATCAGTGCGAGCACACCAAACACGAACGCCGCGGCACCAAGAACGCCGAACAGCGCCGAGTCGATGCGCTTGGCACCGACCGAACAGGCTGCGATTCCCAGGGCCATGATCACAGCGGCCGCCCACCGATGGTTATCACCGACCAGCGGCACGTTCCAGGCCTCGTGCGTCGCCAGGAAGACGAAGACCGCCAAGCCCGTGAGGCCGGTGGCCACCGCGTCTTTACGCGTGAGCGTCATCTTCTGCCTCCTTTCGTGCTGCCAAGCATGCGGTCACTTGCGTGCGCGGCGCATCCGCCATCCCGTGCATGCCGCATCCGTAGCGTCTACCTACGCGATCGGTCCCGTAGCCCGCCACACTTGGACCATGGACGAGCACGGCAAGTTTTCCCAGCTAGAAGCACGCGAGATCGGCGAGCGCATCGGCATCGACTGGGACACGTCGCGGTTCGACGTCGAGCAGTTCCGGATGGGCCTCGCGGTCGAGCTCGAGCACGGCCGTCGGGATCCCGCTACCAACGTCAGCGATGACGACGAGATCACGACGGGCAAGATCGCCAGGGCGCACCTGAACGAGTTCCCCGACTACTACACCCGCCTGGCAAAGATGGAGGCCGAGGCCGAGCGCTACTGGGCCGAGCAAGGTCACGACTGATGTCGGTCCGTTTGACGTGGTCGGCCGATCCTACGACGGACGACACGTTTGAGGAGTCCCTTCGGGTCGCGCTGGACGTGTACCGTCGGGTGCAGGACCACGCCTCCTGACGCTCATAGCGATTGGACGGTCCCTTACGGGAGCGGGTCGAGTCCGTGTTGCTTTCGCACGGATTGCGTTTCCCGATCACCATCGGGATTGCCCTCACCGTGATGTCGAGGTAGAGAAGCATCCGCGCCCCCAGGGCAAGTACGTACACATTCTTCTCCTGTGCCGTTGGGCGTAGCGCTGCGTACTTTCCCGCGGGCTCGCGTTGGCGTTTTCGGTTGTTGGTTGACTGGCGTGCGTGGAAGATGTCAGTTCGATGAACATGCGCCGGTTTGTATTTGCTGCGGGAGCCGTCTGTTTGGCCGGCTATTTCGCGCTGGTGCGCCGGCGGGTTCTCACGTGGGGAGCGAGTGATGCCGAGGCAACCTCGCGGCTGCCGGGGGACGAGCTGCTCGAGGACCCGGACGGTGTCGCGACGCGTGCGATCGAGATCCGTGCGCCGGCGTCGGCGGTCTGGCCGTGGATTGCGCAAATGGGTCCGTCGCCGCGCGGCGGTGCTTACACCTACGACTGGATTGAGAACCTGCTTGGTCTCAATATGCACAGCGCCGACGCAGTCTTGCCAGAGTTTCAGCATCCCGTAGTCGGTGACACGATTGGATACGGCGGGAATCGGATGCGCTTGGAACGTGTCGAACCTGAGCGCGCGCTCGCATGGCGTTCGCAGGACGGGAACTGGGTGTGGACGTTTGTGCTCAACCAGGCGAACGGGACCACCAGGCTGATCAGTCGCAATCGCTTCCGTCTTCCGCGGATGATCGACCGCATCGGCATGGTGCCGATGGAATTTGCCTCGCTCCTGATGGAGCGCAAGATGCTGCTTGGAATCAAGGAGCGGGCCGAGCAGCTCTCGGTCGCGGGCGGCGACGATGTCTCGGCCTCCGGGCCTACGAGAGCCGGTCGATATGAGCCCCAGCACGATTTCGGTGTTGCTCGTCACGCGCAGATGATGAGGGAGGCTTCACATGGCGCGTATTGAAGGCGAGATCACGATCCATCGACCCGTGGAGGAGGTGTTCGATTTCGTTGCCGACGAACGCAACGAACCGCAGTACAACCCGCGGATGCTCGATGTGCAGCTCATCTCCGATGCGCCCATAGGGCTTGGCGCGAGGTTCCGTGCCGAGCTGCGGACCGGGCGAGGGACGATGCCGATGACGATCGAGTTCACCGGATTCTCGCGACCGATCCGGTTGGCCTCAGTGACGCACTCACCAATGATGGACACAACGGGTGCGCTCACGTTCGAGCCAGCCGGTGACGGCACGCGGATGCGATGGTCGTGGGATGTGGAGCCGCGCGGCCTGTTGAGGCTGATGCCCGGAGTCGTGGGCGTAATCGGGCGGCGGCAGGAGAGGACCATCTGGGGAAACCTCAAACGGCTGCTGGAGTCAGGCGTTGCGCGTCGCTCCGATCGGGTCAGGACGATGACTGCCGCTGACGCCCGCCGTGCCGTCGATAAGGGGCGTGACCTCTCGGATCCGACGAGCGACGCGACGCGCCGACCGAACGTCCTCGTCGCCTACGCAAGCGAGCACGGCTCCGCAGAAGGGATCGCCCGGCGGATTGCCGCCCGGCTCGATACGACGGCGCACGTCGATCTCCGGCCCGTCGAAGAAGCCGATGACCTCGAACCTTATGCGGCAGTCATCCTCGGCAGCGGCGTGTACAGCCAAAGCTGGATCCCCAGCGCGACCGAGTTCGTACGGCGGAACGACGAGGCGCTCGCCGCTCGGACCGTCTGGCTATTCAGCGTCGGATCGTTCGGAGATACCCACCACGTGATCGGCAAGCTGATGCGACGAGAGCCGAACGAGATCCGGCAGATCCAGCACGCCATTCATCCCCGCGAGTACCGCATCTTCGCCGGCGTAATCGATAGACACCAGTGGCCGCTCGCCTCGCGCGTGTTCTTCCACGCGTTCGGCGGACGCTTCGGCGACAATCGCGACTGGCCCGAGATCGACGCATGGGCAGACACCATCGCCCAGACTCTGAGCCAATCGGATAGCAGAAAACCGGACACCGGCACCCAACCACGCCAACTAGAGCGGCGGAGCTTCAGGCGACCGCTGAACTGCTTCGTTGCCCGACACGGAAGATAGGCGCCACCGTGGCAGTCTCGGAATCCGCCGACAGGAGAGGCCGGCGACCGCTTCGACTCACCGAGCGGTAGTTGACGCGGTCGCTGACCTGGCTCCAGAGTCGGACGGCTTCCGCAACCCCCGATCGCGCGAGATCGACGCCGCCGCGACACTCCTTGAGATCGTCGTTCTCTCCAGCGACACCCCCGCGGCGCGAGCGCCTCCATCGGCAGGCGAGCGACGGTCAGCGTGCATGCTGCGGACCGCTGGGCCTCCAGAGGGCAAAGCGGGAGTCCGCTGGCGGCACGACGACAAGCACCGTGGGTCCTTCGGGGTAAAGCCCTGTCCCTGTTGGATAGCGGTAGCCCCAGCGCGGTCGATCTCCGAATGGTTGCTCCATCGGCCGGAACGGGCATCGAGCGACCCTAGAGCGTCCTCTGCGTCAAACATCATGTACAGCGGAATGGCACATCGGTCCGTCGGCAACTCCGTCATTGGTGCTTGCCGCTGCGGGTCGGGCGTCAGTCGCTGTTGGCGCGATGGTCGCGGTCAAAGATGAGGTCGTGACCCCATGGGAACTGGGCACCGCGGGTCGGCAAGATGGAGTGCGTTGTTCAGACGGGGCGGTTCGACGCCTTTCGTCCTTCAAGACACAGCCTGAGGCTCCGCTGCTACCCGTCGCCTGACGTGGACGACATGGAGGTTCTCGATGGACACCAACCCATCTCCCTATCCGCTCCGGCTCACCGGCGAGCTCTCGCCACGGCTCAGCCGCTGGCTTTGGCTGGTGAAGTGGCTGCTCGCGATCCCCCATTTCATCGTGCTCTTCTTACTCTGGATCGCATTTGCGGTTGTGAGCGTTGTGGCGTTCTTCGCGATCCTTTTCACCACCCGCTATCCAAGGCGGCTGTTCGACTTCAACGTCGGTGTGGTGCGCTGGTCTTGGCGCGTCGGGTTCTACTCGTGCAGCGCGCTCGGTACCGACCGCTATCCACCCTTCACCCTCGAAGACGTGAGCGACTATCCCGCCAGGCTCGAGGTGGAGTACCCCGATTCGCTCTCACGAGGACTCGTGCTCGTGAAGTGGTGGCTGCTCGCGCTGCCTCACTACCTAGTCGTTGCAGTCTTCACTGGCGGCGCCTGGGGCGCCTGGGCGGGGACAGACACCCAGTGGATATGGGGTTCAGGCGGCTTGATCGGCCTGCTGGTTCTGTTCGCCGGCGTCATGCTGCTGTTCACCGGCCGCTATCCGAAGTCGCTCTATGACTTCGTGCTCGGAATGAACCGGTGGGTCTTCCGGGTCGTCGCATACGCCGCGCTGATGACCGACGCCTACCCGCCCTTCCGACTTGACATGGGCGGCAACGAACCGCCGACCGGCACCGCACCGGCGACCGCACCGCACATGACAGCGCCAGCTAGCTCATGACGATCATCCCAACGGACCGCACCAGCCATAGCGAGCCTCCGGCCTCAACCCGGGAGCCCCCAGAGGGACAGGGCGACTAGAAAGATTGCTCTAGTTGCTGGCGTGTTCTTCGTCATCACCTTCGTCTCCGCGATTCTGGGCCTCGTTCTGTACGACCCGGTGCTCAACAATCACAGCTACACCGTGGGTGACGGCGCTGACACGCGAGTGTCCTTGGGGCGCTGTGCGAGGTCATCCTTGTCATCGCGAATATCGGCACCGCAGTCACGCTGTATCCCGTCCTCAAGCGACAAAACGAAGGTGTCGCCCTAGCCGTTACGCACCGCCTGGTCGCCTTCCTACCTAACAGAGGGGTTGGGGGGCGCCATGAAAGGGAGTGGCCCAATTGACGGCAACCGCTGATGGGCAACAGAGCAGCCAGGCCTCGACGATCCCGCCGGTGGCCCAACTGGCCGAGATGTTGAATGGGTTGTGGCTGCGGTGGATGTTGTACGTCGTGGCCGAGAGGGGTGTTGCCGAGATCTGCTCGCGGACGGCCCGCAGACGGCCGTTGAACTGGCACGGGCCACGGGGCTGCACGAACCCTCGCTGTACCGACTATTGCGGTCGCTCACGGGCTTCGGGGTGTTTACCGAGGAGTCGCCACATCGCTTCGCGCTGACGCCGCTCAGCTCGACGCTTAAGACAAATGATCCAAGCGCCGGGCGGGAACTGGTCCTGACCCAGCAGTGGGTCTCGCGGGCGGTAGCGGAACTTCCGCGGGTCATGGCGAGCGGGGAGACCGGGATGCAGCTCGCCTTCCGGATGCCCGTTTTCGAGTACCTCACGCAACACCCGCAGCAGAGCGCCGACTTCAACCGCACGATGACCGCGTTCGCCGCCGCCGAGCTGCATGCGGTGGCTGAGGCGTATGACTTCTCGGGCGCGCATCGGATCGTCGACGTGGGCGGCGGGACGGGAGCCCTATTGGCGACGGTGCTGGGTCGCTATCCGCTCGTCAGCGGTGTGTTGTTCGACCGCCCGGACGTGATCGACGAGGCCCACGCGACGCTCACCGAACACGGTGTCACGGAGCGCTGCGAGGCGGTCGGCGGCGACTTCTTCGAGTCAACCCTGCCGAGCGGCGACGTCTACCTCATGTCGCACATCCTTCACGACTGGGACGATGACCGGTGCGCCGCGATCCTGCGCAACTGCCGCAAGACGATCGACCCAAAGGGGCGGCTGCTGATCATAGAAATGATCCTCCCAGCCGGCGACGAGCCCCACCCCGCCAAGATGTTCGACATGTACATGCTCGTACTGAGCGGGGGCATGGACCGGACTGCTGAGGAGTACCGCGAGCTGCTGCACGGCGGGGGGTTCCGGCTCACACGAATCGTCCCGACTCAGTCTCCTGTCAGCGTAATCGAGGCTGTACCTGATCTCGACGGCGCGTAGCGTCCCGGCCACACAGGTGTCAGGACGACGGCGTCCGATGACCGTGGTTGGCGGGACCTGCTCTTCTTGTCGCACGGGTATCGCGGCGACCTCGGGTCGAGACCAGCTTTGCGCGGAAGGCGCGTTCGACGCCAGCGAGCGCTCCACGGGCGAACTCGGGGTCATCGGGGTGCCCGGTGCTAGCCCGGAGTCTGGAGGCTGCAAGCATCAGAGCAGCAGCCATCCCGCCAGCGGTCGCGCTGCCGGTATCGGACAAAGGCAGCCACACGAGCAGCGTCAGCGCGGGATACGCGCGCGAGCACTAAGGCAGGTCTCGGCTCGGCCTCCGGTCAGCGACGTGCTTTTCGCCAGACTCGCGCCGGGCGGAGAAGCTCACCCGGGAGGCACGTGAGTGTCCTCGTATCCGCGCATAGGAGGTCTGGGCGGACCCGCGGGTTCAGACCTGCTCCTGAAATTTGCGGGTCTCCGGATCGGTCCGGCAAGTGCCGGTTGCGCGTGCCCTGCATTCATGAGAACGCGCTATTCCTGGTCGACGGTCTCGACAACCGCAGAGCCGAAGATGCGGCTGGACTCGCTGGTGGCGACGAGCAGGTGCGCGACCGATGCGCGGGTCGAGACCCGCTTTCGTTCTTGCGCGGGCATCAGGGTCCACTGAGGGCGTGGCTGGTTGTGTCCGGTTGGGGAGGCGTTCGTCGCCGGGATCGGCGCGGATATCGTGGCGGCTCCTAAGGAGAGGGAGTGACGCGATCGGTGCTGGGGCTCGGAGCCGCCGTCCGCGACGCGGAGCCGCATCTCGGCAAGTCCTTGCCGCGGTGTGGACATGGCGGCTGGTCGGTCAGGCGCCCGCTCGGTGAGCGGGCGTGGGCGTGGGCGTGGTCAGTTTAATGCGGTGTTCTTGGGGGAGGGTGGGATGTTCTGGTTGGCGGCGAACCGATTGTCCGGGTCCCACGCGCGTTTGATGGTGCGGAGGCGCTCCCAGGTGTCGGGGTGGTAGGCCGCGGGGACGCGTGCGGGCTCGTCGAAAAGGTAGTTGATGTAGGCCGCGCCGGTGGCATGTGGCGTGATCTCGTCGAGGTACTCGTTCTGCCAGCGGCGGAGGGGACTGCCGTCTTCCATGGAGGTCCAGGTGGTGGAGACCATGTAGTTGAACTGCTCGGAGCGGTGGCTCATCGCGGTTGCGTGTTCGTGGACGCGCTGCATTGCGCCGCCGTAGATGTGGGTCGACATGAAGCTGAGTGGCGCCATCTCCGCGGCTCGGCGGGTGGAGATCGCGATCACGGCGTCGTTGAGGTCGTTCACGTAGTGCATCCGGGAGCGGCGGTGCACGCCGGATTTGAACGCGTCGTTGCCGATCGCGAGCTCGGTCCACGACATCTTTCGGATGGTGTCGGTGGTGACGTTTGGGTTAGCACGCAGGTCAGCGAGGTCGCGCCGTGCTTGCTCGGGTGGGCCGCTGTGGCACGCGAGCACGTGAAGCGCGGCGCGGCCGCGCAGCCGGTCCGGCAGTCCGAGTGATTCGGGCGGGTGTCCGACGGAGACGATTGTGGTGAGCTCGTCGGGCGCGTCGGGGAGGTGATTGCGGCACCACACCAACCCCTCAGCGGTTGCGTCGGCGTCAAACCACACCGTCCCGAAGGTCACCGTGTCGAGCTCGATGAGATCGAGTTCGATTCCGACGACGGTGCCGAAGTTGTGTCCGGCGCCGCGGATGGCCCAGAACAGGTCCGGCTGTTCGTCGGTGCTGCATCGGATGTATCGACCGTCGGCGGTTACGAGCTCGGCGGCGCGCAGGGTGTCCGATGCCCAGCCGACGCGACGCGAGAGCCAGCCGTGCCCACCCCCGAGAACGTGCCCGGTCACGCCGAGGCGTGGGAATTGCGCGCCTGCGGCCGCGAGGCCGAATGGCCGCAGTTCGCGGTAAACGTCGCGCCAGATCGCTCCCCCCTGGATCTGCACGGTCCGGCGGGAAGGATCGACACGGACGGAGCGCATGTCGCGGAGATCGAGCAACAGGGTGCCGGGCGGAGCGCCGACCCAACCGACCCCGCCGCTGCGGACCGCGAGTCCGAGCCCGTGCTCTCTGGCGAACTGGGTGGCCGCGATCACGTCAGCGGT
>Ga0335074_10008295_pt1 | contig 14439 bp, 10 predicted proteins | sample Lox_Sample_23_FD_206715 | JGI IMG/M metagenome (GOLD analysis project Ga0335074, IMG submission 206715) | Soil microbial communities from Loxahatchee National Wildlife Refuge, Florida, United States - Lox_Sample_2.3 | ecosystem: Environmental > Terrestrial > Soil > Wetlands | place: USA...
GCTTCGCGCCGGCGGGAAATGCTTTTACACCACGCCGATCAAGGCGCTGTCGAACCAGAAGTACCACGATCTGGTCGAGCGCTACGGGCCTGCGCGGGTCGGCCTGCTGACCGGCGACAACTCGATCAACGGCTCGGCGGACGTCGTCGTCATGACGACCGAGGTGCTGCGGAACATGCTGTACGCCGGGTCGCCCACACTCGCCGGCCTGTCGTCGGTGGTGATGGACGAGGTGCACTACCTGGCCGATCGCTTCCGCGGTGCGGTCTGGGAAGAGGTAATCATTCACCTTCCGCCGGCAGTGACCCTGGTCTCGCTGTCGGCGACGGTCAGCAACGCCGAGGAGTTCGGCGAATGGCTCCAGGCGGTCCGCGGCGACACGACCGTGATCGTCGAGGAGCACCGCCCGGTGCCGCTCTGGCAGTCGGTGCTGGTCGGGAGCCGGCTGCACGACCTGTTCGTCGACGAGCCGGGAGCCGAACCCGGACCGGGGGCGGGCCAGCCGACCGTGAACCCATACCTGACCCGGCTGGCCGCCGACGAGCTGCGGCACGCGCGGGTCCGTGGGGATCGGCGCCCGCAGCGCGGCGGCCGGCGCTCGCGAGGCCGGATCGAGGCTCCTAGCCGGCCGGACGCGGTGAGCACTCTCGACCATGCCGGCTTGCTGCCCGCGATCGTCTTCATCTTCAGCCGGGCCGGGTGCGACGCCGCCGTACGGCAGTGCCTGCACTCCGGGTTGTGGCTGACCAATCCGGAAGACCGACCACGGATTCGCTCGATCGTCGAGCGGCGTACCTCGCAGATCCCCGAAGAGGACCTGACCGTCCTGGGATACGCCGAGTTCCTGCACGGCCTCGAGCGCGGCGTCGCGGCCCATCACGCCGGCATGCTGCCGGTCTTCAAAGAGGTCGTCGAGGAGCTGTTCGTCGAGGGCCTCGTCCAGGTCGTCTTCGCGACCGAGACGCTTGCGCTCGGCATCAACATGCCGGCTCGCAGCGTGATGCTCGAGTCGCTGGTCAAGTGGAACGGAGAGGCGCACGTCGACCTCACTCCGGGTGAGTACACCCAGCTGACCGGGCGGGCCGGTCGGCGCGGCATCGACATCGAAGGGCACGGGGTCGTCCTGTGGACCGGCGGGCTCGACCCTCGGCACGTCGCCAGCCTTGCCTCGACCCGTACCTACCCGCTGCGGTCGAGCTTCCGGCCGTCGTACAACATGGCCGTCAACCTGGTGTCCGACATCGGGCGGGCGGCGTCGCGAGAGCTGCTCGAGTCGTCCTTCGCGCAGTTCCAAGCCGATCGCGCCGTCGTCGGGCTCTCGCGCCAGGTCAGCCGCAACCACGAGGCACTCGACGGCTACGCGGAGTCGATGGCCTGCCATCTCGGCGACTTCGCGGAGTACGCCGAGCTGCGCCGGGCGCTGTCGGACCGTGAGGCCGACCTCTCGCGCGAGCGCTCCGCGCGACGTCGCGACGAGACGGTCGCGTCGCTGGAGGCGCTGACCGTCGGTGACGTGATCGACCTGCCCGGCGGTCGGCGTACCGGCCTCGCGATCATCATCGATCCGGACACAGGGGCCTCCGGGCCGCCGCGGCCGACCGTCGTGACCGTGGACCGGCAACTGAAGCGGTTGGCCGCCGGCGACTTCAACGCTCCGATCGAGGCGCTCGGAAGGGTGAAGGTGCCGAGGCGGTTCAACGCGCGCTCGCCGCAGGAGCGTCGCGACCTGGTGTCGAGTCTGCGCAACCTCGGCATCGAACGCCCGCCCGGCGGCAAGCAGCGTGCGGCCGCGGCTGACGACCTCGAGATCGCGCGGTTGCGGGCCGCGATCCGACGGCATCCCTGCCACGGCTGCGCCGATCGCGAGCACCATGCCCGTTGGGCCGAGCGCTACGACCGGCTGCGCCGGGACACCGAGGCCCTCGAGCGTCGCGTGGCGAGCCGGACCGGCACCCTCGGTCGGACCTTTGACCGCGTCTGCGACGTGCTCGAGCGACTGCGCTACCTCGACAACGACGCGATCACCCCGGCCGGCCGCTCGCTCGCCCGGCTCTACTCCGAGTCCGACCTGGTGATCGCCGAGTCGCTGCGGGTGGGCGCATGGGACGGCCTGGACCCGGCCGAGCTCGCCGCCGTGGTCTCGGCGCTCGTGTACGAGGCGCGACGCGATGACGAGCCCGCGCCGAAGCTTCCGCCCGGGCGCTGTCGAGAGGCCCTGAAGGCGCTCAACCGGTGCTGGGAAGAGCTGCACGGCGTCGAGACCGATGTCGGTGTCGACTTCCTGCGCGAGCCGGATCCCGGTTTCGCCTGGCTGGCGTGGCGGTGGGCGCGGGGTCACGCGCTCGACGCGGTGCTGCTCGACACCGCGATGGCTCCGGGCGACTTCGTCCGTGTGGTGAAGCAGATCATCGACCTGCTCGACCAGATCGCGGTCGCTTCCGCCGAGGACTCGCCGGTCGGGCGCACCGCGCGGCGCAGCGTCGAGGCGTTGCGGCGCGGCGTCGTCGACTACTCCTCGGTGGCCTGAGCCAGCGTCTGCACCACCCGTCGTACCGGACTGGCGATGCCCCAGCGTTCGGCGAGCTCGTCGAGCCGGTCCGGGTCCTTGGGTACGTGCGGCAGGAGGTCATCGACCCGCGGCACCGGTGCATCGGTCGCAACCCTCACCACGTCGATCGCACCGGCCAGATAGTCCAACGCCCCGAGCACCTTGGCCTGGCTTCCTTTCGGGAAGCCCTCGCCGTCGCCCGCCGCGGCTTCGACGACGGCGTCGATCGTGCCGAATCGGTTGATCAGTGCGGCCGCCGTCTTCTCGCCGACGCCGGGAACCCCGGGCAGCCCGTCGGACGGGTCGCCGCGCAATGTGGCGAAGTCCGCGTAGGCGCGACCTGGGATGCCGTAACGGCGGGTCACCTCGGCCTCGTCGACGATCTCGCGGTTGTTGACCCCCTTCGCGACGTAGACCACGCGGATCGGGACGCGGTCGTCGACCAGCTGGAACAGGTCACGGTCGCCGGTCACGATCTCGACCGGGCCGTCGGCCTGCTTGGCGAGCGTTCCGATGACGTCGTCGGCTTCGTAGTCGGGCGCTCCGACCCGCGCGATACCGATCGCGTCCAGCACCTCGCAGATCACGGGCACCTGCGGGCTGAGCTCGTCGGGCACCGCCTCCTCGATCCCGTCACTGTCGGGCGCAACCCGATGGGTCTTGTACGACGGCACCTTCTCGACCCGCCATGACGGCCGCCAGGACTCGTCCATCGCCGCCACCAGTTGGGTGGGGCGGCGGTCCTCCACCAGCCGGGCGATGTAGTCGAGCAGCCCGCGTATCGCATTGACCGGCTGACCGTCCGGCGAGCGGAAGGTGTCCGGGACGCCGTAGAACGCGCGGAAGTACAGCGACGCGGTGTCGAGGAGCAGCAGCATGTCGACCGTCAACCTAGCCCCCGGTTGCGACGCGGGCGCCGGGACGGCATTGTCAGGGCATGGCCGACGTGCTCGAGCTCCCTGAGCTCCCGACGACGTCACGGTGGTCGATCCGCTCCGAGGGCTGTTCAGTGGGCTCGGTCATGTCGGAGCTGTCGATCCCGGCGGGTTCTGAGCGCGGGGTGAGTGCGGTTAACCTGGCCTCGTGACCACCTCGACGACCGCACACGCAGCGCGCCTCGCAGCGGCTGCGACGGCGACCGCCGACGCCGGGATCGACGCCCTGCTTCTCACGTCCGGCGCGGATCTGCGCTATCTGACCGGCTACGCGGCTCTTCCGCTCGAGCGGCTGACCTGCCTCGTCGTTCCGGCCACCGGCGACCCGGTCCTGATCGTGCCTCGGCTCGAACACGCGGCCGCGATAGCGAGTGGTGCCGGTGAGGCGGTGAAGATCGAGAGCCACGAGGAAACCGACGACGCCTTCAGGATGGTGGCGCGGCTGATCGCCGACGCCGTCGGCCGGCCGGCCGGGACGATCGGGCTGGCCGACCGGATGTGGGCCGAGCAGGTCCTGCGGTTCCGGGACGCGATGCCGCAGGCCGAGCAGGTCCTCGCCGGCGTCGTGACCCGCCGGTTGCGAGTCCGCAAGCGGTCCGACGAGGTCGATGCGCTACGCCGCGCCGGCCAGGCCATCGACCGCGTGCATCAGCGGATGGGGGAGTGGCTTCGTCCCGGCCGCACCGAGGCCGAGGTCGGCCGCGACATCGCCGACGCGATTATCGCCGAAGGACACGAGACAGTGAACTTCGTGATCGTCGGCTCCGGCCCGAACGGTGCGAGCCCGCATCACCAACTCTCAGAACGCGTGATCGAACAGGGCGATCCGGTCGTCGTCGACATCGGCGGCGCAATGCCCGACGGTTACTGCTCGGACTGCACCCGCACGTATCTCGCCGGCGGCAAAGCGCCGAGTGAGTTCGCCGACTACTATACGGTGCTTCATGAAGCGCAGCTCGCTTCCTGCGCGAGCGTGCGCCCAGGGGTTTCGGCGGAGTCGGTCGACGCCGCCGCACGCGACGTCATCGCCGCGGCCGGGTACGGCGAGCTGTTCATCCATCGCACCGGTCACGGCATCGGGCTTGAGGAGCACGAGGATCCCTACATCGTCTCCGGCAACGACACGATCCTCGAGCCCGGCATGTGCTTCTCGATCGAGCCAGGCATCTACTCGCCCGGCCACCACGGGGCTCGGATCGAGGACATCGTCGTGGTCACAGACGACGGTGTTGAGCGGCTCGACACGATCGACCGCGACCTCGTCGTACTGGACGGCTGAGCGGCTTCATGGCCGTCGAGCGCGCCCTGCCCACCGACGAGGCGGGAGACCTGCTCGACCTGGTCCGCGAGCTCGCGCGGACGGAACTCGCACCGAACGCCGCCGACTTCGAGGCGCGTAAGGAGTTCCCGCGCGAACTCGTGCGGCTGCTCGGACGAGCCGGGCTGCTCGGGCTGCCCTATCCGGAGGAGTACGGCGGCGGCGAGCAACCGTATGAGGTCTACCTCCAGGTGCTCGAGGAGCTCGCCGCGAGCTGGGCCGCCGTCGCTCTGGCGGTGAGCGTTCACACCATGTCCTGTTATCCGCTCGCGCAGTTCGGCACGGAGGAGCAACGCAAGCGGTGGCTGCCCGACATGGTGGGCGGCGAGCTGCTCGGTGCGTACTGCCTGTCCGAGGCGCAGTCCGGCTCCGACGCCGCGTCGCTGCAGACCCGGGCCGGATCGGTCGACGGTGGCTACCTGCTGTCCGGGACCAAGGCATGGGTCACTCACGGTGGAGTCGCCGACTACTACCTGGCGTTCTGCCGGACGTCGGAGGACCGTCAACAGGGCATCTCGGCATTCCTGGTGCCGAGTGACGCGCCCGGCGTGAGTCCGCAGCAGCCCGAACGCAAGATGGGTCTCTCGTCATCTCCGACCGCCTCGGTCGCCTTCGACGACGTGCTCGTCGAGCCGGACCGGCTGATCGGGGCGGACGGCGCGGGCCTGCGGATTGCGCTGTCGGCGCTCGACAGTGGCCGGCTCGGGATCGCCGCAATCGCTACTGGCGTCGCGCAAGCGGCACTCGATGCGGCGATCGGCTGGGTCACGGAACGCGAACAGTTCGGTCAGCCGGTGGTGAACTTCCAGGGCGTCAGCTTCATCCTCGCCGACATGGCTACCGGCATCGAGGCTGCGCGGTCGACCTACCTCGCCGCCGCCCGGCGCCGTGACCGCGGGCAGCCGTTCGGCTCGCAGGCATCGATGGCCAAGCTGTTCGCGACCGACATGGCAATGAAGACCACGATCGACGCCGTCCAGTTGTTCGGCGGCTACGGCTATACGACCGAGTTTCCGGTCGAGCGCTACATGCGCGAGGCGAAGGTCATGCAGATCTTCGAAGGCACCAACCAGATCCAGCGCATGGTGATCGGGCGTCACCTCACTCGCTGATATCTCCCACTCGTGCTGAACCGCGGTATGCCGGCGGTCCGTGTCAACCGGTGAAGAGCCGAAACAGCCTTCGACCGCGAGAGGATGGCGCCATGGCGATCACCGCCGCCCTGCCTCGCGTGAACGAACGCCGCGTGGTCCTCCCGACCGTTGCCATCACAGCGCTCACCGCGTGGCTGGCCTGGCGTGGCTGGCTGGCGCTGCAGGGCTACGGTCCGCTGCGGTCCATCCACGACGGACAGGTCGAGCTGGCCGGGCCGGTCGTCCTCGGCTTCGTGCTCGTCGTCTTCCTCATCGAGCAGCTCGTTCCCGCCGAGCGGCACAAGGTGTTCGCACGCGGTCACGTTCTCGACGTCGGCTATCTGATCGCGCACGCAGTGGTCGTCGTACCCGTCATCATCCTGATCGGGTCCGGCTTCTCCTCGAGCCTGGCACGACTTGCGCCATGGCTGGTCCTGCCACGCAATGACGCGATCCCGCGATGGTGCTACGTCGCGCTCGCGGTCGTTGCGATCGACGCCGTCGACTGGCTCGCACACCTCGCCAACCACAAGCTGACGTCGCTGTGGCGGCTGCATGCGGTGCACCACTCGCAGGAGGAGCTGAGCATTCTCAGCACGTTCCGGACCCACCCGCTCGTGCACGTGAGCTTCGTCATCTCGGCGGTTCCGGTTCTCGCGTTCGCCGCGAACGGGGCGACGCCGGCGGCCATCCTCACCGCCTACGCGTGTCTCGGCGCGCTGCCGCACGCCAACGTCCGCTGGACCTACGGGCGGCTCGGCACCCTGCTCGTCAGCCCGGCCTACCACCGCCTCCACCACTCGCCAACCGGCCGCCTCGACATCAACCTCGGCACGGTTCTCACCGTCTGGGACCGGTTGTCGCGGCGCGCCATCGACCCGAGCGCGGAACGGATCGGTACGCCGACCGGCCTGTCGGGCCGGCCGATCCCTGTCGAGCAGGCGGGGGAGCGACCGCGCTTGCTGCACACCTTCGTTCAGCAGTGGGTGCAGCCCTTCGTCACCAACCAGGGAGTCCCGTCATGACCACGTCTTCCGAGATCACCCACCGGCACCGCACGATGGCCTCCGGCGGCCTGGCCGTGTGGGCGCCGTGCATCGCCGACGCCGTATTGATCTTGATCTCCGGGGAGATCCACTTCCACCTCTGGCGCGGGCCGTACCGGCACCTGACGGTCGGGCACATCAACGACCTGTTCCTGCTCCAGGTGATCGGTTGCCTCGTGGTTGCCATCGCCATCGTCGCGACCCGGCACCTCCTGACCGTCCTTGCCGGCGCAGGGTTGATGGCGGGCACGTTCATCGGCTTCCTCATCTCGCACTACCGGTCGGCCGGACTGTTTGGCTGGCACGACCCGTACACGACCAGCGACTCCAACTGGGCGCTCGCGGTCGAGATCGCGGCCACGGTGTTGTGCCTGGTGACCGCAGCCGTGCTGTGGCGGTCGTCGCGACCGTCCGCGAGCGCCTGACAGGGCCGAACGGGTGAACACCCCCGGGCCAAGAATGATCTTGACCCGACCCTCACCCGTGCGCCGACTCAAGACACCCTGGGCACCGACCGAATCGGTAGGTGTCGCCAGCAACCGCTGGGGACACACGGGACACGGTGATCCGAGCGACCCTCACCGGCATCCGGCGCGTCCACGCGCGGCGGGTGCACGGAGACAAACGGTCGCCTAGGTTGCTCGGGGAGTGAGTGGCGAGACCGGCCTGACCGGGTGGGCGACAAGCCCCAAAGGCGGGAGCACTCGATGCGCACGGTCCTGGACAGGTCGGCGGGGCGCGCCTCGTTCATCCTCGTCTGATCGAGGATGGTGGGCAGCGTGGCGTACCCCGCCGTACCCGTCCGAAATTCTGGCGGCCCGGTCCGGGCCATGCCCTAAGGTTTGCGTTCGTGGAGGACGTCGACCGAGCAATCGTCCGGCTGCTGAGCGAAGACGGCCGGCGCAGCTTCACCGACCTTTCTCGCGAGACCGGGCTGTCGGTGTCCGCTGTGCATCAGCGGGTCCGCCGGCTCGAGCAGCGCGGGGTGATCGAGGGCTACCGCACGATCGTCGACCCGGTCGCCCTCGGCCTCTCGCTGACCGCGTTCGTGTCGATCAAGCCGATCGACCCGAGCGCGCCGGACGATGCGCCGGACAAGCTGGCCCACCTCGGCGCGATCGAGGCCTGCCACAGCGTGGCCGGCGAGGAGAGCTACATCCTCAAGGTGCGGGTGGCGGGTCCGGCCGACCTCGAGCTGCTGCTGCAGGAGATCCGCGCGGCCGCGAACGTCTCGACCCGGACCACGGTCGTCCTGTCGACGCCGTACGAGGATCGACCGCTGAACATCTAGCCACGGTCGACCTCGACCTCGACCGAAGGTAGAGACCAAAGCCGCCAGCGCCGGCAGGCGTTTGTGGGCGTCCCCGGCGAAGGACCAGTGCGCACTGGCCCATTCGGGTAGTCGGCGGGGGAGTTCATGATCGTCGATCATGGGCCTGACCTGGCCTTCCCGACGTCTGCGCAGGTCAGGAGCGGGTTGACAGTCACCCGGGGGAAGTCGCTAGTTTGCCTGCCGTCCACCAAAGGGACGCCTGAGCGTCCGCAGTTCGACTCCTGTCGAACCGGCTGGCCGGCCGGCGCGTCGCGCGCACCCGCGACGCTGCCGGGCTGGGTGCCAGGTCCAGCCGGGCGACTGAAGCCGGACTCGCGGCACCCGGGCGCAGGTGCGGCTACTCGGGGAGGCCCGGGTGCCCAGTAGACAACGCTGGCGGGACGACGGCCGGTCGCCTCGCCAGCGGTCCGAAGGGCACCCGGGCCCTTCTCGTGCTCGGGACGCGGCGGCGTAACGGCGGCCGAGGCGTGATCTCGCCGAGACCTGAACGAGAGTTCCCGGTTGATACCGTTCGAGGACAGTGAACCGACGCCTTGCCCGGGCCGGCGCTGCGGTCGCGGCCGGCGTGGCGGTCTGGGTCACCTTCCCTCCGCTCGGCTTCTGGCCCGCGGGGTTGGTCGGCGTCGCGGGCCTGGCGCTCGTGCTCCGGGCACCGGCCAGCCGGCGGTGGACGGCGGTGCTGGGCTACCTGTTCGGGCTCGGCCTGTGGGTTCCGCTGCTGAGCTTCCTGCGCGGCTACGGTCTCGACGCGTGGTTCGGGCTGGCTGCGATCGAGTCGCTGTGGTTCCTCGGCCTCGCCCTCGCCCTACGTGTGGTCTTGCGGGGCCGCTGGTGGCCGCTGACGTCCGCGCTGGTGTGGGTCGGCCAGGAGTTCCTGCGGGACCGGGTTCCGTGGCAGGGCTTCCCCTGGGGCCGGCTCGCCTTCGGCCAGGCGAACAGCCCGCTGGTCCACCTCGCGGCCATCGGTGGTGCACCCCTGGTCACCTTCGCGGTCGCCCTGGGCGGGGGAGCGCTCGCCTACGTCGCCGCGACCCGGCGGCCGTCGGTACGGACGCTGGCAGCGGTTGCCGCCGTCGCCTTGGTCGTCGCCGGCCCGCTTGCGATCAGCCTGCCCACCGGCGGCACGTCGCGAGGGGGAGCACCGTCCTCGGTCGTGGTGGCCGCGATCCAGGGCAACGTCCCGCGGCTCGGGCTCGACGCCTTCGCCCAACGGCACGCGGTGACCGCGAACCACGCAGCCGAGACCGAGCTCCTGGCGCGGCGAGTAGCGGCCGGCGCCGCCCCGAAGCCCGACTTCGTGGTCTGGCCGGAGAACTCCGACGATCTCGACCCGCGCGTCGACGCCCAGTCCCGCCAGGACATCGAAGCCGCGGCGTCGGCGATCGGCGTACCGATGCTGGTCGGCGCCGTGCTCGACGGGCCCGGGCCGAACCACGTGCAGAACGCGGGGATCGTCTGGTCTCCGACGACCGGTCCCGGCCAGATCTACGTCAAGCGCCACCTGGTGCCGTTCGGGGAGTACCTGCCGTTCCGCGGGGTGCTCACCCGCCTGTTCCCCAAGTTCAAGCTGATCGCGAAGGACTTCGTCCCCGGGCACCGCCCCGGCGTCCTGCGGATCGGCGGGACCACCATCGGTGACACGATCTGCTTCGAGATCGCCGACGACACCGTGGTCCGCCAGGCCATCACCGGCGGCGGGCGGTTGCTCGTCGTCCAGACCAACAACGCGTCGTACGAGCACAAGGGGGACAGCGGGTACGGCGGGGAAACCGCTCAGCAGCTGGCCATCGCCCGGCTCCGTGCGGTCGAGCACGGCCGAGCGGTCGTGGTCGCGGCAACCAGCGGGGTGAGCGCGATGATCGCTCCCAACGGCCAGGTGCTGGCCCGCACCGGTGTGTTCGAGCCGGCCTACCTCGACCGGCGGCTACCGCTGCGCGACCCGCTCACCATCGCGGACCGGGTCGGCGCGTGGCCGGAGTGGATCCTGAGCGTCGCCGGCCTGCTGGCGCTGCTCGCCGGCCTCATCCGCCGACGGGGCAGGTCGACCGGGGAAAGTCTCGACCTACAGGTTAGGCAGACTTACGGGGGCGCGGCCGGAGCTCAGCCAGTCGCTCGTTGAGCACGTCCTCGAGGTCGTCGAGGGAACGCCGCTCGAGCAGCATGTCCCAGTGGGTCCGGGCCGGCTTGCCGGTCCGAGCCGGTGGGGCCTCGCCGTCGCGCAGCTGGGCGCTGGTGCCGCAGGTGCGGCACTCCCAAGTCGCCGGGACCTCGGCGTCGCTGGCCATCGGAAGTCGGGTCTCGTGGCCGTTCGGGCAGTCGAAGACGACCTCGCGGCGGGGCGCAAGGTCCGTGTCGCGGTCGGTCTCGTAGCTCGTCGTGCCGAGCCGGCTGCCGCGCAGAACTCGTTCAGCCATGTCGCCTCCTGGCGTTGTCGGCGCTTACCCCTTGCAACGCCATCAGGTAGTTCGTGGATTCCCACCACGTGGACCGACTATTCGGTCCTCGTGATCTAAGACGCGCGAGCCCGCTCGAGGGTTCGCTGTCGTGGGTCACGATGCGGTTGCAGTGCTCCTGACCCCAGAATACGGATAGCCGATAATGGACATTATGTCAGATCGAATGGATCCGGCAGAAACCCCCGCCGGGCAGGTCCCCCGCTAAGCGTGTCGTTGGACGAAGTCGGCGATCGCGTCGGCGAGCTCGAGCCCGCAGTCCTCTTGCAGGAAGTGCCCGCCGGTCAGGGTGATCTCCGGCTCGGCGGCCGCCGCCGGTACGACGGACCGCAGGATCCCGGCCATCGCCCCCGTGATCGGGTCGCCGTCGCTGAACGCCACCAAGAACGGCCGGTCCCACGCGGTCAGCCGCTGCCACGCCGTGCGGTTCGCCTCCGACGCGGGGTCGTCCGGTGTGGTCGGCACCAGGCCGGGCATCGCGCGTGGGCCGGCCTTGCTCGCCTCGTCCGGGAAGGGCGCGTCGTACGCCGCCCGGTCCGCATCGCTCAGACCGGCCTTGCATCCGGAGCCGACGAAGCGGCCGACGTCGAGCTCCGGCGCGGTCCGGACCGCCTCGCGGAAGCGCAGCCACACCTCCGGCATTGCCTGGTCGCCGGTCGGCAGACCGGTGTTGGCCGCGACGATGCGGTCGACCAGGCCGGGATTCTCGGTGGCCAGCCGCAGCCCGATCAGGCCGCCCCAGTCCTGCCCGACGAGCGTGACACCGGTCAGGCCCAACCGGTCGGCTACCGCTTCCCGCACCCAGGCCACGTGCCGGGCGTAGCTGTGATCAGCCACCTCGGCCGGCTTGTCGGAGCGGCCGAAGCCGACCAGATCGACAGCGACGCTGTGCAGCCCGCGCTCGGCGAGCCGGGCCATGACGTGCCGGTAGAGATAGGACCAGCTCGGCTCGCCGTGCAGGAGCAGGATCGCCGATCCCTCACCGGGCCCGGCCTGGTACGTCGCCACCCGCAGCGCTCCCCCGTCGCTGTCGGAAACCTCGACGTAGCGCGGCGCATACGGGAACGCCGCTGTCGTTGCGACGAACCGATCCTCTGGCGTTCTTAACGTGTTCACCTGGTGAAGTGTCGCAAACGGAGTAATGGCGGGTGAGCCATGCGCACAGCCGGTCACCCCCAACTAGTCATCCACAGTTGGTCAACACTCCCTATCGGGTGGCCCGGGATCCGCGCCGAGAATCGTGAATGACGGCATCGCCCGATGCCGGTGATGAAGACGAACCGGAGGCACATCATGTGCCGGCACACCCCTCAGTGCCCGTCCTCCGAGGCGGTCGACCGCGACGCTGCGCGCGTGGTCTCGAGCCACCCGGAGCAGGGCTGGAGCCTGCTGTGCAACGGGGTCGTGTGCTTCGACGACGAGGGTGACCTGCTGCCGGACGGCCGGGCCATCGAGCCGCAGCGGCTGCGTCTGTCGTTGGCCGGCGCCTCAGCCGCCTGACCGACCGCGTCGCCTACTCCGCGTAGGCCTCCACCGGCGGGCAGCTGCACATCAGGTGCCGATCGCCGTATCCCTGGTCGATCCGCCGCACCGGCGGCCAGTACTTGTCCTGGCGCACGTCTGAGGTCGGATAGGCCGCCAGCTCCCGGTCGTACGGCGAGCTCCACTTGCCGAGCAATGACGCCGCCGTGTGCGGCGCACCCCGCAGGGGGTTGTCCTCGGCCGGCCACTCCCCTGACCCGACCCGGTCGATCTCGCCCTTGATCTCGATCATCGCCGCGCAGAACCGGTCGAGCTCGACCAAGCTCTCCGACTCGGTCGGCTCGATCATCAAAGTGCCGGCTACCGGGAACGACATCGTCGGCGCATGGAAGCCGTAGTCGATCAACCGTTTCGCGATGTCCTCGACCGTCACGCCGGTCGCCTTCGTGATCGGCCGCACGTCGACGATGCACTCGTGGGCCACCAAGCCGCTCGGCCCGCGATAGAGCACCGGGTAGTGCTCACCGAGCCGCCGGGCCAGGTAGTTCGCCGACAGCAGCGCGACCTTGGTCGCCTCGGTGAGCCCGTCCGGCCCCATCAGCCGGATGTAGGCCCACGGGATCGGCAGGATGCCGGCCGATCCCCAGGGCGCGCCGGCGATCGGTCCGATGCCCGTCTCCGGACCCGCTTCCGGCACCAGCGGGTGGTTCGGCAGGTACGCCGAGAGATGCGCGCGCACGCCGATCGGTCCCACGCCCGGGCCGCCACCGCCGTGCGGGATGCAGAACGTCTTGTGCAGGTTGAGATGAGACACATCGGCGCCGAATCGACCTGGCCGGGCCAGCCCGACAAGCGCGTTGAGGTTCGCGCCGTCGACGTAGACCTGCCCGCCCGCTTCGTGCACGAGTGCGCACAACTCGGTGATCCCCGGCTCGAACACGCCATGCGTAGACGGGTAGGTGACCATGATCGCGGCGAGCGAGCCGGCATGCGTCTCGATCTTCGCCCGCAGGTCGTCGAGGCTGACGTTGCCGTCCTCGTCGCAGGCGACCACGACGACCTGCATCCCGGCCATCGTTGCGCTCGCGGCGTTGGTGCCGTGCGCCGAGGACGGGATCAGGCAGACGTTGCGGTGCGTCTCGCCGCGGTCCCGGTGGTAGGCGCGGATAGCCAGCAGGCCTGCGAGCTCGCCCTGCGAGCCGGCGTTGGGCTGCAGCGAGACCGCGTCGTACCCGGTGATCTCGGCCAGCCAGGTCTCGAGGTCCGCGATGATCTCGAGGTGGCCACGCGCCTGATCGAGGGGGGCGAACGGATGGATCCCGGCGAACTCCGGCCAAGTGATCGGCTCCATCTCGACCGCCGCGTTCAGCTTCATCGTGCAGGAGCCGAGCGGGATCATCGTGCGGTCGAGGGCGAGGTCGCGGTCCGACAGCCGACGCAGGTAGCGCATCATCTCGGTCTCTGACCGGTGGTCGTGGAAGACCGGGTGGGTCAGGAACTCACCGGTCCGGCGCAGATCTCCGGGGATGGAGTCGTCGGCGCTGCTCTGATCGTCGGAGGGCGCGATCCCGAAGGCCTCCAGAACCGCCGTCACGTGCGCGGCTGTAGTGCACTCGTCGCACGTGATGCCGACCGAGTCCGCATCGACCCGGCGCAGGTTGATGCCGCGATCGAGCGCGGCGCCGACGATCTCGTCGGCGCGACCCGGCACCCTGGCGGTGACCGTGTCGAAGAACACCTCGGCGGACAGCTCGACGCCGCCGCCGCGAAGGCCGCGGGCGAGGCCGGTGGCATGGCGGTGCACGCGTCCGGCGATCGCGGTCAGACCCTCGGGCCCGTGGTAGGACGCATACGCCGCCGCCATGACGGCGAGCAGCACCTGCGCCGTACAGATGTTGCTGGTCGCCTTCTCGCGCCGGATGTGCTGCTCGCGGGTCTGCAGCGCCAGCCTGTACGCCGGCGCGCCGTCGGCATCGATGCTGACCCCGACCAGCCGGCCGGGTAGGCCGCGTTCGAGGCCGGACCGGACCGCCATGAATCCGGCGTGCGGGCCGCCGAAGCCGAGCGGCACGCCGAAGCGCTGGGCGGACCCGACCGCGATGTCGGCACCCCACTCTCCCGGCGCACGAAACAGCGTCAGTGCCAGCAGGTCGCTCGTGACGGCGACCAGCGCGTCGCGCCCGTGGGCACT